>Ga0209068_10000477_pt1 | contig 21653 bp, 30 predicted proteins | sample ColStrG_CSR_2012_FD_187200 | JGI IMG/M metagenome (GOLD analysis project Ga0209068, IMG submission 187200) | Freshwater sediment microbial communities in response to fracking from Pennsylvania, USA - Cold Stream Run_MetaG_CSR_2012 (SPAdes)... | ecosystem: Environmental > Aquatic > Freshwater >...
TCGAAGCAAAGCGTATGATCGTGGCGGGGATCGAGCGGGCAAAGAAATAGCGGGAGAGCCCGCCGACATGGCGCGGCCCTCTATTGGGTCCGAAGCACGCAACAAAGCAAGAGTGATTCACGGGCCAACATCGGGCTCGATTGAAGAATCCGCTGTTCGCGCTTTGCCGCCTGGCGCGCGGCGGCAAATCGTCCAACAAAGCGATGGTGCCTACTAAGCTACCGCACGTCTTGGTCGCGAATCACGCATACTAAGAACATGGTAGGGGTGCGGGGTTCGACCTGCGGCTTTCCTCACCCCGCAATCGAAATTGCCGATTTCGATTCTACTTTGAGCGCCAAAGTCGGGTAACCCCGATTTCGGTCGGGGAGAGGCATGGCACCGAGAAAGACCGGATTTCGGCAGGGTAAGGGGGCTTTTCCACAAGCTCAGACTCGCGGAGACGCGCCGTCCCGACCTTCTCCATAGCTCGTCGCAGACGGGCGTAGACGCCCTGATGGCAAGCGGAGAGAAGGAGACCTCTGAAGCCGGCATTCGCCGTACCCGGCCCGTCCGAATCGACAAACAGGGGCCAGTTTAAACCGGCAAAGGAGGAACAGACAGTGGTCACACCGAGAATGCCCGCATGGTGCGGTATTTGGACAAAACAACTCGCCAAGCGAAGTGAGCTCGATCGCAAGATTGATCGCAAGATCGAGGCGGCTGCATCAAGAATGGCGGAGATGTTCGCCCAAGAACCCGACCCATGGAAGCGGCGAAGGTTCGTGCGGGCAGCGCGGCGATTCACATTCAACGCGGTCTACGCACGAAGTTCGTAATTGAAGTTTTTCGTGCAACAAATATTGGTGCAATACGCCATTTTTTGTTCCCGAGGTTATTGCCGTTTTTCGGCCCATCCAACGACCCGAAACCCTCGGCCGTCGCCGAGCCGTCGGTTACCGACGGTCAAACGCCCAAGATTATTGCGCAGGCGGAGCGGGGCGCTCGAATCATCTTTGATCTGCTATGGTGGTGCGAGTGTACGCCTCGCCGGGGCGCCGAAGTTATCCGCAGGCGGACGTCGCAATGACCGAGCAGGATGAGGGCGCGAAGGAGCGAAAGACGCTCGGGGAACCCCTGGCTGCTTTGCTTGACGCGCTGAGAGACGCGCTGCTCGCCGTTCGTCCGCAAACTCTTTTCGTCACCGACGCCGAGATGATCCGGCGCATAGGGGTCCCTGAGAAGATCGCGCGCGCGGCGATCAGGGCGCTCGACGAGAATCCCCGCAGCCGTTTTCCGAGGAAGAGCGCACTGTGGGGGAACAAAAGGTACTGGCCGGCTGTCGAGGTGTGGTTTCAGGAGCAGCACGACCTCGAGACGGGTCCCGAGCCGAGGAATCCGCGACGCGCCGACATTGCTTGATCGTGTTTCGGACGCCGCCTCGACCATCAGCGCATTCGGAGAGCGGACCGCCGCAGCTGCCACGTGAGTTCATCGTCAAATGCCGGAACTTTTGAAGTTGAGACGGTGCGCGGCGGGCTTGCGCTCGCAATGGAGGGCGCGTCCTTCGAGTATGAGCACCACCCGGAGTGGAGATGAGGTCGGTGACAAAAGCCGAATAAAATTGTGAATTTTGGATGATCCTGCCGGGCTACCGCCGCCCGCCTGCGCATCCATGCCACACTCACCCCGCTGATGGATCAAGCCGCTCACGGTCTCGTGACGACTCTGTCGTGCGTAACGTCGGTTAGGGGCAGCCGGACTGGCGGGAGTATCGGAGGCTGCCCCTATTTTGTTCGCTGATCGACAATCGCCCGAGTGGTTGCCCAATTTGACGGCGTTTATGAGCTACAACAACATTCACAATTCTGTCGTCGACCAGAAAACGGGTGATGTCGATAATGTGAAGCCGCAAGCCTGCCGCCTGCCCTTGGTTTCGAGGCTCTCTCAACCCACCTCACTACTGAAGCACACGCGATAAACTCTGCGGAAAAGCGATCTGGAGTTTTGGCGGACTACAATAAGAAGGATCCAAACCGATCGAATACGCAGCGTGGTGAGGGCTCCGACTGACAGGAGAGTCCTATGTTACGTCAATCGAATTGCACCAGCCCGGGAGAGCCGTCGTTTTTCTATTTGATGATGGCGCGGAGCTGCTTCCGGCGCGCAGCGCGACATCCTCAGGCAGGCGCGCTCCGCGAAATCGGACGCAATTATTTGGCGAAGGCGACCGAAGTGACGTCAATTCTGGAACCCCAGCCTTCGCGATTGGCCGCGCCAAGATCAGCCTCGTGACCTAATAGCAGCGCGTAATATTGATGGTGCGCTCGCCACCGGTTTCCGACGGAACTTTTTGGGTGTCGGTGCGGCACTCCGGCGGATGGGTCACCGCCGGCCGTGACCGCTCGGAAAAATTCTCGGTTGGCGGATAGGCGTATGGGAACGTCCCATACGGCGCCACGTATTCGGATGGATAATAGCTCGGGACAGAAGACGCGTACCCCCACCACGGCAGAAAGCCGGGGCCGCGACGGTGCGTCGAAAACGCACTGATCATCCCGTGCGGTGGGAACGTGCGAGCAACAGGTGGTGCGCCCCGTGCCGCAAGTGACGGGGTGGCGATGAATCCACCTGATCCCGCCGACGTCTCGACCGGTGCGAACATCGCGCCGATGCCGAGAGTAATGACGCTGGCCGCAAACATTCGAGAGGTCATCCCCTCTACTCCGTGCCTACATTATCAAGCCGCATCAAAATTAGATTAGTACATTCTCCGTGATGTGCGCAAAGGCCCGATTGGGGGTACTTCCGCGTGAGGTTAACCGGCGAGCTCGCATAGGCGATCCGCACGCGGCGCGGATGAAGAACCGCGCTAGAAAGGCGCGCAGCCGTGTGCGGTCAGAAAATCCTTGGCCTTGCCGCCGGCAACGTCGTTGAGCATCGCGTTGAACACGGCTTCGCGGTCAGCCGCGTTCTTGGGCGCGGCGAACGCGAGCTTGCTGTAGAACAGATAGACGTTACTGCTATTTTCCAGGTAAAGCTCGCTCTCCACGATGGTCCGTACTGCCCTGCATTGGTCGGCGGGCTTGACGGTTCCTTCTTGCAACGCGGCGCGCAAATGCGGCACTTCAACATTCTTCAGCCGCGCAACAGATAAGTCGTGCAACGCTTTGTCGCCGGCCTCACCCTGGGCCTCCGGCATGCTGGTTTCGAACAGCGGGTGCGCTGCCGTCATCGCGGCCAATTCCTTGCTCGTCATTTGATAATGGTGAAGGATCTCATGGACCTCATAGGGGCCGATCGCCGAATTCGCCCATTGTTGGAGCGCATATCGCGCCATGTGATCGATTTGGCAGCCGTATGACATTCCGCCGGCGCTGCCGCCATGGGGAAAGTTGTCCTGATCGTAGATCGTGTAGGTGAGGGTCGGGCATCGTTGTTCGAGCCTGATCCCGGTGATCCTGCGATAGGCGGGAGAGACCTTGCAGGCCTGGTTTACGATGAACGGGCCGCACAATTGCCGGGTCGCGGGGTCTTTCACGTGCGAGCAGTCGACCACGAATTTTACCGGACTGGCCGGCTGCGATGGGCAGGATGTTACCGTCGCCACGTCGGCGGCACGCGCCGCCGAGGTCATCGCCGCCGCGATGCATAAGGCCGTGAACATCCGCATCGACCCCTCCCGAAGGCTCCGCTCGGCGGGCAGCCGCGCTCGCGGCCTGACGAGGATTCCGCATGCGAGCTTACCCAAAGCGCGTCAAATGGATTGAACGGTCGCCAAACGCTACGGCTTGATCAACTGGATATCAGCAGACCCCGTGGATGCCCGCGGCAGCGAGCAGCTTCGACATATGCTTGCGCGCGTGGAACATGCGCGTCTTGACCGTGCCTTCGGGCACCCCGACGATTTGCGCGACCTCCCTGACGGACTTTTCGTGGTAATAGACGAGATCGATGATCTCGCGGTGTCGCGGCGACAGCCGCTTCAAGCACTTCTGGATGATCTCGCAGCGATCCTGTTGATCTGCATGGGTCTCGGGATTATCGCGCGGGTCTGCGATGGCCTCCGCCATGTGTTCGTCCAGTTGCGCCTCCGAACGGTGCCGCATCGCGGAGATCGCCTTGTACCGCGCAATCGCCAACAGCCAGGTGGCGACCTGGGACTTTGCCTGGAACCGGCCAGCGCCCCGCCAGACGTCAAAAAACACCTCGCTCACAACATCCTCGGCCAGAGCTGCATTTCCGACCAGGCGCAAGATGAACCGGTAGACCCGCACGTTGTAGCGGTGGTAAAGTACCCGCATAGCGTTTTTGTCGCCGGCCGCGATCGATTGCAGCAGAAGTTCGTCCAGCCTTTGCGGACTCACCCCCTGTGCGGATGAAGCCCCAACCCCGGCGGATTGCTCGACCGGGTAAACTTGAGGGATGCAATCGCCGGATGAGAAATCAGAGAGAGCGCGCATGGTCGTTTTCCTGTCTGATTGGAAATGGGGGAGGGGAGCCGGCCGCTGGCGGGGCCAGCCGCAGCCACCCGCGTCGCCGGCCGGGGCGTCTGCCGGGACGCAGACGGCCGCCGGGGCCGAGGGGAGGAACTTGCACATGGTCCGCTTCATAGGGTGGCTCAGGACTGCGATGATCGGGGCAAATGTCGCCCCGGACACGGGTTTTCAGCGTGTGCTGACAGACCTAAAGCTGGAGAAGACGGTAGATTCGGACATGGCGGCCTGGGCAAAAATATCTATATTGCGATGTCCGGATTGACCCGAAAACCGCGCTTTCAAGATGACTGACCTCGCGGCGCCCGCGGCGCCAATGCCTGGCACACCTCCCTTGGTCGAGGCGGTGCCTATGTCGCGAACTGAAGTCGAGAGGACCATCCTCTCGCTTTCGGATGGTGAAAAAACTGCACTGGTCAAAATCGCACGCGTATACGCGAGGAAACGGAACACGCCCTATGATCATGAGGACCTGATCTACGAGGCCTATACCCGAATAATCGATGAGCGAAGGAAATGGCCGAGAGGTGAACCGGCGATCAAATTCATCGGCGGCGTCATCGTCAGCATCGCCTGGGAGTGGAGGAACTCCGTCGAAGTGAACCAAGAGCTGGAGGCTGGCGACAAAGGGGCCGAGGAACAAAGTACGATTGCAAGGATCGATGCGAGGACAATTGTGGAGCTTTTTGCAGATGACACCGTCGCTCAACGGCTTGTAGCCGCCATGATCGAAGGAGCGCGCGGAGTGGAGCTGCAAGATCTGAGCGGCCTGACGAGCACGGAATATGAAAGTAAGCGCAGAAAGATCCGACGCCGGCTAGAAAGACTTGGAGCAATATGACCGCGAATACGAACCAGCGAGCGTTAGACCGCATGGCCGATGTCCTTGTCGAGGACATCGAAAACACGCCTGCGGATCAGCTTCTTGCCGAGGTCGCGGAAGACTACGGAAACGCGCGAGCGTTGGCCGCCACGTTCGATAAAATAGCGCTCCGCGCGAGATCCGGTCATGATCGGTTGGCCACCGGAGTTTTGCCAAGCTCTGCAAACGGAATCCGCGGCGGCTTGCCGCTTGAAACGAGTCCTTATCTTGCCGGCTGGTTGAGAGCCTTTTGGCGGGACGTCATTCCGCGGATCTTCGACGTCATTTTTCCCAATCGCTTGGCCATGATAACGATTTCCTCGGTTTGCATTGCATCGCTCGCATTCATCATCGCAGCACCAACGGTCTTCGATGCGATTCTAGAGCGGAATTCCGGTCCAGCCACCGGACCGGAGGTGCGCGAGGGCCGACCGACTGGTCCACAAATGGGCGCGCCGGTCCAAGAACGCGAGGCGGCTAGCGAACGGAGTGTGACGCGCGGGCTGCAGCCCTCTGCGCCGCCGCCATCGAGGCCCGCTGTGCCTCGGGTCATAGACTTGCCATCGGCCGTCGGTGACGCAGAAGAGCGTCCCGGCCCGAAATCAGGCAGTTCCATTCAGCAGCAACCTGGCGCGGGATCGCCGCCGCTCCAGTCCACGCCGTCGGCGCCGCTCGCCGCCGGGCCCGCACCTTCTGCCGCGAACCCGGTTGCGCCGCCGGCCGCTGCGCCGCGCGTCGCCTCGGCTTCGAACCCCGCGGCCGACAACTATGTCGTGCAAATCTCGTTACAGCGGAGCAAAGCCGATGCGGAAGCATCCGTCCGCAACTTGCAGGCCAAATTTGCCAAAGAGCTTGGCGGCCACGACGCGACGGTTCGGCGCGCCGATCTCGGCCCCAGCGGCGTCTATTACCGCGCCTTGGTAGGACCTTTTGGATCGGCGGACGATGCCGACCGGTTCTGCTCCAGCTTGAAGGCAGGCGGCGGCCAGTGCACGGTCCAAAAGGACTAGGGCCTCGGCACGAAGTACGAACCATGGCCGCGCCTTCGGCGCCGCCGCGTGAAGGTTGAACCTTAACGGCCGCAGTGACGACAAACAGCATCTGCATCCGCAGGGGTTCGAGACCTGCCCTCGTGAGACACCGCCACCTGCCAATCATGCCGGCCCTTGTTGCGGCGTACCGCGACCGGGGACTCACCACGCGCGAGATCGCCATAACTGCGAGAGGATGGTCATGAGCAATTTCTTGGTAATGCCGGCCTTTGGATCTTGTATCTCCATGTCGACCTTGCCCACGGGGCCGATCGCGATCTCCCAGCCGGTCGGTAAGGGCCTGCTCGCGCGCAATCTTCCCGACGACGTCAAGACCATCCAGGATGCGCTGAACCAGGTGACGGTGAATGGCGCGACCGGGGGACCGCTGCCGTTCCTCGTCGTCGATGGCATCAAGGGAGAGAAGACGCAGGCCGCGATCGAGAATTTCCAGCAGGCTCAGGTGGACACGATCAAGGCCGACGGACTGGTCGAGCCCGGCAAGCAGACGATCTTGCGCCTGAACGAGGTCGTCGCGCCGTTGTCCAAATTTGATCTGAATGCGAAGCTCGCGGCCAGCCTGCCCCTCGTACGGGCGGCGCTCACGGCCGCGATCGGCAACCTGACTGCGGTCATCACCGACGGGTCCGGTACGTCGGGACCCGCCGCGATCGCCGAGGACCGGCTCGACCGGCATTTCAGCCTGAATACGCTCGATGCCTCGGCTCAGAGCGAGGGCCGTGTGACTTTGTTCGAGACCTATTCGGAGATGGCGCTCGTGGTGAACCAGCCCGATCTTTTCAACATGTTCGGCGCGATCGACGCGTTCGACGTCGATCCGGGGAACGCGAAGATCGCGCTGACCACCCCCCAGGGCGTTTTCGAGCCGCCGACGGTCGACGGTGAGGACAACCCGGCACGACACATCCGCCTCGGCCTGGGCTTCTTCGCGCCGAACGTGTCGGCCGATTTTGCCGCCTTCATCTTGCTTCACGAGCTGGCGCATTTCACCAGCCGGCGCGACGGCCAAATCATTGCCGACAACGGGCGCGGCTGGTTCGACGACGTATTTATCGTGTCCCTGAGCGCCGAGCAGCGGCTTCTCAACGCCGATAGCTACGCCTCCTTCGCCCATGAATGCCGCACGGACAGCGCCAACAAACCCCCCTTCGTGAAGACCGCGCCCGGCGGCCTAGGGGGGGCGCGGTAACGTTTGAGGGGTGGCGCAGGCCCGCCCGCGTCGTCCGGACGGGAACGCCGTTCACGGCCAGCGCCGGAAAGGATGCCTCGCGTCTTGTAGGCTTTGTGCCTCGACATATGGAGATGTCGTGCACGACGGTTTTATTTTTCCGCCAACGCTGCGACCAAGCCCGGTATGTACGCGGCTCCATGGGGGGCTGTTGCACTCGAGGGCTTTAGCGCCGTGTCGATCAGCTCGGCCCGACCACCCAGATGTGCACTCAGGAACTGTTCGACCACGGCATTGAAGGCAATGCTATTTTCAGGCCGTGCGAAGCCGTGGCCCTCGTCGGGGAACAGTACGTAGGTCACTGGAATGCTCTTGCTCTTCATGGCGTCGACGATCTGGTCGGATTCCGCCTGTTTGACCCGCGGATCATTGGCGCCCTGGCCGATCAGCAGCGGCTTCTTGATGCTTTGCGCCTTGAACAGCGGCGACCGATCACTCAGCAATTGTCGTCCGGCTTCGGTCGTGGGATCGCCGATGCGCTTGTGGAACTGATATTTGATCGGCGCCCAGTAGGGCGGCATGGTGTCGAGCAAGGTGGCGAGGTTCGACGGTCCGACAATATCGACGCCACAGGCAAATGTATCGGGCGTGAAGGCCAGGCCGGCCAGGGTGGCGTAGCCGCCATATGAGATGCCCATGATCGCCACCTTGTCGGCGACCGCTACTCCAGCGTCGACGGCCCAGGCGACCGCATCGATCAGATCATCGAGCATCCTGCCGCCCCATTGCAGATCGGCCGCGGTGAGGAATGCCTTGCCGAATCCGAGAGAGCCGCGAAAATTTACCGAGAGAACCGCATAACCGCGGTTAGCGAGCCACTGGTGGATATTGTGATAGCCATAATTGTCGCGCGCCCAGGGTCCGCCATGGACGAACAGCACCATCGGAACCGGCTCGTCGGGGCGACCATTCGCACTTGGATCGCTGCCCGGCGGCAGAGTCAGGTAGGAGACCATGGCGAGGCCATCGCGCGAGCGAATTTCCATCGGGATCATGGGGGCCAAAATTGCGCCCTCGAGCTCGGGGCGGCCCACAAAAAGCTTGGTGAGAGCTTTGGCCCTGCGATCGTAGCGATAGGTTGCCGACGGCGCCACGACGGGGTCGTCCTGCACAATCCAGGCATCGTCAGCGTCGGTGCGTGAAGTGATGGTGATATCGCCTTTCAACTCGGCCGTTAAAAGGGCCAAATCCTCACCAATGTTTGGATTAAGCGCCACCCACTCATTGCGCAGATAATTGATACGATAACCCTGAACCACACCGGTATGGGGATCGATCAAGATGTCGCCGACATCGGCCTTGGGACTTTGGGCCAGAACGGTTGTGCGCCCGCTTGCGGAGTCCTGGGCTATCAGAGCGGCGGTGTCACGACCGCGTGAATCCTTCCAGTAGAGCGTCTTGCCGTCGGCCGAAAAGCAGAGTGGCCATGTGGTCCACGCGTCTTCCAACCCGACGGAAGCAAACGGCTCGGTTTCCACCACCCCATCGATGACGCGGAAGTGGTCGGTGCCGCCGTCGTCGCGCGATTTGGCCGCGAGCCGGAGAGCGAGGCTCTCGTCCGCTGTGAAGCCGGCATAGCCTTCATTCTTCATTATCAGCGTCAGCTCACCACCGGCGAAGTCGAGGCTGTAGATGTCATTCCAGCGCGGATCACGGTTGTTGATTCCGACCAGCATGCGGTCCTTCACAAAACGGCTGATAGCCAAGTATCCGACTCGGGCTTGGTCGGAGGGCGTCAAAGCACGCTGAATGCCGGTTGCAACCCGGACGCCGTAGAGCACATGGTTCTCGTCGCCGCCCGCGTCGTTGACGAAAAGAATCATTGAGGAATCGGGTGCCCAAAAGTGCTGTCGAATGGGGCGCGCCTTCTCGGCGGTGAGGGCACGCCCAATCGACGGATCGGAGGCCGGAGCGACCCAGACATTCAACACCGCGTCCAGCGGTGCAATCCAAGACAGCCAGTTTCCATCGGGACTCAGGGTCCCCTGAATTCGGCTCGGATTGCCGAACAGCTTTTCGCGAGGGACCAAGGGTGCGTGGACAAAGGAAGCAGGGTACGGCATGGCACAGCGCGGCTCGCGATACTGGCGGCGGGGATATGGACCATAGGGGCAAAACGTCGACTTGGGGCGCCAATCATAGACCACGGCCGAACAATCGCGGCAATGCGACGGCTGCGTCGGATCAAAGGCCATTCGGGTGCTGGCCCCGCCTGACCGCTGTTAGCCCCGCCTCGGATACCCTGTGGATAGGTGGAGGATGATCTGCTCGCCGATCCCACAATGGAGAAAATTTCTCCTAGGTTTTACTGCGTAGACAGATCATCAATTTAAAATTCTGAATCCTGAATTACAGCGATACCTCGCTGTAAATTTGGAGTAAACAGAAGGGGGCAACAGGGGAGGTAAAGATGCCAGCACGCACTCAGCAGTGGCTTCCGATCGGTCCCGGCGCTATCCGGGGTGCGCTGGAGGCTAGGCGAAAAACACAGCGAACTGAAAGTGGGCAGCAGCAGCAGCAGCAGCAATCCGAGCCCGAACGTGAAACGACGCCGCAGCTCGGGGCGGATGAGCACGGGCCGCGCGCGCAACACTAAGACGCGGTCCTTCCAGTGAGGCTTGGGGGCAGCCACAGAGACGCGGATCGTGGCTGCGCCTCGCCCCGGAGCAATCGGGGAAGGCTCCGCCGGATCGCGCCTGCCGGTAGCGCGATTTCCAGACCGACGGGAACGGCCGTCGGATCAGTCGCGCCGGACGCGCTTGAACCGATCCGATGACAGCTCGGTGCAGCGCACCGTGTGCTGGATGTCGCGATGGATGTTGCAGGTTTGTCTCACTCACGCGAAATCACTCCAGCCCTATGGTGACGATCCTGCATTGCGGACATTGTGCTCCATAGCCATGCGCCATAATCCCACTGGGAGATCTGTGAAATGTTGCAAATAGACCCCTGGGTCAAGGCGGCCGAATGCGAACGCGCGATACGCGTCATCGCTGATCCCGAGCGCCGCTCGGTTTTGATCAGCCTACGGGGCTTGTGGGTTGCCCTGGGCAGCGAAGAGTCGATTTTCGACCAGACCAGACAAGCAGGCCAAGTGCCCAAGATTGCCCAGATCCATGCCGAGCTGATGTCTTTATACAAAAACGCTATGAACTAACCCGGGCTTGCACCGGCGAACCCGCGTGGTCCAGCGCCATCGTGCTCGATACCCGAAAGGGGCGACGTTCGCGCATCCGCTTCTATGCCGATCAGAGCCCGATAGTGGTCGAGAACAAATAGACGAAGGGCCGACGACAGATTGCCATGGACGCGCCCGGAATCGATGGCCGACACCATTTCTGACAAAGTCAGATGGCGACCCATCGCGATCTCCTTGAGTCCTTTCCAGAAAGCATCTTCGAGGCTGACGCTGGTCTTGTGGCCAGCAATAACGATCGAGCGTTTGACGACAGGCGACTTCATTACCCCCTCCTGTTTCGAATCGACGTCAAGCGAACTCGGGGGGCTCAATGAACGGAATGGAGACTGCGCGCGACTTTTCCGCAACGATTCAAATCGTAACAGTCACAGAAGCCGTTCTCGCGCCTTCGCCAGTCATGCTACTTGCGAAAAATGGATCCCCCCGAACCCAACAAGAAGCCATTCGCAGCGGCAAAACATGGAGTCGAAATGTGCTCGCATGGAGGCGAGTGAATGACATTTTCGAGCGTATCGGCCATGCAGTCGGTGCCCATGCCTGCCAGCACTGCGCGCAATCAGTCTAGCCGGGTGCAGATCGCAGATGCCGGCCGGTAGGTGCCGGCGAAACGGGCGGGGGCGCGTCTGCTCCACCGTTCAAGCAAAAAAAAGCCCCGCGTGAGCGGAGCCAAGTCTGGGAGGAAGCGTCTCAGAAAAGAGACGATAGAAGAATAGCCGTTTTCCCGCGCGCGGTGGTTGCGGAAATGTCACAGCGAGCGGTAATATGCTGCTGCGCCCCACCCAGAGGCATCAGAGGCAAACGGCAGATTTCACCGATGGACAGCCTAACCGCCCGACTCGAAGACGTGCTGCATCGCTATGCGGCGGCCATAGATCAGGGCCGAGGCGAAGCTTCAGCAGACGAGTTTCGCAAGAGCCTGCGTATGCTGGTCGTCGAATGCGGACAATCGGCGATCGACGCAGCGCTGGGCGGGCTGCCGGACGCGGCATCGCCGTCTGTCTCTCCGCATTGATCCATGAAATCCCTTCCAACGAAAACAGGTCTGCCGCGGCTCGATCGTGCGAGCTGGGAAAAAGGCTTCTCTGATGGCTTCGGTGGCCAAGTGTGGTGGCCAGGGCCGGGGACCGAACCGCTGTCTTACGCGTCGGGCTATACCGAGGCCCAAGCCGAGCGGGAGCCACCCGCCGGACCCAGGGCGTGACGGCTCCGATGCGCCCTCACCGCGGCAAGCGCGGCCGGTGAGCGGGAGCGCGTGGCGCGATGCAACGGCTCTGCTCTTCTGTCGCGCGACGGACACCGATTGGCACAGGGCCGGCGTCACGCACGCCACCGCGCGGCATATGATGATCCGCCCGGCTTCGCGGGCTTCATAAGCGCGGCCGCGTCCACGACGTCGCCACGCACGAGTGATTTGTTTGGGAACCCAAACACACGGGCGGCGTTGAACTTGTAATGGCGTCGAAGTGATTTCCACAGTTGCACAGTCTTCAATCGGAGCGAGGCAATGAATATTTTCTACATCATCGGCGTAGTCGTGGTTGTCATCGTGGTCGCCGGCTTTCTCGGAGTACATATCTAAAACGCGGCTTGGATGTTCTGCCCCCGCTCCAAAGACATCGCTGTTTGCGAAGCGCATTAATTTGGTAAATGTCGGGTCTGTGCGCGGCCGTCCTTCTTGCCGTTGATGATTTGTTGAAAGTTCTACGGCATTTTCGGGAAAGATGGCCGGTTTTCCGTCCGAAAATACGACAACGAAAAGATGCTGGAGCGGTTTCTATTTCCAGCGACTGTGAAATCGCTCCAGGGAAAACCGCGCCGCAAGAGCGTTGCTTTCGGCTGCTTTCGGCTGCTTCCGGTGCGGTCGGAAATTCGATCAATCAGATGTGAAGAACCGTCGCGGTCCGGGCATGAACCCCGGGGGCGGGGCCCGCGACGAATAGTCGATGCGTGAATTTAAGTCTTCGACCCATGGAGGGATCTATGCCCCGCAAGCCGATCCATACCAGCGAGGGAGAACCGTCGTTCTTCTATCTGATGATGGCGGAGGGCTGCTTCCGGCGAGCGGTCGAGCATCCCGCCGCCGGCGGCACGCTCCGGGAAATCGGACGCAATTATCTGGCGAGGGCGGTTGGCGTCACATCGGTGCTCGAATCGCAGCCCTCGCACTCGTGCGAAGGTGCGTAGCCAAGACGCAAATCAAATGCGCGTGGTGAAGCGAAGTTAAGAATACATAACGACAATTGAACAGACTAGAACGAGGACTTGGGACCACCGCTCATTTTGCGAGGACCGTTCCAAGCCCGGTTGCTGTTCGCGGCGCCATATCCGTAATTCCACTGCTGACCATAGTCCGATGTCCGCTGGTCATTCTCAGGGGTGATCGCGCGCGTACGCTTTCGGGCTGTCGGCTCGGACATCGCCCCTCTTTGATCCGCTTGCGCGAAAGCGGTGAGTGGGGAAGCGGGCGCGTCGGGGGAATAGGCGAGTTCCGGAGCGTCGCTCTTTCGCGGGAGGGGAATCAATCGGGTTGCGGGAGGGGGCGTGTAGGCGGCCACTCCTGGATTTGCGTAAATGGCGGGTTGAGAAAGATGAAAGAGCATGAACCAAAAGCAGCCGACTACGCCCGTGATTACGCCGACGAGCCAGAATAGAGGCAGCACCCGCTCACCGCTTTGAGAGTTATTCTTCGCCATGAAGCCCAAGCGCCGGAGTGTCTATTAAGTTCCCTGTTCTGGAAAATTCATCCGCTGTTCTGCCTTTCCCCACAGTGATTCGGCCTCGTGCCGCGGCCGCTTCGAACGCCCGGCAGGTGATAGCCGGCTCGTGCACGAGGCGGCCCACGATCGCCAATGCCCCGCGCTGAGTCCAGCGCACGCGTCTTCAGCGCGCCAGAATGGCGGCCGTGTCATGCAAGAGCTCGGTTTGTCTCAACGATAATAGTAGTAGCGCCCATGTCGAAAGTGCCGATGCCGGTAGTAGTGGCCCCGCCAGCGGTACGGATAGTGGCGTCCTCGGTAGTAATATACCGGAACGACATTGCTCGTATCGGTCAAGACCGATGTCGGAAGCGGAGAGATGGGCATCGCCTTCGCGGCGCTGGAAACCGCCACGGAAGCCGCCACACCGAGCGCAATCGCACAGGCGAATCGCAACATGTTGTCCTCCCTTGGGTCGGGCGCCCCCCTCCGACACGGAAGGTGACGACGGAACGCGAAGGAAAGCGCGTTGCCGAGCTATCGCGTAGGCATCAAACCGCTCATGGAATCGGGTGCCGCAAATCCTTCGCGTGTTGGCCCAAGGTGGAATTCTCAAGCTCACGGACCGGTCTTGTCAAACAAACAACGGAGCCGACGATCATCACAAGATTGTTACGTCAGTCCTGCTTCCCCTGGTATCGGAGGCCGCCGCAGAGCGCATTATGTGTTAGTTGTTGGATCGTGCCGTGATGGCAGACGGTAACAGGAGGTTGGATATGAATCATCTCATCAAGGCGACGACGGCTGCCCTGATTGCCACGACGTTCTCATCGTTTGGTGCCGGCGCGGCGCCCTTGAGCGCGTCGCTCGCCCTGCGGGACGCGGTCGCTCCGGTATCGCAGACCGTCTGGTGGCGTGGAGGCGGCTATTACGCCTATGACTACGGCTATTATTGCCCGCCCGACTACGGGTACTATTCCTCAGGCTACTACGGCTATTCTGCTCGGACCTACTATGGCGGCTATGGCTACCAGCCGTACTATCGTCGCTATGGTTACGCCCCGCGCGTCTATGGGGGCTACTGGCGCGGCTATTGACGCGCAGACAATAGGTAAGGTGACCCGTAATTCCGTTCGTCACCCTCAGAAGTCCGGCTTCTCGGCTTTCGGGACGTCCGAGTCCTTGTTGTTGTAGTACTCGCGCGGATTTTCGGCACAGACCCCTTCCGGTATTTGGTCGGGCCCCGGCACATAGGTCAGGGTCGCGGTCCAGGGCGTCGTGAAGACGCCTTCATCCTCGATCGTCACATGCAGCTGCAGGAACTTGCCACGGTGGCGGCTGAAGACATCGCCGTTGAATAGCCAATTCTCTTGTTTGTTCCTCTCGATTGCGTCTTTCACGTCGTCATAATCGCGCAGCCGATATCGTTCCACAACGTGCAACTTGTCGGTATAGGGCGTACCAAACAGGTCGATCATCGCATACGGGCGATCGGTCTTGACGCCGACGGTGTCGATCACGAGGGTGTCCCCCTCGTAGTGGCCGACGGAATCCCCGTACCAGGACGGCGTCAGCGGTGACGGATGGTGTTCGTTCAGGCGCACCCGGCGCACCTCATGATCTCCGCCGTACAACATCGTGATCTTGTCCGGCTGCTGCATCATCTGCATCAGGGCCTGCTTGTAGATGAACGGCATCGGAAAGGGCCAACACTGGTTCGATGCGTTCGGATAGGTGATGCCGGCGAGGGAGGTTTCGCCGAACTTCTTCACGACCTCCGCCGCCCAAGGCTGCAGGATCGGATTGGTATAGTCGCCGACCAGCTGGTCGTAGTTGCTCACGCCGTCCTTGGTCGGAGGCGATGCCTGCGAGCCGGCGGAGCCGCCGGGCCGCTGGGGTCCACGCGACCTGTTGGTCACCGGGCGGGGACCCGATGCCGGCGGCTCGAACCAGGGAAAGGACGGATGATTCCATACGCGGGAAAAATCCGGGATCGTTGCGCTGCTGGCCGGCCCGACAGCCGGCGTCGCCGTTTGCGCCAGGGCGGGCGTCGCAGCCGCCGTCGCCAATGTGACGAATACAAGGAAATTCCGGTGCCCGTTCATGCCAACCTGCCTTTCATGGCATCCGCATGCGGAACATGAAGCTGCAGCCCGAAGGTGCGGGCCTGGACCATGTTCCAGAATACCGAATTGGCGGGGATCAGTCAGCCGGCATGGACGCCATTTCGCAACCGGCCGCCCGCCGGCCAAGGGCTCGGAGGTAACCGGCGCTCTTCCGAAGATCTCCCATCTCGTGTACCGTTCTGGTCGCTGCCCATGCGGCGGCCGTACCGACGTTCCACGATACGAGGCCCGCTCATGCATCACCGCAGTCTCATCCTGATCGGCGCGCTGACGGCGTTTTCGCTCACGCTCACCGCCGCGCAGGCGTTCGACGAATCGAAATATCCGGACTGGAAGGGCCAGTGGTCCCGCGAGCGCAAGCCGGTGGTCGGCGGCGGTCAAGCGCCCTTCGATCCGACCAAGCCGGTCGGGCTGGGGCAGCAGGCACCGCTCACGCCGGAATATCAGGCCAGGCTCGTCGAGAGCCTGAAGGACCAGGCCGAAGGCGGGCAGGGCAATTGGCAGACCGTTAACTGCTTTCCGGTCGGCATGCCGGGTGTGATGACGCTCTATCGCGCGATGGAGCTCGTGATCATGCCGGGCACGACCTACGTCATCATTCCCCACGCCGGCAACACCGTGCGCCGCATTTTCACCGACGGGCGCGACTGGCCGAAGAACATCGAACCCTCCTTCGACGGCTACTCTCTCGGCAAATGGATCGACACGGACGGCGACGGCCGCTTCGACACGCTCGAGGTCGAGACCCGGAATCTGCGCGGCCCGCGCGCCTACGACCCGAGCGGGATGCCGTTCCACGACGACAACGAGACCGTCGTGACGGAGCGGATATATCTGGATAAGTCGAATCCCAATCTCATGCACAACGAGATGACGGTGTTCGATCACGCGCTGACGCGCCCGTGGTCGGTGCACAAGAAGTACGAGCGCAATCCGAAGGACGTGCAGCCGGTCTGGTACGAAGATATTTGTCCCGAGGGCCAGGCCCAGATGCGCGTGGGCAAGGAACGCTATTACCTCAGCGCCGACGGCTACCTGATGCCGGTCAAGAAGGGTCAGGCGCCGCCCGACACGCGTTATTTCGAGCGGGCCGGCAAGTAACGGCCGCGACCCCAAAATGCCATAGGCATGAGCGGGACAGTGACGACCCGTCGTTCTCCCTTATGCGCACGGCTGGGCCGGCAGAAATTGGGGCGGCGATTCCGCCGGTCAGCGCCGGCGACCACGGCAGCGGCGGAGTGGCCTGCCGTCCGGCGCGGCCACGGGGGCCGGTATCGAGGCCAGTCCGGAAACCGTTTGTATGTTGAAACAGATCGAATGGGATTCTAGAGCATTTTCAGGAAAATGCCCGCCCCCGCGGAGGGGGGGTGGAATCCGGTTTTCCGTCCGAAAATGCGACAACGCAAAAATGCTAGAGCGGTTTCTGTTTCCAGCAACTGTGAAACCGCTCTAGGCGAGATCGAGCCTAGCGATGCTTCGATCGCGGCTGGGCGGGCGGCGGGTGCGCAATGTCTCGCTCTTGGTTGCCAAGTTCGGGATTGTCGAATTTGGCCGGTCCTTTCCTGATCAATGAAGGCGGCAACGACGCGTCGTCGGTCTCACTCGTTTCAGACTCGCGCCCATTGGCCTCTAACTTCTGCTGTAGAACTCGAACGCCTTCGAGCACTGAAGTCGCCTTGTTGCAAAAGTCCGTTACGTGCTCGTTGGCAATCTTGCTGTGCTCCCAGATCGCGCTCGCCAATGCGCGTAACTTTTCAGCAATTTCGGTTGCGCCACGCATGATTTCATCGGCTGTCCTTTCGATCTCCTCAGACGTGGCTGCGCCGATCTTGTCGACCGCCTCAATGGTGGCGCTCGCGAGACGTGCCGGGTCGGCTTTGATTGGCGCGTAGGCTGATGGAGTTGGTGTCTGAATGTTCATGACGTCCCTCCTGCTCTCAGCATGGCGCTGATTAAGGCTGCGGTATCTTCATACTGGTCGGCGGCATTGATCCTTGATCTGAGTCGATGCGATCATAGAGTAGTTTTTGGGAACAAAGTTCCGGCGGGTTTCGGAGAGCCGTTCCAGGTGAGCAATTACCAGTGGATAAAATCGCGTTAGGTATGATTGTGGGGAGTATAATTCCCGCACGCCATTCACGCCTCATGCGTGATTTGTTCGGAGTGGCGTGCTTGCTTGCCTGAACCAATTGCTCGCCGAGATCGTAACAGGGGGGCCGTTCGATCCATTCGCGCGAATTCGATTGACGTTCCGGCCGCCGCATCCTCGATGGTCACGGCAGCGAGAAGGTTTGTTTGAGTTGTCGTTGCAGCGAAATGGAGACGCATCATGAGGTTTGGACTTGCGCTCTCTCTCGTTCTTGTGGGGTTTGCGATCGTGGGGGTGTTCATCGAGATACCCTTTGTCAGCAACTACGCATTTTGGATTGTGATTGCCGCCTATGTCATTCTCGCTGCTGCCCGAGCTGGCGGCGGTGACTGAAATCAGGGTTTGAATCGACGGCGATGACGACGGCATCTGGGGCGGCGCATTGGATGGTCATCGCGACCATCCATCCGAATCCCATGGCCGAAAGCGGCTGCACCCGGAGTGGATGTCGCCTGCGACGGCAATCGTGCCGAACTTGCTGGGAATATCTCTGACTTGCTACAAAAGATGATTGCGACGGAGAATTGTCAGCTTCTGTTCATTGGGCAGGTCGTTGAATCCCGCAGCCGCCAGAGAATACGGTTTTGTCCAATCGCGAGATGGCACTTGGCACACAGACTGCCCCGGCGGTCGCGATCAAGCGGTCACGCAAACCGATGACAGCGCAGGCCAAAGGGCGCCACACCACCACAGCCGGACCGCACTACGCAAACCCTCCCACAAAGTCGCCAAAAGTGAGTGAATAGTCCGGGCGGCGATTTCCACACGCGGACCATCGCCGCGGAAGCACCATGGAAGCGAGCCTGCGTCCGCCGAATCTCACGCTGCCGAATCTCACGCTGCCTGGTGCTCCAGCGCTCGCAAAATGTGCCGAATGTCCTGAGGACCGATCTGCTCGATCGGGACGCGTTTGGGGCCGCTCGGGCGCGACGCGGCGAAAGCCGGAGGCATTCGTGCGGGCGCGGGGCTGACGCTCCGTTCGGCGCGACCTCGCTCGACATAAATCCGCCGCCGCCGCCGCCCACCCACGATTCTGAAAATCGTGTGCTGGAAAATACCGGCGACCGCCAAGGCGATCGCGACCAGTAGGACGACCCGCGTCAGAGTGATTGTTCTGGCATTCGGCGTACTGGCGGCGGGCCGCACCGCCTCATCCGCGGCGCTGACGTCTTGGATCGTGCGCGCGCCAAGGGGCTCGCGGCCGCCGGCGCCGGCCAGCTGCTGCTGATCTGGCCACCGCGCGATGAAGGAAGTTCCCTGACGTGCTCCCTGCACGGCTTCTTGATCACTTGCTTGCGCGAATGCGTAGGCCGCGGTCGCAGGTGACGGCGGCTGAGGCGGCTGCGCGACCCGCGCGGTTGCCATTGGCCGATCGCCGGTGGTCTCGGCCCGCGGCGGTGCCGTCGATTTTGCTGCCGGCAGCACTTCCGGTTCCGCGTGGTGAATCTTCTGGCCCTCCGGACCGAGATACCAGCAATGCCGCAGCGTGGCGCCATCAATATGATAATACCAATGACTTCCCTGCGGCGGTTGTGAGTTTGGCGCCGCCAGACAATCGTCGGCTGCGCGCACCGCATTGTTTGATAGGACGACGACGACCAGTGTCGTGTAAAGAGCTGTAAACGCAACGGGTATTGAGCGGATCCGATTTGACATGGGTCCCCTCCGTGGTTCGCCAATCAGTTGCGGCCATCCCGATCTCGAGCCGCAGTGGGATTCGTAGCCTCGCGAATCTGTTCGGAAAATCGGGTCACAATGCGTCGCAAATTCGATATTCCGGCTGCGCGATCACGCTCATATTGCGGCGCGCTGGTAAATGATTACAGCCAGGAAGAACGTCAATCAAATTGTTGTTGTTCGATCGTTGTTTCGACAGAAGCGTCTCGCGGTCGGCAGGTGAAGCGTGATCAAAACGGAGCGTGACTGCCTTCGAGGTCATGATGGTTTTCGAGCCTCACGTGCTCGTCGACGAGCCTGAGGCGGCCGCCATGGGATCGGAATTCACGCCGGTCATGATCGATCTCTTTTTCGCCGCTTCCGAAGCGCCATCATAACCACGACAAATTCCGAAATCAGCATGGCGCCGCGAAAGCGAACGGCAGACAGTTGGTAGGATGTCCCGGTAAGTCCTTGCATGCCATCAGTCGCCACTCCCATAGGCCTCCTTCATGACTGATTTGAGGTAGGCGACGACGGCGTCCTGTTTGGCCCATCCGGCCCAGTCCAATGCGGTCGCACCGAATCGCTCGTCTCGCGCCGTCACATCCGCGCCGGCCTCGACGAGGCTCCGGACCCGGTCGAGGTTGCCACGGTAGGCGGACTGGTGCAGAGGCCCGGCCGGCCACTGCGGGAGCTCCAGCGCCTGCTTGAACGCATCGCGCGTATGCACGGGCTCGCCATGGGAGATGATCACGCGTTCGAACTGAAGGTCGAGCATCGCGCGCAAGTCCGGGATGGCACGATCCTCGTGAGTGGGGGACATCCATACCCTCAGCACTCCAGCTCGCTCGGTTAGCGCGTCGGCGAATACCAGGGTCTGGTGTTCGGGAAGCCAGAGCGGCGTCTCGTTCCAGCCTCGGGGGTCCCTGAGCGCGAGCAGGCCACCGGGAAGCTCGTGGTTCGGCAGGATCGTTTGCACCTCGGTCTCGGGGGGCCCATCATCGGGATCGAAGACTCCGGGACCGAATGCTCGGCATCCATAGCGGCGGACCACGGCGTCCACGCTCCTTGTCTGCCGATCGCCCCAGGTTCTGCGCATATGATCCGGACTGAGTACCGCCACGGCCGTGGGCGGCCGCTGGGCGAGGCGGCCCCAAACTTGGGTTGCGTCATCCGGCGGTAGAAGTGGATCGAGCAGCCAGCGTTCGCTGCCAGCGTCTACGCAGATGCAGGTCACCACCTGCTGCCAGTCCACGTCCGGGTTCCACGCGGGGTGCTCGAGCCTCCATATCCAAAGACCTGGCGCGAGATCGATGACTTCCACGTTGGGCGACATTCGCCCGGTCATGGGCCTGGGATGATCGCACATTCCGGGGGCGCGTTCTTGCGGACGTTCTCAAAGTCGGGCGGCGTTCACGGAACGACGCCCGTCTCCTGCCAGATGGTCGGCGACACCACGGTGACGAAAATGGAGACAGTGATCACGAGAGCGACGGCCGCGCAGAACAGAGCGATCGGCCAGCTAAATCCGCCGGGCGATTCCGGTGTCTTGCTTACCTCGATTTGTCTGAAGTCCGTTGGCATGTCGCAATCTCCAGTTGGAGCAAAGTCCGAGTGCGCGGATCGTATCCGTTCAACGCGGGCTGAAAATCATCCTGAAGTCTGACCAGCTCGCTCGCCGACATCGCGCGCAGGATCAACTCTGCCGACGGGAGCGTGTTTTTTGCCGACTGCGCGGCCGGCTGTGACTGGTGCTTTAGTCCTGGGACAGATGCTGGCCGTGCTGGTGGTGCGGATCGTCTGGTTTTCTTCTCTCGCGCGGTTGTCGAATTGCGGTGACCGGGGCCCGCCCTCGAGGCGCGGGAATCCCGCGGCGGGAGGCGATGCCGAGTGGTCTTTTCATAGGTCACCGCGATCGGATCAGGATCGGCCTGAGAATAGCCGGCCAGGAAATCGATCGAGGCCGGCATCGCCGGCGTTCTCATCGCGGTCCGGTGACGGCCACCGGCTGCAGAATGTTCTGCACGACATACTGCCCGATCGTGCGCCCCATTGCGGTGCCGACGCGGGTCGAAGACCGATAGTGGAACCCGGCCCAAATGCGGGCGTTCGCAATCTCGTCGGCAAAGACACCGAGGTTGGTCCAGCGGTGGGTGACGCCGGGCGCGGTCGAACTGGTCATCGAAACCTCCGGGATTTCCGCGGAA
>Ga0209068_10000478_pt1 | contig 21648 bp, 13 predicted proteins | sample ColStrG_CSR_2012_FD_187200 | JGI IMG/M metagenome (GOLD analysis project Ga0209068, IMG submission 187200) | Freshwater sediment microbial communities in response to fracking from Pennsylvania, USA - Cold Stream Run_MetaG_CSR_2012 (SPAdes)... | ecosystem: Environmental > Aquatic > Freshwater >...
CGCCAGGGACGTTGAGCAGGTCCAGATCGTCCGGATCGAGCACCGCGGCGACATGCCCGTCTACGACATCCAGACCGAGTCGGGGGAGTACCTGTCCGGAAGTCTGCGGGTGCACAACTGCTTCATCCTCGCCGTCGACGACACCATGGGCTCCATCCTCAACTGGTACCGCGAAGAGGGGATGATCTTCAAGGGCGGCTCGGGAGCCGGGCTCAACTTGTCCCGGATCCGCTCGTCGAAGGAGCTGCTGTCCTCAGGAGGAACCGCGAGCGGCCCGGTGTCGTTCATGCGCGGCGCTGACGCGTCCGCGGGCACCATCAAGTCCGGCGGAGCAACCCGGCGCGCGGCCAAGATGGTCGTCCTGGACGTCGACCACCCCGACATCGAAGAGTTCGTCGAGACCAAGGCGCGCGAGGAGGACAAGATCCGTGCGCTGCGCGACGCCGGCTTCGAGATGGACCTCGGTGGCCGCGACATCACCAGCGTGCAGTACCAGAACGCCAACAACTCGGTGCGGGTCAGCGACACGTTCATGCGAGCAGTCGAGTCCGGTGAGGAGTTCGGGCTGCGTGCCCGTGGCACCGGTGAGGTCATCGAGTCGGTGAATGCCGAGGGCCTGTTCCGAAAGATCGCCCAGGCGGCCTGGGCCTGCGCGGACCCGGGCATCCAGTACGACGACACGATCAACGACTGGCACACCAACCCCGAGACCGGACGGATCACGGCGTCCAACCCGTGCTTCCCGGCCGACCAGCGCGTCATGACGGACCGCGGCCTGATCAGGATCGGTGAGCTGGTCGCGCGCGCCGCCCAGGGTGAGACGTTCGGGGTCTACACCAACGACGTGACATCCGAGGCAGATCCTCAGGCCCGGGTCAGCGCGACGACCCCCACCCGGTACATGGTCACCGGCACGAACGAGATCGTCGAGCTGGAGTTCTCGGACGGTTCGCTGCTGCGGTGCACGCCGAACCACCGGGTCTGGACCCAGAACCAGGGCTGGGTCCGCGCCGAAGACCTCACCGCTGACGACCGGGTCGTCCGCTCGCTCGAGCACGCTGCCCGGTCGATGGCCAGCGAAGCTCTGCCCGAGGCGGCGCTGCAGGCTGCCCGGCGAGTCGTGGGCCAGTCCCAGGCTGTCGAGCTGCCCCACAAGTGGTCGGACGACCTGGCTCACTACCTCGGCTGGCTCGTGGGCGACGGGCGCCTGACCAGTTCCGGCGCTGTCACCTACTACGGGTCCGGCGACGACCGCGACCACGTGCTTGCCCGGCACCAGGCCTTCCTGGCGAACGTCGCCGGCGCCGCGGGCCAGCCGATCGTCCAGGCGAACGGCCGGCTGCAGCTGCGGGTGGATCGGTCACGGCTGCGCACATTCCTGGAGGGTCTTGGCGTCAACGCAAGCCGCTCATCGACCAACGTCGTTCCGCACGCACTGTTCGAAGCCCCCGACGCTGCGGTCGCAGCTTTCCTGCGTGGCCTTTTCGATGCACGCGGATGCGTCGTCAACGAGGTGGACAACGGCACCCGGCATGTCGGACTCGGCACTCGGTCCCAGGATCTGGTGCGCGATACGCAGGAGATGCTCGCGGGGTTCGGTATCAGGAGCCGGATCCACGCCACAGTCATGGCCAGCACCGAGTCCTCGACGGACATCGGGGACATCGGCGAGTCGGATGCCAACGGCTTCGGCGGGCCGAGCTACGACCTGCGGATCACCGGGACGTCCCTTGCTGGCTTCGCCGCGCTGATCGGGTTCAGCCTGCCGGACAAGCAGTACAAGCTGGCTCAGCTGCTCGCTGATCACACCTTCGGTGACGAAGACGAGACCGTGTCGCTCAGCTCGCGCCGGTCAGCCGGCTACGAGACCACCTACAACCTGACCGAGCCGCGCAACCATTCCTACGTCGTCTCCGGCATCGTCGTGGCGAACTGCTCGGAGTACATGAGCCTGGACAACTCCTCGTGCAACCTGGCGAGCCTGAACCTGCTGAAGTTCCTCAAGGACGACGACACCTTCGACGCCGTCACCTTCGCCAAGGCGGTCGAGGTGATCATCACCGCCATGGACATCTCGATCTGCTTCGCGGACTTCCCGACCGAGCCCATCGGCGAGACCACCCGCAAGTACCGCCAGCTCGGCATCGGGTACGCGAACCTCGGGGCGCTGCTGATGGCTTCGGGCCTGGCTTATGACAGCGAGGCCGGGCGGGCGTTCGCCTCCGCCGTCACCTCATTGATGACTGGCACCGCATACAAGCGTTCCGCAGAGCTGGCCGGCATCGTGGGGCCGTACGAAGGGTTCGCTCGAAACGCCGAGGCGCACACCCGAGTGATGCGCAAGCATGCCGCAGCCAATGACGGCGTCCGCACGTTCGGGCAGTTCGACGAGTCCGTACACCGCGAGGCCACCAAGGCCTGGCAGGCGGGGCTCGAGATCGGCGCGACGAACGGCTGGCGCAACGCGCAAGCGAGCGTTCTGGCTCCGACCGGCTGCCTGACCGGTGACACCCTGGTCGTCAGCGACAGGGGGCTGGTTCGCCTCTCCGAGCTAGGCGACGTGTGGGGCGCACGGTGGCAGCCGCTCGACACTGAGGTCGCCACCGACGAGGGACCGCGCCAGGCCAGCCAGTTCTTCGTCAACGGCGAGGAGGCGACCCGCAAGATCCGCACGGGCGGGGGGTATGAGGTCCAGGGCACGCTGGGACACCGGATCAAGGTCGTTGACCGGCAGAGCGGTGCCTGGGCGTGGAAGCGGCTGTCCGACATCGAGCCGGGTGACGTCGTGCCGATCCAGATGGGCACGCTGGTCGGTGAGCCACGGAACGTGCCGCTGCCCGTTCTGGACCAGGCCTACTACGCCGGAGACCGCGCGCTGGACGTGCCATCGCACGTCGACGCCGAGCTGGCCGAGCTCGTCGGGTACTTCATGGGCGACGGCAGCCTCCATGCCAAGGGGATTCGGCTGCGCGTCGCAGACACCGACCTTGACGTGGTCGACCGCATCCGGGTGCTCGCCAAGGGGCTGTTCAACCTCGCGCCCAAGGTCAGCCAGCAGCAGGGTTACCAGGAGGTCGTGCTTCAGTCCGTTCGGCTGGCCCGCTGGTGGAAGGCGGCCGGGTTCGCCAAGGACCTGCCCGGCGTCGACCACTCCGGAAAGGGCTGGACCCCGCGGGTCCCCGCGGCGATCCGGGAGACCAACGATCCGGCCGTCTACGCGGCGTTCCTGCGGGGAGTCTTCGAGGCGGACGGTTCGGTGACGGACGGTGTGCCGATGGTGTCCACTGCCTCGCAGCTGTTCGCCGCCGACCTGCGCGCCTTGCTGCTCACGCTCGGACTGCCCACGACGACCCGCCAGACCGTCAGTGGGTCCGGCGGCGACCAGTTCCAGCTGCGGCTGGGGAACCTCTCGCATGTGGAGCGGTTCGCCGACCTGGTCGGCTTCCTGTCGGCGCGCAAGGGCTCTCGCCTTGCGGCCAACGCAGGTACCCAGTCCGGACAGCTCGACCGGATCTACCTGCCCGACGAGGTCTGGGGTGAGCTTGCGCCGATCGGTCACGAGCGTCGCCAGCTCATCCAGCAGGCGACCGCTCGTGGCAAGGGGATCAGCCGCGACCTGGCCCTTCGCCTGTACGGGGCTGTTCCGGATGCCCGGCTCGGGCATGCGCTGCAGTACCTGTTCGAAGAGGTGGCCGACAACATCGACGGGGGCGTTCAGCCCACCTACGACCTGTCGGTGCCCGACAACGTCACCTACGTGGCCAACGGTTTCGTGAGCCATAACACCATCGGGTTCATGATGGACTGCGACACCACCGGGATCGAGCCTGACTTCTCACTGGTCAAGTTCAAGAAGCTCGTCGGTGGCGGTTCCATGCAGATCGTCAACCAGACCATCCCGCGCGCGCTGCGCAAGCTCGGGTACAGCGAAGAGACCATCGAGGCGATCGTCGAGCACATCGCCGAGCACGGGCACGTCATCGGGGCCCCAGGACTGCGGCCCGAACACTACGACGTGTTCGACTGCGCGATGGGGGAGCGGTCGATCGCCCCGATGGGACACGTGCGGATGATGGCCGCCGCCCAGCCGTTCTTGTCGGGAGCGATCTCCAAGACGGTCAACCTCCCGGAGAACGCGACCGTGGAGGAGATCGAGGACGTGTACCTGCAGGGCTGGAAGCTCGGCCTCAAGGCCCTGGCGGTCTACCGGGACAACTGCAAGGTCGGTCAGCCGCTGTCCGATGCGAAGGCAAAGGGCTCGGACTCGGCCGTCGAGGCGGGCGGTGGGACCAAGACGGTGGTGGAGTACCGCCCGACCAGGCGTCGCCTCCCCAAGTCCCGGCAGTCACGCACCACGTCGTTCACCGTCGGCGGTGCCGAGGGTTACATGACCGCCGGCGCGTACGACGACGGCGGCCTGGGCGAGGTGTTCCTCAAGCTGGGCAAGCAGGGCTCGACCCTGGCCGGGGTGATGGACGCTTTCTCGATCGCGGTGTCCATCGGGCTTCAGTACGGAGTCCCGCTGGAGACGTTCGTGTCGAAGTTCACCAACCTGCGCTTCGACCCGGCAGGTCTGACTGACGACCCGGACGTTCGGATGTCCCAGTCGATCATGGACTACATCTTCCGCCGGCTCGCGCTGGACTACATGCCCTTCGAGGACCGCTCGGCCCTGGGCATCCACACGGCCGAGGAACGGGTACGCGCCCTGGACACCGGCTCGTACGAGGAGGTCGTCGACGCCGAGGAGCTCGAGGATGAGCTCGAGACGCGGGCACAGACGGCCCCGGTGGCAGGGCCCGCGGCCAACCCCACGGGAGCGGCCAGACCGCCAGCGGTTGCGCAGGCGGCACCTGCTGACGTGCACTCCTCCGCTGAGCTGATGGAGAAGTTCCTCGGCACCGCCGCAGACGCACCGATGTGCTTCACGTGCGGTACGAAGATGCGCCCAGCCGGCTCGTGCTACGTCTGCGAGGGCTGTGGCAGCACGAGCGGTTGCAGCTGAAACCCTCAGTCAGGGAATGTCAGTCCTACAGAGTCCAGCAGCGTCCTGACTTCGTGCACTGACATCGGGTGAGCCAAGGTGACAGTGGACGGGCGGGAGCGGGGTCCAACCCGCCCCGCCCGTTCTCGTCGATTGTCCGTGACCCCAGGCATGTGACAGTCCCGAGGGCACCGCTCGACAGCCTCGACCAGGGGCCATGCACTGGGCGGGCCCGAATCGACTCGGCTGAAGCCGCCGCCGCGTGGGAGCTGGACTTTCCAGATCGCGCAGAAGCTGGACGCCTGATCGGGTGGAGACCCGAGGCCGCGTACCTGGCCAGGGAACCCACGGAGCTGGCGCGGTGTCGATGCGCGAAACGCGCATCCGGAAGTGGGGCATCTGTGCCGCGGCGGCGGCGGCGGCGGCGGGTGAACATCTTCGCCGAGCGTTCGAGTGCTGTGCAGTCCCTCATGCGTGGCAATGCCAGCCAAACACGCCCCGCCCTCCGCCCCGGTTCCGGTGACCCGGAAGGAACCTCTGCGCGAGCGCCTCCTCGATGGCGTCGCGGAGGCAAAGGGACGCGCCTCGGGTCGCGCAAGCACGGCGCGTGGTCGTTATGGTTTTGACGGGCTGGGTCGAGCCACGTGGTGGCTTCCATGCCGACCGGGACTGTCAAAACTCTAACGGTTTCGTTATGATTCTGACAGGAGGTGGTACACGTGACCGCCAGAACCGAACTGTGGGACGTGGCCGTGGAGCAGCACGGCTATTTCACTCTCGTCGACGCCAAGACGCTCGGCTTGGACGATATGACGGTTCGGATGATGGCCCGTCGCCAGCACCTGGAGCATGCCGCCCGCGGCGTGTGGAGATTCCCGAGCCTGCCGGCCACCCCAGCCGATCCGTACCAGCTCGCGGTGCTGTGGACCGGGGCGCCAGAAGCGGCCCTCAGTCACGAGACGGCGCTGGCGGTGCGCGAGCTGGGCGATGTCAATCCCGATCGCATCCACGTCACCGTAGGCAAGCTCCGGCGGATCCGCCGCGCTCGACCGGGCCCGTACGCCGTGCACTGCGAGGATGTCGCGGCCGCTGACCTGGGCTGGTGGGAGGGCATCAGAACCGTTTCCGCGGCAAAGGCGATCGCCCAGTGCATCGAGCTGGGCACGCCGACGCACCTTCTTCGCCAGGCCCTCGAGGAGGGCCGCCGTACCGGTGCACTCACCACGGCGCAGGGGGGGGCCTTGAACCACAAGCTGGAGACCCGACATGGCAAATCCTGACCCTACGCAGCGGCCAATGCAGGACGTCATCAACGAGCTCACCGCTCGTGGCAAGGAGCCGATCTCGGCATCCGTGCTGGAGAAGTGGGTCGCCAAGGCGCAGACCGACACCCAGATCGAGCCCGGCCGACTGGCTCACCTCATCGCGGCCACCGTCGTCGTCGCCGCGCTGCAGCGAGCCGTGGACGAGACCGGCAGTTCCCGCTTCCTGCTCAAGGGCGGGACGTATCTGCAGTACCGGCTGCAGGCCACCAGCCGTGCCACCAAGGACGTCGACGGGCTCGTGCGTGGCGACATGGACGAGTTCCTCAGCGCTGTCGACGACTCTCTCCAGCAGGACTGGGGCACCTTGTCTTTGTCCCGGACCCAAGCGGAGACGATCAACGCTCCCACCAAGGTCATCAAGCCGCGCCGGTTCTTCCTGGTGCTGTCCCTGAAGGGCAAGACCTGGCGGAAGGTCAAGGTCGAGATCGCCGCCGACGAAGCCGGCGCCGGCGCCGAGCACGACACCTTCACCCCACCCTCACTCAGCCACTTCGGCCTGCCCACCCCCGAGCAGCTCATCGGACTGGCCATGCGCTTCCAGATTGCCCAGAAGATCCACGCGTCGTCCGATCCGCACGACCCGCCGGTCTCCATCAACGACCGAGTCCGCGACGTCGCTGACCTGCTGCTCCTGCGAGAATTGGTCGCCACTGATGGGCTGCCCAGCCTGCCCGCGCTGCGCGAAGCCTGCGTTGCCCTGTTCGAGGCGCGAGCCGCCGAAGCCGCAGCGACTGGGTACGCCCCACGCTCGTGGCCGGCGCAGATCGTCCAGCACCCGCACTGGGTCGCGGACTACGCAGCCCATGCCCGCGCCTACGTGCTCGATCTGGACCTCGAGGACGCCATCGCGCAGGTCAACACCTGGCTTCGCGAGATCGACGAGGCCAGCTAACCAAACACTCGGCGGGCCTGCGAAGCGATCTTCGAGGCCCGCGAGGGCGAGCCGGTCCATCCGGCGTGGCCCAGCAGATCGATGTCGTCGATGCTGTCCGCCCCGGCGACCATCCTGGCGATCGACGCCCGGACCTTCACGGCGGCTTTGACCTCACCAGGGGTCCATCCGGCCAGGTGGCGGCGCTTGATCCCGTCCCGTCACCCGCACGGCCAACACCACTATCGGCGCCCAACCCCCACACGACACACGGTGCGGGCCGTCGAAGACCGCGATGAACCCGTGACTGACTCACATCTACCCGATGGCCTCCTCTGCGTCGCCAATCGCCCCAAGACAAGACCGGTTGTCCTTGCACAGCGTGGCGTTCCGGCGCTGCGACCAGCTCATGCCACCCATGTCATCGGTGAGTCAGACTCGACACAAGGCTGAGCTGAACGTGGTCTGAGGGTCGCTACTGGCCGTGCGGATCCGGCTCGCCGACCGGCTCCGCGCCGGTAACAGGCCAGAAACGATCGCAGGGCTGATTGTTCGTTCGCGGTTCACCGCCGGGTCGGCGTCGCTACCGTCAGCCCCGGAGGCTCGGGACGCACGCAGAGAGGCGGCTGTCGTGGGTGCGATCAATTCGGGAGACACAGCGTGGCTGCTCGTCTCGACTGCCCTGGTCTTCTTCATGATGCCTGGGTTGGCGCTGTTCTATGGCGGACTTGTCGGCGGCAAGAACGTGATCGCCACCATGGTCCAGTCGTTCGTCGCGATCGGCATCCTCAGCCTGGTCTGGGTGGTGGTCGGTTACTCCCTGGTGTTCGGCCCGGACCACTGGGGGCTCATCGGCGGCCTGAACTTCGTGATGCTTCACGGCGTGGGCGAGAAACCTACAAGCTGGGCACCCACGATTCCTGCCCTTGCCTACATGGCCTTCCAGATGAAGTTCGCCGTCATCACCCCGGCGCTGATCGCCGGCGCCGTCGCCGAACGTATGCGATTCGCCGGCTACCTCGTCTTCATCACCTTGTGGTCGCTGTTCATCTACTGTCCGCTGGCCCACTGGGTCTGGGGCGGCGGATTCCTCGGCGCGGGGTGGCTGCACGCGATCGACTTCGCGGGCGGTTCCGTCGTCCATGCCAGTGCCGGCGCCGCGGCGCTGGCTGCGGCGATCTACGTCGGCCGACGGCGCGGGCCGGCACCCGCCCCCCACAACATTCCCTTGGTACTCCTCGGCGCGGGCATTCTCTGGTTCGGCTGGTTCGGGTTCAACGCGGGCAGCGCACTCAGTGCCGGTGGTGTCGGAGCCCTCGCCCTGGTCAACACCCAGCTCGGCGCGGTGACGGCCATGCTCGCCTGGATGGCGGTGGAGTGGCGTCACCGCAGACCATCAGGAGTCGGTCTCGCCTCTGGTGCAGTTGCCGGCCTTGCGGCCATCACACCGGCTGCCGGCTACGTGCAGCCATGGGCCGCCCTGCTGATCGGCCTGGCGGCAGGGCTGGTCTGCTACTACGCCTGCCACCTGAAGGTCCGCTTCAAGTACGACGACTCGCTCGACGTCGTGGGCGTCCACATGGTCGGCGGAGTGATCGGCATCCTGCTGACTGGCGTGTTCGCCACGCTCCTGGTCAACGCTTCCGGTGCCCAGGGTGGCTTGACCCAGCTCGGCCGACAGGCGCTGCTGGACCTGGTCGCTCTGGGCTTTCCCTTCGTGGGAACGCTGCTGCTCCTGAAGCTCACCGACCGGTTGGTGGGTGTTCGCGTGAGCGCAGAGGACGAGTTCACCGGGCTGGATCTGAGCCAGCACGGCGAGATCGCCTACCCGTCCACCGTCGAAACCTGAGACACCGCCCGACTCTGGGGGGCCGCGTCAGGATGACTTCCTCGTCCGTGAACGGGGCGAGCTACGTCGCGGGCGTTCGCGCAACCGACGACGAAGACCTGGGCGCCTTGGCGACGTTGGTCCGCACCTGACCGGGTCGAAACGTGCCCAGACGGCAACCACAGGATCGTCGGGCGCCGGGAAGTGCCAGCTGGCTGGCCGGCTCGGAGCGCGATGTGGAAGCGGTGCAGCAACCGGTGTCCAGTCGACGACGAGGCGCGGCTGGAGCTGGATCTGCCATCAAGGCCTCAGGCTCGCCGTGGTGCGGGGTCCCGCTGTCTGCCCGTCGGTTGGACCGTGCTCGGGGCGTGCGAGCTGAACGTAGAGGCCACGCTCCTGTCTGGTAGCTTTTGCGCATGCACGCAAGTATTGACGATTTCCAGATGCCGTCGTCGGCGGTGGTCGCTGCGGTGTCGGCCCGTCTGCAGCTGCTCGCCGACCCGACCCGCCTGACGATCGTCTGCGCCTTGGCGCAGGGGGAGACGAACCCAACCTGCCTGGCCGAGCTGACCGGGGTGGGCGTCCCGGCAGTGAGCCAGCACCTGGCCAAGCTGCGGCTGGCCGGGGTCTGCCAGGCGCACCGCGACGGTCAGCGGGTCTGGTACGAGCTCGTCGACCTCGCGGTACGGGACCTGGTTCGCCAGCTTCTCGACCCGGCTCGGTCACCGGTCGCCGTGGCCCCGGCGGCTACGGCGCCCATGGCGGCGGTCAGGACCGAGGCATGAGTCTGAGCCGGCGCGGCGACCTCGACGGCCAGCTCGGCCAGGCTGGCTCGTCGCCGCCCGAGGGCCACCCGCCCGTTGCGGCCCGGTCCCGCGTGCCGAGCATGCTCGACCCGGCGCCAGGGCGGGTGATCGCCCGTGCCGGGCGCGTCACCTCGTTCGTCGCGCTCCCGGAGGTGCGCTGGGCGGCGGTGTCTTTGCTCGCTTTCATTCTGGCGCTGATCGTGCGGGCCCTGGGCGCTCCCGCCGGTGTCGAGGCGGCCCTGCTCGCCGCCTGCTACATCAGCGGTGGCTGGCAACCGGCACTGGCCGGGTGGGCGGCCCTGCGTGAGAAGACTCTGGACGTCGACCTGCTGATGATCGTCGCGGCCCTGGCCGCCGCAGCGATCGGGCAGGTGCTCGACGGCGGGCTGCTGATCGTCATCTTCGCCACGTCGGGGGCGCTCGAGGCTGTCGCGACCAAGCGCACCCAGGACTCGGTGCGCTCGCTGCTCAGCCTGGCTCCCGAGCAGGTGACCCTGCTCGGCGAGGGTGGCGGCGAGCAGCTGGTCGAGACGGCGACCTTGGTCCCCGGCGACCTGCTCCTGGTCCGACCCGGTGACCGGGTGGGTGCGGACGGGCGGGTCGAGTACGGCGTCAGCGAGGTCGACCAGGCGTCGATCACCGGCGAGCCGCTGCCGGTGACCAGGGGCGTGGGCGACCAGGTCCTGGCCGGAACGGTGAACGGCACCGGCGCGCTGCGCGTGCGGGTAGAGCGCGCCGCCAGCGACAGTGTCGCCGCGCGCATCGTCGCGCTCGTCGCGGAGGCGTCAGCCACCAAGGCCAAGACCCAGCTGTTCATCGAGTCGGTGGAACAGCGGTACTCCGTCGCGATGGTCGCCGCGACCCTCGCGCTGTTCGTGATCCCGCTCGCGCTCGGCGCCGAGCTGCAGGCGACCCTGCTTCGGGCGATGACCTTCATGATCGTCGCGTCGCCGTGCGCCGTGGTACTGGCCACGATGCCGCCGCTTCTGTCGGCGATCGCCAATGCGGGCCGCCACGGCGTCCTGGTGAAGTCGGCGGTCGTGATGGAGCAGCTCGGGCACACCGGGGTTGTCGCCTTCGACAAGACCGGCACGCTCACCGAGGGCACGCCGGTCGTGGCGGACGTGCACGTCGTGGCCGGGTCGGGTCTGGGTCGCGAGCAGGTGCTGGCCCTGGCAGCGGCGGCGGAGCGCTCGAGCGAGCACCCGCTGGGCCGGGCAGTCGTCGCGGCGGCCAGGGCCGCCGGCCTGGCCGAGGCCGAAGTGGTGACCGCCTTCAGCTCCGCGCCCGGGCGCGGTGTCACCGCGACCGTCGATGGGCGCGCGGTGGCGGTCGGTAGCCCGGTCGCGATCGGTGCAGCCGACCTCGGATCAGCCGACATCGGCGCAGCCGACCTCGGCGCAGCTGATCTCGGTGCGGCGTCAGCAGTACAGCGGGTGCAAGAAGCCGGCGGAACCGCGGTCGTGGTCACGGTGGACGCGGGTGTCGTCGCGGTACTGGGCCTGACTGACCAGCTCCGCCCGGCGGCAGCCGCCGCCGTCGCTGCTCTGGAGGTGCTGACCGGTCGCGCGCCGGTACTGCTCACCGGGGACAACGCCCGCGCCGCGGGCCGGTTGGCGGTCGAGCTCGGCATCGGTGACGTCCGCGCCGAGCTGCTCCCGCACGACAAGGTTGCCGCGGTGCGCGCCTTGGCGGCGGGCGGCACCCACGTCAGTGTGGTGGGTGACGGTGTCAACGACGCGCCGGCGCTGGCCGCGGCGGCCACCGGGGTTGCGATGGGCCGGCGCGGCGCCGACCTGACCCTTCAGACTGCCGACGTCGTGCTCGTCCGAGACGACCTGCGCACCCTGCCGGCAGTCATCGACCTGTCCCGGAGGGCGCGCCGGGTAGTCAAGGCCAACCTGGTCTTCGCGGCCACGGTGATCGCAGCCCTGGTGGCTGTCGACCTGTTCGGCCACCTTCCCCTGCCGTTGGGTGTCGCCGGCCATGAAGGATCCACGGTGGTCGTGGGGCTCAACGGCCTGCGGCTGTTGTCCAAGCGCGCGTGGCGCACAACCGGCGTCAGCTGAGCGACAGGTGATCACCCGCGGATACCGGACCCAGGCCTGGGCGCACTGAGGCCTTTCACCCGCCCGGACCCGTTGACTTCACCGACTGTCGGCGGCGGGCCGCCGTGGAAAGGCCTCAGGCAGGACCGGCCTCCATCGCGGCAGGCTGGCTTCGATGTGCCCGGCTGCAGTGAACCATCAGCGTCTGTGGCCTCACGTGGCCTCGCGTGGCCTCGCGTGGCTTCGCGTGGCTTCGCCGGGCGGGGCTGGCGGTCGCTCCCCGCTGGCTACGGCGTGCGCCGGTTCCTCGGCGCGGATTGGCGCGTTCGTTGTGGACCGCCGGCTGGGGGTTCTCCCGGCTGGGCGAGCAGGGTAATCGCGCCGTTGGTCTGGAGCTGGAGCTCGACCAGCAGGGGAGCGTCGCTCACCTGGCGGGCGCCCATTATCCGGTCACCGATGATGTCCTCGAGAGCGAAGCCGACCTCGGGGGTGCGCAAGGCGGTCGTACGCGCCAGCGCCATCCGTAGCGCGGACCGGCCTCGCTCGGTCATCGAGGCGAGCCGGGCAACGATCGCCGCCCGGTCGATGGTGGCCTGCCAGTTGAGGTCTGCTACGCCGCCGACGATGCCCCGATCTACGTTCGGGGGGACCGGCAGATAGCCGATCACCGTGCCCTGGTGGGCTGCTGACGCCGCGGCGACCGAGGAGGTATCGCCGGGGTCGGTGACCGCCGCAAGGTCGAGGATCGGCGAGACGACCAGCCAGCGGTCCAGGCTGGGGTCCGCCGCTGCGTCGGCGATCGCGGCGCCCTTCTTCGCCCCGGCCGCCCGCAGCTCGCGGTAGCGGCGGTTGAACTCCTTGTCCAGATGGCAGTCATGGCTCACGACCACGACCGGCCCCCACCCGGCGGCCACCCGGACGGCCGGGATCGAAGGCTCGGGGCCGTCCAGGGGAGTCAGCTGCTGATCCAGTGCCGCGGACGGGCCGACAGTGGCCGCGCTCGAGGCTGCCGCGATCCGGGCGACCGGCGCGAGCAGGACGTCCCCCTGCTGCAAGGGGGCGCGGTCGTCCGTGCGATACACCCCGTCGACCGCTGTCACGGCCGCGGCCTGAATGGCCCACGTCGGACCGCCGGCTCGTGCTGGTCAGCCGAAGGGTGCACTGGCCCGCCCTCGGTGCTCGCGCCGTCATGTTCGGCGGCACTGCGACTTTCTTCGGGAGGCGACAGGTCTGGGTGGCGCCGGCCGGGAACGCCGAGGCTGACCCGTCCAGCCACAATCGCCGCAAGCGGGGCGGTCGTGGGGACCGCGCCGGTCCGAACGGGGCACTGTGGGGCCCACCGAGCGGAGGCTGGATGCTCGCCGCCGGGCGGTTGAACCGAGACGGGTCCTGGGTGGCCTGGGGTCGTCGGCCAACGACCCGGTGGTACTACGACGGCGCTGGCCGGGTGGGTCCGCTCCGTCAGTGGTTGGCCAGCAGGTAGGCCTCGGCGATCCGCAGCAGCTCGTCGGGGTTGGCGTCCAGGAGCTCGATAACCTGCCCGCCCTTCTTGTAGGCGATGAGCATCGACACCTTGCTGGTCTTGATCAGCCGCGTGTTGACCCCCGCAATCATGTGCGCGCTCACGCTCGCCTTTGCCCGCGTCAGCTGGGACAGCAGTACCTGGGACGTGGGGATCGCACGGTCGAGAATCGTCGCCGGGGACATCTTGTCCAGGGCTGAAGTCAGGGCGTGGGTGTACTGGACCAGGAGCAACGCGACAGGCTCGTTTCCCGAGCTGTCCACGAAGACCCGGCCGACCACTCTGCTGGCAATACCCATGGTCTTGTAGCGCTCCACGGCGTGCGCGAGATCGGCGGGAAGGTCGGCGTAGGTGTACCCGGAGATCGGGATCAGCCCGGCCGGGTATGTCGGCGGCGGACTGGACACGGTCGGCGTGGGCGTGGGCGATGCGACCGAGGGCGTGGCCGTAGCGCTCGTCGACGTCGACGCTGATGCCGACACCGAGCTCGACACCGTCGACGACGCGACCTTGGCGGGGGCGCCCGCACAGCCGGACAGGGTTACCAGCGCCGCGCCGGCAGTCAGACAGGCACACGCTCGGCGGTAGTTCATGGGTCCCCCTCGAGTCCGGCGCGTGCCGGGTGAGCAGACAGTAGGCGGTTCCCCCAGCAGATGCGCGTGAATTGCCGATCAGGGCCACCGCGCCGATCAGGGCCACCGCGCCGATCAGGGCCGCCCCCCGATTACTGAGCGGTGGAGACGCCGTTGGATCGGTCGCGCCGGCGGACCGGGCACCCGCGGCCGTCGCCCGTTGGCCGCTGGTGGTGGGCGTCACCCACGCCAGTGAGCTGGCCGCAGAGGGCGGCGCTGGCCAGTGACGGTCCTGTGCGCGGGTCAGCGAGTCTGTCAAGCTGCCGCCGTGGTGGACGACCTGGACCTGGATGCGGCGGTCCGCGTGGCTGCCATGGCGTATGTCCAGGCCCTGGTCGACCGCGGCGGTGGCCTGGTGCGGCGCACCGATCTGGAGTCGTTCACCTTCGGGGGTCGCCGGATGCCGCTGCTCGACCAGAGCCGGGGCATCCGCAACCCCGCTGGCCTGCCGGCGACGTTGAGCATCCTGACCACCAGGAGTTCCCCCTACCAGGACACGGTGGACACGGTGGGCACGGAGGGGTTCCTGCGCTACGCGATGCGCGCGGGTGACCCGGCCGGCGGCGACAACCGCAAGCTGCGGCGCGCCCACGAGCTCGCCGTCCCCCTCATCTGGTTCCAGCAGGTCGCCCCGGGGGTCTTCGCCGCGGTGATGCCGGTCTACCTGGTCGCCGAGGAGACGTCGCAGCGCCGGTACGTGGTGGCACTGGGCGAGGACCAGAAGCTGGAGGCCCCCGCCCTGCTGTCTGGCTCGGTCACCGACGTCCAGCGCCGGTACGCCGAGCGGCTGAGCCGGCAACGGCTGCACCAACCGGCGTTTCGAGCCGGGGTGATGCTCGCCTACCGCAGTCGTTGCGCGATCTGCGCGCTCACGCACGCCGACCTGCCCGACGCCGCCCACATCATCGAGGACGGGCGCCCCGGTGGTGATCCGGTCGTGCCGAACGGCCTGGCGCTGTGCAAGATCCACCACGCCGCGTACGACCGGGGGATCCTGGGGGTCAGCGCCGACCTGGTGGTGCACATCGACCGGCAGGTGCTGGACGAGGTCGACGGGCCGATGCTGCGCCACGGCCTGCAGGACTTCCACGGCCAGGGCCTGCGGGTGCTGCCGCGACGCCGCAAGGACCAGCCCGATCGCGACCGCCTCGCGGAGCGTTTCGAGCGGTTCGCCGCGGCCGGCTGACAGCAGCCGCGGGCGCCATCGCGCGCACTGGCTGCCCCGACACCGTCGGTCGGACGTGTCGGGGCTGCTGGCCGGCTTCGGCTCAGGGGCTGGCGACCATCTGGCGGACAGTGCGGGCCAGGTCGTCCACGTCGGCGCCGGTTGGCGCATCGATCTCCAGATCGGAGCCGAGCTCGATAACCCGGCCGGGCAGCCTGCTCAGGTCCGCGTCCCGCCCGTGCGGCGGCGGCAGGTCCAGGACCGCGCCGCCGCTGTCAGCGGCGAGCGCCACCAGCGCCTCGAGCATCGCGGCCAGCGAGGCACCCTGGGCGCGTGGGGGTGGCGGCCACAGCGATGCCAGGGCGAACAGCGGCAGGTCCAGCGCCCGGGCCAGGTCCCGGGCCAGGGCAGTCCCGGTCACCGAGGCGGGCTGGCGTACCACGAGGAAGGAGCCGCGCACCGGTGCGGGCCCCGCCGACCGGGCGCACTCCATCACCGCGGCGACGACGTCGGACTTGGCATCGGCGTAGTCCTGGGTGAACGCCCACTGGCGGGCCGCGAGGCCGGCCTTGGCCTGGCCGTAGCGGGCCCGGCAGGCGGTGTGCCGGCGCAGGTGGTCGCGAAAGGTCAGCATCGCCTCGATCTCGGTGGACCCGGCGGCGAAGACGTGCAGGTTCACCGCCGGGCCGGTGCGCCGCAGCAGCCGGTGCTGGTGCCAGTGCGGCTCTCGAAGGACCAGCTCATAGCCCAGCCGCGTCAGGGCCGGCAGGTACGACGGCTCGTCGGTCGGGTCGCCGACCCCGAGGACCAGGTCCAGGACCGGTTTGGCGGCCAGGCCCGGGACGGATGTGGAGCCCACGTGCGCTGCGACGATCGCGCCGGGCCCCACAGCGGCCCGGACGGCGTCAACCGACGTGCGGCCCAGGCTGGCCCAGGTCGGGTCCGGGTCGGCGAGAGTCACGGTGGTGTCCAGCCTGGCGCGCTCGGTGAGGTAAATGTCGGTGGACCACACGCTTACCTGCTGCCCGCCAGGTCCGGTCAGCCGCGCGTTCGTCGACCCCCACGGGGTGACCACGGGCGGACCCAGCGCGGTGGCGCCGGCCCGCACGAGGCGATCGGCTGTCGCGGCGGCGTCGGCGACCTCGAAGGCGACCCGGAGCTGCTGGGTGAGCGGGTGGCCGACCTCCACGGTGTCGACCGCCTCGGCATGGGAGCTGTCACCGAGCTCGAGGGTGGCCCGCCCAGCGTGCAGCAGGGCCGCCCGACCGCCGTTGTCGTCGACGAACGCCGCCTCCTGGCGTAGGCCGAGGACGTCGCGGTAGAACGTCAGCGCGGCGTCGTAGTCGGGGGCGGTGATGACCAGTCGCAGCTCACGGGTTCCCTCGCTCACGCCGGCCAGGCTAGCCCGCCGGCCACCGCTGCCGGCCCGGGCTGCGGCGGGTGTTCCGCATGCGCGAGCTGGTGGCGTGCGGCATCGCCGGGCCGTCGGCGCCGGCCCGCCGGTGCGGGCAGTTACTGGATCCGGCTGATGATCGCTGTTCCGACCTCCACGGTCCGCCCGACCGTGCACAGGCGGTCGTGTGAGCGCTTCGCCGCGTCGGGAAGCACCGCGCGGGCGGCATCTCCGGACTCGCCTTCGGGGAAGGCGACGGCGAAGGTGACCGTGATGTCGGCGAGGCGGTTGCCGTCCTCGTCGCGAATCTTGCTCGCCCCCACGGACACCTCGAAGGAGTCCGGTTCCGCGCGTCGGGAGGTCAGGATGTCGACGTCGATGGCCGTGCACCCGCCGATGGCGGCAAGCAGCAGCTCGGTCGGGGTGAAGTCGGTGTCGGCGCCTGTGCCGAACGCGATCTGGCCGCCGCGGTCGTTGGAGGCGGCGAAGCGGCCCGGGGTCAGCCGGCTGACCGTGACGTGACGTCGGGAGGTCTCAGGCATCGGGTCAGCCTCGCAGGTCCCCCGGCGGCGGGCAATGACACGTCGGCCCACAATGGCGGCCCGGTGAGTGTGGGCCAGAGCCGCACGTTGATCACCCCGCGGGCGCACGTAGTCCCGCTCTCTGGGCTGCGTCGCTCTCGGCGCTGTCCAACGTCCCTCACGGGCTGGATCGGGCAGCCTGGGTGGACGAGAACGTCACGCTGGATCGCTCGGAGTGGATTGACGTTCGCCGCCGCGCTTCCCCAGGTCCTGGAGGTAGGCCGGGACTGGCCGAATGCTGACGCACCGCAATGTCTCCGGGGTGGCGAGAGCGCATCGAGGTGCGCACGGCTTCTGGTCTGAAGGGCTGACACACTTCCGCTATGGGCGCAGGCTTCGACTTTGAGAAGTGGCTGCGCAACGCATTCCCACTGACGGTCGTTTCGGTCACGAGTCGGGAGCGATGGCTGGCCTTTACCGGCGACGGATGGGCGCTGAGCTTCGGGGCGGCTTGGCGGATCACTGGTGACGGGGCCGGGGTGTTCGGGTGGTCGTCGCCGGCAGTGAGCGAATCCGTGCTGTCGCTGATGGGGCTGCGAGTTGTCGACGCCTCGTTCGAGAACCGAAACATTACCGCCATGACGTTCAGCAACGGATGGCGGCTGGACGTGTTCGCAGACCTTGACAGGGGCTCTCAGTCGATCTTCGTCAGCGGCGGACCCCACGTGCGCGTGCCGCACTGGTGGAGACGAAGGCCAGGGGCGAGCTGAGCTCGGGAGGGGCCCGCCCGGCGCGGTCATCGGCGGCGGGCCCTGGCCGGTGACTGGCTGAGGTTCCTGATCGGTCCCGACTGGGTCGGGTCGGGATTTCATCGGCGTCTCCCGGCCAGGCAGGCTCGCCCGAGGTGCACCGGGGGCGACGGACGCGCCACGCTGCCCCGTGCCGCCGTGCCAGACGCGCAGAAGCAGGGTGGTGTTGCTGCCAGGCGGTCGGAGAAGGTGCCAGCCCCGCCGGCTACTGCCGGTCGCGGCGCTCGGGTGGCCCCTGGCGGGGGAGCTGGCGGTTCGCTGGTGCGGGGGCGGCCGCGCCGGGGTAGCGGCGCGGCCTGCCGGGGCATCCTGCCGGCTTCGGCCAACGCCCGCCGCAGCAACATCTCCATGTGCGCGTTGACGCTGCGGAACTCGTCGGTGGCCCAGCGGGTCAGCGCGTCGTGGACGGCCGGGTCGAGCCGGAGCAGGACCTGGCGGCGCTCGCTCACGTATACAGCGACCCGGTGTTCACCACCGGCGACGCTGGCTGGTCCCCGCACAGCACCACCATCAGGTTGCTCACCATCGCGGCCGTGCGCTCTTCGTCCAGGGTGACCACGCCGTTCTCGGTCAGCCGGGTCAGCGCCATCTCCACCATGCCGACGGCTCCTTCGACGATCCGGGACCGGGCGGCGACCACCGCGTTGGCCTGCTGGCGGCGCAGCATGGCCTGAGCGATCTCCGGAGAGTAGGCAAGGTGGGAGATGCGGCACTCGATGATCTCGACCCCGGCGATCACCACGCGCTCGGCGACCTCCCCGGCCAGCTGGGCCGCGACGACGTCGGTGGACCCGCGCAGCGACGTCCCGACGTCGGTGGTGTCGTCGTAGGGGTGGACGGTGGCGACGTGGCGCAGCGCCGACTCCGCCTGCACGGACACGAAGTTCAGATAGCTCTCCACGGCGAAGGTCGCCTTCGCGGTGTCGGCGACCTGCCATACAACGATCGCGGCGATCTCCACCGGGTTCCCGTCGGCGTCGTTGACCTTCAGGCGGCCGGTCTCGAAATTGCGGACCCGGACACTGATCCGACGGCGGACCGTCAGGGGCAGCACCCACCAGAACCCCGAGTGCTGGACGGTGCCGACATACCGTCCGAAGAACTGGATCACCGAGCTCTGGCCCGGTGTGACGATCACCAGGGACGAGATGACCAGGACGAACACCAGGATCGGCGCCCACGCCCAGACGTTCTTGTTCTGCAGGGCCACCGTCGCGGCCCAGGCACAGGCGGCGAGTACCAGCACACCCAGCCACCCGTTGAGCATCAAGGCGGGGCGCTGGCTGATCTGGAACGTCGACGCCCCGTGCCACGGGGGCTCTACGGCGTGAGGGGACTCGACAGTGCTCATGGGGTGCTCCTTCGAGCAAGACGAAAAGTGATAGTTAAGTGATATCACTTTGTCGTCGGGTTCGCCAGAGGCCGCAGGTTCTCCCTCCGCATATCTGGCAGCAGCCGGGCTGGGTGGCGGGGTCCGTGGCTGTGTCCGTGGCTGGGTCCGGCGCAGTGGCCCCGATACCGGCCGGCGGCGGCGGACCCGGCGGTGCTCACCCGATCGGGCGAGCGTGGGCGTGGGCTGCGACCGCGGCGCGACGGACTGTCACGAGCCGACAGGACCGTTGGCCGGCGCCACACCGACACCAGCCACCTCGTGGTTCCCGTTGGCGCCTCGAATTGGTCTGCTACAGCCGGTTTGCCCTGTGCCAGCAAGGGTTTTGGTGGCGCAGCGTCACCACCTGTCGCGCCTGCGTGAATGGGCCGATCGTCCGGTGTAAATGAACGTCCGCCCGGATACTGTCGCGCTCTGGTGAGGGTGGCGGCGGGCGCTGGTGGTGGCGTTCTGGGAGCGCCCGGGGGAGAGGTAGCACAATGAGGAAGATCGTCCTGGGGCTTGCCGTGCCCGCGCTGGTGCTGGCCGGGATGACGGTGGGCCAGCCCGCCCAGGCGGCGACTGTCCAGACGGTGGCGTTGTGGAACATGACCGAGCCGGCGGGCTCGACCGTTCTGGTCGACTCCAGCGGGCACGGCCTCAACGGCTCGATCGGGACCAGCATCGCCCTCAACGGCGCGTACGCGACCTTCCCCACCATCGTCCGGGGCACCGGCGGGACTATCGACCCGCAGCACCTGGAGGTCATCAACTCCCCGCAGCTCAACCCCGGCACCTCCGACTTCATCGTCACCGTGCGGCTGCTCATCCCGTCGGTGGCCGCCTCGTTCGGCAACGTGATGCAGAAGGGCCAGACCGGGACCCCGGGCGGGTTCTGGAAGATCCAGCTCGACGGCGGCGCGGGACGGGTCCTGTGCGACTTCGTCAGCCCGACCGGGTCGGGAGGGGTCTTCAGTGCCCAGGTGGTGGCGGACAACCTGTGGCACACGGTCACCTGCGAGCGCAGTGCCACCCAGGTGACCACCACGGTCGACGGGATCACCACCCGCAAGGTGGGCGCAGTCGGCGATGTGTCCAACACCTGGCCGCTGAGCATCGGCGGCAAGACCATGTGCGCGGCGGTGCCCAGCCACGACTGCGACTACTTCATCGGGTCGATCTCCTCGGTCCAGGTCCAGACCAGCACGACCGCCTTCGGGTTCACCCCCGTGGCGCCGGCCAGGCTGCTGGACACCCGCGTGGGTCTCGGGGCCCCGAAAGCCCCGGTCGCCCCGGCCGGCACCGTGCACCTGCCTGTGCTGGGCGCGGGGGGCGTGCCCACGTCCGGGGTCTCCGCCGTGGCCTTGAACGTCACGGCCACCGGGTCGACCGCTGCCGGCTACATCACGACATATCCCGGCGGCACCACCGCGCCGAACGCCTCCAACCTGAACTTCACCGCCGGGGCCACCGTCGCTAACCTGGTCGTGGTGCCGGTCGGCGCTGACGGCACGGTGTCGCTGTTCAACGGCTCGGTCGGCACCACTGACCTGGTCGCCGACGTCACCGGCTACTACCTGGCCGGGGCGCTGACCACCCCGGGCGCGTTCGCGCCCTTGGCGCCGGCGCGCCTGCTGGACACCCGGGCCGGCCTCGGCGCGCCGATGGCGCCGGTGGCCCCGTCCGGCACCGTCCACCTTGCCGTGCTCAGTCACGGCGGGGTGCCGGCCAGCGGTGTCTCGGCCGTCGTGCTCAATGTCACCGCGACCGGCCCCACTGCCGCCGGGTACATCACCGCGTATCCGGGGGGGACCACCCGACCGACCGCGTCCAACCTGAACTTCGCTCCCGGGGCCACGGTCGCCAACGTGGTGGTGGTCCCGGTCGGGGCGGACGGGACGGTGTCGCTGTTCAACGGCTCGGTGGGCGCCACTGACCTGGTCGCCGACGTGGCCGGCTACTTCGTCGCCGGGGCCTCGACGACGACGGGCGCGTTCGCCGCGCTGGCACCGGCGCGGCTGCTCGACACCCGCGCAGGCATCGGTGCCCCCGCGGGCCCGGTGGCGCCAGGCGGCACCGTCCACCTGGCGGTCCTGGGTGCCGGCGCGGTGCCGGCCACTGGCGTGCTGGCGGTCGTGCTGAACGTGACCGTGACCCAGTCCACGGCCGCCGGGGCCGTCACCGCCTTCGCCGGTGGCACGTCGATGCCGGCGACCGCCAACCTGGACTACTCCGCCGGCGCGACGGTCGTCAACCTGGTGGTCGTCCCGGTCGGCGCCGACGGAACGGTGTCGCTGTTCAACTCCTCCTCCGGGACGACCCAGCTCATCGCGGACGTGGCCGGCTACTTCGTCCAGTAGCCGGCCGGCTCGCCG
>Ga0209068_10000481_pt1 | contig 21635 bp, 21 predicted proteins | sample ColStrG_CSR_2012_FD_187200 | JGI IMG/M metagenome (GOLD analysis project Ga0209068, IMG submission 187200) | Freshwater sediment microbial communities in response to fracking from Pennsylvania, USA - Cold Stream Run_MetaG_CSR_2012 (SPAdes)... | ecosystem: Environmental > Aquatic > Freshwater >...
GGTCCGAGGTCGTCGCATTTGCTTGTCGCGTGCGTTGCCAGGCGCCGGTGGTGTCCTTGGCGTAGACCTCGGAACCGATCATGACGAGCTCCGACGCAGGCTTCGCGCCGATCTGCACGACCTCGTGGATGCGGTCGGGCGCCTGGTACTCACCGGCGATCTTCACCTTGGCGGCACCGCTGCCCACCGACGCGCTGAACGTGTACCCGGGCACCTGCTGCATCGCCGCGGCCGCGGCCTGCAACTGCGCTTTGGGTGACGTGCCCGCCGCACCGGCGGACACGGTGGTGATCAGGAGTGACGCGGCCACCGCAAGGAAGGTGGCGAGGAAGGGGATGACGCGGGAGTGCCGGTGGCCAAAGGCCACCGGCGACTTCCCGTGGATCGTTACCGACTCAGTGGCCACTACCGCCACCCGTGCTGCCGCCGCCGGAGCCACCGCTCGAGTCGCCACCGCCACTCGAGTCACCGCCACCGCTCGAGTCGCCACCACCGCTGTGGGTGCCGGTGTCGCCCGACTCGGGGTTCTGGACTTCGGGGGTCTCGGGAGCGTGCTCCGTCTCCGACTCGTTCCCGGTCTCGGTCTCGGTCTCGGTGCCGTGCTCGACCTCGGTCTCGACCTGGACGGTGCCGTCCTCGAGGTGACCGGAGATCTCGACCTGCTGCTGCGTGCCGTCGGCGAGCGTGACCACGAGGTGGGCGCCGGTGGGCGTGACCACGAGGGAGTCCTGCACCACACCGTCGAGCGGCACGAGGCCGACGTCGGTGACCGCACCCGTGGTGGGGTCGACGGTCACGGTGACGTCACCGATGCCCGCGAGGGTGATGGTGACCGAGCTGGCGCCCGAGGGCACGGTCGTGTGCGTTTCGGTGCTGGTGGAGGACGACTCGGCGACGGCCGGTCCGGCCAGACCTGCGACCGCCCCGAACGTGAGGGCGGCTCCGAAGGCCAGCGCTGCGATCCTGCTCCGCTTCATCTGTGTTCCTCCTGGAAAGGTGTGACCATGATCCGGATCGGTTCCGGAAGCCGGATGTCACACCGGTTCTGGGTTGTTCCGGCCCCGGGTGGGGCGTGTCGGAGTCTTCACGCCCGAGACCAGCGCCCGGTTTGGCGCTCGACAGGATTTCTTCGTCGGGGACGGGCAGTCACCTGAGGGCGGCATTCGGACAAGTGCGGCACTCGGTGCATCGGTGCACCCGGCCGGCGGACAAGCCGGCGTCACGACCCGTTGTACGGTCTCGCCCCATGACGCGCATCATCGACGAGGCCCACATCGAACCGACCGTGCGCGCGCTGCTCGGCGCGATCGACGCGGGCGACGGCGGCACCGACGAGCAACGCGGCGTGTTGCGCGCGGTCGTCGAGCGCTACTGGCAGCGACCCGACCTCGATCTCACGTCGCTCACGCCGCTCGATCCCGCGGCCACTACAGCGGCCATCCCCGATCCGGCGATGCGCGGCCGGGTGCGGGAGTTGATGGTGGCGCTCGAGCTCTGTCGTCACCCACTCACGCCCGAGCAGGTCGCGCTCGTCGACGAGTACGCGGCCGCGCTCGGTGAGGACGGCCCCGGGCTCCTGCTCGCCCGCGACCTCACCGGCACGACGATGGCGCAGACCGCGGTCGACTTTGCGCGCAGCCGCGATGCGGTGTTCGCGGAATGGTCGGAGCAGTCGCTCGTCGCGCAGTACGTGGATTCACTGCCTGCGCCGGATCCGGAACTGCGCGATCGCCTCCTCTCGTTCTGGGACCTCCCCGAGGGGACGCTCGGCCGCGAGTACGTGGAGTTCTACCGTCGACACGGGTTCGAGTTGCCGGGCGAGAGCCCCGCGACGCCTGCGTTCTTCGTCGCCCACGACATGACCCACGTGATCGCCGGCTACGGGCCGACCGGACCCGAGGAGGTGGCGCTCTCCGCCTGCATTCTCGCCATGCACGACACCCACGCGCACTGGGTGCTCATGCTCACCAGCCTCGTCGCCTACGAGGTGGGGTTCTCGACCCGTCAGGATTCCGGCTTCATCGCGAAGCAGGCGCTTCTCGAGCGCGACGGCGCCGCCGATCTGTTCGCCGAAGCACTCGCGCGCGGTGCCGCTTGCACCGGTGACTTCGCGATGATGGATCATCTCGCGGCTGCCTCCCGCCCCGTCGCCGAGATCCGCGAGGAGTACGGAGTGCTGCCGCGCTCGGTCTGAAGGCGGTATCGGGTGCCTTGCCGCCCGCCCGATACCCATTACTCCACGAGTCCCGCTCGTCCAGGAGGAGTCCCCGGGACCTGACGCATTCTGCCCCGAGCCAAGGGTGAAGAACGGATGGACGGATGGATGGATGTATGGAGGCGGTGACGGGAATCGAACCCGTGTCCAGGGTTTTGCAGACCGTCATCGACCGTGATGCCCCCGTTCGCAGTCGTGACGCGCAGTGCGTCTCACCTGCGGTTTCGCGCTCTTCGCTCAAGCGTGCTTGACGCCCCGTTCGCAGTCGTTACGTTCGGTGCGGTTGCAAACCGTTTGCACTTGAGCCGGCAGTCCCACGCGCGACCATGACGCTGTGACCGACGAGGAAGTGATCGCCCAGGCGTTCGCCGACGGCTTCGAGCTGGGTGAGCGGGAACTCCATGGCGAGTGGATGTGGGTCTGGTCACGCGGCGACGAGCGCTGGCCGTGCTTCCTCGAACGTCGCCAAGCCATCAACTGGATGCGTGACCGCCTCGGCTGAGGGGCGCGTGTTCCTCTGACGAGCTACTCCCGCTCCGCTGCGACGAGCGCCGCCTGCACGGTCGCCGCCCACGCCTCGCGCTCGATGAGCGTCATCTGCGACCAGTTGTTCGGCACTACGACCGTGTGCAGCCCGCGCTGCGGAGTCGTCATGATGCCTTGTCCTTCAGGGTACCGAGCTTCGCTCCGAGCGCGCGACGAACGGCCACGTCGATGTGGTACCGCTGCATCACCGCCGCCGTCAGGGCTTCCTCGTTCAGCGCGACCTTCATGTCGTCGATCGTCCACTCCTTGCTGCCCTTCAAGGTCTGCGCTCCGAGAACGGTCTCGACGAGGGCCTGCTCGAACCACTCGTGACACACCTTCCGGATCTCGGGGCGAGCGCCGGGCACGTGGGAGTAGAAGTCGCACCAACGGTCGACCATGTCCGTGAACACGCGAAAGTCGCCGTTGATCTGCAGCAGGTTCTGATCGAACAGGTAGGTCGCCGCACGATCTTCGAGGAACCCCGGCGCGCGCGTGCCTTCCTCCACCGAGATCCACTTGACCTCGGGATCGATGTCGGGGAACACCTCGTTCGCCAGGATGCCGTCCTCGGTGGCGAGGAACAGTGCGTAGGCGTTCCCGCCGCGGCCGCCGCCGCCGCCTCCGCCTTTCCCGCCTCGTCGCGGTTCACGCTTCTCGTCGCTGTCCTTCGGCGCGCGCCCTCCCGCGACGCCTTCGTCTTCGACGACCTTGTCCCCGCGCGGGGTGGAACCGGCGACCTGCCGCTGCGGGAGTACGTCAGCTGGTTTTGGCGTAGTTGCTGGCGCCGTACCAGTCGACGACGATGACGGGGTCGTCGCCGACGACCCAGGCGTCGTGACCGCTGGGCAGCGACGTGATGTCACCGGGCTTGGCGACGAACTCGGTTCCGTCATCCATACGGATCGCGAGGCGTCCACTGACGTGGTATTGGAAGTGGGGTGCTTCGCAGCTGGCGGTCTTGGCGATTGGCTGGACGTCGTTCGACCACCGCCAACCGGGTTCGAAGACAAGCCGCCCGATTTCGCTGCCGCCGACGGTGAGGATCTCCGCTCGACCGTTCGGGAACTCGCGTGTTTCCTCGGGGGCGTCGAAGCTCTTGTGTTCCGTTGCATGCATCGTCCACTGGCCTCTCTGGTTGCGGAACGGCGTCCTAACCTGCCCCGGAGTCTGACCTACTAGTAGGTAGAGTGTCAAGCGGGTGACAACGTTTGGAGGCAGCGATGGCAGGAAGGAAACACCCAGGCGACGGCGACACAGCGTCGAGGATCCTCGACGCCGCCGAGCGACTCGTTCAACGCCGAGGCTTCAACGGCTTCAGCTACGCGGACGTCGCCGCCGAACTCGACATCACCAAGGCAAGCCTGCACTACCACTTCGCCGGGAAGGCAGAGCTGGGCGAGGCACTCATCGATCGGTACGCCAACCGGTTCACCGAGGCGCTCTCGGCCATCGATTCCCGTCGGAGCGACGCACCCGCCAAACTCGCCGCCTACGCGAACCTCTACACGCGGGCCTTGCGCGACGAACGGATGTGCCTGTGCGGCATGCTCGCCGCCGAGTACCAAACACTTCCTCAACAAATGCAGACCGCGGTGATCAGGTTCTTCGACGACAACGAGACCTGGCTCCGCCACGTGCTCGAAGTCGGCAGCGACGAAGGCACATTGAGCGTCTCCGGATCCCCAAGCAACACAGCGCGCCTAGTCATCAGCAGCCTCGAAGGCGCGATGCTCGTCGCGCGACCCTACGGCGACGTCGCACGATTCCAAGCCGCCGCACGGCAGCTCATCGCAAGCCTTGTTGCCCGATCTCCCGCACCCACCGCATAAGACACCAACTCCATCCGCGCTCACCTTCGGGAGTACAGAACGCGCGAAGCGAACGTTCGGGCGCTCACGCTGCGGGGCCGCTCGGATCGGCACATCGGTGCTTTCGGTCCGCGAAGGGGTCAAGCGTCGTCGTGGCGGGGAAGCGCGAAGGGATCTTCGATCAGGTCGTCGTACGCCTGCAGTGAGTTGGTGAAGACCAGCGGATGTCTTTCCAAGCTCTCGGGCGTCGGGGGTCCCTCGAAGCCTCTGGCAACGGTGCGATGGCGAACCGCAGCTCGAATCATGTCCACGCGTGGCCGTCGCGCAGCCTCGAACCGTCGCAGGACTCGGTCGAGGTCGTTGCTCGCGCCGATCAGCTCGGCCAGCGTGACCGCATCCTCGATGGCCATGGCGGCGCCTTGCGCCAAGAGCGGCGGGAAGGCATGGGCCGCGTCACCGATGAGCACCACGCGGCCCTGGTGAAAGGAGGGCGTCTCCACCTCGTACACGGGCACGAAGATGACGCGCGCGGGGTCGCGCTGCTCCTGGATCAGGGTCGAGACCGGACCGGCAAATGACGAGGCCAGCTCCTGGAACCGCGCGAGGTGCTGCACCCGGGTGAGCGACGGCACCTCGGCCGCATGGACCAGGAGGAAGGCGTACACCAGTTGGGGGCCGACCTGGAAGCTCCCCAGGATCGAGCCCGGCATCGACCGGATCGTGAACACCCTGTTGTCGTCCGGGAATTCCATCACGGTCCGCCAGGCGCAGAACGAGCGATAGATCGGCTCGATGCCCGGGAAGATGGCCTGACGTATGGCGGAGTGAATGCCATCTGCGCCGACGACCAGATCGAATTCGGCGTGCATGCCATCTCCGAACGTCACGCGGGGAGAGTCGGTCGACCAATCGAGTGCTGCCACGGTCGTGCCGTGAGCCACCGGGAGTGGTGGCCCCGAGGACAGGGCCGAGATCAGGCCGTCGCGGGTGATGCCGACGGTGGGCGCGTAGCGATCGTTCGCGGGCCGGAAGTCGTGGTGGTCGATGGTTGCGCCCGACGCGTCGGTCTGCACGATCTCGTCCAGCACCGTCGCCTCGCGGGCAACGGCCCGGTCGAGCCCGATTCGGCGCAGCGCCACACCGACGTTGCTCGTGAGCATCAGCGCCAGACCACGCCCCAGCGACGAACCCTCGATCTCGACGACCGTGGGAACGATGCCGAAGCTCTGCAATCCTGCGGCGAGTGTGAGTCCACCGACACCAGCGCCAACGATCAGGACCCGAGGTCCGTCCGGCATGGCTGCATGCTAACTCGGTTCGAGGTCGTGGGGCGCCGTGCGTGTCGTAGACGCCGGCGAGTTCAGGAGCGAGACGGCTCCGTGAGCCGGACTGCGGCTGCCCTCACGCCGATCAGCGCGCCGGGGCCGAGCACGAACATGGGCACCGAGTGTTCATCGAAGCATCCTGCCGGGGCGCCCAGATCGGCACGTCGGTGTCCGCTCGGGCCGGCTACGAAGCGCTCGGCGAATCTGTACACGCTGGGCGGTGGCGGGACGCACGCCTACCAGGCATTCTGTATGCGCGAGAGTCGCTGTATTGCGAGAGGACACGATGATCACGGACCGCATTGACCCGCCCGAGTTGTTGAGGATTCCCGAGATAGTGAACGTGACGATCGCGACCGGCTCGCGCTTCGTCCACATCTCAGGGCAGACGTCTGTTGACGTCGAGGGCAAGGTGGTCGGCTCCACGCATCTTGAACAGAGTCGAGGGGCGTTTCGCAACGTCCTGACTGCATTGGCCGCGGCGGGTGCGACGCTCAACGATGTCGCGAAGTTCAACATCTACATGGTCGACTACAGCTGGGACGCGCTCGAGGAACTGATGGCCGCGGCCAAGGAAGTCTTCGGCGATCCCTACCCGTTGATTGCCAACACGCTCGTCGGGGTGGCTTCGCTCTGGCTCCCCGACCTATTGGTTGAAGTCGACGCGGTCGCCATCCTCTAAGGCAAATCGGTGCGTAAAGCCAGCAACGCGAAATGGACCGGCCGAGCTGGTAGCAGGGCCGGTCCCTCTCGCGTCTGGTTGTCAGGATGCGATGAAGCTTGTGTGCACGTCGAATTGCTTCACGTCAGGTTGGGGGATGTTTCCGACCTTCTCGAAGGCGGCCATGAGCCGCTGGGAGAAGAACGTGTTCCAGTCGTCTGCGCTATCCCACCATTCGATCACGCAGAAGCCGTCGTCGGTGGCCCCGACCGCGTGGGCGATCAACCCTTCGGGCTTGCCGGTTTCGCCGTCCCATCCGAGTGCTTGCTTCACCGCGTCGTACTTGTCAATCGTCGTTCCTGAGAACTGCATGTACTGGCCTGTGGCCATGTGGGCGACCTCTGATCCGCTGCGGGGACTCAAAAATTCGGTGTCCCTGTCTCGGAGTCTCCACCTCGCGGGCCGGAATTGCGACTGTCAATCTGCATTGCGTCCACTTCGAGCGGGGGTGACCCGCGTCCCGAACGCCCGGTCGACGCTCGTCGCCGCGGCTCGTCCTCCAGCAACCGTCGGGGACGGTCACCTTCCTGTTCGGCGATCTCACCCCGTTTATCACGACGCAGTCGGTCATGCTCGACGGCAGTTCCGGCATGTACCGCTGAAGATCGCGCCGAGGCGCACGTGGCTGTCGTGAGGCGCCGCGTGGCTGACCAAGGAACTCGCGCACCCAACGTTGATCGAGTCGCAGGGTCGGGCCGCCCATATCGGCACGTCGGCGTGCGCACGAGCCGGCAACCAACGACTCGGCGATCTGTGCGCGCTGAGCGGTGGCGGGCCGAGCGCAGTCAGGGCAACCTGTGCCCCCGTTCAAGCCCTGGTGCGCGGGACGGCTGGGGACCGGGTCTCAGACGGCACGTCCCTCGGCAGGAAGCGTGGACACGGCGGACGGATGGGTTTACCGTTCTCCGTGCGGGAGCAGGGCTGGGCTGAAGTCCATCGTCACAGCGAAGCGAGCGCGGGGCGTAACACAAGGGGCAGGGCCGCGCAGTCATGGGCTCTAAGTCGGGGCGCGCGAGGTCGCTCGGCGGAAGGCTCGACTTGGCGATAGCTCTGCTCCCGTCTAGCGAACTTACGCGAACTCCTCCACATTTCTTTCACGCGTCCTGAAGTTCTTGCGCACTCCGTGTCGGCGATCATGGACGGAGGATCGTGTCGGACGTGTCGCGTGAGCAGGTCCGCCCTCCCGCTTCGCGAGCGTCCGACACGTCCACTCTTTACGCGAACGCTTGGACACGTCGTAGCCGTTCTTCGCGCTCGCCCGTAGGTTCGGTTGTTGCCTCAGGTGTGCTTCTGTATGAGTGAGATCGCGTCGCGTTTCACGACGTCTGTCACGCAGTCCACCACGTCAAGGCCGGCACGGATGCAGAACTCGGCAAACAGTTCCGGTGTCATCACGGTGAAGCTTCCGGGATACTTGTGATGGCCGACCTGGTCCGGCAGCTGTTCGAGGAAGAGCTGCCATCCAAGTGTCGAGAACGTGTTGGCATGCTGGATCACTGCCTTCCCACCGGCCACGAGGACGCGCTCGATCTCGACGAGGTAGTTGAAGATGTCCCAATCTTGGAGGTGGACGAACACCCCGTAGGACAACACCGCGTCCACTGACCCGTCGGGCAGCGGACGCAGCCCCCGACCGTCGAGGAGCAGGTACTCGACACGTGGATCCCCATGGAATCGTGCGCGCAGGTGCGGCAGCATCGACGGGGCGACCTCGGAGGCGATGACGCGTCGAGCCTTGGGGAGAAGCACCTCGGTGAATCGTCCGCCGCCCGCACCGATGTCGAGCGCGGTGTCCACGGTTCCGAGGAACGGCTCGATGACGTGTCGGTCGATGAACTCGACGACTTCGGACGCGTCGCAGTCCAAGCCCATTTCTGATGGGTTGCTCCATTCGTCCCCGAGGTGGACATCCGGGTCCGGCTTCCGGGCTCGGGCATAGCCTTCCCATCCGTCCTGCACGGTGACCGCGCGACGGTTCTGGAGCCATGCCGTCAACCGCGGAGCGCGACGCTTGACCGTCGCCTTCAAGACGCCGTCCGGGCGTGTGCTCACCATTCGATGCCTTCCCAGACCAACAGCGGGCCCTCCCGAACTCCTCTCGTCTCGTCACCCTTCCACCCGGACTTAAGAACGGGGTTAACCGAAGGCGAGTAGCGCGCACAGATTGCCCGCACTGCGCTCGTTACGCCACGAGGAACAGCGCACAGATCGCCGCCGAGCAGTCGGGAGTCAACGCCGTGTTGCGCCGCGCGACCCCGCTCAGATCCGAAGAGCCGGAGGAAAGGTCCTCAGGCATGCGGGCTCCCGTCCTCACGGGCTCGCAACCGCCGGACGGCCCACTGAGCCCGACGGTGTTCCGACGGCCGTTTGACACTGAGCCCGCACGTGCTGGGTAAGCGAGTTGGCTGCCCGTACGCGCATGCCATGGGCTCCGGATTGAACCCCCTGCCTCGGGAGCAGATGGGGCAGCGAGGGCTAGCGAGGGCTAGCGAGGGAGATCTCCGTTGAAATGCCGAAGCAGTTCAACTTGCTGAGTGTGGGACACGATGCGCTCGGTCCGCAACACCCGCAACACCCGCAACAGTTTTGCGCAAATCGCGACACGTGCGAGAACCAGCTCAGCGTGCGCGTGATGTGCCGATAGGGGCGGCTTACGCGGACGGTCGAGTGAACGTTCGGGGCGCGTGTTCTGCGCTCGGACCACGAGCGCGTGAGCCGCACGTCTGGGCGCCCATGCGCCGAGCAGGACAGCCGCCGCCGACGGCCGCATCAATCCCTATATTGAGTGTGTGCCTGCGCCGAACGAAGAGCAGTCCGTGTTCTGGGAGGAGCTCGCGCCCGCGTGGCTCGCGTCCGCGGATCACACCGAGATGGTGTCCGCTTCGTTCGGCGAGGCCGCCATTGATCGTCTCCGCCTGCGCTCCGGGCAGCGTGTGCTGGATGTCGGTTGCGGCTCCGGTTCGACGACTCTCGCGCTTGCCGGACTGGTCGGGCCCGAGGGTGAAGCCGTCGGGATCGATATCGCGTCTGCGATGGTGACGGCTGCGGCTGAGCACGCGACCGGTGCAGGAGTCGCGAATGCGGCGTTCGTGGTTGCGGACGCGCAAGTCGCGGATCTCGGGGATTCGATGTATGACGCGGCCTATTCGCGTTTCGGAGTGATGTTCTTCGTTGATCCGAAGGCTGCGTTCACGAACATCCGTACGGCCTTGAAGCCCGATGCCACGTTCGCGTTCGCGTGTTGGTCGAACCTCTTCGCCAACGAGTGGATGTTCGTGCCCGGTGCTGCGGTCGTGTCGGTGACCGGCTCACCTCCCCCGATGCCCGGTCCCGGCGAACCAGGACCGTTCTCGCTCGACGATCCTGATCGTGTCGAGCTGCTGCTCCGCGACGCCGGCTTCACTGAGATCGACGTGACGCCACTACCGAAGACGATCGTGATCCCGCGCGGCGAGATCGATTCGCTAGTGTCGCTCACCCGTCGCGTCGGTGCCGTGCGCGAGGCACTTCGGACTGTCGACGATGCGACGGGGGCGCGCATCGTGGCCGCGGTTCGGGAGGCGCTCCTCGAGAGGGTCGAGCACGACGAGGTGCGATTGAGCGCCGCATCGTTCATCGTGAGCGCGTGCGCATGACGCCACAGCACTTGACCGGGTAGCGCGATCCTCGCCGCCGTCGCGGCACTACCTACTGGCGTCTACCCGCACGCAGACAACCGGCTCCTGGGAACCCGCCAGCGGGCGCACGCGGAAGTGCCGATATGGGCAGCCGATCCGGGGATTTCGGGGAGTGTTCGGTCGCCGTTTCTGCGCGCGGACCTGGTGCGCGAGATCGGCCGATTGCTTCAGAGGCCTGCGCGCTTCTCGAACCGAAGAGAGGCGGCCGACAGGGGTTTATGCGCTACCGGCCGCCTGGCCGGGCTGGTGGCGTTCGTCGTGGACGCCTGCCGGTGGGGTCGACCGAACGAACTCGGTGACGACGTGCACGAACCGCTCGGGGTCTTCGCAATGCGGGTAGTGGCCTGCGTCCTCGAACACTTCGAAGCGGCTGTGTGGCAAGGCGCGGTGCGCGGCATGCCCGTGCTCGATCGGGATGATCGAGTCGCGGCCTCCCCACACGATCAGCGTGGGGATGTGCTCGCCGGTGTGGAGGCGGTCATGCGCGCTCACCTGCTGGCCGCCGAGGCTGATCACCGAGCGCAGCGTTCGGACGAACGCGGCGCGCCGTGCGGGATCGACGAGCGACTCGTAGCTGCGCCACATCTCCTCCGCCTGCGGGGTCTTCCGCAACCCGACCTTGCCTAACAACGCGGCAATGGTGTTGCCGGCCTGACAGGCCGCGGAGGTGAAAACCAATGGGAACAGGTACTCGACGCCTGGGAACGCCAGACCCCGCAGGAGCGGCGCGACGTCGCGCCCGAGCCCGCCCGAGTCGAGGAGGACAAGCCGTTCGCAGCGGTCGGGGAACTGATATGCGAACTGCATCGCGACCCCTCCACCGAGTGACTGACCTAGGACGGTTGCGCGCTGATGCCCCAGCGCGTCGAGCACGTCGCGCACTGTGCTCGCGAAGGCGCCGAGCGAATAGTCAGCCAGGGGTGGGTTGGCGGAGTCACCGTGGCCCAGAAGATCGGGCGCCACGACCGTGAACTGCTTGGCCAGCGAGGGGAGCACTGCGTTCCAGGTGGCCGAGCTGCCGGCCATCCCGTGGATGAACACGAGGACGGGTCCTTCGCCTCCCGAACGGACGGCGATCTGATGGCCGTGGATCTCGAGCATCTGCGGATACTGCGTCATGTCGAGTTCCGCGGCGTCGCTCATGAACCCACCTCCATTCGAGATGTTGCACCTTCTTCCCGAGTGGACACCCCGGGCGGTGCTGAATATTCCCCTGTCAGGCAGGGCGACGCCGGCGACTGACGACGAGATAGATGACGACGAGATGGAGCGGAGACCCAACCGGCTGCACGAAGAACAACGGGCCGCACGACAACTTCGAACCGTGCACCTTACGGGCGGGACAGGGAGCCAGTTCTCGCGAGGAGGTTGCCGTGACAATGAGCTCGGCGAAGGCTCCGAGAACACTCGCAATCCTCACCGCCCGGATTCAGACCAGCGCTTCCGTTTCACCGGTCCCTGCTTGTCCCCACTCTCCATCGAGTGGCGCGTCTGCCGGCTCCTCTTGGGGTCTCGCGGGCTCGTCGGGTTCGTCAGGTGCTTCGATCCTGGCCACCGAGGGCCCCGCTCCGTGCGGCCGCCAGGTAATGGACGAACCAGTTGCCGGCGAGCCGGGCGGCGGTCTCGAGGGTGCCGGGCTCCTCGAACAGGTGCGTCGCGCCGGGGACGACCTCGATGCGGTGCTCGCAGGACATCTTGTTGGCAGCTTGGCGGTTGAGCTCGAGCACCTGGGTGTCCAGACTCCCCACGATGAGCAGGGTAGGTGCATGCACGTTGCGGAGGCGCGGCATGGCGAGGTCAGGTCGGCCGCCACGAGAGACGACGGCCCGGACGATCGAGTTATCGGCGGCCGCACACAGCGCCGCGGCGGCACCGGTGCTGGCACCGAAGTAGCCGACGCCAAGGTCCGTACAGTCGGGTTGGTGGTGCAGCCAGTGGGCAACGGCTCGGAGGCGGTCGGCGAGGAGCTCGATATCGAAGACGTTCGCGCGATCGAGTGCCTCGGCGGGTGTGAGCAGATCGAAGAGCAACGTGGCGAGGCCTGCAGCGTTGAGTTGATGCGCCACGAACTGGTTGCGAGGGCTATGGCGGCTGCTGCCGCTGCCGTGAGCGAACACCACGACACCGACCGCGTGCGGGGGAAGCTTCAGATGGCCGGCCAGCTGCTCGCCGTCGGTCGTGATCTGGATCTCTTCATCGCGTGCGCACCGGTTGTCTCCCGGCGGGTCGGCTTCCGCGTGCAGCGCGACCGCGGGAGCTGCTGCTTGGAGCAGCCTGACGACCTCGTCGTCAGGCGTCTGGGTGAAGTTGTCGTACCACTCGCCTACCGCGGAGAAGGGCGTCGGTGTATCGATCGCGACCACCTCGTCGGCGATGGTGGCCATCTCGGCGATGCTCTCGCGGGGCGCAACCGGGACCGCGAGCACGACGCGGCGCGCACCATGCGCTCTGGCAACTTCAAGCGCGGCGCGTGCGGTACCTCCGGTCGCAATGCCGTCGTCGACCACGACCACCGTCCGGCCCGCGAGCGGGATCATCGGGCGGCCTCGCCGATACAAGTGGGCACGCCGCTCCACCTCACGCCTTTCACGGGCTTCCGCCGTGGCGATCTCGCCAGGTCCGATGTGCGCCGAGCGGATCACGTCGTCGTTGAGCACGCGTACACCGTCCTCGCCGATCGCGCCCATGCCGAGCTCCGGCTGGAACGGGACGCCGAGCTTGCGCACAACAATTACGTCGAGCGTCGCGTCAAGGGCTCGTGCGACTTCGAACGCGACAGGCACGCCTCCCCGGGGCAGGCCGACCACGATCGGATCTTCGGCACGTAAGTGCCCCAGGTGGGCGGCCAGCTGCTGGCCGGCGTCACGGCGATCCCGAAACCTTCTCATGACAGACCTCCCTCGACGACACCTAGGGACGAGGCAGCAGCGCGACGGGTCCCACGACGCCGAGCTCTCCCAGTTCGACAACTACGACATTGGCATCAGCGTCCAGCACCATCTCGATCAGTTCGTCGACGGGTTCATCAATCACGCCCACCGCCCCGAAGAACGGGAAGCGACACCGCGCTCATACGCCACTCGGAAACGTCTCGGGTGGCTCCCCGCGGTCCCACAGGGCGATCCGGTCGAGCGGCTCGAGAGCCCGCGTGCGGTCCAAATGGATCACTACGTCGAACTGGTCGGCGAGACGAGCCTCGAAGTGTTGGCTCTGGCGCTCGGTCATGTGAGTTGTGCTCCCAAACCACGACCCTCGTTCGCCCGAGCCGGCGATCGAGGTGTTCGACGAGCGCGTCGAGTGTGCCTGCCATGTGCCCGTCTCGCAGATTCCATGACGAGACCTCGGCCCGGTACATCTGCTGGTAGTACTCCTCCGCGTCTCGCACCACGCGAGCGTTCTGCTCCGCGAAAAACAGCTCGTCCTCGGCAACCCAACCATCTCGCCGCAGGTAGGCATCCGATCGGCGTCGCAACTCGACCAGCTGCGCGACGACCTCGTTCTCACAGGGGATCGCGCCTTGGTACGCGAGCGCGTATCCATAGGCCTGACCCTCGTCGCCGACATGATCGAAACAGCCGTAACGCTCGCGGGCCCGCTGCGCCTCGCGGGGTCCACCCGGTCGAGATACTCGATCACTGCCTCGATCGAAGCGCGCAGGCTGTAGAGATCGAGACCATAGAACCGAGCTTTGGTCGCCGGATGCGCGTGCGCGTCGTTGCGAGCGCGCATCCAATCGACAAACGCCAACACATCGCGGTTGCGCCACATCCACGCCGGGAAGCGCCGGAAGTCCGACAGCGCGCTCCCAGCGTCGGGATCGTGGGACTGGCCCATCACGTAGCGATTGACCCGGTACGCGTCGGGCCAATCGGCCTCCACCGCGACCGCCGTGAAATTGCACTCGTCGATCAATAGACGGGTAATCCGAGCCCGCTCCCGATAGAACTCGTGGGTGCCGTGCGTTGCCTCGCCGATCAGCACGAACCGGCGGTTCCGACGAGATCGAGGAGGCCGTCGTAATCATCGGCGGCACCAGTGACCGGCCGAGCCATCCGGGCCACGGCCCCCACTGCTGAGTCGGTCGTATCACTCGCACGCATGCCACGCAGTGTCCCGATCGGCCGAGTCTTCGGCCAGAGTCCCAGGTCCCTTCGCCAAGCAGCAGCGGGCAAATTCCGCCGGGCAAACAACGGTTTCGCAATGTACGCGACCGCACGCGACGCGGCGCAGAGACTCGTTTCGGGAACCACGACGACGGGCAGTGCGCGTGTTCGAACCGATGTCGGTCCACGCGCTGTCAACGAGTAGGCCAGAGCACGCCGCTCCCCTGTTGGTGAGCGGGACGACAGGCATGCGCCGCTCCGAGGTGCTCGGGCTCCGCAGCAGCGACGTCGATCTCGACACCGGGCTCATCCGCGTTGAGCAGACGCTCGCCAGGGGCGCCGACGGACGCTTCTTCCTCCAGAACCCGAAGACGGCCAAGTCACACCGCGCCGTGAAGCTGCTCACCGACGACGACATCGTCGTCATCCGCGCCCACAGGGCCGACCAGGCTGCGCGTCGCCTCGCTCTCGGGACGGAGTGGAACACCGTCATCCCCGACCTGCTGTTCGACGCCGGCGACGGCTCACCGATCCCGCCCGACGCCTACACGCGGTGGGCCCTGCGCTACTTCACGGCCCACGGCCTCGACGGTTGTCGCCTGCACGATCTGCGCCACGCACTGGCGAGCCACCTGATCGCACTTGGCGTGCCGGTGACGGACGTGGCGGCGTACCTCGGACACTCGCAGGTCACCACGACATTGAACACGTACGCACACGCAGCGGAGCACCACGTCGACCGGGTGGGCGCTGGCGCTCGCATGACGCACGAAGACGCGCCGTCGGAGCCGCCGCTTGCAAATCGTTTGCAGGTCGGGCTCGGCAAGTCGGCGGTGAAGCGCCAGACACGTTGCGGGACTTGGAGGCGGTGACGGGAATCGAACCCGTGTCCAGGGTTTTGCAGACCCTTGCCTGAACCACTCGGCTACACCGCCCGGCCGTGACACCGAGATGTCACGGGCGAGGGGCCGAGGTTACCCCTTCACCTGGCCGTTCCCCGCGCCGAAACCACCTCTATGACCCGTGGAGGATCAGGAGAAGCCGTCGCGCTCGACGGGGTGTGGCGCGCCTTCGGTGACGTCGTGGCGGTGTCCGACCTCGCCTTCGTCGTGCCCGCGGGCACCGTGACCGTGCTCCTGGGCCCCAACGGGGCCGGCAAGACCACCGTCGTACGTCTCGTGACCGGCGCGCTGCACCCCCACGCGGGTTCCGTGCGCACGCTCGGCATCGACCCGGGCACCGAGGCGTCAGGGAGCGAGGTGCGCCGGCGCTGCGGGGTGGTGCCGGCGCGCCCCGCCTTGTACGACCGGCTCACCGGCCACGACAACCTCCAGTACGCCGCCGACCTGTTCGGCGTCGACCCGGCGGTGAGCGCTGAGCGCATCCAGGAGTCGGCGGGACGCTTCGGCATCCTCGAAGCGCTCGACCAGAAGGTCGGCGGGTACTCCACCGGCATGCGGGCCCGCCTCGCGCTGGCCCGCGCCGTCCTCCACGAACCCGACCTCCTCCTGCTCGACGAGCCCACCGCGGGCCTCGACCCCGAGTCGGCCCGGGCGGTCCTCGGCCTCATCGACGAGATGGCCAACGACGGCAAGACCGTCCTCATGTGTACGCACCTGCTGCTCGAGGCCGAGGGGCTCGCCGACCAGGTGATCGTGATGGACAAGGGCCACGCGATGGTGTCGGGCTCCCCCAAGGAACTCACGCGCCAGTACTGGCCCGCCACCCGGGTGCTGCTCGATGCCGACGATCCGAGCGTCCTCGACACCGCGAGCACGCTCCCGTACGTGCAGCACTACGAGCGCAACGGCGTGGCCGTCGTCGATCTCGACAACGACTCGCAGGTCCCCGATCTCGTCGACGCGCTCGTGGCCGCCGGCGCCCGCCTCACCCGCGTGGAGCCGCGTACCCCGAGCCTCGAAGAGCTCTACTTCACGATCAGGAAGCAGCACCGTGAGCAGTGATCGCGGCAGTGACCACAACGCCTACCGCGCGAGCCGTCGTCGCGCGCAGCACCCGTCGTGGGTGATCGCACGCACCGACCTGAAGCAACTGGTGCAGGCGCGCGACTTCTGGATGCCGTTGTCGGTCGTCGCGCTGTTGTTCTTCGTGGTGATCCCCGCGTTCCTGCTCTTCGTGGTGGGGTCGGTGAAGAACAACGAGCTCGCCACGAAGTTGAGCGACGTCGTCGGCAGCCTCCCCAAGGACCTGCAGGCAAAGGTGCACGGATCGAAGGGCACGGCCGGCGCGTCGTACGCGCTCGCGGTGTACCTCTTCGCCCCGCTCGCGATCATCGTGCCGTTGACGGTGTCGAGCGCGGTCGGCGCGCACACCATCATCGGTGAGCGCGAGCGCGGCAGCGGCGAGTTCCTCGCCCACTCCCCCGCGACCGAACGCCAGATCTACCTCGGCAAGTTGATGGCCAGCCTCATCCCCGGCTACTTCACCGCGGCGATGGGCTTCCTCTGCTACTCGCTCGTGGTGAACCTCATCGTCGGCCCGAAGGTCGGCGGCTGGTTCTTCCCCACCACGAACTGGTGGGTGCTGGTGTGCTGGGTGCTGCCGCCGTTCATCGCACTCGCGCTCGCGGTGATCCTCGCGATCTCCGCCCGAGTATCGAGCGCAGCCGCCGCGCAACAAGCCTCCGCGTTGGCGACCTTGCCGCTGATCATCATCGCCTACGGGGTGTCGAGCAACACGCTGTTCCGCGGCCTGGGCCTCGCCTTCCTCATCGGTGGGCTCGCCTGGCTGGGTGCGCTGTTCGCGCTGTGGCGCGCGTCGAAGGCCGTCTCCCGCGAACGCCTCCTCGGCATGGGCGCCAGCTGACCCACGGGGGCCGGCGCGCTCGGACCTAGGCTCCGGGCCGCATGTCGACCTCGATGTACGACTCGTTTGCCAGCGTGTGGGAGCGGATGGCCGACGCCACGCCCGACGCGCCCGCGGTGGTGCAGGGCGATCGTCGCCTGCGTTGGGCCGACGCCGAGGACCGCGCCGCCCGCTTCGCCGCCGCGCTCGAAGCCGCCGGTGCCGGCGAGGGTGCGCACGTCGCGCTCTACCAGTACAACGCGCCCGAGTACATGGAGTGCCTCTTCGCGTGTTCGAAGCTGCGCGCGGTGGCGGTGAACGTGAACTTCCGTTACCTGGAAGACGAGCTCGCCTACCTCATCGACAACGCGGATGCCGAAGTGCTCGTCTACCACCGGCAGCTCGCGCCGCACGTTGCCGCGACGCGTGACCGACTCACAGGCATCCACACGTTCGTCGAGATCGACGACGACAGCGGCGAAGCGCGCGTCGACGGCGCGCTCGACTACGAGGAGCTCATCGCCGCGCACGCACCGGCCCCGCCGATCGAACGCTCCGGTGACGATCGCCTCCTCTGGTACACCGGCGGAACCACCGGCATGCCCAAGGGCGTGATCTGGAAGCAGGGCACGCTGATGAGTCACGGGCTCGTCGCGGCCTACGCAATCCAACCCGACCAGCCGCCGATCGCGACATCGGTCGACGCGATGGTGACCGACGTGCAGCACTGGCGCGAGCGGGGCACCGCGATCAGCCCGCTCGTCACCACGCCGCTCGTGCACGCGACCGCGGTGCACCAGGCCAACACCGCGTTCTGCGTGGGCGGCACCATCGTGCTGCTCGAACGCGGCCGCATCGACGGCGACGCCGTGTGCCGCACCATCGAACGCGAGCGGCCGAACGTGTTGCAGGTCGTCGGCGACACGATCGTGCGCCGCATCGTGCGCGCGCTGGAAGCTGCCGAGGCGCGCGGCGAGAACTACGACATCTCGTCGATCCGCCGCATCCACAACTCGGGCGCGATGGTCAGCGCCGAGATGAAGGACGCGATGCTCGCCCGCGGGCAGATGCAGATCTACGACTCGCTCGGCTCCAGCGAGGCCGTCGGCTTCGGCATCGCGGTGACGAGCAAACCCGGCGAGGCCGAGACCGCTCGCTTCCGGCTCGGCCCGAACGCTCGCCTCATCGACGCTGACGACCGCGACATCGCCGCGGGCTCCGGCATCGCCGGCGTGCTCGCGGTGCGCAACTCGACGTCGGAGGGCTACTACAACGACTCCGAGCGCAACGCGATCACGTTCCGCGAGATCGACGGCGAGCGCTACGTGATCCCCGGCGACTGGGCCGAGCTCGAAGCCGACGGCACGCTCACCCTCCTCGGCCGCGGCTCCAACTGCATCAACACCGGCGGCGAGAAGGTGTGGCCCGAAGAGGTCGAGGAGGCGCTCAAGGAGCACCCGGCCGTCGCCGACGCCGCGGTGCTCGGCATCCCCGACGAGGAGTGGGGCGAGATCGTCGGGGCCGTGGTGTCACTCGCCCACCCCGACGGGAACGACCCGTCTCCGGACGACCTCTCCCAGTGGGTCGCCGGGCGCCTCGCGCACTACAAGCGCCCCCGCCACGTGGTCGTCGTCGACGAGGTGCGCCGCACCACCGTCGGCAAGGTCGACTATGAGTGGGCGCGCACCACCCTCGCCTGACCCCGAACTTGACCGAACTTGCGTCGCGTACTTGGGATTATCCCAAGTGAGCGACGCAAGTTCGGGACGTTCACCAGGCGAGGTGTTGGTGGACGAGGGAGGCGGCGAGGTCGGTGGACTCCTGGATGAAGAAGTGGCCGCCGGGCACCTCGAGCAGCGGGATGCCGAGCACCTCGGCCTGCGCCTCGAACATGAACCGGGGCAGGTCGCTCGTCTCGCCCCGCACCAACGTGGCCGGCGCGTGCAGGTGGTGCAAGTGCGCGAACGCGGCGTGCGAGCCGTCGCCCCCGGCGCCACCCTCGAAGTAGGCCGCCTCCACCTCGGGCGGGCAGGCCAGTTCGACCTGGCCGGCCCCATCCGTGTTGTCGCGGTCGTGGAAGCCCCACCGCACGTAACCCGCCAACGCCCCGGGCTCCATCACCGACAACGGCAGGCGCGACCCGTACGACTCGAGGACCGCCTCCCGGCTCGCCCACACCGGTCGTCGCCGCCGAGCCCCGACCGCGAGCACGTTGCCGCCCGGGGTGGTACCCGCCGTGGGCGGGATGGCGATCGGCTCGCACAGCAGCATCCGGCGGATGATCCCGGGCCGCAGCGAGTCGAGCAGGATCGTGGCCGCGCCGCCGAGTGACTCACCCAGCGCCACCACCTCGGTGATCCCGAGATGGTCGAGGACGGCCAAGGTGTCGCCCGCGCAGTCGACATAACCGAGGCGGTCGACCGTCCCCGGGTCGTCGCTCGAGCCGTGGCCCCGGAGATCGACGCCCACCACCCGGTACTCGCCGCGCAACCGCCGGGCGAGGGGGTCGAACACCCCGGCGCAGAAACCGTTGGGGTGCAGCACGAGCAGAGGTGGGCCGTCGCCGCCCCAGTCGAGGGCGGCGATGCGGAGGCCGTCGTGCTCGACCGTGAGTTGCTGGGGATCCGGGCCGGGACTCATCCCCGGCGACGCTACCGCCTCCGATTCGGGCCCGGGCCACGAGTGGCCGGGAGGGCGGTCACCTTGGGTAGTCTCGGCGCCATGCCGACTGCAGCAGGAACCCGCTTGCGCTGTGAGAAGTGCGAGACCGAAATCATCGTGGTGAAGGGCACCGACGGCGAGGTGTCGTGTTGCGAGCAGCCGATGGCTGCTCGCGAGGGGTGACGAAGATGCCGAACCAGATGGGCAAGCGCTACACGTGCGCCGAGTGCGAGGCCACCGTCCTCGTCACGAAGGCGGGCGAGGGCTCGCTGAGCTGCCACGGGCAGCCCATGGAGATCGCGCAGGCCAAGCCCCTGCCGTCCTCCGACTGACCAGCCCGTCAGTCCCGCCAGCCATCGCACCACAACTGATCGCGGCGCCGCGCCACCGCGTGCGCCCTTCCTCCGGGGGGACCCAGTGAACATCGCGATGATCCTCGAGATGGCCGCGGACGCCCTCGGGGACCGCCTCGCCATCGGCACGCGCGCCGAGGGCCTCACCTTCGCGCAGGTGCGCGCCGCGGCCCGGGCCGTCTCCGTGCGCATCGGCGAGGAGCACCAGCACGTCGACACGTTGGCGATGATCGACCCGCTGTCACCGCTCGTGCCCGCAGCGCTGTTCGGTGCTGCGTGGGCCGGCGTGTCGTACGCGCCGATCAACTACCGCCTGCCCGACGACCAGATGCAGGAACTGCTGCGCCGCCTCGACCCCGTCGTCGTGGCCGGTTCGCACTGGATCGACATCGACCACGACAGCGACGCCGAGTTCGCGCCGCTGCCCGAGCGCCCTGCCGTGCTGCTGTTCACGAGCGGCACGTCGGCCGCGCCCAAGGCCGCGATCCTGAAGCACGACCAGCTGCTCTCCTACGTGTTCAACACGCTCGAGTTCGGCTCGGCGGGCGAGGACGAGGCCGCCATCGTGTCGGTGCCGCCCTTCCACATCGCCGGCGTGGCCGCGCTGCTGAGCTCCACCTACGTCGGCCGCCGCATCGTGCCGCTCCCCCGCTTCACTGCGGAGGACTGGCTCCGCATCGTGCGCGACGAAGGCGTCACCCACGCCACCGTGGTGCCCACCATGCTCGCCCGCATCGTGCAGGTGATGGAGTCCGACCCCAGCCTGCGCGTCCCGTCGCTGCGCAACCTCGCGTACGGCGGCGCCCGCATGCACAAGTCGGTCCTCGAACGTGCGCTGCACCTCATGCCCGAGACCGACTTCGTCAACGCGTACGGCCTCACCGAGACCAGCAGCACCGTCGCCCTCCTCGGCCCCGACGACCACCGCCTCGGCCTCTACAGCGACGAGCCGCTGTTCAAGAACCGGCTCGAGTCGGTCGGCCAACCGGTGCCGGGCATCGAGATCCGCATCGCCGACGAGAACGGCAACGCGCTCGGCCCCGACACGCCCGGTGAGATCCTCATCCGCGGCGACCAGGTGAGCGGCTCCTACGTGGGCACCGACTCCAAGGTCGACGCCGACGGTTGGCTCCACACCGGCGACCGCGGCTGGACCGACATCGAGGGCTACCTCTTCTGCGAGGGCCGCGCCGACGACACGATCATCCGCGGCGGCGAGAACATCAGCCCCGCCGAGGTCGAGGACGCGCTGCTCCAGCACGACGCCATCTCCACCGCGGCGGTCGTGGGTCTGCCCGACGAGGAGTGGGGCGAGAAGGTCGCGGCCACCATCACGCTGCGCCCGGGCGTCGAGGAGATCGACGTCGAGCACGTGCAGGAGTGGGTGAAGGCCCGCCTCGGCTCGCTCAAGACCCCCGAGGTCATCGAGCTCACCGACG
>Ga0209068_10000482_pt1 | contig 21618 bp, 20 predicted proteins | sample ColStrG_CSR_2012_FD_187200 | JGI IMG/M metagenome (GOLD analysis project Ga0209068, IMG submission 187200) | Freshwater sediment microbial communities in response to fracking from Pennsylvania, USA - Cold Stream Run_MetaG_CSR_2012 (SPAdes)... | ecosystem: Environmental > Aquatic > Freshwater >...
CCGGAGGGTTCAAGCTCGGCGCCGTGATGCTGGCCGAGGTGTTCTTCACCGGGATCTTCGTCTTCATCATCGCCTCGACCAGCCGGCGGTCGATGCCGGTCGGGCTCACCGGGGTCACCATCGGCCTGACCCTCACCATCATCCACCTCATCTCGATCCCCATCGACAACACCTCGGTCAACCCGGCCCGGAGCCTCTCGACCGCGGTCTTCCAGGGGAGCTGGGCGCTCAACCAGCTGTGGGTGTTCATCGTCTTCCCCATCGTGGGCGGCATCCTCGGCGGCTCTGCGTGGCGCGCCCTGCGGCCCGCTTCCGACGAGCAGACCGAGGAGGTCTCCGAAGCCGGGGCGCCCGCCCCCTACGGGCGACGCCCCCTGCCCGAGTAGCGCAAGGTCGGTGCCCGGATGCGGTCGTCGTGACACCCGGCCCGTAGCGTGGGCGCCATGAGTCACACCAGCCAGTCCCCCACCCTGTTCCATCCCCACGTCGACGTGCGGGTCAGCACGCGGCGGAAGAAGACCGCCGGGGCCCATTGGGAGGGCGACCGCATCGTGGTCGTGGTCCCGGCCCACCTGCGGGGGGCCGAACGTGACGAGATGGTGGACGTGCTGTCCCGCCGCCTGGCCCGCCATCGGCCCCATCTGCACGCCTCCGACGACCAGCTCGAGCAGAAGGCCGTCGCCCTCGGGCGGAGCTACCTCGACGGCGTCGCCCCGTCCTCCATCCGCTGGTCCGCCACCCAGGTCAAACGATGGGGCTCGTGCACGCTCCACACCCGCGAGATCCGCATCTCCGAGCGGCTCCGGGTCGTGCCCGAATGGGTGCTCGACGCGGTGATCCACCACGAGCTGGCCCACCTGTTCGAGCCCAACCACTCACCGCGCTTCCGGGAGCTCGAGCACCGCTTTCCCCGCCAGCGGGAGGCGGAGGTCTTCCTCGAGGGCTACGCCCTGGGCCTGCACATGCCGGGCCCCGCCGATGCCATCGACGACGCCGACGCCTGCTGACCGGGAGCGGATGCCGGCGTTCGGCGACGGCCCCCGGCCCCCGCCCGGCCGCCGTTCGGGGCTCCCGCCCGAGCGGCGGCGGGCGCGCCGACTGATTTGCGAGTACAACAAGGGCCGTGGCCTATCTCCTGGCGGCGCTCGCCGCTTTCATCAACGCCCTGGTGTCGGTGCTCCAGCGGCTGGGTGTCGAGACGGCACCGGAGTCGACCACGCTCAGGCTGAGCCTCATGACCCATGCCTTCCGCCGGGGGGTGTGGCTGATCGGGTTCGCGCTGAGCCTGGGACAGTTCGCGGTGATCGCCACCGCCCTGCGGTTCGGCGAGCTCAGCATCGTCCAGCCCATCCTCACCACCGAGCTCCTCTTTCTTCTGCTCATCCTCGCCGCCTGGTTCCGCTACCGCCTGGGCTGGCGGGAGTGGCTGGGCTCGCTGACCATCGTGGTGGGCCTGGGCGGGTTCTTTCTCGCCGCGTCGCCGAAGGGCGGCCACGGGATCCCGACCAGCCACTCGTGGCTGGTCGCCTACGGGGTGCTCTTCGTCTCGGTCGGAGCATGCATCGCCGCCGCCCTGCGTGGCCCCCGGTGGTGGCGGGCGGCGGCGTTCGGGGCGGCCACCGCCATCAGCGCCGCGTTCACGGCGGCGCTGACCAAGTCCACCACCACCTACATCACCGAGGGGTGGGGGCACGTCTTCACCCACGCCCAGCCCTACCTGCTGGGGGTCACCGGGATCGGGACGTTGTTCCTGTTGCAGAACGCCCTCCATGCCGGGCCGATCACCGCGTCCCGGACAACGCTGGTCACCGTCAACCCGTTGGTGAGCATCCTGCTCGGGATCACCCTGTTCGCCGAGCGGCTCCGGACCGGACCCCTGTGGATCTCGCTGTCGGTGGGATCGCTGGTGGTGCTGGTGGTCGGCGTCGTGGTGCTGGCCCGCTCGCCCCTCGTGGCCGGGACCACCGAGGTGGGCCAGGACCAAGAGATGCTGGGCGGTGCCCGGGACCGGGCCGTGGTGGGATCCGGGCTGATGCCCGGCGTCCCCTCGATCGAGGCGGTGCCCTCGGTCAGCGGCGGACCCGGCGACTGAGCCGCCGTCTCCATCGGTCCACCCACCGCCTCGGGCCGGGGGCGTCGCCTCGGACCCGGACCCTGGGTCGCACCTCGGAGCCACCGGGCCACACGGAGTCCCGGGCCCGGTCGAGCACGGAGGAGATCTGGAGGTGGTCGTCGCCGAGCTGCGCCCTCAACGAGGCCAGCAGGGCGGCGGTGACCCGGGCGTCGCCCAGTGCGTGATGATGGTCGTCCCACCGCAGCCCGAAGTGCCCGCAGCACTCGGCCAGTCCGGCCCGGCACGCCGGTCCGAGGTGCCGCTGGGCCAGCTGCCAGGTGTCCAGGGTCGGGACTTCGCCCGGGACCACACCCTCCCCGCCGGCTCGCCGGCACTCGGCCCGGAGGAAGGCGAGGTCGAAGCCGTCGACGTTGTGCCCCACCACCACCCGACCGGACAGCTGGTGGGCCAGGAAGGGCCGGATGGCGGCGAACGTCGGCGCCCCCTCGAGCATCTCCCCCGAGATACCGTGGACGTGGGTCGGACCGGGGTGGCGGCCGGGGTCGACCAGGGTGCAGAAGGAATGGAGTTCGAGGCCGGCGGGATCGAGGATGACCACGCCGACCTCCACGATCCGCTCGTCCTCGGGCGAGAGCCCCGTGGTCTCCACGTCCACCACTGCGAATCCCGTCGGGAATCCCAGCCGGCCCTCCCCTGGGCTCTCCACAACGACCAAGGTAGACCGAGGGTGCGACACGCTGCCCTACGTTCCCGGTCGACGACGCCGGCCGGAACAACGGCCGGCCCCGGAAAACCTGAGCCGGCCCGGCTCCCACCCTCCGGTGGGCCGATTCAGGTTCCGGCCCCGACCAGCTCCCGCAGTTCCGCGTCCACGTCGTCCTGGTGCTTCTGCTCGTCCCGCCGGGCACTGCGCGGGCTCCACCGACCCCGATTGAGCCAGATGGTCGGGATGAAGAGGACCATGCCTCCCAGGCACACCCAGAACCAGTTCTTCCACTGCGAATGAGACTTGCCCACCCCGTTGAGCAGCGCCGTCAGTTGGTCCTGGTGGGCGGACAGATAGGCCAGCTGGGTCCGGTAGGTCCACACCGGACCGTTGACTTCTTTCAGATTGGCGAGCACTTTCACCACCACCGCCGGACCGACCGCCTTCTGCAGGGCGGCCAGATTGGCCGCCGTCGGCGAGTAGTGCGCGGCGGCAACGACAGAGGCATTCTCCGGCAGGGACAGAGGCTTCAGCCAGCTGGCGTTGGCGGTGGCGAACGTGACCAGCTCGGGATGTTCGATCTGGAACTGCTGCACGTTGAAGGGCGCTGTTCCGCCCGGGAAGGTCTGCGCATAGGCCAGGTTGTCCACCACCGGGTTGACCGAGTTCACCACCAGCGGCAGGAAGATGAAGGACAGGCCGACGGTCAGCCGGAGAATCCACCCCCACAGGGCGAGGCCGGTGCCCACCAACGCTGGGTTCCGGGCTTCGACCATCTCGGTGTAACCGGCCATCCACGGGGCGTAGGTGAGCGAGATGCAGGCAGCCATGAGGACCTCGAGGGTGATGAGCGTCCCAAATCCGGTGAACGGATGATTGGTCTGGCGGGCGAAGAGCGCCAGACAGATGATCGAGCCGATGGCCCCGATCAGCATGAGCGGCTTCCTCACCCGGAGTTTGTCCGAAATGACGCCGAAGACGATCAGGGCCACGGCGTCCGCGCTCCAGAACCAGATGTTCAGGTAGTTGGCTTGTGATGTCGACAGGTTGAGGCCGGTGTGGTCACGGTAGACGGTGGCCCAGAAGATGGTGAAGAACCCCGAGGCGGCGTAGTACAGGAGCAGGAAGACCGAGATCCCCACGGCTGAGCCGACCAGGTCCCACTTCAGGATCTGCCGCCACGGGTGGAGGGTGGCGGCCACCAACTCGTCGGTCGAAATGCCCCGGGTCTTGGCCTCGACCAGAGCCCGGTCCTGCTGCGACACCATGAGCTGCTCACGCAGCCGTTGGGAGAGGTCCTTCATGAAGAACAGGGAGATGACAAAGACGATCACGGAGATGCCGCCGGAGATGATGAATTGCGACTTCCACCCGGCGAGCCCGTAGGTGCGCAGGAAATGATCGATGGTATTGGTGGCGACGATGGAGGTGATGAGGGACCCGGCCACCGGACCCACCGTCCAGAACCCCATGGCCGAAGCCCGACCGAGTTGGGGTGAGAAGTCTCGGACCAGCGCCGGGGTCGCCACCAGGATCGCCCCCTCCACCACGCCGAGCAGGCTGATCACGATGAAGAACTCGAGCTGGGTCTTGCACAGCGGGACACCCACGGCCACCAATATCCCGATGACCAAGAGGCCATAGATGATGACGTTCGACCGTCCGAGCTGGTCGGTCTTCGACGCAGGCAACGAGGCAAAGGCACCGAGCAGGTTGGAGACGATCACGATGACCACGTAGTACGCGAACGACATGTGGAAGTACCGCAGGATCTGCGGCGTGACGCCGGTCTGGGTGAAGTAGGTGTAGTACAGGACGATGGTGGCCAGCACGGCCAGCGCCAGGTATCCGGTGCGCTTGCCGTTGGCCGGGTACTCGTCGATCTCGTGGACGAACAAGAATCGGAAGAGAGCGCCGTGGGAAGGAGCTCTGCTCTCCCCCGAAGTCGCCACCGATGCAGTGTCAGTTGCCATGCCTGCTCCCCCTGTTGCTCGGGTGATTCGAGCCCTCACGGGCCGCGCCCCGTCTTCGACCGTAGCGCACCCCGGTCTCGGCATGTCGTGATCGCCGGTGACCGTCGGGTCGACCCCTGGGATGGGTCGGGCGGGTCAGTCGTCGAGCACGGAGGCGGCCACCAGCTCCTCGAGGTAGCGGCTGTCCCACCACGAGATCTGGAGCTGCTTGGCCCGGCGGAAGTAGAGCTGGATGTCGAACTCGACGGTAAACCCGATACCCCCGAAGATCTGCTGGGCGGTGGCGGTCACGTCCCGGAAGGTCTGGCAGGCGAAGAGCTTGGCCATGGGGGCCAGCTTGGCCACGCTTCGCCCCTCCGATCGTGCCCAGGCCGCCTCGTGGACCAGCATCTCGGCTCCGTCCACGGTGGTCGAGGCGTCGGCCAGGTAATGGGCCAGCGCCTGAAAGGCACCGAGCGGCTTGTCGAACTGCTGGCGGTCCTTGGCGTACTGCACGGTGATCTCCATGGCGAACTGTGCCCCGCCGACGGCCTGGGCCGCGGCCAGGATGATCCCGTCGTGCATGACCCGGTCCCAGGTGGACCAGCCGCTCCCCGGCCCCCCGATGCGGTCGTCCGGCGTGACCCGGACCCGGTCGAGATCGACCCGGTACTGGGTGTCCGAGGCGATGGTCATCTGCTGGGTGAGGGTCAGCCCCTCGGCCGACGGGTCGACCACGAACAGGTCGACATCGCCCGGCGCGTCACCGGTGCGGGCCAGCACCACCAGCCGGGTGGCCGCCTGGGCGAACCCCACGTGGCGCTTGGTCCCCGAGATGGTGAAGCCGTCGCCATCGGGCACGGCGCGGACCTGGACGCCCTTGGGACCGAAGCCGTTCTCGGGTTCGAGCCAGGCCGGCGTGAGGACGGCCTCGCCGGTCACGATCCGGGGCAGCCACTCCCGCTTCAGCGCCTCGCTTGCGGCCGCAGCCAGCGCACCGCCCGACAGGATCGAGCTGACGAAGTGCGGCGACGGGGCCAGGGAGCGGCCGAATTCCTCGTAGAGCACCGCGCTCTCCAGCGCCGTCATGCCCGAGCCGCCGTACTCCTCGGGCAGCTGGAGCCCGATGAGATCGAGGTGGGCCAGCTGCTTCCACAGCTCCGGCGAGTACCCGACCGGGTCGTCCTCGAGCTCGCGCACCACGCTCAGGGGGCTCGTGGTGGCACACACACCTCGCACCGTCTCGCGCAGCATCTCCTGCTCGGCACTGAATCTGAGGTCCAACATGGTCAGGTCTCCTGTTCTGGTGGTGCGAGAGAAGTAGTGGAGGGAGAAGTCGGGAGCCCGGGTCGGTGGCTCACGGTTGCCACCGGTCCCCCCGGCGCTCCCAGGGGTTGTCCTCCCGGCCGACGGGGAGCGCCACCCGCGCTTTGCAGGTCGTCTTGGCATCTCCGTCCACCGAGACGGCGATGTCCAGGGCCGCCCATGCGCACCCCGTCTCGTCCACCCCGGTGTCGGTGACCCCGCCCCGGAAGACCATGGTGTCGCCGGGGAAGATCGACCCGAGCATGCGGAAGGTCATCCGCTGCAGGCGGCCGAACGGCCCCGTCCAATCGGTCACGAACCGCTCGAACCAGGCGGCCTGGTTGGGCGTGTTGAGGAAGATGTCGCGGGTGCCGTTGCGCTCGACGGCGAAGTCCTTGTCGTGGTGCATGGGCCGCCAGTCACGGGCGGCAAGGGCCCCGAGTACCACAGTGGTGGCGGTCACCGGATACGACAGCTCGGGCAGTCGGTCGCCCACGGCCACGTCACCGGCCAGCAGGCGATCGGCGGCGGCCCTCATGACACCGGCTCCCCGTCGACCGCCGGGTCCGGGCGGCGATAGCCGAACCCGGTGTAGCTCTCGACCGCCACCAGGTCGTCGCGCTGGTTGCGGTACACCACGTCGATGACCCAGAACCGACCGGTCCCCAACTTGGTGGTCTTCTCGTCACTGACCGACCGCAGGATCTGGCGGGTCACCAACCGGTCACCGGGCCGGACCGGCTCGTGGAAGACGATGGTGTTGTCGCTCATCACCGCCTCGGGGAGGCCGAGGCCCTCTTTCAGGTCGAAGTGGATCTGGAGGGGGAGCCCCTGGGTGGTGCGGCCCGGGGCCCAGTGATGGGGGCGGAACCACACCGAGACCATGGTCGGTGGGGCGATGGGGCCCCCGGTCACCTGCTCGGCTACCTGCTCGTCCCAGAACAGCGGGTTGCCGTTCTCCACCGAGGCGCACGTCGTCCAGATGTAGCCCTGCTCGACGGGGAATTCCCCCGCTTCCTCGTACTGCTCGACCCCGATCAGCCCGTCGATGTCGGCGACGCCGATGGAACTCATGCCACCACCCCCTTGGTCCGCAGGCCGGCGATGTGCGCGGCGGTGAGGCCGGCGCCGGTCAGAAGTTCGTCGGTATCGGTCCGTAGCGGGTCGGGGGCCACCACTGGTCCCTTCGGCGGATTCATGCCGGCCATCACCGGCCCCACCTGCCGGAAGGGGGTGGGCGGCGGGGAACCCGGCCGCTCGCCCCCATCGGCGACCGCATCCACGATGGCGTGGCGGGCCGCGTACTGCTCGTCGTCGGCCAGCTCGGCCGCCGACAACACCGGCGTGACGCAGGTGTCGGCCCCCGACAGCCGGGCCACCCAAACGTCTCGGTCCCCGGCGGCGAAGGCGGCGCGGAAATCGGCGCGGATCTTGTCCTGGGCCTCGTCGTCGAGCTGGTGGTCCGTCCACTGCTCGCACCCGAGCAGGCGGCACAGATTGGCGAAGAACTTGGGCTCGATGGCCCCGACCGCCAACCAACCACCGTCGGCGGCCTGGTACAGGTCGTAGCAGGCGTACCGCCCGGTGACGATGTTGTGGCCGGGGCCGACCGGGGCCCCGGTGGCCAGGTGCTCGTCGACGGCCAGCGAGGTGAGCCACAGCACCCCGTCGGCGATGGACACATCGAGGTGGACGCCCGGCCCCTGCGTGCCCCGGCCGATCAGCGCGGCCATGATGGCCATGGCCGCCTGCATTCCGCCGCCGGCGGCGTCGGCGATGGTGGCACCGGGCACCGGCGGGCCTCCGTCGGCCCGCGGCTGGGTCGTGGCCAGATAGCCCCCGACGGCGAGGTAGTTGATGTCGTGGCCCGCCCAGAGGGCCCGGGGGCCGTCCTGGCCGTAGCCGGTGGTCGAGCACAGGATGATCCGGGGGTTGACGCCGGTCAGATCGGCGAACCCGATGCCCAGACGGTCCACGACCCCCGGGCGGAAGCTCTCGACCACCACGTCGGCCGTGGTGACCAGGGCCAGGAACGCCGACCTCCCCTCGGGGTCGGCGAGGTCGATGGCGGTGCGGAGGAGGAAGCGCGAGCCGCTGTAGGCGTAGAAGGGCGGTCGGATCGGCTCGGGTCCCCGACCGGGGACGGCCCCCACCTTGACCACGGTGGCGCCATAGTCGGCCAGCAGGCGCGTGCAGCGCGCCGCCGGCCCCACCGTGGACAGGTCGAGCACGGTGATGCCGCGCAGCGGGCCCCCGGGTTCCTCGGGCGATCGGCCCGCCGCGGGCGCGATGTCCGACTGGCCCGCCGGGGGCGCGACGTCAGCGTGTGCGGGGGTGTCGGTCACGGGCGTCGGAGGATCAGAAGTTCTTCGGCAGGCCGAGCTTGCGCCGGGCGATGATGTTCTTCTGGATCTCGGATGAGCCGCCGCCGATGGTGTCGATGACTGTGTACCGGTAGGTGGATTCGGACCGGCCCTTCATCGGCGCGTCCTCGTCGCGCACCCGGAGCTGCCCCCCCGGCCCGGCGATGTCCATCGAGGCGTCGGCCAACCGACGCGAGTATTCGGTGGTGAACAGCTTGTACTCGGATGCCTCGGAGGTCGGGGGCGAGCCGCCCTCCGACGAGGCGAACACGAACTTGAGGCCGAGCACCCGGGCCACCTCGGCCTCGGTGTGGAGGCGGGCGATCTGGGACCTGACCACGGCGTCGTCCTTCAGGCGCTCGCCGTCCCGTTCGGCGTTGGCCACGTACTCGGTCAACAGGTCGAGCCGCTGGGCGGTCGGCGAGTAGGTGAACAGGGTGAAGCGCTCGAGATCGAGGGCTTCGGAGATGTACTGGAAGCCCCGGTTGAGCTCGCCCACCACGTAGTCGTCGGACACCCAGACGTCGTCGAGATAGACCTCGTTGGTCCGCTCGTCCCCCATCGTCCATATCGGCTTCACCGTGATCCCCGGATGGTCCATCGGGACCAGGAACAGGGTGATCCCGTGATGCTTGGGGGCCTCGGGGTCGGTGCGGGCGCCGACCCAGTACCAGTCGGCGAAGTGGGCCGAGGTGGTCCATGTCTTCTGCCCGTTCAGCCGCCACCCATCGCCGTCGCGGGTCGCCTTCAGCTGCATCGAGGCGGCGTCGGACCCGGCGTTGGGCTCGGAATAGCCCACGGCGAACTCGACCTCGTTGCGGAGGATCTTGGGCAGGAACTCCTTCTTCAACCTGTCGCTGCCGTGGCTGATGATCGTCTTGCCGATGATGCCGACGCCCTTGCCGATCTGCGGCCCGCCGCGGGCGGCCAGGGCCTCGTTCAGCAGGTACTCGTAGATGCCCTCCCCGTCGGTGCCGCCGTACTCCTCGGGCCAGGTGATGCCCAGCCATCCCCGTTCGCCCACCTTGGCCATGAACTTCCGCCGCCGCGGGGTGTCCACGATCTGGGCCATGTTCTCTCGGGTGACGTCGAACACCTCCGGGTCGTTGTTCTCGTCGAGGAATTGCTCCACCTCCCGGACGAATTCGAGCTGTTCGGGAGTGAACTCGAAATCCATGGGTCGGGCCTCCATCGTGCCGGTGCGGCCGGCGCCGCGGTGGTTTCCTGACTGACCGTCAGATACTGTGGACATCATAGGATGAGGAAGCAGTGGGGGCCAGCGCCGACCGGGCTGCCGGCACCCCTGGCGCCGCGACCGGGGTTCCGTCCGCCACCAGCCGGGCAGACCCCGGTCACCGCCGGCCCGGCCCCCGGACGGGGACGAACATCAGAGTGAAGGACGCCACGATCGCCATGGGGAGACCGAACAGATGAGAGGCATCGCCGGCATTGCCGGCTACGTCCCGTACCGGCGCCTGTCGCGGGCCGAGGTGGGTCGGGTCTTCGGCAGCGGGGGCGGTCGGGGGACCCGCTCGGTGGCCTCCCACGACGAGGACACCACCACGATGGGGGTGGAGGCGGCCCGGCTGGCCCTGCGCTCGGCTCCCGGGGCGGCTCCGGACAACATCTGGTTCGCCACGGCCACGCCCGCCTATCTCGACAAGACCAATGCCACCACGATCCACGCCGCGCTGCGCCAGCCCTCACACGTCGGCGCCTTCGACTTCGGCGGGGCCCTCCGCTCGGGCGCGGGGGCGCTCCGCGCCACCCTGGGCGCCGACGGGACCGGGACCACCCTGGTCGTGCTGGCCGACATGCGCGACGGCCTGCCCACTTCGGCCGACGAGTCGGCCGGGGGCGACGGGGCCGCCGCCATCGTGGTGGGTGACGAAAGCCCGGGTGCCCCCCTCATCGCCGAGTACCTGGGCGGGGCCTCGGTCAGCGACGAGTTCCTCGACCGCTGGCGCGCCGCCGGCGACCGGCGATCCCGTGTGTGGGAGGAGCGGTTCGGGGAGACCCGCTACGTGCCGCTCGGGGCGGAGGCCTGGGAGTCGGCCCTCAAGGCGGCCGCCATCACCCCCGAACAGGTGGACCACGTGGCCGTCACCGGCATGCACACCCGGTCAGCCAGGGCCCTGACCCGCAAGCTCGGGGTCGCCGAGTCGGCGGTCAGCGACGACCTCGCCTCCACGGTGGGCCAGACCGGCGCGGCGCACCCCGGGCTGGTGTTGGCATCGATGATCGAACAGGCCCAGCCGGGCCAGGTGATCGCCGTGGTGGCGCTGGCGGACGGTGCCGACGTCCTCATCTTCCGCATCACCGGAGCCCGGTCCGCGTGGTCGACGGCGGAGACCGTCGCCCACCAGATCGCCGGCGCCGCCGATCTCGAGTACGGGAGGTTCCTCTCGTGGAGGGGCATGGTCAACCCCGAGCCACCTCGTCGGCCCGAGCCCCCGAGGGTCTCCTCCGCCGCGGCCTGGCGCAACGGGGCGTGGAAGTTCGGGTTCGTGGGCTCGCAGGACCGCACCTCGGAGGCCGTGCACCTGCCACCGTCGCGGGTATCGATGAAGGGCGGCGCCGTCGACGACATGGATCCCGTCGATCTGGCCGACACCCGGGCCACCATCGCCACCTACACCATCGACCACCTGTCCTTCTCGGCCAGCCCTCCCGTCGTCTTCGCCATTCTCGACTTCGACGGTGGCGGCCGGTTCCCGGTGGAGCTCACCGACGTCGACCCGGAGACGGTGGACATCGGCGACCGGGTGGTCATGACCTTCCGGAAGCTGTACACCGCCGACGGCATCCACGACTACTTCTGGAAGGCCAAGCCGGCAGGGGTCCCGGCGGCGGCAACCGCGCAGCAGTGAGCCAGTAGAGGAGACGGGATGGCATCGCATGGGATCAAGGACCGGGTGGCCATCGTCGGGATGGGCTGCACCCGGTTCGCCGAGCACTGGGACAAGAGCCTCGACGACCTGATCATCGACGCGGCCCAGGACACCTTCGACTCCGCCGGGCTGACCAAGGACGACGTCGACGCCTACTGGCTGGGCACGGCGCAATCCGGCATGAGCGGGATCACGCTGGCGCGCCCCCTGCAGTTGGAGGGCAAGCCGGTCACCCGGGTCGAGAACTACTGCACCACCGGGTCCGAGGCCCTGCGGGCCGCCGCCTACGCGGTGGCCTCCGGCGCCTACGACATCGCCATGGCCGTCGGCGCGGAGAAGGTGAAGGACTCGGGATACCAGGGCCTCAACGCCTTCCCCATCCCCAATGACGGCACGTCGCGCACCCTGACCGCCGCGGCCATGTTCTCGATGGTGGCCCCGGCCTACGGGAAGAAGTACGGCGTCGGCGAGGACCAGCTGACCGAGGTACTGGCCCGGATCTCCTGGAAGAACCACCAGAACGGCGCCCGCAACCCCCGAGCCCAATTCCGCAAGGAGGTCTCGAAGGAGACCATCTGCGCTTCGCCGCGTGTGGCCGGCCGCCTCGGGGTGTTCGACTGCGCAGGCGTGGCCGACGGGGCGGCGGCGGCGATCGTGGTCCGGGCCGAGGACGCCACCCGCTACACCGACAAGCCGCTCTTCATCAAGGCCTTGTCGTTCTCCGCCGGCAGCGGGTCGGGACTGATCGACCCCGAGTACGACTACACCTGGTTCCCCGAGTGCTCCCGGGCCGCCGAGGACGCCTACCGCCAGGCCGGGATCACCGACCCGCGCCACGAGCTGGCCATGGCCGAGGTGCACGACTGCTTCACCCCGACGGAGCTGGTGCTGATGGAGGACCTCGGGTTCGCCGAGCGCGGCACGGCCTGGAAGGAGGTCCTGGCCGGGACCTTCGACCGCACCGGCGAGCTGCCCGTCAATCCCGACGGCGGCCTGAAGAGCTTCGGCCATCCGGTGGGCGCGTCCGGACTCCGGATGTTCTTCGAGACGTGGCTGCAGTTGCGTGGCGAGGCTCCGCCGGAACGTCAGATCTACACCGACAGGACCCTGGCCCTCACCCACAACCTGGGCGGGTACCCGGGTGAGATGGTGTCGTTCGTCTCAGTGGTGGGAACAGAGCCGGGCTGAGCCCGGGGCGTCCGCCTCGCGCTCGTCGAGGAGCGCCCACCACCCGTCGGCGGCCCGACGGGCCGCCCCGGTGACCTCGTCTGGCCCGGCCTCGGCCAGGGCCAGGGCTTCGACCGTCCAGTCCCCGTGGTCGGCGTCCATCTCGGCGTGGACGTCCCAGAACTCGGTTCCCCCTGCGTCCAGCCCGTACCACCGGCGCAGGCCATCGGCCTTGGACGCGGCGATGGCGGCCGCCTGAGTCTCATAGGCAGCCAATCCGGCCAGGGCGGGCACCGGTCCCTCGGCCGCCAGCTCGAGGTAGGTGTCGACCAGGGCATCGGCCGCCGGCCCGGGTGCCGTCGCCGCCGGCCCGGCCGGAAGGGCGTCGGCGAACCGATCGAACAGCTTGAGGTGGGGCTCGGGGCGGCCGAGTTCGTCGGCCAGGTTCCGCTCGACCATCGCCGCCGCCTCGAGGCTCCCCTCCTCCCGCAGGCGATCGGCCACCTCAGCCAGCACCACCGGTAGAGCAGCCTCGAACGCCCGGTAGTGGACGGCATACGCCGACAACTCACCCGGCTGGAGCTGGCCGGCCTCCCACCGCCGGTAGAAGGGGTGACACAGCAGCTCCCTGCCCACGAGCGCATCGGCCACCGCCGCGGCCAGCGGCTCAACGGCGGCCATGGGAACAGGATCGAGGTCGGGGTCCACGCGCTTGGAGGTCATGGCGGCATCCTATCCGTGGTCGGCCCCCTGTTTCAGTGGGCGGCGGCCGCCTGGTTCGACGGGTGCGCATAGCGCCCGCTCATGTAGGAGGGGACCGGGACCGCCCGACCCCTTCCCCCACCGCCGGCGGTAGGGGCGGTGCCGGGCTCGAGGTAGTGCAGCTTGCGCTCCCGCTCCCCGGCCTTCTGGCGCAGGTGGACCAGCAGGGCCACGTAGGCCACCAGGGCGAGGCCCGAGACCGCCGTGACCGACCACACCGCTCTCGCCCCCGGCACCAACCCGAGCATCCCGCTGGTGACGAAGACCATGGCCAGGATCCCCAGCGTGTCGCGACGCCGCCGTCGGGCGAGGTGGCGGGCGGCCGGATCGCCGGGCGGAGGACCGATGCCGGCCACGGCCGGGGCCGACCCGCCAGTCCCCGGGAGGAGCATCCCGGGCTCAGGGCGACGCCGCGCCGGTCGGTCGGAGGCGTCCTCGACCGGGTCGGCGCCCAGGAAGGCCAGCGCCGGACGGGGCAGTTGGTCGGCGCCGACCACGGTCAGCACCGGCCGGGGACCGAAGTCCCGGGTCGACGGGCCTTCATCCATCCCGGCCGGGGCCGGCTGCCCGTGCAACCGGTAGGCGGGGCGGACGATGGGCCGGGCCCCCGAGTGCTCGAGTACCCGCAGCTGGTGGTGGAAGTGGGAGATCGAGCTGATGCCGTCGCCGGAGCGCGATCGTCGTTTCATGAGACCAGGACCCAAGATGACCATCCATGCCAGAGCAATGACGACCACGAGGACCACAGGCACCAACTCCTCGACCTACCTTCCTTGTGGAAAAACCCTAATCACGGGCAATTCCACATTGGTGGATGGTCGGGGATCGACTGTGCCGACAATGACGGATGGTCCGCGGCCCTCCCCGGCTGCGTTCGTCCGTTTCTACACCGGTGTCCGGGGTGCCTCAACCCGGCGGCAACGGCCCAGGTAGAGCGGGCAGGCGCTCGGTAGGGTCTGGCGGGTGGCCACCTTCTGGGTTCTGATGGCCGGCGCGGCGGTGGCCGCTGGGGCCGACTGGGTGGCCGTCGGCACCTCCAGGCGCCGGCTCGAGTACGGGGCGAAGCCTGCGGTCCTGGCCGCACTGGTCGCCGCCGCGGCCTCCATCCCCGCCGATCAGATCGACCTGGTCCACCGGCGCTGGTGGTTCGTGGCCGCCCTCGTCTGCTGCCTGGCCGGCGACGTCTTGCTGATGCTCCCCCGCGATCTCTTCATCCCCGGCCTCACCTCCTTCTTGGTCGGCCACGGCCTGTTCATCGTCGGCCTGCTGCAGGCGCCGGCGCCCCCGGGGAATCCGCCCTTCTCCTTCTCGGCTACCGGGTTGGCAGTGGCGGCGGCCGTCGTGGTCGCCGTCGTTGCGTGGCCGGGCACGATCTTGATCCGCTCCCTGGCCCGCGGCCAGCCGGCCCTGATGGGCCCGGTGTGCCTCTACATGGTGGCCATCGTCACGATGACGGTGCTGGCGGCCAACGTGGGCATCGTGGCGGCGACGATCGGGGCGGGGCTCTTCCTGCTCTCCGACACCCTGCTGGGTCTCGATCGGTTCGCCCGGCCCCTCCGGCAGGGGACGCTGGCCGTGCATGTCACCTACCACCTCGCCCAGGGCCTGCTGGTGCTGTCCCTTCTGCGCTGATGCCCGGCGCCGGGCTGCCATGATCGGGGTGTGGATGCTGCCGCGGCGCGGATCCGAGCCGCCCGACAGGAGGAGGACGGAACGGAGCGGCATCGGCCGGCAGCTGCTCGCCGGCGCGGGATCGGGCCCGCACTGACCCTGGTGGTCCTCGGGCTGGCTGCGGCCTGCGGCGGCAGCCCGACCACCGGGTCCTCCGCCGACAGACCGAGCACATCGGTGCCATCCACTCTGCTTCCCCCGGCGGCGGTCACCCTGTCCGAAGCCGACAACGGGCGGACCGCCGCCGTCGGGCGGGGTGCGGAGGTCACCGTCGTCCTGCACACCACCTACTGGTCGCTGTCGGCCCTCCCGAGCGGCGGCGCCGTCGAGGGGCTGGGGTCGCCGGTCGTGGCCCCGGCAGCCGGGGGTTGCGTTCCCGGCCAGGGATGTGGGACCGTCACCGGCCACTACCGGGCCCGCTCATCGGGTCGGAGCGTTCTCGTCGCCCACCGCAGCATCTGCGGCGAGGCCAGGGCGTGTCTCCCCGATCAGAGGGACTGGCAGGTGACCGTCACCGTCTCTCCGTGAGCCGCCCCGCCGCTCACGGCGCGGCGCGGGCCGACCAGCGGTCGTCACGCCGTTCGACGACCACGTTCACGCCGAACGCCTCGGAGACCGCCTCCCCGGTCAGGACCGAAGCGACCGGTCCGGCCGCCAGCAGCCGGGCACCCCGCAACAGGGCCGCATGGGTCACACCGGACGGGATCTCCTCGAGGTGGTGGGTGACGAGGATCAACGGGGGCACCGAAGGGTCTCCGGCCAGGGAGGCCAGGTGTCCGAGCAGGCGCTCCCTGGCCCCGAGGTCGAGACCGGCCGCCGGCTCGTCCATGAGCAGCAGCTCGGGCCTCCCCATGAGGGCCCGGGCCAACAGGACCTGCTGGCGCTCCCCCTCTGACAGCAGTCCGAATGGACGTTCGGCAAACCCGGCACCCCCGAATCCGGCGTCGGAGAGCAGGGCCCGGGCCTCTTCCCGATCCTGCTCGGAGTACTCGTGCCACCAGGTCTCGAGCGCCGCGTGACGACCGGTGAGCACCACGTCGAGGGCCGGGAGCCCGGCCCGCAGGGTGCGGCTGACCGAGGCGCTGACCATGGCGATGCGGCGGCGGAGCTCGCGCATGTCGACCCGGCCCAGCCGGGTACCGAGTATCTCCACCACCCCGCGGGTGGGCCACAGGGAAGCCCCGACGACCTTCAACAGGGTGGTCTTGCCCGACCCGTTGGGCCCCAACAGGGCCCACCGCTCCCGGTGGTCCACGACCCACGAGATGTCGTCGAGGAGCGGTGTCCGGTTGCGGACGACGGAGACGTGTTCCAGCTCCACCGCCGGGCCCCCCGCGGGCCATGCACCGGTCATCGCCGAGGCCCACCGGTCATCGCCGAGTGGTGGCCGGGTGAGGCACAGATGGACGCCCCACCGGAGCCGACCTTCCGCTGAGCCGCGGCTCTGTCACACCCGGCTGCGACAAATGGCGGGTATGCGGGGGCGTGGCAGAGCGGCCTGTAGCGCCGGCCTCAGAAGTCGGAGACGTCCGAAGCGTCCGTGGATCCCACCGCCTCCGCCGCAATCGGCCTGATAATCTGGAGGTGCTTAGGACGCCTCTGGACCTGATTCTCAGGCCGGTGAGCACAAGGCCCCCGCCTCGGTGGGGGCCTTGTGCCGTCCCAACCCGGTGCCTCGTCTCCGGTGCGAGCCTCACTTGACCTGGCGGGAGCGGATCAGGCGTTGCCCAGCAACCAGCTCCACAGCCGCTGTGGAACCGAGGCCCTGGAACGGAACGGCTTGGGCGGCCGGGGCGGAGGTGACGCGGAGGCGCGGATGACCCGGGGGCGGGGCCCGGCCGCATGGCGGAGGGTCTGGAGGGTGACCCGCAGCGCATCGAGGGCGTCGTCCTTGGCCTGGAGGGTGGCGTTCCGGTCGGCCAGGCGGTCGAGGAGGTCGGCGATCCGGGCGTCCCTTCTGGCCACGACCCGCTCCGCCACCGTGGCCCGGTGCACGGCGTCGGCCAACTCGAGCTGCATGGACTCGGCCCCGCCGGGTTGGGCGGCGGATGAGGTGGCCGGCGGGTGCGGACCAGCGTCCCCGGTCGTGGACGCCGCCGGGCGGACGTAGCCCTGTGACACCAGCCAGATCCGGGAGCCACCCCGGTTCCCATCAGGAGCCACGGCACCCTCGTGCCAGCAGCACAGGGTGCCGAGGGCGACACCCTTCCGCTCGGCCATCACCAGGCCGCTCGCCCTTCCGCCCTTGACCGGCGCGTTCCGGGCCACAGGGCGCTCCGGCGCCGGGGGGCCGACCCGCGCCGACGACGGCCTCGCCTCGCCGGCCGGCAGGTCCTCGAGTGAGGGAACGATTCGGGGAGGCACCGACGATCGTCTCACGTCGCTCGTGGACTTCCCCGCAAGACCGTCGGGGCGAACCGGCGGCGCCGGCCAATGGAACCTTCTGGACACTCGGCAGAAGACCACATCAACAATCAGACTACGGGGGCGGCGGCCGCCGGTGAGGGACCCTCCGGCCCGGCACCGCCGCTACACGTTGAAGCGGAACTCGACCACGTCGCCGTCCCTCATCACGTACTCCTTGCCTTCGACCCGGGCCTTGCCGGCGGCCCGCACCGCGGCCACCGAGCCCGCTGCCACCAGGTCGTCGTAGCCGACGATCTCCGCCTTGATGAACCCGCGCTCGAAGTCGGTGTGGATGGTGCCCGCCGCCTCCGGGGCGGTGGCACCCACCGGGATGGTCCAGGCCCGGGACTCCTTGGGGCCGGCGGTGAGGAAGGTCTGGAGGCCCAGCGCCCGGAATCCCCCGTGCACCAGCTGCACCAGGCCCGGTTCCTCCTGGCCGTAGCCGGACAGGAGCTCGGCCGCGTCCTCGGCGGAGAGGGGCGCCACCTCGGCCTCGATCTGGGCGCACACCACCACCGCTTCGGCCGGTGCCACCAGGGCCCCGAGCTCGGATCGGAGGGTCTGGTCGCCCAATGCGCCTTCGTCGATGTTGAAGGCGTAGAGGAACGGCTTGGCGCTCAGCAGGTGCAGGTCGGCCAAGAGCGGGAGGTCGACCTCGCCGGCGGCCGCCGCCGACGCGATGGTCCGCCCCTGGTCGAGGAGGTCGCGCGCCTGCTCGGCGGCTCGGAGGGCCGGCACCAGCTCCGGCTGCTTCCGCGACTCCTTGGCCAGCTTGACGAGCCGGTTCTCGACCGTCTGGAGGTCGGCCAGGACCAGTTCGGTGTTGACCGTCTCGATGTCGTCGCCAGGAGAGATGCGGCCGCTCACGTGGATCACGTCGGGATCGGTGAACACCCGGACCACCTGGCAGATGGCGTCGCTCTCCCGGATGGCGGCCAGGAATCTGTTCCCGAGCCCCTCCCCGACCGATGCCCCTTTGACGATGCCGGCGATGTCCACGAAGGTCACGGTGGCCGGCACGACTTCCGCACTGTCGAACAACTCGGCCAGACGGTCGAGGCGGGGATCGGGCACGGCGACCACACCGATGTTGGGCTCGATGGTGGCGAACGGGTAGTTGGCCGCCAGGACCTCGTTGCGGGTCAGGGCGTTGAACAGGGTCGACTTCCCCACATTGGGGAGGCCGACGATGCCGATGGACAATCCCACGGGTGCCTCCTCCGATGTCGTGGACCGGGCCCCGCTCGGCGGCGGGCCAACGGGAGATGGTAGGGGATGGCGACCAGGGGGCGGCCCCGCGTCAGCCGAGCGACTTGACCAGGTACTCGCTCATGGTGGCGCTGCGCAGTCGGCCCAGATCGAGACAGGCCTCGACGCTGGCCATCATCCGCGACACATTGGCGCTCAGCTCCTCGTCGGAGGAGGCGTTGAAGAACAGCAGGGGATCGGCGACATGGTCGGCGGAGGGCCACCCCTCCTCCACGATGCCGTCGACCTCCGGCGCGCCCTCGGTCAGCGGTCGCACCACCTCGTTGCGCACGTACCGGGTCCGGGGCTGGAGCTCGCCCGACACGGGCGACTGGGTGCCGTGCCAACGGTGGATCCACTCGAGGTAGTCGAGCCCTTCCGGGCGATGGATCAACGCCACGGTGAGCACCCCGGGCGACCGGTCCCCGTCCGACCAGTGCCGGGCCCCGGCGTGGGGGGTGGTGCCGTAGTCGTCGTAGAGGGACTCGGCCACCAGGTAGCCGGCCGAGCGCAGACCGATGGCGGCGATGGCGGCGTCCGTCTCCCCCCTCCGCTGGTAGGTGTCCAACCACACCGACACCTCCGCCGCGTGGGGCGCCTCCCCGGCGGGCGGCGGGGCCGGCGACGGAGCCTCGGCCGCAGCCGTGTCGTGGACATTGACCCCGAGGCCCCGGGCGCCCGAGGCCAGCAGCCGCGGCGCCGTCTCACCGAGGAGCTCGTCCCGCAGGGCGTCTCCCGACCCGCGGGAGGCGTCGCCCCACAACAGGTAGATGACCTTCTCCACGTCGTCCGTCCCGGTTCAGCCGGGGTGGGGGACGGGCACCCGGCATCCGCCGTCGATGCCGAAGACCTGGTTGAACCGGCCCAACGCCAGCCATGACGCCACGCACAGCCCCAGGTCGACCAGCTCGTCGTCGCTGTAGTGGTCGTGGAGACGGTCCCAGAAGGCGTCATCCATTCCCAGATGGTCCCGGGCGTAGCGGTCGGCGAACTCGGCCGCCAGGCGCTCCCGTTCGTCGAGCCCGCCGAGGTCTCCGTGCACGCCGACGTCGGCGTAGAACGATTCGGGGACGGCGTCCGGATCCGGCGCCCGGCCCGGCACATCCCGCGCCGTGCGCCAGCCCAGGCAGATGGCGCACTGGTTGATGCGGGCCATGGTGATCCGGGCGGCCTCGAACTCCCGCAACGACAGCGACGACTTCTCGTAGACCGCGCTGCTGTAGCCCCCGGCGGCGGCGGTCAGCGGCGGGGCCAACTCCGTCCACACATAGACCAGGGGGTCCAACTCGACCGGGACGGTGACACGTGGCATCGGCCTCCTATCGGGCAGCCACCGGCTGACGGGGCATGCTACCCCGGGGCCCTGTCCCGGTCACCGGGCGGTGGCGGCCGGCAGGCGCCTGATGACCCTTCCGGCCAGGCCGCTCAGGAACTGGATCCACTGACGCTCGCCCATCAGCCAGAGCCACAGCTCGCGCTTGTTGGCGATGACCAGGTCGACGAACTCCTCGCGGCTCAGGCCGTTGGGCTCGAGGGCGGGCTGCCAGCGGCCCCACAGCCACAGCCCGATGCAGATGTCATCACTGAATCCGGCCCGCCAATCCTGCCCGGCGAGCAGCGCGTCGCGCAGGCCCGCCTTCAAGTCCTGAGGCTCGTCGGGAAGCTCGAGCCGGGGGCCTCCCTCCACCTCGAACACGGTCATGTCGGCCACCCTAACCAGATCCGGCGCAGCCGGGTGGCCCGTGGCAGCCCGACGCTCGGACCAGGGCCGACGGGCACGCGACCTCCCGGCGGACGGGCTCAGCGACCCGGGCCGGGGCGGAGGTCACGGCCGGCCCCGTGGTCGATCTCCACCGGGGCCCGGTCGCTGCCCCGGTAGGCGGAGAGGTGCTCCTCGTAATCGATGAACAGGGGCGCGTCGGGATCGAACTCCCGGCGCAGGCTGTCGTTGGCGATCCGCTTGTCGAAGGCGTCGAGCTTGACCAGGGCATCGGGGTTGTCGAGCTCGCGGAAGTCGAGCCGGCCTCGGGCATTGTCGAGCGCCCTGCGGCCGCGCTCGGTCCGGACCAGCACGCTGCTCCAGCCGTCCATGGCCCCGACGCTGCCGACCGAGAGGTCGGCCCCCCGGCCCAGGAAGTCGGCGCACTCGTCGCATCCCTTGAGGGCGGCACCGTGGAAGTTCTTGATGGGCTCGTCGACCGCCACCTCCCCGTCCCGGTACTCCACGATCATGCGGCCCCGGATGACATCCACCTTGCTGACCCGCTCGATGTCGATGTCCCGGTCCTCCCGCAGGAGCTGGAGCATCAGTCCCCGGTAGTCGAAGCTCTTGGTGCACAGCAGGGCGATGGTCAGCACCACGGCATCGACCCGGTGGGCGCCGGTGGGCCAGCGCCGCGACTGCATGGCCCGGATGCCCTGGATCTCGCACGGCGTGCCGACCACCGCGATCCGGGGCTTGGCCGGCAGGTCGTAGCGGGACAGGTCCAGCTCGGCCAGCGCCATGGTCTGGTTGTAGAAGCTGCCCGCGGCCTCGGTGATCTCCTGGGCGGTGGTGGCCAGGTGGGTCACCCCCTTCCACGGCTCGTCGGGATCGTCACTCGGCCGGGTCACCAGGGCGCCGTCGATCTCCCCGCCGGCCAGGGCGGCGATCAGCAGTGCGGTGACCACGCCGCCGTCCTGGGCGCCGTCGGGACGAGCGCCGGCCCGAACCGAGTAGGAGTCGAGTACTGCGCCCAGGCCGTCGCCGGGGGGGCCGCCGGTGATCTTCCAGTAACTGTCGGCGGCATCAGCCCGCACGACGCCGCCCCCTCCGGCCCCGGCGTCCTCGACGGTCGACGGGGGCCACAGGGCTTCGTAGCGGAGCCCGCCCCGGGGGCAGAAGTCCCAGCACAGCGAGCAGCCCGTGCACATCTTGACCAACTCGGGCAGCTCGGTGTCCTCGTCGATGCCGATGGAGTTGGACGGGCAAACCGCCACACAGGTCCCGCACTGGATGCACCGGTCGGCGCCGATGACCCCGGCCTGCAGCTCCCAGAACCAGGTCTTGCCCGGAGGCTCGGCGATCCCGTTC
>Ga0209068_10000483_pt1 | contig 21607 bp, 14 predicted proteins | sample ColStrG_CSR_2012_FD_187200 | JGI IMG/M metagenome (GOLD analysis project Ga0209068, IMG submission 187200) | Freshwater sediment microbial communities in response to fracking from Pennsylvania, USA - Cold Stream Run_MetaG_CSR_2012 (SPAdes)... | ecosystem: Environmental > Aquatic > Freshwater >...
TAGCGACTGATGTGCAAATTCAGCACCGTATCCGGAGCATCAGTGCATAGGTTGTTTGGGTGTTCATCGTTTGCATGAACGGCCACAAGATACCTGAGCGCAATTACCGCTAAACCTTGGTAACGCTGGGCCACGATGCACGGCCCCGGCGATCACTCGCGGCCGCACCCGTATAATCCCCGTCGCGTTCGAAGAGCGGCCTCAAAAAGCAGTCAGTAGGCAGTGCAAGCGCACTTGTAGCGAGTTGGCGGATGGTGCAAGCCAACAGACGCGCACAGCCGAAATGGATAGGCCGGACGAACGCATAAGTGGCGGCCCTAGGGCTGCAACTGAGGTGGCACCACGAGCGGTGTGAGTTATACGCCCGTCCTCAGACGTGAAAACGTTTGAGGACGGGCTTTTTTGTTTGAATAATCATGACCAACAACATCGTCTTCTCCGGCATCCAACCCACGGGTGACATGCACATCGGCAACTACTTTGGCGCGGTGAAAAACTATGTGTATCTGCAGGATACCGGCACATACCAGACCATCTACTGCGTCGTCAACTTGCATGCCATGACCCTGCCGTATGACGTAGCCACGTTCAAGCGCAACACCGAGCAGATGTTTATCGATCTGCTGGCGGTTGGGCTTGACCCCGACAAGAGTATCGTGTTTGTGCAGAGCATGGTGCCCGAACATACCGAGCTGTCGTGGATCTTTGGCTGCGTGTGCTCATATGGCGACTTGACGCGCCAGACGCAGTTCAAGGAAAAGAGTGAGCAGGCCGAAGGCAAACAGGACGCTTACATCAGCGCTAGTCTGTTTGGCTATCCAGTGCTACAGGCGGCCGACATCCTGCTGTATCGCGCTGGTCATGTGCCCGTGGGCCAAGACCAAAAACAGCACTTAGAACTGTCGCGCGCCATCGCCAACCGCTTCAACGCGCAGTTTGGGGAGTATTTCCCCGAGCCCGAGATGCTGGCGACGTCGACGCCCAAGATTTTGTCGCTAAACGACCCAGCCAAGAAGATGAGCAAGAGTCTGGGACCAAAGAGCTATGTCGGCTTGTTTGAGGATGAGCCCACTGTGCGTAGCAAAGTCCGCAGCGCCGTCACCGACCCCGGCGATCCAGCCCAGCCGATGGGCGACGGCGCGCGCAACCTAATCGGCCTGCTGCGCGCCTGCGGCAAACATGACCAAGCCGATGAATTTGAGCGCACCTACGCGAGTGGGCAGCGCCGCTACGCGCCGCTCAAGGATGCTTCGGCTGATGCGTTGGTCGAGCTGACCCAGGGCATGCGTGCCCGCCGGGCCGAGATGATGGCTGACAAAGAGCGGGTGAAGCGCTTGATGCAACAGGGCGCGGATAAGGCGCGGGCCATCGCCGTGCAGACGATGAAAGACGTGCGGCGGATGACGGGTCTGCCAAAGATGTCCGTTTAGCGCCACGCCCAACAGGCGTGAAAGGAGGAACCGAATGAGCAAGAACCGTTTGTTAACAGGGGACCGGCCGACCGGCAAACTACACCTCGGCCACTATGTTGGCAGCGTAGCAAACCGCATGCGCTTGCAGGATGAATATGACTGCTATTTCATCATCGCCGACTTGCATACGCTGACGACCAAGCCCGACAAGGCCACGATCAGCCGTATTGCCGGTCACGTGCGCGACATCGTGCTCGATCATCTGGCCTGCGGCATTGATCCGGATAAGGTCACGTTCTTCCGCCAGTCGCTGGTGCCGGCTACGTTCGAGTTGAATCTGTATTTTGAGATGCTGGTGAGCGTGCCACGCCTATCGCGTTTGCCCACCTTAAAAGATATGGCGCGAGACGCCAACATCGATGATGAGTCATTCCCGTTTGGCCTGCTCGGCTATCCGGTGTTACAAGCCGCCGATATCCTGCTGGCACGTGCACATCTAGTCCCGGTTGGCCGCGACAACCAAGCCTATGTCGAACTTACGCGAGATCGCGCGCCGCTTCAACGGCTTGTATGGCGAGGTGTTCCCTGAGCCGGACTTTCTGGTGCCGTCACAAACGCTGCTGCCCGGAACCGATGGTAATTCCAAGATGGGTAAGAGTTTGGGCAACGCGATTTGGCTGAGCGACGACGCTCGCACTGTCGAGGAAAAGGTGCGCGGTATGTATACCGATCCAAAGCGCACCCGAGCCGACATCCCGGGCACAGTCGAAGGCAATTCGGTATTCGCCTATCACGACGCTTTCAATGACGATACCGCCGAGGTCGGCGAGTTGAAAGAACGGTATCGCGCGGGCAAGGTGGGTGATGTCGAGGTCAAGCGCAAACTGGCGGCTGCGCTCAACCGCTTTCTTGAACCCACGCGCGAGCGGCGGGCCCTGTATGCGAGTAGGCCAGGTCTAATCGACCAGATCATCGGTGATGGCACCGCACGCTACCGCGAGGGCCTCGCGGCCGAGACGCTCAAGATGGTAAGAGCGGCTATGGGACTCTTCACAATTAGCCGTTAAGATCATCGGCATGACAAAGTCGATGAACGATATCCCGCTGGTCACCAGCGAGTATGTGCCCGTATATGGCATTCCGGCGCTTGCGACGCAGGCCGAGTGGGCACGCGACTATGGTCCCATCTATCGGCGCCGTAGCGACGATGGGAACGAGTGTTTTATTTTTATGGTCGGCCCCGAAGCGAATCGCTTCGTATTTCATACCGGCCGACAGCACTTTAGCCACGACCAGGGTTGGACGCCGATCATCGGTGAAACGCTCGGCCATGGTCTGTTGAATATGGACGATCCGGAACACGCCGTGCACCGACGGATGTGGAACCCGGCCTTTACGGCTGCTGCGATGGAAGCGTATGTGCCGATCATCCAGCGGGTGATTGCCCAGCGCACCCAGCATTGGCCGGCGCAGGAGAGCGTCGACGTCTATCATGAGGCGCGTGAGATCACGTTTGACGCAGCTGCCGCAGCGCTGGCTGGCTTTGAGCCTGGGCCGGACGTCGACCGGATGCGCCAACTGTTCTACACGCTCATTGGCTACAACCCCGATGGATTGACGTTTGAGGAATACCAACACAGGGCACGCCAAACGCGGCTGGAGTTGGGTGCGATGATGATCGGCCTGATTCAGGCCCGGCGCGCTGTGCCGGAGAGCGAGCAGACGCATGATGTGCTCGGCACCATCGTCCATGCTCGCAACGACCAGGGGCAACTGCTGAGTGACGATCAAATCATGGCCCACCTGAACATCTTGCTCGTCGCCGGTCACGAGACCACCACGACGCTGAGCGCGTGGGTGCTGGCGAAGCTTGCAAGTGAGCCCGCGCATCGCAAGCGAATCCTAGCCGAGTTAACGGCCGCTATAGGAGACGAAGCAAGCGAGCCGACTGTGGAGGAACTGCGCAACTTGCCAGCGCTTGATGCCTTTATCAAAGAGACCGGCCGCCTGCATGGGCCAGTGTTCAATGTGCCACGCGGCGTGGTCAGCGACTTCGAATTCGCCGGTTACCACGTGCCTGCTGGACAAAGCGTCCGCCTGGCGCTCGCGGCCGGACACCGCCTGCCCAATGTGTTCGCTGACCCGGAGACATTTGACCCCGACCGCTTTGCATCGCCGCGCGAGGAAGACAAGAAGCAACCATACAGCTTAGTGACGTTTGGTGGCGGCGCGCGCATTTGCATTGGGATCAACTTCGCCAATATCGAGACCAAGGCGCTGGCCGTGCATGTCCTGCGCCATTTTGACCTGGAACTGCTCGACCACGACATCACCTTTGCCGGTTACTGGACGGCATTCCTGCCCAATGGAGTGCATATGCGCTTCAAACGTAAGTCAGCGTGATCAGTCGTTTGAACCGTTTAGCCCTTCGTGATCTTGCTCTTGGCCCAGGTAAGCACTTGCTATGGATGTTCAGATTTGAATCTGGAGAATGATGTAGCGCACGCCTGAAAACAAAGGGTTTCGGCGGACCATTTTCCACTTTCTTATCTGAAGATCTATAGAGCGCTTGCTCGCTCGGCTGTGGCCAGGAACGCCGTGGCCACGTTTTTGCCGTCCTTGATAAACGACTGTGCGAATGCCCACAACGGTGATCGGCTCGGCCGAATACTGCCCTAGATACACGTGCCGTGTGTTGGCCGTTCGATTTGGCCCGCTACGATGAAAGCACATGCTGCTTATGGCGGCGATGCTGCCGCTAGGCACGGTGACCGGCCTACCTGGATCAGCGCCGTAGTAGCAGATCAGGTCGCTCGGGATGTCCTCGTGGCTGTGCTTGACCATCTCACGCCCGCCGGCGCGTGAATCGGGCAGGGTGTAGACGCTCTCATTCTCTTCGTTCACGTCGCCAGGCGTGCACCAGCACATGAGGCGCGTGCGATACGGTCGGTGTGGATGGCCGACATAGCCGCTGTCATGATGTCAGCCGAATTTCATCTCGCGCCCGGCGGCCTTGACTACATATTGTTCGTGTTGTTCGTGAAACAGATACGCTTCATCCCCGAGCGTCGCACGGCAAATATCGGCCATCAGCGCACTGAAATGAAACTGGCGATGCTTGGGGGCTGCTTGTAGCCCTACGAGATGAAATAGCGGCTGTTGCGGTGGTGGATGCCGAGCACAGTCGGCCCTTGCAGGTCCAGCTCTTCTTCAATGGCGTTGATGTAATGCCCGCTCTCGACGTAGCATCTCGACGTGCGCATCGGGTAGCACGTGTTCAAGGATGAAGTAGCCTTCACTTTGGTATCGCTGGCGCTGCGTTTCAGATGCTAGGCTCATCAAAACCTCCATAGTCGTCTCGCGCCCTTGTTTTGACGGCCCGATCTGGGCAGCGAATACGGGACCATCAAAACACTGTCCGTGCAGACCCGGCTGACGTTTATCGGCTGGCGGATTCTTGAACAGCGGGGCCTGACGCAATGTAGCGCGTGCCGTTCGCGCTACTTACACTGTTGGCTGCGATCTCTATCATCCTCTGCATGCCCCTTCCCGTTGTGTGGCAGTGCGGGCCAATTTCGCCATTCGTCAGTCACGGTTTAATATCCGGTTATGACGAAATTCATCGCCTCCATCGACCAAGGCACGACGAGCTCACGCTGCATCCTATTTGACGCAACGGGCACGCCGCTCACGAGCGCCCAGAACGAGCACCGTCAGATTTATCCCCAGCCCGGCTGGGTTGAGCACGACCCGCTCGAGATATGGGCCCGGGTCGAGGGACTACTGGCCGAGGCCATCGCGCGGGCTCAATTGACGCCGCGCGATATTGTGGCCATCGGCATTACCAACCAGCGCGAAACGGCGGTGGTATGGGAGAAGGCTACCGGCAAGCCGATCCACAATGCAGTGGTTTGGCAAGACACGCGCACCGCCAGCATCTGCCAGGAGCTGGCAAAGGGCGCGCCCGCTCTGGGACAAGATCGCTATCGCGCCAAGACTGGTCTGCCGCTGGCGACATACTTCAGCGGGCCAAAGATCAAGTGGCTGCTCGATCATGTCAGTGGGGCGCGTGAGAAGGCGCTAGCGGGTGATGTGTTGTTTGGCACGATCGACACGTGGCTGATCTGGAACTTGACCGGCGGGCAGGTGCACGTCACCGACGTGACCAACGCCGGGCGCACACTGCTGATGGATCTCCAGACGCTGGATTGGGATGACGGGATTTTGCACGACTTGGACGTGCCACGGGCCATGTTGCCCAAGATCGTCTCGTCCAGCGAGGTTTTCGGCCAGACGCGTGATGGCATACCCGTGGCGGGTGTCATGGGTGACCAACATGCCGCCCTGTTTGGCCAGACGTGTTTTAACCCGGGTGACGCGAAGAACACCTATGGCACCGGTTGCTTTATGCTGATGAACACCGGGGAGAATGCGGTGCCAAGCACGAATGGCTTGCTGACGACGCTTGGATACAAATTGGGTAAGGCTAAGCCGGTCTATGCGCTTGAGGGCAGCATTGCCATCACGGGCGCACTGGTTCAGTGGCTGCGTGACAACCTGGGACTGATCGAAAAGTCTGACGATATCGAGGTGCTGGCCCGGAGCGTGGATGACAACGGTGGCGTCTACTTTGTGCCAGCCTTTAGCGGCTTGTATGCGCCCTATTGGAAGGACAATGCGCGCGGTGTCATCGCCGGCCTGACGCGTTATGCAACCAAGGCCCACCTGGCCCGTGCCGCGCTCGAAGCCACGGCCTTCCAAACCCGCGAAGTGCTGGAAGCGATGAAAAAGGATGCCGCCGTTGCTCAGCCACAGCCTGGACAGGAAAGGGGAGAAAGTAGGAGCCTGTCCGGGCTTACCCAGCTCAAGGTCGACGGTGGCATGGTCCGAAACGAGTTGCTCATGCAGTTCCAGGCCGATCTATTGGATGTGCCCGTGATCCGGCCAAGGGTGAGCGAGACCACGGCCCTGGGCGCGGCCTATGCGGCCGGGCTAGCGGTTGGCTATTGGAGCAGCACCGATGATCTGCGCGCCAATTGGCAGGCCGATCGCACCTGGCGGTCGCATATGGCCGCCGCGCGGCGTGATACGCTGTATCGCACCTGGCAAAAGGCTGTCACGCGGACGTTCGATTGGGTCGAGTGATGTGGCGTTTTAACGATGGGCGTGGCAATGTGGGTCCTGGCACACACGTGCCATGGACGTCATGATGGGGCATTGGGATGTCTCTACAGCAGTTGTCCACGAGTATGGACGGTTGAATGAGTTAAGGGGCATGCGCGATTGAAAAAAGCTTGTTTTCACGCACATTCGAGCTTGGGTTGTCCCATTCCTTTTTCAAAACGTTGTATAGCGCTTGACAACTAACCATGCGTGTTCCATCGCAACGGCCGTGTTACGCGGCCCGCAATCCATATGAGCGCTGTGCTCGTGACTGGCCCTCGATCATGTGCGGGTAGAGCCCGTTTGGCGCTTGAGCCCGCGCAAGGTCGTGCCCCAAAGGGGAGGGTAGATAAGGGATTGGGCGGAAGCCGTCAGGAAATTGGCGGTATGCATGCCGGGTTGTAAGCGGGTCATGGGTAGAATTCAGCTGGTCACGATGAGCAGCACCCCTACCGCTGGCAACGGCACCCCGAATTCTACGGTCCTGAATAGCCGCTACCGTCTTCTTGGAACTCTGGCGGCGGGCGGCATGGCCACCGTGTTTAAGGGTCAAGACACATTGCTAAATCGGTTGGTCGCCATCAAAATCCTGCGCGACCGTTTTGCCAGTGATCCGCGTTTCGTGCAACGCTTCCGGGAGGAGGCGCAGTCATCGGCCAATCTCAATCACCCTAATATCGTCACAACCTACGATGTTGGTCGCGATGTGGTCAACGGCATTGAGCGCCATTACATCGTGATGGAGCTGATCGAGGGTCAAGACCTCAAGCAAGCCATCCGCACCCGCGCCATGAATGGTGATGCGTTCAGCGTCGATGAGGCCGTCAGCATCGGGCGCCAGATTTGCGAGGGCGTGGCCTATGCCCACCGACGAGGACTAGCCCACTGTGATCTCAAGCCGCAAAACGTCATGCTCGCCAGTGACGGCCGGGTGAAGGTGACCGACTTTGGCATCGCGCGCGCCTATACGGCTACACTCAATACCGGTGAGCGCAATGATGTGGTCTGGGGCACGCCGCAATACTTTGCCCCCGAGCAGGCCAGCGGCGGTCAGCCAACACCCGCCAGCGATGTGTATTCGATCGGCGTGATGCTCTACGAGATGCTGGCTGGACGGCTGCCGTTCGAGAGCCGCGACCCGCGTCAATTGGCACAGTTGCACCAGACCGGGCAGCCACCGCCGCTAAACGCGTTGAACCCGAACGTGACGCCATCGCTCGAAAGCATCGTCATGCGGGCGCTGGCCAAGGACCCGGCTCAGCGGTATCCGAGCGCTGACGGCTTGGCCCGGGCGCTAGCAGCCTATGCTATGCAGGGGGATGAGCAGACGATGGTGGATATGCCCCCCATCGCCTCCGCCCGGCCATCCGCGGGCACCGGAAGCAGGCCTGCGGCGCCAGCACCGGCCGCATCCGCGGCTAGTACTGCCCCAAGGCAGGCGCAGTGGACCGCGGGAAGTGCGCCACGCCCGATCCAGCCCAAACGGAACGTCATCACCGACACTGTCCCAACCATGCCCACGCGTGCTGCGCGCGACAGTGGCCCCGACCCACTGCTATGGCTGGTGGGCGCCATCGCCTTCTTGTGTGTTCTTGGCCTGATCCCGCTCTACTTTTTTGTATATCGCGCCTATAGCGCCCCGCCAGGAACCGGGAGCGCGGGCTCCTCGACACTATCATCCGATAACCCAAGCATCACCCAGAACATCCAAGGCACGCTCGTTGGCGCTGCGCCCATCTCTGCTTCCGTGTCTGGGTCGACGGTGGCCCAGGTGAAGGTGCCACAACTTATCGGCAAAGCGATGGCAGAGGCCGAACGGGATTCGGCGGCGATGGGGTTGAAGCTAGCCGTGGTCGAGGAGCGAGCGAGTAACGTTTATACGCTTCCGACTGTGCTCGAACAACGCATCGCACCCGACACGCTTGTGACCAGTGGCACAACCATCAGCATCGTCGTGAGCCAGGTCGACCTAAAGCGCGTGCCAACGGATCTCATCGGCCGCGTGCTCGACGCGCCGCTGTCGCAGACGCTGAGTGCACTGGGTGTGCCCCTGATTGTGACCGACGCGATCGACTTTGCGCCCGAGGGCACGATCCTGTATGTGCAGCCGCCGGGCAACACGCAGCTCATGCTGAGCGATACGCTGACTGTAACAGTCTCTAACAGCGGACGGATCGACCTCAACGCGCAAATGCAGTCTGTGATTGTGGAATCGGTGTTTTTACCGCGTGATCACTACACACCTGGTCAAAGTGTGCAATTCACCGTTCGATACCGCGCCACGGGCCCAGTGGGACGCGACTACAAGGTAGGCTGGTATTTGTTCTCGCCCGATGGCATGACGTCTGTAGCGCAGGGGGCTGATCGTGGCCCGCTGAATCATGGCGTGTCGGCGCCTACATCATTATGGCAAGCTGGCACGATCGTCGACGATACCTACACCTTGCGCATCCCTGACAATCAGCCGCGCGGTACCTATTCCCTGCAACTCGGCCTGTATTCGGGTCCAGACAGGCTTCCGGTCACAAACCCCGGCACCACGACGGCGTCCCACAATCTAGTCTTGTTGCGCGTCTTGCACGTCGATTGATGGGTCCGGATCCGTCCCTTTGAGCAGCCAAAGTGGCGGGATTCGGCAGAATGGTAGTGCAACCTTCCGGCCTGTTGTTCGTATCGCCAAAGAAATGATGCTGACACTGGCGATCAATCGGGGAACTGTGAACGCATTTGGCATACCGCCTACCCCAGCGGTGGCCTTGGCGCAGCCGCACCTGACGGATTCGGAGCGCGAATTGGCCGCCGTCAAGGCAGTCCTAGCAGGCGACTCTCAGGCCTTCCAGCCGCTGGTGGAAGCGCACCAGGGCCGCGTCTACGGGCTGGCCATGCGCATGCTCGGCAACCCGGGCGAGGCTGAGGATGCCGCGCAAGATGCGTTCCTGCAGGCCTATGCCCGCTTAGTGTCCTATAAGCCAGAATGGCGGTTCAAGACGTGGATTATGACCATCACCTCGAACCTATGCATCGACCGCCTGAGGCGGCGCAAATTAGAGCCGGTGACGTTCAGCGACTATGCAACACCCGCCGCGACAGAGGATGGGTCACCAACTGAGATTGAGTTTATCAGCGCCGCACCACAACCTGACGCGATTGTCGTCCGCAAGCAGCGTGACGCAGTGCTGGCTGCCCTGTTGAACGAGCTGCCAGCCGAGGATCGGAGCATGGTTGTTATGTTTTACTTCCACGACATGAGCTACGACGACATCGCTTCGGCGATGAACACGACGGTAAGCGCGGTCAAGAGCCGCCTTTTCCGCGCACGGCAGAAAATGGTGCAGTCAGGGTATGCAGAACAGCTAAAGCAGTAATCGATTGATTCGTTGAACGAATCGGAAGTATTGACAAAATTACGCGCCCATGAATTACGACGAACTGATGATCAATGCGTTGGACGGCACGATAACGCCGTCGGACAAAGTGGCGCTGGACGCCTATTTTGCCCAGCGCCCAGATGCACGTGCCATGTTCGAACAGATGGTGGCGGTCGACTTTGCGCTCAAGGAGGCTGAGCCGACCGCACCGCCACCAGCGGGGTTTACCCAGCAGGTGATGGCTCGGGTGCATGTCACGCCGATCGTCAAGCCCATGGCCCGTAGGCACGTCGCGGCTATCGTCGTTGGCAATTCAGTTGTCGTATCGATCACCTGGCTCATGTCGCTCGCAGTGTTGGCCGGTTTGGCGCTGCTGGTGTCGAAAGTTCGAATTTTGCAACCGGTGTTCGCGCTTGGCCGCGCCCTGGCGATAGGCGGCGCGGATGTGGCGCGCGCCATGACCTCGGTTCTACATGCCATGATCGCCCAGCCCCTGGCCTGGGTCATCTTTATCGCCGTGCTCGGCATGGTGGCGACTTGGCTGGCCTTTATTGCCCGGGTGTGGTTGCCCCAACGCCGTTTGGCATTTATGCAACCATGACCACGCGCGGTCGTAATAGCTTAATAAACTAAATGTGCTCCGCCCCCCGACTGTAGGGGGGCGTGGTAAAAAATTCTGATGAACGTAAGCGTTATTGTGTCGTCCCTATGCGCCAGCATGCTGGCTGGGTTATTGCTGGTAACCCCAGCGCTCGCCCAAACACCGCCGCCACTGCCAACGACACCCTCGGGTGCGCCGGGTGCGCCGGGTGCGCCGGGTGCGCCGAGTGTGCAAGGCGTGCCATCCTCTCTAGCCACACCAGCCCCGCGTGGCACGCCACGTGGCGCGGCTGAAGCCGGCCGCCACATCTTGCGAGGCAGCCAGTCGGTCATTGGCGACAATTACGTCCTGCGCTCCACCGAAACTGTGCAGGGTGATTTCACAATTTGGGGTGGCAATGCCGTGCTTGAGGAAGGCAGTCGCATCGAGGGTGACTTGAATGTGCTGGGTGGCAATGCCGATTTGGCCGGAACCGTGACGGGCGACATCAACGTGTTTGGCGGGGATGTACAACTCCGGTCTTCGAGCAGAGTCGAGGGCAATATCACCAAACTCGGTGGCAATGTCAGCCGCGCTGAGGGCTCGGTAGTGCAGCAAGGCGGAACATCCGTGTCGCCACCGGTATTGCCAACGCCATTTATGAGTGGGTCGACCGGTGATACGCAATCCAATCGCTCTGACTCTGGCTTCTTTGGCCGGCTCTTCGGCCGACTCTTTGGCTTTGTTACCAGCGCGATCGTGACGGTCTTCGGCCTGGTGTTCGTTACGCTGATTGCATTTGGCTTCGCAGCGCTAGTGCCAGACAACCTGGTGAAGTCAGCGGCGGTCGCAGTCAGCCAATGGGGCATTTCGGGCATCGTTGGTGCCTTGACGCTCGTCGTTGTGCCGATTTTGAGCGCAGTGCTGATAGCCACAATCTGCCTCATCCCTGTAGCGTTCATCCTGCTGCTGGCTTATGGCATAGCCATCCTGGCCGGCTTGGCAGTCAGTGCGCGTATCGTGGGCGAACGGTTGATGGTGGCTGTGCACCGTGTTGGTTGGACTCTCGTTGCGCAAGTGGTTGCAGGCGCGATTTTGCTGGCACTGCTGGGGACGGTGCCGGTTGTTGGCCCGATTATCTCGTTTGCCGCCATATCGCTTGGACTCGGCGCGCTGATCTTGTCGCGCTTTGGCACGCAGGATTACCCGCTTGTCCGCTCATTCGTCCCTGCCACACCGCTGCCACCCGCCATGCCGCCCGTGGCATCGCCCTATCGAACGCCTGGCAATCCTATTGCTGCGCCCATCACACCTGCGGCACCCGTAGGACCCGCGGCACCCAGTACGCCGCAGGAGCGCTCACCGGATGACCCATATGTGCCGCCGCCACCGCCTTCGCCACCAGCGCAACCGGGGTCAACGCGCTTGCCAGAGGATCCATCTGTAGCACCGCCACCCGCTCAGCCAGGCCGCCCTGATGACGAGCCAAAGCCATATCGCTAGACCGCCGGGCGACTCATCTGGCTTATTGCCCAAGGCAAGGGTATAGCAAGCATGTGCGGGTGGAGCAGGCATGCGACCGTGTGAGCAGACAGACGCTGCGTGATAGCTCCTGGTGATGGCCCTTGGCCGTGGGCACGAGCGGGCGCGTCTGGGTCGTGCCACCCAAGTGGCCAGACTCATGGCGATAGCTTGACCTACAATAAAGTCAAGCACTGCGTTGGGCCAGACACACACAACGGCAAATGGCTTCCAACCGCCCTCAGCACCCCTTGCGTCACTCACACCTATTGGCTCACAAACTGGACACGCAGGACCTGGCATAACAGGCGGCGGCAAGATGCGCTGATGCCCATGGATCGAAGGGCACACTTTTCAAACTACAATGCGCACTCATGTCGCTCAAGGGATTGACGCAAGTCGTCGCCGGGTCGACAGCCTTTAACGCGCTCGTCGAGGAGATCCGCAGGGGCAATGCACGTACCGCGCTTGGCATACCACGCGCCGCCAGACCAGTCATTGTGGCAGCACTGCAGCAGGCCCTTGGTCACTTCATCGTGTATGTCACGGCCTCGGTGGAGTCATCACGCGTGGCGACCGATGCGCTGGCTCACTTAGGCGATACCAGTCCGCTCCGCTTTGCTGAGCCGAACACGGCGTTTTACGATACGGTGGCACCGGTGCGGGACATCATTGCGCAACGGTCTGTGGTGCTCGCTGCGTTGACTGCCAAACCTGGCGCGCATGCTCAAAACCAAGGGGCGCGATTGGTCGTCACCTCACCGCGGGCCCTGATGCAACCGGTGCTGCCAGCGGCGGCGTTCCAACTCAACACACGCGTCATCAAGCTTGATACAACGCTTACGCTTGAGACCATGCTCAACCATTGGGTGCGCATTGGCTATGAGAATGAGCAGGTGGTTGAGCGCCTAGGCACTTTCAGCCGCCGCGGTGGCATCATCGATGTGTGGTCGCCGGCCCACGAGCTACCGGTGCGCATCGAACTTTTTGGCAATGTCGCGGATTCGATCCGTTACTTTGATCCGGGCACACAGCGTAGTGGTCAGTCCTTAAAAGAGGCCACGATCACCCCGATGGATGTGTCTGCCTCAAGTAGGGTAGGGGAACCGGAGGCAAACGGCCTGGCCTCGCTCATCACCTATCTGTCCTCGGAGGCCTTGCTCATCGTTGACGACGAAGAAGAGTTGCGCGATGCCTGGCATGCGCTTGAGGCCAAGGCCAACCGGGAGCGTGAGACGTTACTCGCACCGGACGATGGTTCAGAGCCACATCCGGCGGGGGCGCGCCAAACGAGCCCAGCGACCCCGTACATCACCTGGGAGCAATTCGAACAGGCAAAGACGCGTGTCAACTCCTTCGCCCTGGGTCAAGCGCTAGAACAATCCTTATCCGCCCATCCACTTGCGGCCCAATTCACTCAGCCGCCACACTTCGCAGGTCAACTATCCCCCCTCTTGGATTACCTCAAGACGACCCTGAGTCCACAAGAGGCGAGTGTGGTCGTGTCACGTCAGTCCGCCCGCCTGGCGGACCTATGGCGCGAGCGCCATAGCGCCCTCGCCGCGCAAACGGATTTGATCGAGCCGCCTCCACCCGGCCTGACATTTGTCACCGGCGCACTACCGGCTGGATTCGTTTGGAATGGTGACCAAGGCCCATCAAGCGGCCCAGTGGCGGACGGCGGTCATGCAGCCCTGGTCGTTTTACTCACGGATGCCGAAATCTATGGTCAAGTCCGGCCGGAATGGTTCTTGCGTGGGCGCGCGCGCAAGGCTGCCCCTGAGAAGGCGTTTAGCGATTGGCAGGCTGGCGACGCGGTCGTGCATGAGGATTATGGCGTCGGCATCTTCCGCGGGTTGGTCAAGCTGACAGTCAATACCGGCACGCCAACCGAGCCGGTCGAGGGTGAGCGCGAATATCTCCTGTTGGAATATCAGGACGCCGACCGGTTATATGTGCCGTTGCATCAACTGGACCGGGTGGCGCGCTATGTCGGCAGCGATGAGTTGCAGCCCACGCTCGACAAGCTGGGCAGCGGTAGCTGGGAGAAGGCCAAGCAGAAGGCCAGTGGAGCGGCGATCGAGCTTGCGCGTGACATGCTCACGCTCTATGCCCAGCGTGAAATCATCCAGCGAGCGCCATTTAGCAAAGACACGCCCTGGCAGGCCGAACTCGAGTCGAGCTTCCCGTTTATCGAGACCGACGATCAGATCAAGGCGATCCGTGACGTGAAGCGCGATATGGAAGCTGCCCGCCCAATGGACCGTCTGGTCGTTGGTGATGTCGGTTTTGGCAAAACCGAAGTTGCCTTGCGCGCCGCGTTCAAGGCGGTGCAGGATGGCAAACAGGTAGCCGTGCTCGTGCCGACCACAGTGCTGGCCCAGCAGCATTGGAACACCTTCACGCGCCGCCTGGCGTCATATCCCATCACCATCGAGATGTTGTCGCGCTTCCGCACGCCGGCCGAAAAGCGCGACGTCATTGTCGGCATCCATGCCGGCACGGTCGATATCGTCATCGGCACGCATGCGCTGATCAGAAAGGATATCCAGTTCAAAGCCCTGGGTCTCGTCGTCATCGATGAGGAACATCGTTTTGGCGTGGCGGCCAAGGAGAAGCTGAAGCAGATGCGCACCGAGGTCGATGTGCTGACCTTGACGGCCACGCCGATCCCGCGCACGTTGTATCTTGGGCTTAGCGGTGTGCGTGCGATCAGCCGGATCGAAACACCACCGGCCGAACGTCTGCCCATCATTTCGTTTGTCGGCCCATGGGACGACACAGTCGTGCAGCAAGCCATTCGGCGTGAGCTGGACCGTGATGGACAGGTGTTCTTTGTGCACAACCGCATCCAGACCATCGGCTTGGTCGAGCAAAAACTGCGCAGGCTTTTGCCAGAGGCGACGCTCGAGTTGGCGCACGGTCAGATGGACGAGCGTGAACTCGCAAAGATCATGAACCGCTTCGCCGACGGCCGGACGGACATACTCTTGTGCACGAACATCATCGAGAGCGGGCTCGATATCCCGAACGCCAATACGATACTGATCGACAATGCCGACCATTTTGGACTGGCTGAGCTGTATCAATTGCGTGGGCGCGTCGGTCGTAGCACGATCCAAGCCTACGCCTATTTTTTGCACGACCGCAAAGCTCGGATGACCGAAGAGGCTCGCGAGCGCTTGGAGACGTTACGTGAGGCAGCCGGTATCGGGGCAGGCTACTCGATCAGCATGCGCGACTTGGAGTTACGTGGCGCGGGTGATGTGCTGGGTGCCAAACAGAGCGGACATATCGCCAGCGTCGGCTATGACCTGTACACGCGTCTACTTGCGCGTGAAGTCCAAACCTTACGGGCCTTGCGCGATGGCGGCCCACTGTCGGCCGCGGAACCGAAAGCGGTGACGATCGACTTGCCGGTCACGGTTGGCTTGCCTGAGGCGTATATCGGGGATACCCAGCTGCGCGTGCAACTATACCGGCGCGCCGCTTCGCTTGACACCGAAGACAAAATCCGTGAATTCGAGGAAGAACTCGAAGATCGATTTGGTAAGCTGCCCCAGCCAGCGCGGAACTTGACGTTTCAACTGCGTGTCAAGCTCGAGGCGGCTGCCCTGGGGGCCCAAAGCATCACCAACGATGGCAACCGCTTTACCATCCGGGCCGACAGCATCGGCCAGATAAACCCGCAGCGGTTGCAACGTGTCCTTGGGAGTGACGCATTGATCGGCCGCACGCAGGTATCGTTCTTACGCAGCGGCACACCGGAGCAGTGGAAGAACCGGTTGATGGACGTGCTGCGCAAGCTGAATACGATGAAGGCCCCTACGCCACCTGCATCGCCCGCTGAAGGGGCAAAAACAGGGCTGGCCCGCATAGCAAGCGAAGACGCTTCGGCGACGCTCCCGGCGCGGGTGCCGCCTATGACGCACGACGATTGGTAGGGATGATTCTTGAACTTGGGCTGGTTTAGCCGTAGCTCGCCGTAGCTCGCCGCGCGGCTTTCATTCGGGCAGGCTGATGTGCCCAGCTTGGGCGCGATCTGGCGCTACAACGCCGAGCCGCCCACCCGCAATTCAAGCCATGGTTGCAGCTGGCGGAGGCCCCAGCGCATACTGGCCGGATCGATCTCGTTCACGGGGAAAAAGCCTGGATCAGGGGTTTACACTAACACGACAGCAGCAACTTGGGCGACAGTGCGCAACACCACTGCCTGCCCGGTCATGATTGACGCATGCACTTGACAGGCTTGGCGCACACGTGCGGGCGTCAAGCGCACCATGAGTTGCAGTTTGACGTTTGGCGTGCACAATAATGGGCTTCTCAAGCATGGGACGCGATTTTTACATGCACCACCTGAATGAGACCGCTGGCACACTTACGCTTATGGGTTCAGGCGAGATGTCGCCTGGCATGGCTGAGACGCATCGGCGCATCATGCAACTGATCGAGGGCGACGTGCGGCCGGTGTTCATTGACACACCAGCGGGCTTCGAACTGAACGTCAGTACCATTTGCGAGAAGGCGGTCGCATACTTCCGTGACCACTTCGCGCTCGATCTGGCGATTGCATCCTTTCCAAGCGCAGCCCGCGCCACACCACTGATCACCGAGGCGGCGCTAAGCAAAGTGCGTAGCGCCAACTACATTTTCAGCGGCCCAGGCAGCCCAACCTATGCCGTGCGCAACTGGCGTGGCACGCCAGTCTTTGAGGCCATGACGGGCAAATTGGCATCGGGCGCGCATTTGGTGATGGCGAGCGCTGCCACACTCGCGCTCGGCCGGTTTACCATCCCGGTCTATGAGATTTACAAAGTTGGCGAAGAGCCATATTGGGTTGACGGCATCGATCTGCTCGGGCGTTACGGCTTGAATCTAGCCATCGTGCCGCATTGGAATAACAACAGCGGCGGTGGAGGAGAGCACGACACCAGGCGTTGCTTTATCGGGGCGTCACGCTTTGACGAACTGTGGGCGTCATTGCCGCTCTCGGCGACCGTGCTCGGCATCGATGAATACACGGCCTGCGTCCTGGCGCTAAAGGAGCAGACTTGCACTGTGTATGGCTCGGGCACAGTGACAGTCCAGCGCAAGGATAGCGGCGGTAACACCGGCAGCCTACGCGTGTTTGGTGCAGGTGAGCAATTTGGTTTTGATGTGTTGCAAGATAGCAGTGGGGTTGACTTGGCGCGTCAACCATCAGCCAGCCCATTGAGTCCATTGACCGCAGCCATCGATGACACATTGAGCGCAACAGTAAGGGCGTTTCACCAGACCCTATACGACCAGCAGCCAGCGTCGGCCGTTGGGTATGTGCACAGCTTGATTGAACATGCGCGCCTAACCGGTGAATCCAGTCGCGATGCCGATCAACGCCAGAGGGTGCAATTGGCGGCGCGCGAGATGCTGGTCGAGCTGGCGATTTGGCTGGAGAGGTCTCAAGGCGCCGCTCAAGGCACGATGTCCGGCGCGTTGGCCGAGGACGCGCTAGTGGGCAAGCTGGTCCACATCGTCATTGCCCAGCGCGCGGCGCTGCGCGAGCGCAAGGAGTATGCGCAGGCTGACCAATTACGCGCTGCCTTGTTGGCGGCGGGCATCGAGCTCAAGGACACGCCGCAGGGCACAGACTGGGCGCGTGTGTAAGGGCGAAATGAGGGTCGTCGCAGGCGCTAGCGGGTAGTGCCGCTAGGTCGTGTGCATCGTCGGATGCCGAGCATGCTCGTCCTCACGTTGCCACAAGATTTCGCCTCCGTGGCAGCGCCGATGGGACTTCCGGTGACTGCTTGGTGGCTAGCCCTATGCCGCGGTGTAGTCTGATGGTGCATAGCGCAGAGCTTAGCTGGGACTGTGGGTAAGCAGTTACCTCTATGCGGTACCATACTGGATTGATCTGCAAATGACTTGGCCGAGAATAGGGATCACCAAAACCATGGGGTGTATTTGAGGTGAAATGATGACGACGAATATGACCGACACCCGCGCCCGCACCTGGCGCGATTGGTTAGCACGCTTTCAAGCCGAGACATCGACAAAAGGGTATATCGATTTCCTTGGGGCATGGGAAAACGCGGACATCCATGTGCCAGCATTGAGGGCCGCGCCGCTGTATGTCCTCGTCACACTCATGCGGCTCGCGACCACATATCTCTTAGCAGCAGTCCAGGCTGCACCCGAGGAAGCTGAGCACGCGCTGGGGCAAATCCAGCAGGCGTCGCGATCCTTGCACTTCGATCCGAGCCCACCAAAAGAGGTGGGGTGGGATCGGAATATGAAGGAAATGTATCGCGTCGTGACCCAGCAGGCGGCGATTGATCTACGTAACAGCGGCGCATTGTTTTTCGATATATTCATGCACTACATCCACGGTGACATCGACCCAGCGCAGGATGTAGACACTGCCTTTCGCGAGGCCTGTATGCTCTCGCTGCGCGGCGAAGATGCACTGTCCACCCAGCGCATCGCCAGCGCAAGCGCGTTGGTGCTAGTGCGGGGTGACATGTGGCGTGGCTGGCAAAGCGAGGGTAGTGAAACCTTCCGTGACAATGCTCGGATGCTGTATGCCGCATTTGAAAACTTCGGCAAGAGGCTGCCACTGCTGCCCATCGATGCGCAACGGCACAAGGCGGACGACATCGTGCAGACATTCCCCTGGCCGGCCGAGCAGCCCCTGACCGCGGTGACCAGCGGTCAAAGTCAAAAGATGCCTTTTGACGCGCCAACACCAGAGGAATTCCAACGCGTCACCAAAATGCTGGCAGTGAGCAAAGAAGACGCGCCTTGGACAGATAGGCTGATTCGCAGCTCCGCTGCGGAGCGTGAACACACGATTGAGATTGCCAGGTCGGTCTTATTCTCCCTGTCTCCAATACCACTGCCAAAGTCACTAGACGGGCAAGTTAAATCCGACGCTATGCGCGCCTTAGGTGTGGTGCGCTATGACGATGTCGAAACGATGGAGCGCATCATCGAGTTGATCGTCGAGTGTCATAACGAGGGTGAGGAAGTGCCGCCCGACGACGCGGAGGAATTTGATGCGGAATACGAGTATCAAACTGAGGTTGCTAGCGGCGGTGTGCAAGCGCTGCAGATGATCGGTGCACCAGCGGTGCCCATCCTCTTGCGTTTTTTGCGCAATTCCTTACATACATCGGCCCGGATCGACATAGCGCGGGCTCTGGGCGTTGCGGGGCGTGGATTACCCGAGGTCTTTGACTATCTGCTGGGAGAGTTTGAAAACACCACGGCTGAGGATGGCAAGGCAGGCTGGGCGATGCCGCTCGCGCTTACCCACGATGAGCGCGCTATCCTGCCGCTCGCGCGAGGACTGGCAGCGACCCGGGACGCAGAAGACGATTTGATCCGAGAAGACGCCGCCTACGAATACATGGATGCGCTTGATGAGTTGGACGCCGTCCAAGAGATCATCCTGCCGGAGCAGTCAAAAGAGGAAACTGAGGCGTATACGGTCTGGGTCCCGGTCATTGTGCGTGGTGTCGGTCTCTTCAACAACATCGCGCCAATGGATTGGTTGCCACCATCCGATCGTGCACTTCAGGAAGCCGAATGGCAAAATGACTACGACGAGGACGAAGACGACTATGATGACGTTGTCGATGACGAGGATGGGGACACCGAAGATGATGACGAAGACGGCGAGGCTGGGGGCGCTACCCCATTTTCATCTAGCACCGGCCACCCTAGCCGCCAGTCAGAGCCCATGCGTCCGGTAGTGAACACGAACAAAGTAGGGCGCAACGACCCGTGCCCATGTGGTAGCGGCAAGAAATACAAATATTGTCACGGCAAGGCGCAGTGACGTCGCTGACGTCGCCGTGATCGTGACGCAGCAAGTCCGCTATACGACACTTCATCATCCACACACATTAGGACACCCATATGTGGCGGTGAAAGCGGTTTCAGGGACCCCTATGGCGATATGGGGCGTTACTGTGTAATCCCGAATAGCTGGGCCATCGCCAAGACGGCCGTAGCCCGACGCGTGCGCCGTCGGATCAGCGTGCACCACCAGACCAGGTGTCATCCCCGGCAACACGGCAGGCCAATCGTCACACGTGCGGATGGTGAGCGCTTGTTGCGCATCTGGGCCGGGTGCTACGCTTGATGAGGCGCCACACCCATTGCGCCGCGTTCATCAAGAGACCCACCCATGAGCACACTCAAACCCCTCCTACTGAGCGTCCTACTCCTCTTCACGCTCACGCGTGGCACACAAGCCGCGTCAAAGGTGCCTGTCTTTGTCGTCAACAGCACACTCGATAAGCCCGATGCTAAGTTGGCCGATGGCATGTGCGAGACAGCCGTCGGCAACGGCGAATGCACATTACGCGCCGCGATCATGGAAGCGAATAACACGACCGGTGCGACGATTTTAGTGCCGGCCGGCATCTATACCTTGACACTCCCGCCGGTGTATCCGTGGTATATCCCCAGTTGGTTTGGCCATTTAGAGATCGTTCGGCCAATGACGATTGCTGGCGTTGGACCGGACAAGACGATCATTGATGGCAACCGAGATGTGATCGGCGAAGCGGTCATGGTGGTCTCGGGCATCTCGAACACCGTTGTGATCTCGGGTGTCACCATCCAAAATGGCGTTGGCGGAATCATCAACGGGGGCAAGCTGGATGTTGAGCACGTCGTCATACAGGACCACAAGATTTCGTATATTGCTGACACACCGCCCAATGTGTATGCGTGCGGCGGGATCTGTAACACGGGTGTACTGACCGTGTCCAACAGCATCGTGAGACATAACGAAATCACCGTTGCCGATAACCCTGACCCACATTACATTGGAGCCGGTGGGTACGGTACTGGCGGAGGGATCTCGTCATCCGGCCCATACCTAGCCATCAACAATAGCGTGATCAGTAACAATACTGTCAGCGCCTCAGTAGCTTATGGCGGGGGGGTCTATTCATCCGGCCTATACCCATCCCTATACCTAGCCATCGACAACAGCGTGATCAGTAACAATACTGTCAGCGCCTCAGTAACATATGGCGGTGGCATCTACAGCCAGGGCTCGGTATCCATACACAATTCGACGATATCCTCAAACACCGTGACTGGTTCTGGTGGGGGGCTATATTCAGAGGTGACACTTGGTTACCAGCCACTATCCATCACGCTGGCACACATTTCGGGTAGCACGTTCTTCGATAACAGTGCCCGTGGACCAAACAGCAGCGGGGGTGGCCTTTACATTATGGTCGACCACCCATTCTGCGGCCGCATATGTCTTGGCGTTGCACCCCCTAGAAGGCCGTGCGGCCCGTTCTAGGGGCTGGGTGTTCCTGGCGAGGCGACACTTGTCAACAGCACAATCTCAAACAACCATGCAGATGGCTCAGGCGGTGGTTTTGCGGGTGAAGCGGACGTCGCGGATGCGATAACGGTCGTCAGCAATACCGCGGGCAGTTTTGCGGGTCTGGGTAGCAATGCATACGTCGCTGACTCGATCATTGCGTATAACGACTCACTCAGTGGCACAGCGCAGTGTAGTAATTGCACGTTTAGCAACACGCTGGTGGTTAGCGGAC
>Ga0209068_10000485_pt1 | contig 21535 bp, 22 predicted proteins | sample ColStrG_CSR_2012_FD_187200 | JGI IMG/M metagenome (GOLD analysis project Ga0209068, IMG submission 187200) | Freshwater sediment microbial communities in response to fracking from Pennsylvania, USA - Cold Stream Run_MetaG_CSR_2012 (SPAdes)... | ecosystem: Environmental > Aquatic > Freshwater >...
GCCTGCGCGAACACGTCGGCCGCGACCAGGTGAACCCGGTGGGCGGACGCGACTGCGCGGCCGACGTGTTCGCGCAGGCCGGCATCACCAATCCGCTTGAGGAGATCGACGTCGTCGAGATGTACGTGCCGTTCTCGTGGTTCGAGCCCATGTGGCTGGAGAACCTGGGCTTTGCGCCCATCGGCGATGGGTGGAAGTTCGTCGAGGACGGCGTAACCCAGATGACGGGCAAGCTTCCGGTGAACTGCTCGGGTGGTGTGCTGTCGTCCAACCCCATCGGAGCGTCGGGCATGTTGCGCTTCGCGGAGGCGGCTATGCAGGTGCGGGCGACGGCCGGCGAGCATCAGATCGACGGTGCTCGCACCGCGCTGGGCCACGCCTATGGCGGCGGCTCGCAGTTCTTCGCCATGTGGGTCGTGGGCGCCGACAAGCCCTAGGGCCCGTCTATCGGCGGCCGGCCTACTTCTCGACGTAGACAGTCAGGGGTGGAATGACGCCGTGCGCTTCCATGGCGGCACCCAGCTCAGGCGGTGGCGACGAGATCGCCGCCATCACCGACGCCACGTCATCGGTGTCGGCAGTGATGGCAACATTCTTGCTGCCATCGTGTGCCACATGGTCCACCACATTCGTGGCGCCCATGCCACCAATGGCCTCGGCCCGCTCCGCCTTGAACTGCAGCCACTTGTCAGCGTCCACCACGCTGTGAGTGATGACGATCTTGGCCATGGCGTTCTCCATTTGCCGGGGGGCATCGTCGACTACGACGCACCAATCCTGTCGTTCTAGCCCTTCCTTGGCCTTCGTGACGGGGAGAACCGGCAGGAGCGCGCGCTTCTGACAGAAATCGTGGCTCCAGGTGATACTTCTGGAATGGCACAACTAGACGAAGACCTTGCTGCTTGCTCCCGGGATGACCTACTGCTGGAGGTCAAGCGTCTCCGGGCCGGAATCCGGACGCACCGCGACACAAATGGCCACGACCTTTGCTGGTACCACCCCCAGCTCTGGGGCTTGCTGCCGGACGACACTGATGCGCTGCCAGCAATTCCAGAATGGCCTCAGTTCATGCAGGGCTGCGTTCGATTCCGGCAGTCCCTTGATGACCAGTTGCCCGATGCTCCACGAACGACTGTGGAGTTCACAGGCTGACGCACGCGGGTGAGCGGTTGACTCCCGTCGAGGCGCATCGGCACGCCGCGCGCGTCCCGGCAATCTCCGCAGCATCAGCCGTCTCGAGTTCGTCGATCGTCCACCACCGCATCCCGGTCACGAACTCGCTGAGTAGCTGGGATTCGCTGAGCGCCGGGCACGGGTCGAAAGTGGCCGTCCGCAGCAGATAGAAACGTTCGCGCTGGCCGTCGTGGCCTGTGGACATCGGAACGAGGTGTGTCCTCGTCCAGATAAGTGGCCCAATCGGCGCTTGGCCTAGTCCGACCTCTTCGATGAGTTCTCGTTCCAAGGCGGACACGTCATCTTCGCCGCGCTCGATGCCGCCTCCGGGAGCCGCCCACACCACCGAGTCGACGAAGTCCGACGGGAACTCGAATCGGACCAACAAGACTCGTCCCGAGTTCGTCGAGGATGATCGCGCGGACCGCCTCGCGAAGCCGGCGGTCCTGTTCCACGTCGACATCTTGGCGCGTCAATCGAACTACTGACGGGCACACGGGCAATATCCCGCCCCGGTCATCGGCGTAGCACGGGCGATGGGGCCATTCTGCGACGGCGTATAACAGCCACGCCTCTGGCCCTAGCTAGACGAGCGGTACATGCCGGACTACTCCCGGCAATGTCGCGCACTTGTGTTGCGAGGTCGGGCTGTGCGGAGCCGAGCGATACACGCCGCATCTGCTGTCAGCTCAGGAGGAGTCGGCTCCAGGTGTCTGCCAGCCAATGTTCGTAGCGATCGGCGGGCCAGCCGCGCTCGATGGTGAGCATGACGAAAAGCTCTGAGCTGTTGGTGGCCCACACCACGTCGGCGGCTTGGTCGATGGGAAGGTCGGTTCGGAGGTGTCCGGTGCGGCGGAGATCCTCGGCGAACTTGCGCATGTTGGCCGCTCGGCGGTCGCTGATCTCTTGCCAGACCTGCTGGGCTTCGGGCTCTGTGGCGGATGCGTCGCGCAGCGCGAGGAACAGTGGTGCCAGGCGCTGCTGGTTCTCCCGGGTGGCTTTGGCGTAGATCTTGAGTTTGGCGTGGGGATCGGGCTCGGCTCGTAACGCCACCACGTAGTCGCGCTCTTCGGCGGCCACGGCGCGATCGGTACCCGAGATCGCTTGTTCAATCAGCTCGCGTAGCAACACCGGTTTTCGGCCGACGAGTTCGTAGACGGTGTCGACGTTCACCTCGGCTCTTTCGGCGATCGACGCGATGGTGGTGCTCCGGTAGCCCCGGTCGACTATCAGGTCCCGTGCCGCGTCGATGATCCGTTGTCTTGTGGCCGCGGATGCGGCCCGGCGTGCGGAGGCGTCGTAGCGACGCTTCTTGACGGGATCGCTCATACGGCATACTTTCATCCGAGTGACATTCGGATCAAGATGGGAAGCAAGATGACCTTCGCATTCACTCAAGACGTCCCGATCGACGACGCCTTCTACCAGCGCATCACCGCCGATCTCGGCAACGAGCCCCCGCAGGGGCTTGTCGTGCACCTCGCCATCGAGAACCCTGACGGTGGCCTGCGCTACGTCGACGTCTGGCAAAGCGAGCAGGACTGGAACCGCTTCGTCGAGGATCGCCTGCACCCGGTCATCCACGGCCTCCTCTACGAAGTCTTCGGCGACGACATGCCCCCCGAGCCCGAGCTGACACCGCTTTCGGTCATCCACGTCTGGCAGCCCAAGCACTGACTATCGAGCATCGAAAGTGGACAACGGTCGCCGCTCCCGTGGCGATCATGGATCCGGCAGTACATCCTGCGTCAGAGGCGAGGTCGGCCTGGGGGAAAGTGTCCGAAGTGCCTCCGCCCCCGACGGACGGTGCCCGCCGGAAGCGGCACTTTGGTCCCTGCGTTGCGACACGGCGCACCTCTTAGGCGGTTGCCGGGCGGCCTGGCCGGGGGATGGATGGTCGACGACGATGCGGGTCGACGATCTCACCTCGAAGTCATGGCTCGGCGCCGACGAGGACTCGGCGTTCGAGGGGCTGCGCGTCGCGGTCTTCCCGTTCGTCTCTGGGCAGGCCGGCACGTTATGGCGGCAACACGATTCGGACCAGAGCCGGCTTGGCCCTGATCGACTGGGACACTGTCGCTCTGGCACCCGCCGAACGCGACCTGTGGATGCTCGACGACCAGCCCCACGCGCTCGCCAATTACACCGAACTCACCGGTGTGACTCCCCGCCGCGCCGGACTTGGCCTCTACCGGCTCGCCAGGACCCTGACCGATCTTGCTGCGTTCGTCGTCGTTCTCCGGTCACCCCCCACGACAACGCCGACACCCGCCGAGCCCTAACATCGTTCATGAGCTACCTCGGCTGATCGCCGATCGGCGAGCTCGGGTTGGGGGACCCGGCAATCGTCATCGCCTCGACGTCGAGGTCGCCCAGGGGAGAACGGCGTGATGTACGCCGCGCGACTTCCAGCATGAGCCAGACGCGGCCTGGCAGGTGGGGTTCAGTCCTCGCCGATAGGCCTGCGTCCCCGCCGGTCGTGCATACCCAGGAGACAGCGCCGTTGCGCTTCGTCTCGGGGTGCTTGGTTGGCATCCATGCCTACGAGCCACACGACGCCGCGCGATGGCGTCGTTGGGTTGTCATGCACGAGAGCGACGGCATACAGCCTGGTCGGTCCCGCCTCGGTCTGCGCCCACCGCACGACCTCCAACACATCGGCCTCCGTCACATCCTGCGTGTCGACCGCGTAGCCGGGTGGGTCCCCGGCGAAGAAGTAGGCCCGGAACCTGGGCGCCGTGTCCTCCCATGAGCTGTCACGCTCGTCCACCCGTTCGACACGCATGGATCGACGGTAGTTCTGACTCGGGTCGCCGACGCCGATCGCTGGGTCCGGGCGGAGCACATCCGGCATACGTCATCGCCTCTGCGGCGAGGTCGGGCTGGGGAGAAGTGTGCGAAGTGCGCCGGGCCGACGACGAGTCAGATGCCGGGAAGGCTCCTGCACCGGGAACGAGAACCGTGCAATGGCGGCGGACCCGGCGCGACCTCACGAACTACGGCCCGAGCGGGCGCTTCCTTGGAGCCGCATGGGAGCGGTTCATTCCACGGGCGCCAGCCAGAACCAAGGAGGGCGGCGTCAGGCCGTGAGGGCGAGGGCCTGACGGGCTAGGAACCACACGGCGAACCCGACGAGCAGGAATCCGAACGCGCTGCGAAGCTTGGCCGTCGGGAGCCGGTGGGCGAGGCGGCTACCGGCGAGGGCACCAGGGATCATGCCGATCGCGAAGAGGCCGGCGATCAGCCAGTCGATGTCGCCGATCAGGGCGTGCGTGAGGAGGGTGGGCACGGTGAGGGCCATCGCGACCACGAGGCTGGTTCCGGCGGCCTCGTTCATGTCCAACCCCAGCGCGAGCAGGAACAGCGGCACGAGCAAGAACCCTCCGCCGTTGGCGAGGAGACCCGCGGCGAACCCGACACCCGCCGCGGCGCCAATCACGAACGTCCTGCTGGCCCGGCGGGCGGCCGCCACCTCGACGGCTACGGGGTTCCCGGGGCGCAAGATGCGCACGCCCACGACCAACAGCACCAGACCCGACAGGACGAGCAGGACGGGACCACCGACCCAGCGGCTGGCGATCGCCCCAACGACGGCCGCTGGAAACGCTCCGATCAGGGCGGCGCGGGCCACGACCCAATCGACTTTGCCCTGCCTTGAATAGGACCAGGCCCCGGCGGCGGAGCCTGGGAAGAGGGCTGGGAGAGGCCCGACGATGGCTGCCATGCCTGGCACACCCAGCAACGAGAGCATCGGGGTGGCGAACGCGGAACCGACGCCGAAGAGCCCGTAGAGCAGGCCGACGCCCAGCCCACCGATGATGAGTAAGACAGGTGTTTCCACTGCGTCCAGTAGACGCCCACCCTATGAATAGGTCAAAGACTAGCTGTCAATAGAAGCGATAGTCTCACCCTATGGATCTCCGTCAGCTCAGCTACGTCGTCGCCGTCGTGGACCACGGCGGCTTCACCAAGGCGGCCACGGTCATGCATGTGGCTCAACCGTCGCTGTCGCAGGCGGTGCGCTCGCTCGAAGCCGAGCTCGGAGTCGAACTCTTCCACCGCACCGCCCGCCAGGTCACGCTCACGCCGGCCGGCGAGGCCATCCTCGAACCCGCCCGCCAAGCCCTGCGCGACGCAGCCACCGCCCGCGCCGCGGTCGCGGCGGTCGCCGGTCTCGCCGCTGGCCACCTCGACCTGGTCAGCTTGCCCACCCTCGCTGTCTACCCCGCTGCGGAGTTGATCGGGCGGTTCCGGCGGGCCCATCCCCAAGTCAGCGTCCGGCTCGTCGAACCCGAAGACGCCGACGCCGTGGCCGAACGGGTACGCAACGGCTCGAGCGAGCTCGGATTTGCCGAGCTGCCCTTGGCGGGCGGAGATCTCGAGACCCACCAGCTCGAAGCTCAAGAGTTCGTCGCGCTCGTGCCCGCCGAGCTCCAGCGGGACCTTCGTCGGGGCAAGGCACTGTCGATCCGCACGCTCGCCCGCCAGCCCTTCATCACGACCCCTCGGGGAACGTCGACCCGCCGTCAGATTGACGAGGCACTCGCCTCGGCGGGACTCGAAGCCAACATCGCCGTCGAAACCGACCACCGCGAAGCGATCGGACCGCTCGTCCGTGCCGGGGCCGGCATTGCCATCCTCCCACGCGCCCTCGCCGAAGAGGCCGCGATCGGCGACGTCGTCATACGCGAAGTCAACCCCAAGATCGTGCGCCAGGTGGGTCTCATCCACCGGGCCGGCCCCCTCTCTCCTGCCGCGCACAGCTTCCGGTCCCTCGCCATCGACGACGCGACTGCTCGTGGTAGGCCCCGACCTCGAAGACGGTGAGCGACCCAGAACCTGAGCGGTCGCCCGAGGCGCACGTCCGTCTCCATGCGATGAACAACGGCTCGGGGAACCTGGTTCGCACGAGCCCGGCCGCAGCTCGATCCGCGACCTCGGGCTGACCGCTGACTTAAGCCACTCGTGGTGCGTTGACGAGACGGCATTCGGGGAAATTACCCCGATCCACCTACGTTCCACGTTCGTTCCCCAGCTCCGAGGAGCCGGCACCCCGCCTACGCGCACGCGGAGAGGAAAGGGGGGTAGGTTCGCCTCCTTGGTGATCTCCTCCATCCCAAGCCCCTCGTCGGGCAGTTTCCATCTCGGGCCGCTACAGCTGCGCGCCTACGGGCTGATGATCGCGCTGGGCGTGTTCGCCGCCATCGAAATCGCCCGCCATCGCTGGAAAGAACGCGGCGGAGACCCCGACGCCATCACCACCATCGCGCTGTGGGCGGTACCGGCCGGCTTAGTTGGAGCGCGGATCTACCACGTGATCACTGACAACGAGCTGTACCGAGGCCGCTGGCTCGACGCGTTCAAGATCTGGAACGGTGGGCTCGGCATCTGGGGCGGGGTCGCCGCAGGTGTCCTGGTCGGCGCGATCGTCGCCCGCCGCAAGGGCTACGACATTCCGACGCTGCTCGACTGCGTCGCCCCGGCGCTACCGGTGGCCCAGGCCATCGGCAGGCTCGGCAACTACTTCAACCAGGAGCTCTTCGGCGGCCCCTCGAACCTCCCATGGGGCCTCGAGATCGACCCGGCGCACCGCCCCGTCGGCTACGAGCACACTGCCACCTTCCACCCGACGTTTCTGTACGAGGCGCTATGGAACCTGGCCCTAGCCGCGCTGATCATCTGGGTGATCCCCCGGGTGCTGCCCCGACTCAAGACCGGCCGACTGTTCGTCGTCTACATCGCCGGCTACACCCTCGGACGCCTGTTCGTGGAACTGATGCGCGTCGACCCCGCCAACCGGATCCTCGGTCAGCGGGTCAACGTGTGGGTCAGTCTCATCGTCCTGGTTTGCGCCGTGGGCTACCTCATCTGGGACTACCCGAAAGGCCACGACACCGCCGAGGTCGGTGACGAGACGCCCGAAGATGGCGAGGCGGTCGACGCCGAAGAGGCCCGCTGAACCTCATCGCCGACGCCTCCGGGTGCCTACCTAGCCCGTCCCGCCGTGATTGTCCGAAAATGCGGCGTGTATCGCTCATGGCTGAGCCTCAGCCGAGGCGAGTACATCGTGCCGAAGTACGCCGCCTCGCGAGCGTTTCGATGTACGAATCTCCCGAGCAGTGATCGATCCAAGGGGGGAAGACCCCGCCCACTTGTCAGCTGAGCTTGAGCACCTTCAGGGCGTTCTCGCGTAGGAACTTGGGCCACACGTCGTCGTGGAAGCCGACGTCGGGCATGTCGCCCCAGATGCGGTCGTAGGTGAGACCGGCGGGGAAGTACCCGGCGTACAGGATCTTGTCGGCCCCTCGGGTGTTGGCGTAGTCGATGATGGCCTTCGGGTAGTGGCGGGGGGCGAAGGCCGAGGTCGAGTAGTAGAGGTTCGGCCACTTCAACATGAGCTTCACGGCCAGGCCGGTCCACGGCTCGCAACCATGGCGCGTCACGAACGTGAGCTCGGGGAAGAACCAGCACACCTCGTCGATGTGTTCGACCTTCTGGGATTCGAACGGCACCCTCGGCCCGGGGATGCCGGCGCAACTGAAGATGGGGATGTCGAGCTCGCAGCACTTGGCATAGATCGGGTAGTAGCGCTTGTCGTTGATGGCGACCTGCGCGCCAGCGGCGAAGGTGGTCACGGCTTTGATGCCGTAGGTCTCATACGCCCGGGTCATGGCCCGCAGGGCGTCGACGCCGTCGTTGGGGTCGACGGAGATCGACGGAATGAAGCGGTCGGGATGGTCGCGCATGGCCCGCTCGGCGTCCTCCTTTCCCGGCCCGACGGAGATCATGCCCCGCTCGATTCCGAAGCGGTCGAGGTTGTCGAGCACCACGGCGACCGGGTCGACGTTGTCGTCGAGGTCGGCGGGCACGTCCTTGAACATGTACTGCGCCGGGAACGAGTAGCCCTTGCTCTCCTCGTCGCGCAGATGGGGGGCCAGGAACTTGTAGACGTCGGCCCGGTTGCGGCTGGGAAACCCGAGGAACGTCTCGATCACCGGTATCCCGGTCGGCATGGTCATGACCCGAGGCTAGAACAGGTTCTCGTTCATCAGCGACGAACCGGCCCCCGCCGGACGATCACCGGGGCGGTCGCCCTGTTGTTCGCACGAGCGGGGCGCCAACACGCTGAGTACGGTTCGCATCCGGTCCCGACGACGAACCGTCGGGCAGCTGACCCAGGGGAGCGAGCATGGACATACGACGAGTGGTGACCGGGCATGACGACGCCGGCAAGGCGATCTTCGTCAGCGACGAGCAGGTGGCCCCGGTGACGCTGGCGTTGCTCCCCGGCAGTGAGTTCCATCAGATGTGGGGCGCTGACTCGGCCTGCTCGTTCCCTGACGACGGGAGCCGCCCCGACGGTGCCGCCTACTTCCCCCCATTGGGTGGGTTCCGCTTCGGGTTCTTCACCATCCCGCCGGACGGTGGAGCGGGCGCGCCGGCCGACCTCGACTTCGAGGCGGCGTTGGCCGAGTTCGACCAGAAGCTCCCGGGCCTGGCCAGCCATCTCGAGCCCGAGGAGCCGGGCATGCACACCACCGCCTCGGTCGACTACGGCGTGGTGCTGTCGGGTCAGGCCATCCTCGAGCTCGACGACGGGGTCAGGCTCGCCCTCGACCCCGGGGACAGCTATGTCCAAAACGGGACCCGCCATCGGTGGTCCAACACCGGTGACGTCCCCGCCGTCCTCGCTGTCGCCCTCATCGGGGCCAAGCACACGAAGGTGGACTGACCGGCGGCAGGGCCCTGATCGGGCGGTCAAGTTCCCGTTCAGGGAGCCGATGGAAGTAGGTGCGGTTCAGTCGACGGCGTGATGATGACCAGGATGGGTTTGCGGTCACCCTGGCCCAGGCCAGCGACGGTCAGCCCGAGGCCATCGCCACCCTGTACCGGGACTTGTCGCCGCTCGTGCTCGGCTACCTCCGCTCGAACGGTGCCGACAGTCCCGAGGATCTGACCGCCGATGTGTTCGTGTCCGTCATCGACGCGCTCGACACCTTCACCGGCGATCAAGATCATTTCCGGACCTGGGTACTGACCATCGCCTACCGGAGACGGGTGGACGACCTGCGTCGACGGGGCCGTCGTCATGAGGACAGCGGCCTGCCCGACGACGTGACCGACACCCGCACCGAATCGGGCGACGTCGAGGCCACCGCCATGGCTCGCTTGCGCGTCGGTGGGGTCATCGAGGCGATGTCGCAACTCACCGAGGAGCAGCAGTCGGTCCTCATGTTGCGGGTGTTGGCGGACCTGCCCATCAAGGACATCTGCGCCATCACCGGCAAGAGCGAGTCGGCCGTCAAGGCGCTGTTGCGACGATCGTTCGCCGCGCTGGCCCGCAATCTCGCCGAGGAGCCATGGTGAGCACCTCACGACGGCGCGATCGGAGCAGAAATATGGGCCCGAGGCAGGATCAAACCCACGAGCATGGGCGATTGCTCAGGTGATGGACGACATGGGCGAGCTTCGTGGCGAGGGGGACCTGGTGCTGAGCCCGGTCGAGGAGTCGATCGCCGCGGATCTACGCGCCGCGTTCCTCGTCGAGCCTGATCCGGTCACGACTGATCGCCACGTGGCAGCCATGGTGGCGGCCAGTGAGGCCCGCCGGGCACCGTCGGTGATTGCACTGGCGACCCATCGCTCCCGCAAGGCGCTCGTAGCGGCCGGTGTGGCTGGCGTTGTGCTCCTTGGTTCGGCCGGAGTAGCGGCCGCGTCGGGGAACCTGCCTGATCCGCTGCAACGCGCCGTCGCCTCGGCCTGCCGCCCGGTTGGCATCGTCCTCCCGGTACCGGGCGGCGAGGAGAACAAGTCCGGCCCGCCCGCCGACGAACCGACGACGGTGCCCCCGACGAGTGCCACCAGTGCCGCGCCGACCACCGTGGCTCCGGGGTCAGTTCCCCCCGGCGGCGTTCAGTCCGACGGAGGTTCGGGCTCGCAGAGTCCCAATTCGGGTGACAGTGGGAATGATCCGCGCACGACGCCGACGACGCGCCCGACCGATGATCACCGCGGTGGTGGAGGCTCGGGCGGCGATGGCCGTGGCGGCCAGAACAAAGACGGCACCGGCGGCGGCAGTGGTGGTGGTGGCTCCGGTGGTGGCGGCGGCAGAAGTGGTGGCGGTCACGGCGGCGGGTAGCACCAAGAGGTAGCGGAGGGCTGCTCCCGCCCCGCCCCGCGTCAACGGCGACGCCGGGTCGGGGTGGTTTGGCGATCGTCAGCCAGAGGCGACGAGCGCGCCGGCCCGACTGGCCAGACCTGCGGTGCGGCGACCCGAGTGCAAGACGTTGGCGTCGATCCCGTTCGTCAGGTAGCAGAACGAGATACCCGTGTCGCGATCGGCGAGGGCGATCTGGCCGGCCGCCCCGCCGTGACCGAAGGAGCGCGGCGACAGCGTGTGCCCGTATCCCCGGTAGCGGGCCGTGTCGCCTTCCCCGGCGATGGTGAGGCCGAGCGTGCGATGGGAGGGCACCTTGAAGAACGGTTCGGGGAGATCGCCGTGGACCTCCGCCGTCCCCGCCGCCAACCAGGCTGGATCCCACATGCCGTCGGGGTTGTGCAGCAGCGCCTGGTAGTAGAGGGCCAGGCTGGCGGCATCGGTGATACCCCCCGCCCCGGGCACCCCGAGCTCGCGGATCTCGGGTCGATTGAACTCCAAGAGTGCGCCGTCGGTGACCTGCCCCTGCATCATCGCCAAGGTGAGGCCTTCCACGCCGAACAGCGCCGACAAGTCGGCATCGGCGGGTGGTTCACCCCGGACCTCGAGGGCGGTGATGTCGCCCTGGCGTTCGGCCGGCTCGCCCAGGCGGAAGCGGCTGAGCCCGAGAGGGTCGAGCACCCGGGTGTGGACGAACTGGCGGAAGTCGGTGCCGGTGGCGCCCTCGATGAGATCGGCCAGCACCCAGTGCGCGGAGGTGGGGTGGTACTCGTAGCGGGTGCCAGGCTCCCAGTTGAGCTCCCACGACGAGTAGCGCTCGAGACGCTGGGCCCGGGTGGTGCCACCGACCAGCCGGAGTGGAGCCCGGGGGAAGCCGCTCTGGTGGACTAGTACCTGCTCGATGGTGATGACGTCCTTGCCGTGGGTGGCGAACTCGGGAATCACGTCGGCCACCCGCTGATCGAGGCGCAGTGAGCCATCGGCGAGCAGCATCCACATGGCCCCGGCGATGAGCGCCTTGGTGCACGAGAAGATCGAATAGCGATTGAACGGCTCGGCGTCGCCGAAGGTTTCGAACACCGCCAGCTGCCCATTCCGGGCGACGGCGAGTTGGCACGACGGCAGAGTCCCGTCGTCGATCTCGCGCTGGGCCCGAACCAGGAGCGCCTCCAACGCAATGGGGTCGATCCCGAGCTCGGCCGGATCGCTCAGCGTTGGCGTCTTCATGTCAGTCATGGTCTTCCCCCGGGTAGTCGATGGCACGGTAGCGCCCCGATGGCCGTTCGGGCCGGTGGTACGTTCGAGCATCGAGATGACCCCGGGGGAGCTGTAGTGCTGGTGACGTCGAGTGCGAGGCAACGGATCGTCGCTCTGGCCTTGGTGGCCGCTCTGGTCACCGTCTTTGCCGGCTGCAGCTCGTCGAACTCGGGCTCCTCGGCGGGCGGCGCGGCGGCCACCACGGAGAACCCGGCCCAGGCCGATCTGCGCATCAATCAGCTGCAGGTGCTGGGGATGCACAACGCCTACCACGTGGAACCAACGCCGGAGAATCTCGCCAAGATCATCGCCATCAACCCCGAGGGGGCCACGCTGGCCTACTCCCACGACCCGCTGGACCAGCAGTTGCAGAGCCAGGGGATCCGCCAGCTGGAGCTCGACATCACCCAGGACCCCACCGGTCAGAAGTTCCGGCCCAAGGGCGTGGTCGGTTCCAAGGTGTTTCACATCGAGGCCATCGACGAGGGATCCACCTGTCTCACGCTGGTCGCGTGTCTCACCGTGGTGAAGAAGTGGTCCGACGCTCATCAAGACGCCATCCCCATCGGGATCCAGCTCGAGATCAAGGACAACAACCCGCTCACGCCCGCCCAGTTCGACAGCGTCGACGCCGAGATCCGATCGGTGTTCCCGCCCGACCGACTCATCACCCCCGACGACGTCCGCGGCAACAGCCCCACGCTGGAGCAGGTGGTGTTGACGACCGGGTGGCCCCGACTGGCGGACTCGCGGGGCAAGGTCATGTTCGTGCTCGACAACCGTGAAGACGAATACACCGCGGGCGGGCATCCGACCCTCGAGGGTCGGGTGGCGTTCCCGCCCAGCACCCCGGGCAAACCCGACGCCGCCTTCCTCAAGGAGAACGACCCGGTGGGGGCGAACCTGGCTCGCATCCAAGACGAGGTGCGCAAGGGGTACATGATCCGCACCCGGGCCGATACCGAGGTCGTCACAGCCACCAGCGGCGACACCAGCCAGCGCGAAGCGGCGTTGGCCAGCGGGGCCCAGTGGGTGAGTACCGATACGCCGTTGCCGGGCATGTCCGCTCGCTACGGGGGGTCCACGTACGTGGCTCAGATCCCCGGAGGGACGCCGGCGCGGTGCAACCCGATCAACGCTCCGGTCGGATGCGAGAACTCGTGGATCGAGAGCTCGCCGATTGTGGCCGCCAGTCCGAGTGCGTCGACCACCCCGACCACGGGCTGACCACCGAGAGATGGTTGTGTGAGCGTGCCGATGTCGGCGCCGGCTGGGCACCGATCCACGTTGTGGACCGTCGGCCGCGTGCTGCTGGCGCTGTCCTTCGTCGCTCTCGCCGTGGCCACGTTCTTCGCCTTCCGGCCGGTGGACAATCCCGGAGTGCAGGCGTGCGGGAGCCCGGCCCTCTACGCCATCCACAACGAGGATGACGTGCGCATTCCCGGACCCGGCTCGGTGGACGAGCCCCCCAACGCCGCCACCTTGCGGACCCAGGCCCGCTGTCGGCTCCGGGTCGATGACGCCCTCCGCCAGGGCGCGCTGGCGTTGGCCGTTGGCATCGTGTTGGGACTGGCCGGGGCGGCTCTCGGGCTGGTCGATGATCGCCTCGCCTATAGCCGCGCTCCCCGGTTCGAGACCATGCTGCGGGAACGTCCAGCCGATCAACCCGGTGATCAGTGGGACCGACCCGTCATCCCTGAGGAGGATCTCGGCACCCGCCTGCCCGACCTCGAATGGGTCGAGGTGCGAGTGGTGGTGGGGGTGGGCGTATTGGCGCTCGTCGGTCTGGCTTGGGTGACGCCGTGGTCGACAGTGCGAGCCGCCATGGGTCAGGCCTCGGTGGGTTGGCTGGTGGCCGCGGTGGTGCTGTTGGCGCTGACCTATGTGGTGGCCGCGGCGGAGACCCTAGGCTTCACCGAAGGGCTGCGGGCGGGGCGCGGGGCCTTCGGTGGCGTGCTCACCGCCGCCGTGGCGTCGTCGTTCACTGGCCGGATGTTGCCGGAGTTCGGCCCTGACGGATTGACGGTGCACCAGTTGGTGCGAGCGGGGGTGGGCCCCCGGGAGGCCGTGCGTCGGATGGCCGTCCTCGACGTCCTGGCCGTCGGCGCCCACGGCCTTTTGGTGTTCGTCTTCGGGTTCGCGGCACTACTCGTCGCCCCCGGCTGGGGGAGCGGTCTCGATCGTGGTTGGCTGGTGTGGCTGGTGGTGGGGGCGCTGGTGGTGACGGGATTGGTGACGGCCCCTCGCCGCTACCGAAACCGGGTGATCCGTCCCGATCGAGAGGCGGTGGAGACACTCCGGTCTGCCGATCCGCTCTTGATGTTGCCGTCGGCCATCGCCGCGGTGGTGCTCGCCTTGGTCAACGGGATCGTGGTGCTCGCCCTGGTCAACGGCTTCGGCGGGTCGGGGTCGTGGGTGACGATTCTGGCGGCGTCGCTGGTGGCCGGGGTGGCGGTGGTCGTGGCGCCGACCCCCGACGGCGTGGGCCTGGTGGAACCGGTTCTGGCGCTCGGTCTCATCGCATCCGGTGTGGACGCCGGGCCGGCGGTGGCCGCCGTGCTGATCTGGCGGCTGTTGGGGTTCTGGGTGCCGATGCTGCCGGGTTGGCTGGCGTACCGGCGCCTCCACCGCGAGGGGGTGATCTGAGCTGATGACCGTCGACGATCCAAGCTCGGGCGACATGTTCACTGTGGATGACTTCGATCGCCTCACCGTCGAGGTCCTGGCCGCGTGGCGCTCGGGCGTCGACCGGGACTGGTCGGTGCCGGCGGGAACGCTCGAGTGGAGTTGCTGGGACACGGCCGACCACACGATTGACTGCGTGTTCTCGTACGCCCTCTTCCTGGCGTCACGTAAGCAGGACGACTACCCGCCCTTCGGCGAGCTCCACGCCCTCCCCGAGGCCACTTCGGGCGACCTCGTCGACGGTCTCCTTGCGGCCTGCAACCTGTTGTCCGGCACGATTCGCGCCGCTGGGCCCGAGGTGCGAGCCATCATCTTTCGCCACCCGCAGCCCACGACGGCGCCCGTAGCCGACTTCGCGGCCAGGGGCGCGCTGGAGATGGTGCTGCACGCCCACGACGTCTGCGTCGGTCTGGGCGTCGCGTTCAGTCCGTCAGCCGACCTCTGCCAGCGCCTGTGGGACCAGATCAGCCGCTGGCCGGTGATGGCCCCCACCCCGTCGACCGACGACCCGTGGTCCGACCTGCTCCACCGCTCCGGCCGCGCCCGTGTCGACTGATCAGTTGGATTGGCGGTGCTTTGACGAGGCGGTGGCCTCGGGCCGGATGAACACCGGCTGCTCGCCGAACGGAGGTGCCACCGGGGCCCAGAGGTCGCGCTCGCCGCTGGTGCCATCCGTATAGAACTGCGCGTACCACTTGCGGAACTTCATGAACGGTGGGTCGGTGTCAGCCAGGGCGGGGCGCACGATGTGAGCCTTGTGCTCCCAGATCGGGCGGTCCTCCTCGAACTGCTTGCACACCTCGCTGACGAACGCCTGCCCGACGCTCGACGTCGTCTTGGCATCACCCAAGCTGCGGGTCTTGAAGCTGAATCGCACCTCGCAACGATTGACGTCGACGGGCACGGCCGCCCCGACGAGGAACGTGTCGACGATGCCCGAGAAGCGAGTCGAGGCGAAACCCGGGCCCTGGTTGTCGACGTCGATGCGGCCGTCGACCACACCGCGCGGGGTCGGGAACTTCTGCACCGAGCGCATGCGGGAGCGCCACCCCTCGGTGTCGTAGCTCTGGATCTCCGGCACGATCTCGGTGTTGTGCACATAGCGGAAGTGGGGACCGTCCACCGAGTTCTCGGCGAGCTCCTGGGCGGCGGCGTCGACGGAGAAGGTGACGTTCGTCCACTCGCCGTATTCCGGGTCGGTGATCTCGCTCGGCTCGTCGATGTCCCAACTGGGGGGCTCGCCCTCCGGGTGATACCAGGCCATCACGAACTGACCGACCTCCACCACCGAGTACGAGCGGATCTTGGCCCGCTGGTTGGTCCGATTGCCGTAGGGGATACAGGTATTGTTGCCCTCGGCGTCGAACTGCCAGCCGTGGAACGGACAGGCGATCTCCTCGCCCTTGACACGACCGCCGTAGCCGAGGTGCGCGCCCAGATGGGGGCAGAACGCGTCGTTGAGGCGGGCCACGCCCCGCTCGTCGCGCCACAGCGCAAGATGACGCCCGAAGTAGTAGCGGGGGATGACCTCGCCGGTCGCCACATCGTCGGACCAGGCCACCTGGAACCAGCCCGAGGGGATACCGAACGGGTACCGGGGCTCGAGCACGGCGTCCGGGGTGTGCGCCAACGATGGTTCAGTCATCGAGCTTCAGGACCTTTCGGGCGTTGTCACGCAGGAACTTGGGCCACACCTCGTCCTTGAACGGGACGTTGGGCATCTCGCGCATGATGCGTTCGAGGCTGAGGCCCATGGGGAAGTAGCCGGCGTACATGACCTTGTCGGCGCCCCGGGTGTTGGCGTAGTCGATGATGGCCTGGGGGTAGTACTGGGGGGCGAAGGCGCTGGTCGAGTAGTAGAGGTTGGGCCACTTCAACATGAGCTTCATGGCCATCTCGGTCCACGGCTCGCAGCCGTGGCGGGTGACGAACTTCAGCTCGGGGAAGAACCAGCACACCTCGTCGACGAGTTCCATGTGCTGACAAGCCATGGGCACCCGCGGCCCGGGTACGCCAACGCAGACGAAGATGGGGATGTCCAGCTCCACGCACTTGGCGTAGATCGGGTACAGCCGCTTGTCGTTGATGGGAACCTGCGGATTGCACCCGGCCGGGAACACCTGGGCGCTGATCGCCCCACCATCTACGACGGCCCGTTCGAGGTCGCGCACCGCGTCCATGCCCCGGTTCGGATCCACCCCGACCGACGCCAGGAACCGATCGGGGTGCTCGCGCAGGGCCCGGCCGCCGTCGCCGTCGGTGGTGTAGCCGATCATGGCCTTGTCGATGTTGTGGCGGTCCATCTGCCCCAGCACGTAGGCGACGTTGTCGTCGGTGTGCGGGTCCTCCGGGACCTCTTTGAACATGTACTGGGCCGGGAACTCGAACTCGTCCTGGCTCTCGTGGTCGCGCACGAGCGGCTTGAGGAACTCGTACCAATCCTTCTTGGGCCCGTCGGGAATGCCCATCATCAGGTCGATGATGCCGACATCGGTTGGCATGGTCATGGCTCGACTATAGAACAGGTTCTAGTTTCTCTGCCTCCCCCGATGCCCGCCGCCCCGCCGGGTGATTTGGATGGGGGATCGGGCTCCGGGGCGAGTCCAAAACGGCGACACCCGCCAGCGCGAGGGCGAGGCGGGTGTCGGGGGCAGGATGCCGAGGCCCTGCAGGGGCACGTCACCTGGGGGGAGGTGTCGTGCGAACGGTGACGATCAGGCGGCGGAATGCACCTGGTCGTAGGGGAGGCCGGCCTGCAACTCGGAAACCCAGGACTCGAATTCGAGTTCACTGGCCCGGCGGCGGTAGGCGGAACTCAAGGCGTCGGGCAGCGAGGCGGCCTGACTGCGAAGGCTTTCAGCCCGTTGACGCAGGGTGCGGGCTTGGTCGACCAGTTCGGCGTCGATCTCGAGGATGTCACGCATGTGCTTCCCTCCAGCGTTGGATGCAACGTGGTTGGCCGGCGCCTGATGGTGCTGGCCTTGTTGGTGTCAACCGCCGAGGGGGGCGAGGTAGTCCTGAAACTGGTGTGGCATCGGACACGCGGAGGGGGGGCGCTCGCGACCCTCCAGCCTCGAGACCTCACTCGAACCGGCCTACGCCGGTTCAGAGGCAGGTTCGGGCTGGCTGTCGACCCGGCCGTAGCGGCGGCGGAAGAGGATGGTGGCCACGAGTCCAGCCGGGATGGGGAGCCAGTACGACACCATGCGGTAGGCCAGGGTGGCGAGCACCGCGGAGTCGCCGGGTACGCCGGCGGCGATGAGGGCGGCGGTGAGGCCGGCCTCGACGAAGCCCAGCCCACCCGGTGTGATGGGGATCATGGACAACACCGCGGCGGCGCCGTAGGCCAGCAGGATCAGGCTCAGCCGTGGCGTCGCCCCGACGGCGTACAGACAGGCCACCAAGGCCAGGTAGTCGAGTCCCCAGTTGCCGACGGCGGCGGCCAGGGCCACCTGCCAGCGTGAGCCCAGGGCGTCGACCATGACGTCGCGTTGGTGGATGAGGTCGGCGGCCTTTGGTCCTCCGGGCCGGTGGCGCTTGGCGTTGATCCATCCGCCTATGCGTTCGATCAGGCGGCCGAGGGCGTGCAGCGGGCGGTCGAAACGGACCAGCACGAATGCCGTGGCGAACAGCGCCACGAACAAGAGGGCGCCGCCCCAGGCCACCACGGCCAGGCCGCTGGGAACCGGCGCGCTCACGATCGAGCCGAGGATGGCCACCATGGGCATGGCCAACAGCACGCCGTTGGAAATGATCGAGGTGGCGGCCAGACCAGCGCCGGCGGTGCCCCGGTTCACACCAGAGACCGACAGCATCCGGTAGCCGGTGGCGGCTCCTATGGCGGCCCCCCCAGGCACGGTCTTGGCCACCGCGTTCGACGCGAGCTGGGAGGTGCCGGCCACGAACCAGGAGACCTGGGGCAACGCGGTGCGGGTCAGCCACCACTGGCAGACGAAGCTGCCGCACTCGAGGGTGACGGTGGCGACGAACCAGATGGGGTTGAGCTCGCGCAGTTTCGGGATCTCCCCAAACAGGTCCAGGAGTTGGGGCAACAACCCGTAAAGGGTGATCATGCTGACGAGCAGGAACAGGATTCGCCACAGGATCTTCCACCGGTTGGGGCGAACGGGAGTGGTAGCGCTCGGGGAGTCGGCTCCAGCCTCGGGGATCTGATCGGGGATCGGACTCACGTGGTTGCGGGACCCCGGTGCTTGGAGGCTTTTCGGGCCGATCGGTCCATGATCCGGGCGACCAGCCACGGAGCTGCACCCGAGAGCACAAGGAGCATGCGGCTGCCCGTGTCGGGCATGAGGGCGAAGCGGCGGCGCTCGATGCCTTTGATGATGCAGCGTGCCACCTGCTCGGCCTGGATGGGTTTGAACGAGCCGCTGATGGCCCGGGTCTCGTCGGGCTTGTACTGGTCTTCCCAGGCCAGTTGGGGCGTGTCCACGTCGGGTGGGAAGCAGCAGCCGACGTGCACACCGTGGGGGGCCATCTCAGCCCGCAAGGCCTCGAGCAGGCCCCGCACGGCGAACTTGGCGGCGCCATAGGCCGTGTAGCCGAACACTCCGATTAGGCCCGCGTCCGATGAGATGCCCACGATCGAGCCCTCGCCCCGCGCGACCATGCTCGGTGCCACCGCTCGGATGGGCCAGAGCGTGCCGAAGTAGTCGATCTCCATCATCTCGCGGAAGACGTCGTCGTCGAGCTCAACGAAATAGCCGGGTCGGGCCACGCCGGCGCTGCAGATGAGGATGTCGACGGCCCCCCGCTCCGCGGCGATGGTGGCGAACACGCGGTCGACCGCGTCGCGCGCGGCGACGTCGAGCGGGTACGACGCGGCATCGACGCCCGCGTTGGTGAGCTGCGTCACGGCGGCGTCGAGCAGCTCGGCTCGGCGGGCCACGATCGTGACGCGACAGCCCTGCTGGCCGAGTGCGTGGGCGCAGGCCAGGCCGATACCACTGGATCCTCCCGTGATCACGGCGTGGCGGCCAGCGAACGCGTTCATCCGAGCAACGTTAGAGCCGTGGCCTCGAGGTTGGGGATTAGCCCAGGGCGCCGGTGGCACGAAGCTCGGCGATCCGGGCGTCGTCCCAGCCGAGCACGTCGCGCAGCACGTCGTCACTGTCGCGGCCGAGGGTGGGCGCAATCGTCGGGGCCGGAAGCTGCTCGTCGAGGAACTTGATGGGACTGGGCAGCATGTCGATGCCGTGCTCCGACGCCGGCAACCATGGCATTCGGTCCTGGAACTGGGGATCGTGGGCGATGGTTTCCGGGGTGTTGACCGGGGCGATGGTGGTGTTGTTCTTCTCGGCGAAGTCGACCCATTCGGCCGTGGTCCGGGTCTTGAAGATGGCCGTCAGTGCATCGCGCAGTTCGAGGTCGCCCCGCGCGTGGTCGGCGTACTGGCTGCCCGGGTGGGCCTCGAACAGCTCGGGCTGGCCAATGCCGACGCAGAAGTTCTTCCAGAACTCCCGCTCGCTGGCCATGAAGATCAAGTAGCCATCGGCCGAGGCGTACATCTGATAGCGGACCCCGCCGAGCATCCCCGCCGTGCCCGGCGCCCGACGTTCGAAGTTGTCGCTCTTGTTGCCGGTGACCACATCTTCGGGGCGCTCGTAGGCCTTGTAGGTCTCGCTGCGCAGCCAGTCCATGGCCGCGGCGGCGTCGCTCTGGGCGATCTCCAAGCGGCAGCCCTCGCCGGTTTCGCGTGCCCGGATGATGCCGGCCAACACCCCCAACGCGCCGAACAACGGACCGGCGTGGATGCCCATGGACGGATGCTCAGGGATGTAGGGGTGGCCGTCGTCGTCGAAGGTCGGCGGGACCAGACCGGCCCACGTGTCATAGGCGATGCCGTGGCTGGGCAGGTTGCGGTAGGGCCCCGTCATGCCGTAGCCCGAGATGGAGCAGAACACGATGCGGGGATTCACCTCACGCAGCTTGTCGAAGCCGAGGCCGCAGCGTTCGAGGGCGCCCGGTCGCATGGCTTCGACGACGGCGTCGGCGTGGCGGGCCAGTTCGAGGAAGGTGGCGACGCCGTCAGGAGACTTGAGGTCGAGCACGATGCTGCGCTTGCCTCGGCTGATGTGCAGATGCATGAGCGACACCCCCTCGACGATGGGCCAGGTCATCTGACGGATGTAGTCGCCGGAGGGAGATTCGACCTTGATCACGTCAGCGCCGAGGTCGGCCAACGAAGTGCTGATGGCACCCGGTCCGAGGATCGAGGCCTCGAGAATCCGAACGCCGGCGAGGGGTGGGCGCGGCTGGTCGGCCGAGTCGGTCGTCATGGCCCTATCTGACACCGCATCAGATTTCCCTGCAAGCCTGGCGCAGTCAGCGCGGTGAGGCATGATGAGCATCACGCCGTCACGAGAGGGGACCCGAATGCGAGTAGTCGTCGATTTCGATCTGTGCGAGAGCAACGCCATCTGCATGGGCATCGCGCCGGAGATCTTCGAGGTGCGAGACGACGACTTCTTGTACGTTCTCAACGAGACGCCGCCCGAGGATCAACGAGCCAAGGTCGAAGAGGCCGTGCAGCGTTGCCCCAAGCAGGCCATCTCCATCGCGGAGGAGTGACCCGCTCACCGGGTCGCTCGGCGGGAGCGAGGAGGATGCATCCATGATGGGATCGGTAGTGATCGTCGGGGCTTCCGTAGCGGGCATGAACGCGGCTCACACGTTGCGCCGCGACGGCTTCGAGGGCTCCCTCACGGTGGTCGATGCCGATCCCAACACGCCCTATGACCGACCGCCTCTGTCGAAGCAGGTGCTCGCCGGGGTGTGGGACGTGGATCGCATCATCCTCCCCGCCGCCCGCGAAGAGCTCGGCATCGACTACCTGCTGGGGCGCCGGGCCATGGGTCTCGATCGCGTCGACCGCTTTGTGCGACTCGACGGTGGCGATCGTGTCGGCTTCGACGGGCTGGTGATCGCTACCGGCGCCGCGGCCCGGTGGCTGCCGGGCGCGCCCATGCTCGAAGGCGTGCACGTATTGCGCACGCTCGACGATTGCCTCGTGCTGCGCGACCAGCTCGACGAGCAGCCCGGCCGAGTGGTGGTGATCGGAGCCGGGTTCATTGGCGCTGAAGTCACGGCCGTCTGTCGTGGTCGAGGGATCGAGGTCACCTTGCTGGAGGCCGCCGATGCCCCGTTGGAACGAGCGCTGGGCACGGAGATGGGCATGGTCATGGCCGGGTTGCATCGCGACCACGGCGTCGACCTCCGCCTGGGGGTCGGGGTCGACGCCGTGGT
>Ga0209068_10000486_pt1 | contig 21506 bp, 12 predicted proteins | sample ColStrG_CSR_2012_FD_187200 | JGI IMG/M metagenome (GOLD analysis project Ga0209068, IMG submission 187200) | Freshwater sediment microbial communities in response to fracking from Pennsylvania, USA - Cold Stream Run_MetaG_CSR_2012 (SPAdes)... | ecosystem: Environmental > Aquatic > Freshwater >...
ACCGATCTGCGGCTGCGGCCCGATCCGGCTTCGACCCAGATCGCCGTGTCGACCGCGGCCGCGCTCCACTACTACGAAAGCATCGGACAGAATTGGGAGCGGGCGGCCTTGATCAAGGCGCGGCCGTGCGCCGGCGACATCGCGGCCGGGCAATCGCTGCTCGCGGCGCTCGCGCCGTTCATCTGGCGCAAGTACGTCGATTTCGCCGCGGTCACCGACATCCATGCCATGAAGCGGCAGATCCATGCCTATCGCGGCCATGGTGAGATCAGTGTCGAAGGGCACAATCTCAAGCTCGGACGCGGCGGCATCCGCGAGATCGAGTTCTTCGTTCAAACCCAGCAACTCATCTTGGGCGGCCGGAATCCCGAATTGCGCGCCCCGCAGACCTTGGCGGCGCTGGCAAACCTCGCCGAGGGCGGCTGGATCGACGATCGCGCCCGCGATGAATTGGATGCGGCCTATCGCTTCCTGCGTTTGGTCGAGAACCGGTTGCAGATGGTGGCGGACGAGCAGACCCAGACCTTGCCGTCCGATCGCCAGACGCTGGAATCCTTTGCCCGCTTCGTCGGCTTTGACGGCCGCGATGCCTTCGCGGACGTGCTGTTGGCGCATTTGCGCGACGTTCAGCGAAACTATGCGAACCTGTTCGAGCATGCCCCCCAGGAAAGGCCGCAGCCGCCCGTCCTGCTCTTCCCGCCCGGCACCGACGACCGCGAAACCCTCGACCGGCTCGCCGAAACGGGCTTTCGGCAGCCCGCCGAGGTGTCGGCGCGGGTGCGCCGCTGGCGGTCCGGCGGCGCCCCGTCATTGCGGGGCGGCTTCGCGCGCGCGCAACTGGTCGAGCTCGTGCCGCTGCTGCTGCGCCACTTCGCCCTTTCCGCCGACCCCGATGCGGCCGTGATGGCCTTCGATCGCTTCATCGCCGCGCTGCAGGGCGGCGGCCGCCTCTACTCGCTGCTGCGGCAGAATCCCGATCTCATTCCCCTGATTGTGCTGGTGCTGGAAACCGCTCCGCGGCTGGCGGAGGGCCTGGCGCAGTTTCCGGAAGTGATGGATGCAGTGATCGATCCGCGCTTCTTCGGCGCGCTCCCGCAGGAAGCAGAGCTTGCCGCCGGACTTGGCCGCTCGCTCGAGCAGGCGTCGTCGCACGAGGACTTTCTCGACCGCATTCGTATTTTCGCCCAGGAGCACATGTTTCTGATCGGGACCCGGGTCCTGACCGGCACCGTGTCGGCGGAGCAGGCGGGCGAAGCCTTTGCCCGGCTGGCGGATCTGCTCATTCGTTCGCTCAACGGCGCGGTCGAGGAGAATTTCGTGCGGCTGCATGGCAGCGTGCGGGCGCACGAGACCGCTGTCGTCGCGCTCGGCAAGCTCGGCGGGCGCGAGATGACCGCGACGTCTGATCTCGACCTGATCGTGGTCTACGACTTCGATCCCGGGCACCCGGATTCCAGCGGGCCGCGACCGCTGCATGGCGGGCAATATTTCGCGCGGCTGGTGCAGCGCCTGATCGGCGCGCTCACCGCGCAAACCAATCATGGCGTGCTTTACCGGGTCGACATGCGGCTGCGGCCGTCCGGGCGTTCCGGACCGCTCGCGACCCAGATCGATGCCTTCGCGATCTATCAGGACAACGAAGCCTGGACCTGGGAGCATATGGCGTTGACGCGGGCGCGCGTCGTCGCGGCCTCACCCGCATTCGGCGCACGGGTGGACAACGTCATCCGCGCCGCATTGTGCCGCCCTCGCGAACGGGATGCGCTGGCGGCCGATGTGATCGAGATGCGCCGGGCGATTGCGTCGGAGAAAGGCGATGGCGACCGCTGGGATCTCAAATTCGCCGCCGGCGGGCTCGTCGACATCGAGTTCATCGCGCAATATCTGCAGCTGCTTCACGCCGCCGAGCGGCCCGAGATTCTCGATACGTCGACCGCTGGCGCGCTCGACAAGGCCTGGCGTCTGGGCGTGTTGGCGACCGAAGATGCGGAGGTGTTGCGCGGCGCGGCGCGCCTCTATCACGATCTGACGCAGCTCTTGCGGCTGTGCCTGCCGGGAGCGTTCGATCCCAAAACCGCTGATCCCGGCCTGATCGCTTTGCTGACGCGCGCCGCCGACGTGCCGGATTGGACGACGCTCGATGCGTTCGTGGTCGAGACCGAGGTCGCGGTGCGCAAGTGCTTTACGCGCATTCTCGGCCAGGCGCCCTGACCGGAACGGGTCTTGGCGAAGGTATAACAGCCGGGGAACTATCCCGCGATGCGCAAATTCTGAACCGGGAACTGAGTGAGTTCCTGCAAGGCATCCGGGCCGCGTAGATTGCCGTGCAGACGCGGTATCGCTCCCTTGCCGGCGTTCTTCGCCCCGGCTTCTTGTGTCCTGCCGTCGGTCGGAAGCCGCAGCAGAACGATGGTCCCGCGGCCGGGCTGCGAGCGAATGCGCATCGTCCCGCCGTGCAGCTCGGTCAGCGATTTGGCGATGGCGAGCCCGAGGCCCGATCCCTGATGGCTCTTGGTGAGCTGACTCTCGACCTGCTCGAAGGGGCGCCCGAGCTTGGCGAGCGCGTCCTTTGGAATGCCGATGCCGGAATCCGCGATGGCGATCGTGACCGCCGAGTCGGAAGCCCGTCCGCGGATGACGACGCGGCCGCCTTGCGGCGTGAACTTGACCGCATTGGAGAGGAGATTGAGCACGATCTGCTTCAGCAGGCGGTGATCGGCCCGCATGCGTGCGCCGCGCGAAATGTCGGCGACGAGATCGAGGTTCTTGTCGTGGGCGCGCGTGGATACCACCCGCATGGCGTCGTTGAGGAAGGCTTCCAGAGCGATCTCTTCCTGATCGAGGCGGATGCGGCCGGCCTCGATCTTCGACATGTCGAGAATGTCGTTGATGACCTCGAGCAGGTATTGGCCGCTTTGATGGATGTCGGTGCAGTATTCGCGGTACTTGTCGGGTCCGAGCGGGCCGAACATGCCGGCCCCCATCATCTCGGAAAATCCGATGATCGCGTTGAGCGGGGTGCGCAATTCGTGGCTCATATTGGCCAGGAACTTGGATTTGGCTTGGCTGGCTTCCTCGGCGCGGGTCTTCTCCTCGGCGTATTTCTCGGCGAGGTCGGCGAGCTCCTGGGTTTGCCGCTCGAGCGCCAGCTGCGAGCGTTGCAGATCGGAGACCGTCGCCATCAAGCGCTTCTCGCTGTCCATCAGCTTCTGCTCGTGCCGCTTGATGGTGGTGATGTCGGTGCCCACCGAAACATAGCCGCCGTCCTTGGTGCGCCTCTCGCTGATGTGAAGCCAGCGGCCGTCGTCGAGGCGGGCCTCGAAGGTGCGGGCGCCCGGGACCTGGCCCTCGTCGGCGACCTGGGAGCGCAGCGTCGGCTTGCGCCCGGCCGCGATCACGGACTCGTAGGATGCGCCGGCTTCGACCGCCGCATGCGGCAGGTTGTGCAGGTCCTGGAAGTTCGAGTTGCACAGCACCAGCCGATTCTGCGCGTCCCAGACCACGAAGGCCTCCGGGATCGTCTCGATGGCGTCGCGCAGCCGCAAGTCCGCCTCGGCGGTTTTCTCGACCAGCGTCTTCTGCTCGGTGACGTCGACCGCGATTCCGATCAGGTGCGGTCCCTGCTCGCCGGCCTGGTGAACGAGCTCGCAGCGCGCCCGCAGCCAGACCCATTTGCCGTTGGCGCCGCACATGCGGAAGTCGTGGTCGATGGATGTGGCTTTGGCTTCGGCCAGCTGGCTGGCGAGCTCGTAGAGCTGCAGATCGTCGGGGTGGACGCGCGCCATGACCTCGCCGAAGCTCAAGAGATCGTCGCGCGCCGGCAGGCCGAGTATCGCGAACATGGAATGCGACCAGAAGATATGGCCGCGGGCCAAATCCCAGTCCCACAATCCGCAGCGTCCGCGATTGAGCGCGGTATCGATGCGCGAGCGCACCGTATCGTAGATCAGATCGGCCTCGCGCGCGCGGATCGCCTGCCAGTGGAACGCGAAGCCGAGGATCAGGACGACGAAGCCGGTGGTGGCCGAGAGGGTGATGGTCAGCGCCATGTCGGAACGCCAGGCCGTGAGCGCGTCGTCGCGCCGGTCCACGACGGCGAGCTGGCCGTTCCAGGCGCCGAAATTGCGGACCGTGACGAAGGTCGGCGTCGCGTCGGACAGGGTCAGCTCGGCGGTGCCGGCGGCGGCCGCAAAAGTCGTCAGCGATTGGGCGTGGCCGAGAACATCGAGGAGGCGGTGCCCCAACGTCTCGGCATCCAGCGGTATCGGCGTGATGACCAGCCGGCCGGAATCGTTGACGAGCGTATGCGAGACGCCCGCGATGATGACGCCATCGGCGTTGGTCACCAAGAGGCGGCGCCCGGGCGCCCGTGCCCAGGACGGAATCGCGTGCTCGAGCTCGCCTTGAATGCGCGCCCTGGAATCGTCGGTCAGGCTCCGGTCGAGGCGTTCAACCAGGACATCGGCGCATGCTTCAATTTGCTTGGTGATGTCGAACACCGCCTGCCGGCGATGATCGAGGATTTGGACTACGGTGCCGACGCAAATCGTAAGGAGAAATGCGATGATCAATGCCGGAACGGCGCGTCGCAACGCCGGCTCGGCGGTCAAAAGGCGCCGATACGCCGGCTTGGCGATCGATTGGGCCAGTCCCTTGATCGAATCGGACCGTATAGACGCGCTCGCTGCCTCGGCGCGCGCCATTGCAGGCCTCCGTTTCGGATCGTCCCCACCAATTCGTCCGGAAGGATGTGCCGCATCTCCCCGAATCACTTTCATTGGAATCGAGAAACGAGGGCTTGTCGAGAGTCCAGGGAGAAGATTTGAGAATTATGGCGGGCGCCGGCGGGCCATGATCGATTTTTTGTTCCGCGTCCGGTCTTCGGCATGCGGTGGGGTTTCTCGGCGGGTGGCAACAGGAACTGCCCCTGGCATCTTTGCGCTGTCCCATGCGCGGAAACCCGGGCACGTCTCGCCTTTCGCGCGCAGGCTTTTCCTAAAAATGCTCTCTTTCTCGCCTGCTTGGTCATTCAAAACGCAACATCGGGGTGGCGCGATGTGGTATGTTTTGCCGGCCCTCGGTGTGGCTCTGACCCCGGAGGAGAAGCGTGCGGGAGATCGATATGAGGCGGCGCGAATTCATCACTCTTGCCGGCGGCGCGCTGGCCGCTTGGCCGCTCGCGGCACGCGCGCAACAGCCGGCCATGCCGGTCATCGGGTTTCTCAACAGCACGTCGCCCGATCCCTCTCTCCAGCGTGCGGCGGCGTTTCGTCAGGGTCTGAGCGACATCGGCCTCATCGATCGCCAGAACGTGGCGATTGTATTTCGCTGGGCGGAATTTCAAGACTATCAGCTGCCGAAGCTGGCCGCCGATCTGGTCCGCCAGCAAGTTACGGTAATCGCGGCGACCGGCAGCACCGCCTGCGCGCTCGCCGCCAAGGGCGCGACCTCCACCATTCCGATCGTTTTCGAGATCGGCGGCGATCCGATCACCTCCGGTCTGGTCGATGACCTCAACCACCCCGGCGGCAACCTGACGGGGGTGAGCCTCAATGCCGCCGCGCTCGGGCAAAATCAGCTGAAGCTGGTGCGCGACCTGATACCCAAGGCCGCCACGGTTGCCGTATTCGTCAATCCGAGCAATCCGAATTCGGGAACCCAGGCCAGGATCGAGGCGGCCGCTCGCGCCATCGGGATGCGGACCCTGGTCCTCAACGTCAGCCGGGAAACCGGCTTCGACCAGCCATTTGGGACGCTTGTCCAACAGCGCGCCGATGCGCTTCTGGTCGGCAACGATCCATTCTTTCTCGAATGGCGCAGCAAGATCATCAGCTTGGCGGAGCATCATGGCGTGCCGACGATTTATTCGTCGCGCGCCTATGCGGCGGCCGGGGGCCTGATGAGCTACGGCATCAGCATTACCGAAGGCTATCACCAGGTCGGCACCTATGTCGGCCGTATTCTCAAGGGCGACAAGGCGGGCGACCTGCCGGTGGTGAATTCGATCAAGTTCAAGCTAGCGATCAACATCACCACCGCCCGGGCGCTCAAACTGGAGGTGCCGCCGACGGTGCTGGCGCAGGCCGACGAGGTGATCCAATAACATCAATGCGCTCCAGGGAGCGTCGCTTTGGATTCATCGCGGATCCGCTCGTATTGCGCCCGAACGATCTCCTTGCCGTAGGCCCGCTCGAGTCGACGGATCGCGAAATGTCCCCGCGCTACGTCTTGAAAATGATCGATGAAGGCGTAGTTCACCGCCGCTCCGCCGAGCGCGCCGACGATCGGCAGGGTCTGGGCCGCGAGCTTTTGGCTGACGACCACGCCGAAGCGGGATGCGATTTGCGCAATGAAGCGAACCAGGATGGGCGCACCTTCCTCGACGATGCCGCGTTCGGTTATGAAGCGCGCGGCCTCCGTGATCGATTTCGCGAGCAGGCCGCGAACCACGAAATAGCCGCTCTCCGCGGCGTCGACCGGGGCGGTCCTGGCGCCCAGAGCGAACACTTGCACGCATGAGAGAGCGGCATCCGGGTCGGCGAGGTTTTCGCCCTCGCTGCGCGCGATATCGGCGATCGACCTCAACATGATGATGGTCGAGATCGGCAGCTCGAGCGGTGCGGTCACGAGACCGAGGCTGCCGCCGACCGCGCCCGAGGCGGTCGCCAAGGCCTTGTGCAACAGGCGCGATGCGGCTTCCGGCCGGTTTTCCATCGTGCGCAGCGCCACCTTCAAGGCGGCCTCGAGGCCTTTGGTGGTGGCGGCGGCGATGACCTTCGCGGCGCCCTCGGGCAGCGCCAGGCCGATGAGCTCGATCGGCTTGCCGAGGATGTTGGTCAGGCGGGCGGCCAAGCTCGCGTTCTCGAGCAGTTGAACTGCCGTTCGGATGGCCTCCAGGTCTTGATCGGTCATTTTACACATTTGTGTCTTGTAGGATGGGAAGAGCTGTACCCATTCTACGTCCTTCTCACGGCTCACCAAAACGCAGCGGGCGAAGCCGGTGCGCGGCTTCGCCCCTTGCGAGGGCTTGCTGGTGCCGCACGCGCCACCGGTTTCCCGGTGGCGCCGGCCGCCAGGCATCAGCGCAGCATCAATTTGCCTCCGGTGGAATGCGGCAGGGAGATCGTTCCACGCCCGCGGGAGGGGGGCGACTGCGTTCCCGTCCCCGGCCCCTGGATGATAACTCCAGTGGGAATTCGCGTGTGGAACGTAGTCCCATGGCGGACCGGCTCTTGGGGCTCGTAGACCTTCAGGTGCCGCAATGGTGTGTGCGTGTCCTTGCGGATCACCACGCAGCCGCCGTTGCGCACGTTGTTGCGCGGGCAGCACTGTCCGTTGGACAGTTGGATCTCGCCCTGCGGACAGTTGTTCACCGGCGGCATGCACTTTCCGTCCCGCACGAACTGGCGATCACAGCACATGCCGTTGGGCAGCATGATCTGGCCGGGCCGGCAGGTGCTGGGCGGCATGCACTTGCCGTCGCGCACGTACTTGGGATCACAGCATTGGCCGTCCCTCAGCTGGATCTGACCCGGCGGGCAGGTGCTCGGCGGCATGCACTTGCCGTCGCGCAGGTAGCGGCGATCGCAGCACTGACCGTCGGGCAACTTGATCTCGCCGGGCGGGCAGCCGCAGCGGCCGTCGCGTACGTACTGACGATCGCAGCACTGACCGTTGGGCAGCCTGATCTCGTCGGGCGGGCAGCCGCACTTGCCGTCGCGCACGTCGCGGCGATCACAGCACTGGCCGTTGGGCAGCCTGATCTCGTCGGGCGGGCAGCCGCACTTGCCGTCGCGCACGTCGCGGCGATCACAGCACTGGCCGTTGGGCAACCTGATCTCGTCGGGCGGGCAGCCGCAGCGGCCGTCGCGCACGTCGCGGCGATCACAGCACTGACCGTTGGGCAGCCTGATCTCGTCGGGTGGGCAGCCGCAGCGGCCTTCGCGCACGTCGCGGCGATCGCAGCACTGGCCGTCGCGCAGCCTGATCTCGCCGTCGCGACAGAAGCCGCCTCCGCCGATCAGCCCGAACGGCACCCCGAGCGGCACCGGTGCGAGCGCCTGGCCGCAGATGCGCCAGATCGCAACGTCGCCGAGATGGCCGCGTGCGCTGTCGTCGTTGTAGCTGTCATCGTAGTCCACGAAGTAGGTTTGCAGCGGCGGCACGTTGGCAGGACGCACGAGCCCAATCGCGTTGCCCTGCAGGCCGTTCACGATCGGCGGGCCGCCCGCGGCAAGCCGCGCGATGAGCGCCGGATCGATGGCCTTGCGCAATTGCTCGCCGGTGCTCCACAAGAAGGCGCTACAGGCGACGCGGTCGATTTGACCGCTCGGGCTGTAGCCATATCCGACGGCGACACCGCCATTGGCGTTGCGCATTTCGGCGGCGAATCCGATCGCGTATTCGTCCGGATCGGGCGCCCAGACGGTGGCGCCGCCGGCCGGCGGAGTCACGTTTCGATAACGCAGGACGCGGCCGACGCCGGGCTTCGCCAAGGCGGCGAAATCGTAGGCACCGGTCGGCGCGGCCCGCTCGGCGAGCAGCATGCGGCCCGGATTGTCGAACGTGATCTTGGAGATCTCGCTGCCGCCGTCCCACGGCGACACCTGGATTTCGATGCGCGGATCGGCCCCGAACGTACCGTCGGGCGAGATCGCCACGGACCAAATCTGCAGGCCATCGGCAGCCGCGTAGTAGAGCCGCCCGGACCGGACCGCGAGGCCGTAGACCAGCCGCTCGATCGGCGCATAGCCCCAGGTCGCCGGATTGTCGGTCTGGAATTGCGGGTTGCCGATATCCAAGCGCGTTGCAGGATCGTATGGCACCGCCGGCAAGCCGGCCGCCGCGCGGCCTTGCGTGCCATGATCGAAACGACCGCGTTCCCTGCCGGTGAGATCGAAACGGTGAATCATGCCGGTCTCCCGGTCGGCGGCGAAGAGCGTGTTCGAGGCGGCATCGAAGGCGAGCCCGCCGAGCGCGGGACCGGAATTCGGCACGCCGTCGAGGGTGACGTTCGCGAACAGACGCACCTCGCCGGTCACGCCGTCGACCCGCCAGATCGAGCCGGGCCCGCCGCCCGCCGCCGCCGGTCCAAACAGGCCCGGCATGAAGCTCGTGTTCGGGCCGCCCTGCTTGGCTCGTATCGTTGCGCCGCCCGGACCAGGCACGACGATCGGCAATCCGTAGGAGGACGTCGCCCCCAAATAGATGTTCGGCGGCGTCGCGCCGTCGAGCGCGACCGCAAACACTTGCCCGACCTGGCCGGCAACCACGGTAAACGGCTTCGGCGCCGTCAGCAGTTGCGCTTGCGGCGGTGCGCCGGGCGTCTGCATATCCATGACACGCGCGGAGGGGCCGTTGAGATCGATTCCGGCCTGATCGGCTACTTCGGGGGGAAACGGCAAGGGTGGTTGCGTGCCCGAGAAGCCGGTGACCACGGCATTGCCGTCGATCAGGATCGCGGGCGTGGGCCCGCCCTGCGCCAAGGCTGCGCCGGTGTCGGCTGCAGCCAGGCCGAGCAGCAGGCCGCCGCCGGCAAACATCGTGATTGCGGCCAAGCGGGCCCGTTTTCGGACGCCCGCCGCAACCGCGGCCCAGGGACTCCTGGCGCTCGAGGGGACTGGGGAATTGGTCGACATGGAAGTTCTCCGCGGTTGAAACGACTCTCAGCCATTGGTCGTGGCCGGCCACCGCCGGGTTCAGCACCTCCGGCGCGAGACGGCCGATCGGACGGCATCGTTAACGATCAGAGCTTGAGGCGGGCAGCTGCATTCATCGAGGAATGGCCATGGCCGGCATGGTTGTGGCCGCGGTTTAACGAAGACCGCGATTCCCGGCGGCGGCGGTTGCGCGAATCAGATGATCTTACGCTCAATCCGCCGTCACGGTGCGCTCCATCCTACGCACTTGCGACCAACAACAAGGGGCGGCTGCGTCATTTTTCAGCCGGCGGCGCTACGGTGGCGTCGGGCTGGTTGCTGCGCGCGAGCGCCTCGGCGACGAAGCCCGTGGCCTTCATCTCCTCGACGAAGCCGCGCAGATAGCGCGCGCCGACATCGCGGCCGCGGGGAGTGCCCATCGCCTCTGCGATCACCTGGAAGCGGCCGTCCATCACTCGCACATCGGGATTGGTCTTGGCGAATGCCTCATGGGATTGATCGAGGGATTCACAAGTCCGCCTCTCTCCTGATCGCGTTTTGCAAAGTGCGCCGCGCTCGTGGGGGGCGCAAGCCCACGGCTGACAACTTAATTGATAGCTGAGCTGACAATCTACTGACGGCTGAGCTGACGACTCGCTGACAACTCGCCAGTTGTTGTGATCTTTCTGCCACGCTTGTTGTTAATTGGTTGGTCGGAAGCAGGTTCTGGTCCTTGATCCGTTGTCGTCTTTGGGGGCGCTATGCAGGATCGATACGTCGGAAACATCGGAGACTTCGGAAAGCTCGCTTTGCTTCGCTCCCTCATGGACGGGGAAAGGTTGGCTGTCTGCTGGTACCTGACTAACGTCGCGGGCGAGGGCGAGGGCAAGCGCGACTGCAAGAGCTTTGAATATCTCAAGCGCCCTGACGAGTTCCGTCATCTCGCTCCGGATATTTTCGATGCGCTCGCAAATATCGTCGCGGGATCCGCTGCCGGGGCGCGTGGCGTGGAGGCGCTGGAGGCAAGCGGGCTCCTGGCCGATGCGTTGTTCCACCGGACGGAGGTTCCGCGATCATTGGCGCTGCGCCGGAGATGGGGCGAGCAACTCGTTCAAGCCGTGAGCGATGCCGATTTGGTGTTTCTCGACCCGGACAATGGAATCCAGGGGACCCGGCTCAGCCCCAAGCACGTGGCGCTTTCCGAGATCGCCGCTTTGCGACGACCGGACAGAACGCTGATCTTCGTCCAGCGGCATACCGGACGGCGTTCCGAAATCGGCTTTCTGGCCAATCAGCTCTGGTCGATCGGCTGCAAGCGCATCGAGCTCGTTCGTTTTCGTCTGGTCGCGTCTCGCTTCTACGTCGTGACCGATCACGACGACGCCAGGGCCGAGCGAATCGCGGGCCTCGCCAGAAAATGGGGCAAGTGGGTCAAGATGTACCGACTTTAGACGGGAGCCGTGCTTCAACCGCTATTTCAGCATTTGTGCGATGGTCGCGTGTCCCAGAGCCGCGGCGATGTCGCCGGCGGTCTCACGTTTCTTGTTTCTGAGATTTCGATCGGCGCCTGCATTGATGAGCGTCGTGACGACCTCGACATGTCCGGCTCGCGTGGCGATCATCAGGGCCGTGTAACCTTGATTGTTCTTGGCGTCGCGCATCGCGCCTCGGCGCAGCAGATCTTGGACGATACCGTTCAATCCAGCCTGTGCCGCCAGGATCAGCGGCGTGTTGCCGGTCGGGGTGCGGCGCTCGATGTTCTTGTCGCGGCTGAGCAGAATTGTCGCCGCTTCGGCGCGCCCGCTCTCCAGCGCGGCATGCAGCGGCATGGCGCCGTCCCGGTCGCCGATGCCCGGATCGGCTGCGCCCGAAAGCAACGCCGACACGATTCCCGGGTCGCCGCGGCTGGCCGCCAGCCAAAGCGCCGTGTGGCCGCGCTGATCGGCGACATTGACCGGGATCCCTTCAGCCAGCAGCAGTCGAACGACGCGCTCGTCGCAGGTCGTGGCAGCGAGCATCAGCAGCGATACCTCGCCGTCGAGCAGCAACTTTGTATCGGCCCCGTGCTTGATCAGCGCCCTTATGATCGGCTCTTGGCAGCCGCGCACGGCCATCGACAGAACGCTGGCGCCGCCGGGAGCGGTTGCGGTGGAATCCGCACGTTTTTCCAGCAGCCGCTCGACGATGTCCGAACGGCCCTTGGCCGCGGCGAGCATCAGCGGCGTTTCGCCGGCCTTGTTCTTCGCGTCGGCGTCGGCACCGGCGGACAGCAGCGCGTTCAATGCCGAGACTTGCCCGGCGGCGGCAGCCAGGGCGACGGCCGTGTTGCCCTCGTCATCGCGGGAGGCAATATCCGCACCGCCCGCGATCAATTGCCGGATCGCATCGGCTTGGCCGCGCAATGCGGCATCCAGAATCAAGGGACGTCCATTTTCCGTCATCGTTTTCTGCATCGGACGGCCGTTTGGGGTGTCTTTGGCGGCCGGTGCGGCCAGCGGCGATGCCGGCGATGCCGGCGATTCCTTGGACTGCCGAGCGGCGAGGTTCGAGAGCAGCAGGTCGGCGTCCTGGTATCCCCGGGCCTTCGCTTTCGAGAGCCAGATCCGCGCTTGCTCGGCATCGCGCCCCACGCCGCGCCCGGCGAGATACATCGAGCCGAGATTGAATTGCGCCTTCACGTGCCCGCGTTCGGCGGCGGCTTTCATCCATTTGAAGGCAAGCGCCTCATCGAGCGGAACGCCGCGACCCGATCGATAGAGCGAGGCCAATTGATATTGCGCCTCGGCATTTCCGGAATTTGCCATTCTGGCGAGGACTGCGGCTGCTTGATCATACTGCCCGGTGCGCAATGCCGAATCGATCGCGCGATCGACCGCCTCGTCGCGGACCTCTTGGGCGCGCGCGCCCCCAAGTCCGGATGCAAGCGCATGCACCAGGAGGCCGGTCAGCAGAACTATGCGTGCCGAGCTAGGCGGTGCCATATTTGGTCTCGACCTCGATCCCGATGCTCTTGAGAAACGGCGTCGGCAGAATACCGCCCGCACACACGATCACCGCGTCGTTCCGGATCGCCGTGCGCTTGCCGTTTTGAGCGAGCTCCACATCGTGGGTCCCGATCTTCTCGATGTCGGTCTGCATCAACACCCTGAGGCGACCGGATTTCCGCGCAGCCTCCACGCGTTCGCGGTTTTTCAACTTGGCGCGCGAGAATCCCTCGCTGCGGTGGGAAAGCGTGACGGTGGTGCCGGGTTCCGCGACGATGTTGGCGGCGGCTTCCAGCGCGCTGTCGCCGCCTCCGACCACCAGCACATGCCGACCGCGATACTGTTGCGGATCGATCAGCCGGTAGACGACCTTGGGCAGGCCCTCGCCCGGAACCCCGAGCCGGCGCGGCGTGCCGCGGCGGCCGATCGCGAGCAGCACCGAGCGGGTAGGGTAGCACCCGCGCGTCGTCTTGACCTCGAAGTCGGACCCGATCCGCGTCACGCTTTCCACGCGCTCCCCGTAATTGATGCGCAGGCCGGTCCGTTGCGCGGCCCGATGCCAGAACTCGAGCAATCGCTCTTTGCTCACCTCTCTGAACCTGACCGTTCCGATCAGCGGCAGATGCGCGGGCGCCGTCATGACGAGCTTGCCGCGCGGAAAATGCGCCACCGTGCCGCCGAAACTATCCTGCTCGATCGTGACGAACCGAAGCCGGTGCTGCATGGCCGCGAGACTCGCCGAAAATCCCGCCGGCCCCCCGCCGACGATGATGACGTCATGGACGTCCGGCCGCCCCAATCCGTCCAGCGCGCGCACGGAATCGATCGCCTGGCGGCCTTGCTCGATGGCGTTACGGATGAGACCCATGCCGCCGAGCTCGCCGGCGATGAACACCCCCGGTACGTTGGTCTGGAAGTCGGTCCCCACATGGGGAATATCGACGCCGCGCCGCTCGGTGCCGAAGACCAGGCGGATGGCATCGCTCGGGCACGCCGCCCTGCAGGCGCCGTGGCCGATGCAGTCCGATGGCGAGACGAGCACGGCCGTGCCGTTGATGAGCCCGAGAATCTCGCCCTCCGGACACGCCCGAACGCAGGCGCCGCATCCGATGCACAGGGCAGGGTCGATTTCCGGGTGCAGCGTCGGCGGGTCCAGCAGTCCGGATTCCGTGGCTTCCTCGCGCTTGCTGATGCTGCGCCACTCGGCCCTCTTGCGCAGCCCGAAGTAGACGATCCAAACGACCGCCATGGGCAGGGCATAGAGGGTCAACGTCGGATCGAGGTTCATGTCTTGAAAGCCTTGCTTCGTGGTTTCTTCATCGCCGCCATCGGAAATCCGGAAGCGTGCGGTCGTCGAGCGCGGGTATCATGGGGCTCCGAGGTCGGTGACTGAGATGCGTGCGGTAGCACATGATCGGCGCACAAATTGGACAATTGCATTTCAATTTTGACATTCTCTCGACGGCGAACGTGTCGGCGTTGGCGTCCCTGCTTGTTGATCCATCCCAGTTTGGGGTTTGCCCGATAGGTCGCGTAACTGCTTGTGCTGATGAATTCAGGCATGCGCTGCGCACAACGACCGCGGTCAGGAAATATTCCGCCGGCAGCGCACGAATTGTAGGCAAGTGGATCTATCGTGGTAGCTAGATACGTTGCGCCGATTGCGGCGCGCCGCCGTCAACAATGCGCAGCGCCTCAAAACGGCCCGTATTTTTCCAAACTATCCCCAAACCATCTGGCTTTCGTGCTCCTCGATTTGACGACGCAGGCTGCAACTGCGGGGGGGTCCGCAGCGCGAGCGTGCAGCGGCATGTTGGGGGGATCCATGACAGAGTCCGGGCTGGCGCCATTGCGCACCAAGCCGTTCGTGCCGTTGCCGAGCGTGGCGGGCCGCGCGAACGCGAATTTCGGCCGATCAATACAAAAGTCGTCGATACAAAAGTCGTGGGCGCGAATGTCCCGCTTCGGCCACTACGCGACGCGGCCGTTGCGGCGCATTGCGCCGATGACCTTCGGCGCCGCGCTCGTTTGCTTCCTCCTGATCGGGTGGCTGAACCGCGATCAGGACTATCTCACGCCCGAAAGCGGTCTCGGCTATTGGCTCGGAATTGTCGGCGCAAGCCTGATGCTGCTGCTGCTGCTTTACCCGCTCCGCAAGCGCGTGGCCGGGCTTAAGACAATCGGATCGGTGGCCTTCTGGTTCCGTCTCCACATGGTGCTCGGGCTCGTCGGCCCCGCCTTGATCCTGTTCCATTCGAACTTCGCGTTCGGCGCGCTCAACAGCAACGTCGCGATGGTGGCGATGCTGATCGTCTCCACCAGCGGCATTTTCGGTCGCTATCTGTACGGCAAGATTCACCTTGGTCTGTACGGCCGTAAGGCGGAAGTTCGCGACATCCTGGCCGACATCGAGGCCATGGCGCATGCCCTCGGTGATGGGCTGCCGGTCGGCGACCGCGTTGTCGAGCAGCTGAATAGGTTTGCGAAGCAAGCCACGGGAGTGCCGCGCAGTTTCTTGGGCACTCTCTGCGCGCTGCCGGTGCTGGGAATTCGCGCGCGCGTGATCCGGCACCAACTTCTGCGCGACGTGCGCTCGACCATCGCGGCCGAAGCAAGACGGTACGGATGGTCGCGGCGCACCCGCGAGCAGAAAATCGGCGCCATTGCCGAACTGGTCGCGCTCCATTTGGCTGCGGTGAGAAAGGCTGCCGCATTCGCGTTCTACGAGCGCCTCTTCCGCCTCTGGCACGTGCTGCACTTGCCTCTGTTCTTCATTCTCATAATGGCGGCGGTGATCCACGTCGTTGCAGCGCATTTGTTTTGACCGGAGATTCGACATTGCGGCGTCGCGTCGCACGGGCACTCACCATCGGGGCACTTCTCGCCATGTCGACGGTTTGGGCGGCCAGATCGCAAAATCTGCTGGAGCGGCTCGTCATGCCGGGTCCGCTGATCGAGGGGCATGCCAAGCTCGAGAAGGATTGCTTCGGCTGCCACGCGGCATTTTCGCGGCAATCGCAAACCAGCAAGTGCCTTGATTGTCACAAGGAGATCGCCACGGATCGTTCGGCGGGCAGGGGCTTTCACGGTCGTCAGCGCGATGCTGCGAAGCAGGAATGCAGAGTATGCCATACCGACCACAAAGGCAGAGCTGTCGACATCGTGCAGCTTGATCGCGAGACCTTCGATCACACGGTCACGAATTTCAGCCTTCAGGGCGCCCACAAGACGACCGCCTGCGGCGATTGTCATGCCGCAGCCGTCAAATTTCGCAAGGCGCCCGGACTCTGCGTCGATTGCCACAAGCCGAGCGATCCGCACAAAGGCCAGCTCGGCGCGAAATGCGACCAATGCCACGGAGAGGATGCTTGGTTGCGCATGAAGGCGTTCGATCACGATGCCACCAGGTTTCCGCTGCGGGGCGCGCATCGGTCGGTCGACTGCGCGGCGTGTCACGCCGGTGAACGCTACACCAACGTCGCCACCGCCTGCGCCGAATGTCATCGCCTGCAAGACGTTCACCTGGGACGTTATGGTCCCAAATGCGAGGACTGCCACGATCAGGCGAGATGGAAGACGGTTCGATTCGATCATGACAAGACGAAATTTCCGCTGCGGGGCGGCCACGCCGGGATCAAATGCGACGCCTGCCACACCGGCGATCTCTTTCGCGACAAGCTGGCGACGAATTGCGTGTCCTGCCACAAGAAGGACGACGCCCACAAAGGGCAACTCGGCAGCCGCTGCGAGCAGTGCCATGGGGACACCAACTGGCGCAAAACGGTCGCATTCGATCACGACCTCACCCGATTTCCGCTGATCGGCCGCCATGCGGTCGTGCCCTGCGAGGAATGTCATCGCACGACCTCGTTCAAGGACACCCGGTCGGCTTGCGCCAGTTGCCACAAGGATCAGTTTCACGAGGGTCGTTTGGGCGCCAATTGCGTGCTCTGTCACAATCCCAATGCCTGGGCGCGCTGGCGCTTCGATCACAACACCAAAACCAAATACCCGCTGACAGGAGCTCACCAGGGGCTCGATTGTCACGCCTGCCACACCGTCAAGAACGTCACCAAGATCGTCCTGCAAACCGGCTGCTACGGCTGCCATATGCTCGACGATGTCCATCAGGGCTCGTTTGGCCGGGCATGCGAGCGATGTCACACCACCAGTTCGTTCAAACGGGGGGCAATCGTGCGATGAAACGAGCCAAAGCCGCAAAGGTCCGGGCTGTGGCCGCAGCCGGCCCGCGGCGAATTACGATGATCGGCCCGAGCGTACCGGATCGGGCGCTCGATCATTGGTCGGCCGAGTTCGGTGATCGCGCGGCCGACGACATTCGATGTCACATGGTCAAATTCTTGCCGCGCTTGCGCCGTTTCGCGCACTCGCTGACGCGCAATCAAGATCAAAGCGAGGATCTGGTTCAGGAGACCTGCGCCCGCGCGCTCGCCTGCCTGGAGCAATGGCGGCCGGACACGCGTCTCGACAGCTGGATGTATCGTATCGCCCAGAACCTCTGGATCGACCAGATGCGCGCCGAAAAGGTGAAAGGCGAAACGCTCGACATTGCAGCGATCGACGACATTTGGGGTTGCGACGGAAGGGAGGTCATCGAAAGCCGGCTGTCGCTTCTGGAATTGAGGGAATGTATCGAGCAATTGCCGCCAGATCAGCGGGTCCTGCTCAGGTTGGTGTGCATGGACGGTCTCTCCTACAAGGAGGCCGCGCAGGCGCTGGATTCGCCGGCCGGTACGGTCATGAGCAGGCTCGCTCGCGCACGGCGCACGCTGCACGATGCGGTCGATCGGCAATCCTCCGTGGGGCGTCGCTAAATCGGCGGCGGCGACGACGCAGCGCCCGATCCGGACCTGGAGCGGTCATAGACCGGAAACAGAAGCCGCTCTTGCATCTTCGCATTGTCGCATTTTCGGACGGAAAACCGGATTCCACCCCGCCTCCGCGGGGGGCGGGCATTTTCCTGAAAATGCTCTACGGGCAGAGCCGGGTACCGAAATGACCGTAGACGCCGCTCTGCGCGACCGCGACGACGATGAGCTTTTGGCCCCTGCTGCACGTCAGATTGCCCTGGAACGATATATTCGCCGACGCCGCGTCGGATAGTCCAAGCGCAGCGGTGATGTCGGGACGCCCGCCGCTGGTCTCGATCGTGAGCTTGTTGCGTCCATCCACGAAAACCATTACGGCGAGCGGAGAGCCGCTGCCGGAGATCTCCGCTGCCCAGCCCTTCATCGTCACTTGATCATTGTCGCGGCGGGTCAACGCATCGATGCCGCCCTTGACGTCGGGTGTGCCCCGAAGCCCGGCATTTTTTACTGCTGCCATCAAGCCAGTGAGATCCGAAATCGTGGACCCGGCCAGCATCGCCATGGCCGCGGTCGGCGGCCGGGCAGGCTTGGTCATCAGCATGGAGATGACGAAGCTGATGGAAAAAACCAGCCCTCCGACCGTCCAGATCAGCCATGCTCGAGCCGGTCTCCGCGGATCTGAACCTGACCGGTTTGTTTGAAGACGTCGTGCCTTGCCGGGCCGTGGGCGGTGAGCCTCGTGTTGTGGCTCGGTTCGGCCGGCGTGGGCGCTGGACGCCATCGGCGGCGGATCGTCGAGATCGATCGGCCCGTTGACGGCGCGGATATTGTGGCGCGGCAACGGCGCGCGATCATCTATGTCCCAGGCGAGCTTTGATGGGCGGTATTCGCGTCCGAGCGAATCGCGCGTGTCGAGATCGTGGGCAGCGCCGCGCGCCATCGAGGTACCTCCCAACCGATTTCTCGACGGATAATGCCGCACAACAACTCAAACGACAACGTTTGAGCCAGGCGGTTATTCCATGAATGTCGAGAGGGTCCACCCATGAGATGTCGACAAGGATCCGTGGTGGCGAGCTACCTGAAATACCAATCAAATAGCCGCCGCCGCCAAATTGCCCTGAACAAGCACGCCGGCCGCCACGATAAGGTCGCTTACCACCGATGGAATGGTTAACGCGAGGGGACCAGCACGCTGATCGTGCACGCGTGCATCGTACCGGGGAATTGGTTGTTACCAATCGGGGGCCAAACAATGTCGATCTGCATCAGCTCGTAACGGGTGACGTCGACGTGACCGGGCGAGAGCGCATGTGCGCTCGATGCGCGGCGCGCGTGAGTCATTGCGCTTCATTCGCCGTGACGTTGCCGGCGGCGGTCGCCAGATGGCGCCGCGGCGGCGCATCGCTGAGGGGATCAATTCTCAGTCGGGAATTCGGAAGATCGGGGCGGCGTATTCGATGAGCGGTTTTGCAACATTGGTGCGGGCGTTGGTCGTGGCATTTGCCGCGCTCGCATTTTCTGTTGCGTCCGGATTTGCCCAATCGACACCCGGTTCGTTCGATCATTTTGCGACCGGATTCCCGCTCGCCGGGGCACATGGTCGAGTCGACTGCGCGTCGTGCCACGTCAACGGCCGTTTCAAGGGGACGCCGCAGCAATGCGCGTCTTGCCACAATGGCACGCTGGCTTCGGGAAAGATCAGCCAGCACCCGCGCACGAGCAATCTCTGCGAGCAATGTCACGTCACCAACGACTGGCGGCAGGTTCGCGTGGATCATGCCGGGATCATGGGCAACTGCGCCACTTGCCACAATGGCACGATCGCGGTCGGCAAGCCCGCCAACCACCCGGTTACCAATGCGTCCTGCGAGACCTGCCACAAGAACACAGTGAGCTACGCCGGCGCGGCCTTCGATCACAGCGGGATTACCGCCGGCTGCGCGACTTGCCACAACGGCAGCGCCGCCACCGGCCTCACCACGCCGCCGCACATCCCGACCGGACGGCTCGAATGCCGCAGCTGTCATGCCGATACGGTGAGCTGGACTGCCTACACGATGAGCCACGCGGCCGCGAGCGGCATTGCATGCAGCTCCTGCCACGGCGGTTCCTACATCAGCCAGGGCACCGCGGGGGCGCAGGCCAAGGGGCCGAGCCACGTCGCGACCGCGGCCGAGTGCTCAACCTGCCACACCAGCACGGCCAGCTGGGCCGGCGCGACGTTCAGCCACGCCGGCATCACCGGCGGTTGCGCCACGTGTCACAACGGCGCCACGGCGGCCGGGCTGACGACACCGCCGCATATCCCGACCGGATCGCTCGAGTGCAGCAATTGCCACGCCAGCACGTCGACCTTCACCGCCTATACGATGAACCATGCGTCGGTGAGCGGCATCCCGTGCGCGTCCTGCCACATCGGAACCTATTCCAGCCAAGGCACCGCGGGCGCGCAGGGTCCGATCACGCCGCCGCACATTCCGACCGGAACGCTCGAATGCGGCAGCTGTCACAGCAATACGTCGAGCTGGACGAGCTACACCATGAGCCATGCGGCGGCGAGCGCCATCGCGTGCAGCTCCTGCCACAACGGGACCTTCGTCGGCCAGGGTGCATCGGGCGCTCAGGGGAAGGGCACCGGCCACGTCGCCACCACGGCCGAGTGCTCGACCTGTCACGCCAGCACGACCAGCTGGGCCAACGCGACCTTCAACCATGCCGGCATCACCAACGGTTGCGCCACATGTCACAACGGGGCCACCGCAACCGGGCTGACGACGCCGCCGCACATTCCGACCGCGGCGCTGGAGTGCAGCAATTGCCACAGCAACACCACGAGCTTCACCACCTATGCGATGAATCATGTGGCGGCGAGCAGCATCCCGTGCAGCACCTGCCACAATGGGACCTTCGCCAGCCAGGGCACCGCGGGCGCGCTGGGGAAAGGTACGAGCCACGTCGCCACCACCGCGGAATGCTCGACCTGCCACACCGGCACGGCCAGTTGGGCCGGTGCAACATTCAACCACGCCGGCATCACCGGTGGTTGCGCTACCTGTCACAACGGATCCACTGCAGCCGGGCTGACCACACCGCCGCACATTCCGACGGCAACGCTGGAGTGCGGCAGTTGCCACACCAGCACGACGAGCTTCACCACCTACACCATGAACCACGCGGTGGTGAGCGCGATCCCGTGCGCGTCCTGCCACAACGGCAGCTATGCGGCCCAGGGCACGTCCGGCGCGCAAGGGCTGGGCACGCCCCCGCACATTCCGACCGGAACGCTGGAGTGCAGCAACTGCCACACCAATACCGCCAACTGGACGACCTACGCCATGAACCATGAGGCGGTGAGCACGGTCGCGTGCAGCACCTGCCACAATGGCTCGTTCGCCAGCCAAGGCACATCGGGGGCGCAGGGCAAGGGTGCGGGCCACGTCGCCACCACGGCGGAATGCTCGACCTGCCACAAGAGCACGACGACCTGGAGCGGCGCTGCGTTTGCCCATGCGGCGACCGACACCAACTGCTCGAGCTGTCACAACGGCACCACCGCGACCGGCATGGCGACGCCACCGCACATCCCGTCCGCGGCGGTCCAATGCAGCAATTGCCACGTCAATACGGCGGCGAGCTTTGTCACCTACACGATGAACCATTCGGCCGTGAGCGGCGTGCCCTGCAGCTCCTGCCACAACGGTACCTATGCGAGCCAGGGCACGTCCGGGGCACAGGGCCAGACCACGCCCCCGCACATTCCAAGCGGCACCGTCGCCTGCGACAGTTGCCACAGCAATGCGGCATCGAGCTTCACCAGCTACACGATGAACCACGCGGCGGTGAGCAGCAGCCGCTGCGACTCCTGCCACAACGGCACGTTCACCAGCCAGGGCACCTCGGGCGCGCAGGGGACCGCCTCGTTCCCGGGCCACGTGGCGACCAACGGCCAGGATTGCGCAACCTGCCACAAGAGCACCACGAGCTTCGCCGGCGCGACGTTCACCCATAAGGCGACCGACACCAACTGCTCGAGCTGTCACAACGGCACCACC
>Ga0209068_10000489_pt1 | contig 21488 bp, 23 predicted proteins | sample ColStrG_CSR_2012_FD_187200 | JGI IMG/M metagenome (GOLD analysis project Ga0209068, IMG submission 187200) | Freshwater sediment microbial communities in response to fracking from Pennsylvania, USA - Cold Stream Run_MetaG_CSR_2012 (SPAdes)... | ecosystem: Environmental > Aquatic > Freshwater >...
GAATACATAACGTACCTCCCATTTTAATTTTTATTATTTATCGTTTACTTAATTTAAAACAAAAAAAGCCGCCAGAAAATAATCTCTGGCGGCTCGGCCGGCATTGAGTACAGCGACTCAGTAGCCCCGTTGCTCTGCGTCCCCGGGTTTCCCCTGGTTTGCTCTGAGCAGATACATGTACCTTGGATACAGCATCTTTTATAGGGGCAATAATATATGAATTTCTTTTATCAGTCAATACTATAGTATGGGTATTTTAAGGGTACGCATAAAGTTGCACCATAGCATATTGATGCAGTATCGTCAGTGCCTCGGCATTTCACACAATTGTAACTTCGTTGTAATATTCGCGTAATAAATCCGTGGCAGTATACGCCGTATGAAATACTTCACCAAAATCGTGGACAGCCTGATAAAACTTATGATCCCGCTCGTGATCCTCGCCCTGATGATGGGGGTCGCGCGGCTTATTCTCGATCTGCGCGCCGTGTTCGGGAGCCAGACCATTGCCGCAGCGTTCGATATGATGGTGACTAACATCCTTTCGATGTTCATCGTCATCGAACTGCTGCGCAGCATCATAGAATACTTTACCGTGCACCGGCTCAAGATAACGTTTATCACGGACGCCGCGATCGTCTTCGTGCTGCGCGAGGTCATGATCGGCCTCTACCAGCATACCTTGCAGGCAGGAGCGCTCATGGCGCTTTCCGTATTACTCCTGGTGATCGGGGCGCTCAGGACGCTGGCTATCGTATTTTCGCCGGCAAAATATGAAGACAGGGAGGTAAAACAGCATGGATAACAGCATGGACAAGGAACAAGCAAGTATCATTGCGGAGATCTTCTTGTTTTTAGTTTTGACCGCAGGACTCCTCTTCATGGTGATCTATTGGAAATAGAAAGACGGAGAAAGGCATTTGACGGTGAACAAACACAATAGAAAAACGGTTTTCCCCGAAGATTTCCAGTGGGGCGTCGCAACGTCCGCCTTTCAGCTCGAAGGATCGTCCAATGCGGACTGGGCAACGTGGGACCCGAAACTGAGCGACACTCCGCTCATAACCGACCACTACGACCGTTACCTTCAGGACCTGCGGCTCCTGAAGGAGCTCGGCGTCAACAGCTACCGATTCTCGATCGAATGGAGCAGGATCCAGCCCCAGGAAGACACCTGGGACGAGGACGCTATCGCCCACTACCAGGAGATCATCGACGTCCTTCGGAGCTACGGCATCGAGCCCATGGTCACGCTGCATCACTTTACCCATCCCCGCTGGTTCATGGAGCGATATCCCTGGCACCGGACCGAGTCCATTGAAAAGTTTCTTCGCTTCGTGGAGAAAATGGTCACGACCCTCAGGGACGTGCGTTACTGGATAACCTTTAATGAGCCTTACGTGATCCTGATCGGGGGCTACATGGAGGGCTGCACGCCTCCCGGACTGAGGGACGTCCCCAGTTCCCTGCTTGCCCTCAAGAACATTTTCACGTGCCACGGCAAGGCGTACGATATCATCCACCAATACGTGCCCGAGGCACAGGTGAGCGTAGCGCACAACATGTCCGTATTCGCTCCCTGGAAAAAATGGAATCCGCTCGACCGCTTGCTGAAGAAAACCGCGAACTTTTTTTACAATCATTCGATCATACATGCGTTCCAGACCGGGACCTTCATCGTCAAGTTCCCCTTTTCTCGGCAGATCGAGATCGAGGTCCCCATCAAGAACAAGCTCGATTTTTTCGGCGTGAATTACTACACGCGCATCCACCTCCGATTCAACCCCTTCAAGAAGATGGGCGTCGAACTCCGCCATCTGGATATCGAAGGCCACGGGCTTACCAATATCGGATGGGAAATTCACCCGCGCGGCCTCGAAAAGGTCCTGCGGTACGCGTCACGGCTCAATTTGCCGCTCATCATCACCGAGAACGGCATTGCCACGCACGACTCCGAGGAAAAAGTAAAGTACATGAAACGACACATCGATGTGGTCGAGCGATGCCTGAAAAACGGGCTTGATGTAAGGGGTTACTACTACTGGACCCTGATCGACAACTACGAATGGCTCCTGGGTCTGGACGCGCGGTTCGGACTCTACCGGGTGGACTTCAAAACGCTCGAGCGCTTTCCCACAAGCGCCGCCGCTTACTACTCATACCTCATCCAAAGCCGCTCTTCTTTGTAACAGAATCTTAACAGTTCCGTAATACTCCCGTAATACAAAAATTGTAAGATTTGTCTCAATGATGCTGTGCGATTTCCATATTCACACTACCTTCTCGGATGGTTCGATGGGAATGAGAGATACCATAGACCTTTTCGGTCAGGCAGGCTTCGACGTCATCAGCATCACGGACCATGTGGTGAACGGCGACAACGTGATGGGAAAGTTCGCGCGACGGTTCAACCTCTCGGTGCGGGGGGACAATTTCGACGAGTATCTTTCCCTGCTCAAGCAAGAAGCGGAACGGGCCTGGGAAAAGTACGAAATGCTCGTGATCCCGGGCGTGGAGATCAGCAAGAACTACATCTCCGAGGACAGATCAGCGCACCTTCTTATTCTCGACATCAAGGAATTCATACCCGCCTGCCTGGACTATGAAGAGATCTTTATCGAAGCGAAAGAACAGAAAGCGCTGATTATCGCGTGCCATCCCCATCATACGCCGGACCTCATGACCAAGGACACGCTCTTCCTCTGGAACAACCGCGAGAAATACGCAAAATATATTGACGCCTGGGAAATAGCGAACCGGGACGACGTGTTCAACGTGATCAGCCTGAAAAAATATCCCTATATCGCCAACAGCGATTTTCACAAAGCGCGGCATCTTTACTCATGGAAGACGCTCTTAAACTGCGAAAAGAACATCGACGCGGTGAAGAGCTGCATACAGCACAACAAGGGAGTGGCGATCACTCTCTTCAGGAATTGATTTTGGAACGAGCCGACCGTGTCGGCGTGATTCACGGCAACATGGTTGCCTTGATCCAAAAAACCCATAAAGGAGGAGTCACATGACGATATTTATCATAGGCGCGGTGATCTCGGTCGTGGGAACCATACTCTACCTGTTGCAGATAGGAGCGACTTGTTCCCTCATTCGGAAACGGAGACCCGGCAACAAGACACCCATGAGCGATATGAGTTCCCTTCCCGCAGTCTCGATTCTAAAACCCCTCAGGGGCCTCGACGATAACCTTTTCGACAATCTCGCCAGCTTCTGCAGCCAGGACTACCCGCACTACGAAATTCTGTTTTCCCTTCAGGACCAGAATGATCCCGCCTACAAGGTGGCAAAGAAAGTCCAGGACAAGCACCCCGACAAACACATCTCCATCATCGTGGAGCGGTGCAATGCAGGGCTCAACCCCAAGGTAAACAACCTGATCCCCGCGTATAGAAAAGCCCGGCATCCGTATATCCTGATCAGCGACAGCAACGTGATGGTGGATAAGAATTATTTGCGGGAAATCATGCGCCACACGCAGGACCCGTCCGTGGGCCTGGTCAGCAACCTGATCCGCGGCGTAGGCGGCCGCAGCCTCGGCGCAATTCTTGAAAACCTGCATTTGAATTCATTCATCATCGGCAGCGTCAGCTTCCTCGACAAATTCCTGGACATGCCCTGCGTTATCGGAAAGTCCATGCTCATGAAAAAGGCCGATCTCGAAGCGCTCGGCGGTCTCACGGCCTTCAAGGATATTCTGGCCGAGGACTTCATTATCGGCAGAGAGATGAACCGCATAGGCAAGAAGGTCGCGCTGTCGAACTACCTGGTCAAGAACGTGAATGAATACTGGGACGTCAAGCGGTTCCTGAACCGCCACACCCGCTGGGGCAAACTCCGATGGAACATCGGCGGGGCCAAATATTTTTCCGAACTGCTTGCGAATCCCATATTCGTCGCCGTACTCCCGGCCATCCTGGAGCCGACGCGAACCACCTTGTCGTTCGCTGTTCTCATCAGTGCGACAAAAATCATGGGCGACTTCCTGATCAATAGGGTCATCGAAGCATCGCCAAGCGAACAGGCCGCATTAAAACAACATCCGTTCAGTTTTTTCCTTATTCCGGCCAAGGACTTCCTCATCGGTATTCTGTGGTTTGTGCCGATCCTGAGCTCTACCGTGGTCTGGCGCGGAAACCGATACCGTATTGGGAAAGATTCCCAATTATCACCCTGCCCGGAGACCGGTTTCGGGACCTGGGGATACCGGCTCACGGATGTCATTCGCGCCCGGTTCGCGTAGCAAGCCGGCTTAAACTGTTTAAACGGTTTGAACGGTTCAAACAAACACAATGACAAGAAAGGAACAATACAATGCTTCAACAAACCCAGCCAAACCGGATCTTCAACCTGAACATGGATTTTAAAGACCCGCTGCAGAACAAATTATTTTCAATGGTAAAAGGTCCGCTCGAACATGTCCTCGACTTTCCCCGGATGAACCGGCTCTACGATGACGTCAGCCGGATGGACGACAACCGGCCCTTTTCGGACAAGATCCTGGACCGACTGAACGTAACGTATGATCTTCCGGATGCGGACCTCTCCCGGATCATGATTCCTACCGGTCCCGTGATCGTCGTGGCAAACCATCCTTTCGGCGGCATCGAAACCGTCATCCTGGCATCGATCCTGCGCTCGATGCGCTGCGATGTCAAGTTCATGGCCAACTACATGCTGAACGCGATACCGGAGATACGGGACTTGTTGATCACCGTAAACCCTTTTCAGGGAACAACCTCGGTACGCGACAACATCAGGCCGATCAGACAATCCATCCAGTGGGTAAAGGACAACGGCATGCTCGTGGTTTTTCCCGCGGGCGCGGTCTCTCACTTCGATGCGCGGAAAGGCACGATCACCGATCCCGCCTGGAGTCAAAGCATTGCGCGCATTATCCGGAAGACCGGCGTGCCGGCGCTTCCGGTGTTTTTCCAGGGAACCAACAGCGCGGCCTTCCATATGGCGGGCATGGTGCATCCGCTCCTGCGCACCGCCATGCTGCCGAAGGAATTTTTCAATAAGGGCCGCAAAGAGCTCCAGGTACGGGTCGGCGACCTCATCCCCTTCGACAAATTGAAGTCCTTTGAACAGGACCAAGACATGACGGAGTTCCTCAGGCTGCGCACGTACATCCTGGCGCTCCGTGGCACGAACCGGACAACCGGAAACAACATCAAGAAGTTTTTCCCGATACGCGAAAAAGACCCCGGCGCGCCTATCATGCTGCCGCGGGACCCCGAAGTGATGGCCGAAGAGATCCGGCAGCTTCCCCCCAGCCAAACGCTCGTTGAGAACAACGACCATGTCGTGATCCAGGCAACCGCGGACCAGATACCTAACCTTCTGCTCGAGATCGGCAGGCTCCGGGAGATCACGTTCCGCGCAGTCGGTGAAGGGTCCGGGAAGTCCGTGGACCTGGACCGGTTCGATACTACCTACGTCCACCTGTTCATCTGGAACCGGGTAAAGCAGGAAGTAGTCGGCGCGTATAGGCTCGGCCGCACGGACGAACTGGTGAAAAAGTATGGACTGCGCGGGATCTATACCAGCACCCTCTTCCAATTCAAACCGGAGTTCATGGACCGCCTCGGCCCTGCCCTGGAAATGGGAAGGTCTTTCATCCGCCTCGAATACCAACGATCCTTTGCGCCGTTGTTGCTGCTCTGGAAAGGTATCGGCCGTTATGTCGTGGACAATCCACAGTACAAAACTCTCTTCGGCCCGGTCAGCATTGCCGATGACTACCAGGCGCTGTCCAAGCAGCTCATGGTCAGTTACCTGAAAATGTCGCGATTCCGGAACGATATGGCCGGGTTCGTGAGGCCGCGCAGACCGCACCGGTCACGACCGCTCAAAGGTTGGGATATCGATGCCGTCGTACGCATGCTAAAAGACGATGTCGATACCGTATCCGAGCTGATCTCCTGCATCGAGGAAGACCGCAAGGGAATACCGATCCTGTTGAAGCAATATCTCAAACTGGGAGGACATATAGTCGGGTTCAACGTTGATCCTGAATTCGGCAATGTGCTCGACGGACTGATTCTGGTCGACCTCACACAAACCGAACCGCGTATGCTGGATCGGTACATGGGCAAGGACGGCGCGCAACGGTTTCTGTCACATCATAAAGCGATGACCCGTGAGCTCTATGCAACCTGTGCATGAAATCGTGAACGAAACCGCTCTGAAGGCCGTTGCACCGGTAATGCCGCGCCCGTCATCAGGGATGGACCACCTGTTCAAAAAACTTTTGGTATTCATCCCGATCGGGATAATCGGGAACATTCTTTTCTATTTTCTCGCCACCGATAACAGCCTCCTCAGGTCCGTAGCGCATTTTTCACCGGTGTATATCGTCATGGCCATGGTTTTGAGCGTAATCCCCTGGTTTACCGGATCGCTCAGGCTGTTTCTCTGGAGCAGATTTATCAAGGGAACCATGCGCTATCAAGACACATTCAAAATCGTGATCAGCGCCGAGCTCGGCGCCGCGGTGAGCCCGCCCATGATCGGCGGCTGCGCCGTAAAGATCGGGATGCTGATGCGGCAAGCATTCTCCGGGGGCGCGGCCATGTCCCTCACCATGCTCGAAAGTCTGGAAGACTGTATCTTTTTCATCATCATGGTCCCGATCGCCCTCACGGTTTCATCATCGTGGAATTTACCTATCATAAAAAACGTCATAGGAAGACTGGGGTACCTCTCGTCCTGGGCAATGCTCGGCGCTCTCTGCGTTGGTGCATGCATCATCGCGGTATTCGCGAGGCAAGCAGGGGGGTTGTCGCAACGGTTTCCTCTGGTGCGTACGATTTTGGATAAAATGAAGGGTACCTGCAATAATTTCACGGCAACCTACCGCAGTATTATTCGCGAGGGAAAAAGCATTTTCGCGCTGACCATGCTTCTGACGTCGATACAATGGATCTGCCGGTATTCCGTAGTGACCCTGGTGCTTATGAGTCTCGGCATTGCAGCGCAGCCGGTTCTGTTCATGGCGCTTCAGGTGATCGTCTTTGCGCTCATGACGTTCGTCCCGACTCCGGGCGGAGCAGGCGGGGCCGAGGCGATGTTTTCTCTCCTGTATCGTCCCCTGCTTCCGGACGGCGTCATCGGTATAGTGACGGCCTGCTGGCGCTTTCTTACGTTCTATTTTCTTCTGCTCCTGGCTTCCCTGCTCTTCCTCCTGTTCAACATGCATCAGGAGACGGCAATAAATAAAATACGGGAAGAAAGCGCATTGTCATAACGATCCGAATGCGAACCTGATGAACCTGACCAGGGCAAGCGAGAACCAATACTTGCCACAAAGTCACGAAGACTCGAAGGAGACCTTATTGAGATTTGCGTTTTGCCGGTTTTTCAATCCTGAGTGTACCTTTGTGTCTTGGTGTCTTCGTGGCAGAATTTTGTTTTCCTATTTACGATGAATTTTATTTGTAACTGACTAATCAAGGAGGAAACGATGAATATCGAGCAGAGAGTCGCGGAACCCTCACGGAAGTCCTTGAGACAACCATCGAACTATTCAAAGTCTTTGCGAACAACGGGTATCCTGAAAACCCGGAGCATAGCGCAGGAAGATCCCCTTTGGACGACCTCCTCGGTCATCGTCGACGTAACCAGGGATGTCGGATTAACGCTATATGAAATCCTCGACATCACGGACCTCATGCGGGAAGCATATGGGAAAAAGGATTTAGAAACTTTTCGGAAGCAGCTGTCTCTTCTGACTTCAGAATCAACGCGCTTTGCGTCCACCCTTTCCACGATTATCGAGCTTGCAAGATTAGAAGCGGAACCGTCGAACATCGTTTACGAGCGCTTCGATGTTGTTGCGCTGCTGCGCGAGGTTTCCCATGCCGCGCGATTGGGCATCGGCAACAAGCCGATCACGGTGATGGATGTTTCCTCCCCGTGTCCTGTCTTTATCACTTCAGACCGTGCCAGGACCAAGCAGATCATGACGGGGATCATAAGCAACGCCGTAAAATTCACTTTTCGCGGACGGGTCGCCGTTATCCTGAACAATGATGAGGACTGGACCAGGCTGACCGTCACCGACACCGGAATCGGGATGACAACGGAGGAAATCAAAGCGTTCTTTGGGCTGGCAAAACAGACAAATGATAAAGAAAGCCCCACGGCAGCCGCGGGAGCCCGCGGGATCAGGATCATCCGGAACCTGGTGGCCCAACTCAACGGCAGTATCTTCGTTTCGAGCAAACTCGGCGAAGGAACGATCGTTGAAGTTTCTCTCCCGGTAGAAGTGCCGACAACGTTGCCGGAATCGCGGGAAAGTATACGGCAGGAACATCCGATTGACTTATCGTAACGGACTTTTAACATGACCGTAATATGCCTGTAACAAACAAAGAGGATACTTCCTTCATACGACGCCGCGAAAGGACAAAAACCGGGCATGCACGAACAGATCCTCATTGTCGATGATGAGCGCGATACAATAGAACTCCTCCGTTACAATCTTAAAAAAGCGAACTATGAGCCGATCATCGCGCGCAATGGACAAGAAGCAATCAATGCCGTCCAATGCAGCGCTCCGGAGGTGGTGCTCCTGGACGTCATGATGCCGGAATTGAACGGCTGGGAAGTGTGCCGGATCCTGCGACAAAGCTCAACAGGGAAATCCTTGCCGATCATCATGCTGTCCGCCCTTTCCGACGAAGAAGCGCGCGTCAAGGGACTTTCCGTCGGGGCCGATGACTACGTGTCGAAACCCTTCTCCATCAAAGAACTCATGCTCAAAATACAAAAGCATATCGACCAACAGCGCGCCTTTCAACAGCTCCGCGCCAGGGAGCAGGAGCAGAAAACGTCCTTGCAATACCTGGTTCATGAGATGAAGAATTTCTTGTGCGTGATCGGCGGCTTTTCGTCACTGGCGCTCCAAAAAGACACCGGCCACGCCCATCTGAAGACAATCCATACCGCCGCCGTTCATGCGCAAAATCTCCTGAACGACGCTTCCCTTCTTACCCGGCTTGAGAAAGAGCCCGGCGCTTTACCAACTGAAACGACTGACATCGTGGCACTGGCAAAAGAGGCAGTGGAGATGTTCCGTGACACGGCAAAAAAGAAACGTTTGGAGATCATTGACAAGGAGAACGGCCCGCTCCTGGTGCGGGCAAACAAAACCGCCGCCAGACAAGTGCTGGTAAATCTTTTTTCCAATGCCGTGAAATTCAGCCGTGAAGGAGGCAGGATCTGGATCTCCTCCGATGAAGTGGACAGCCGGGTAGAGGTAACAATAAAAGACGAAGGCTGCGGGATCCCTCGCGATGAGCTGTCCCACATATTCAATAAATTCTATCGCGCCGCGGGAAGTGAACGGGTAAAAGGCGCAGGCCTGGGGCTCCATATCGTCAAGCTCCTTACTGAATCGATGGATGGTAAAATTATTGCTGAGAGCGAACAAGGCGCGGGCAGTTCCTTCACCGTATCGTTCCTTGAGGCGGGCGCAACAGCGGCCCATCTCATCCGCGAAGTAGCGTGATATACAAACAAGAATTTTACAAGGAGGCAGCATGCAGTCAATGACCGTACCGGAGCACATTCTTCCCGTGGGGGAACTCATTACATCGAGCGAACAAGTAGCGCCGCAGACCATCGTGAACTCCGTGGCCGAGCGGTTCTTCGCTACCACCGAGTTGGACGCCATAGCCGTAGTCGAGGGAAAAGAGCCCGTGGGCCTCGTGACGCGCACAAAGATGCTCTTTACGCTTTTCCGAAGGTTCGGCTTCGAACTCTATGGGAAAAATTCTATCATCACCATCGCCGATACGTCGCCCCTGATCGTCCCTGAAAACAAGCCGCTCAACGAGGTCATCGACATGGCTCTGGAGCGGCCGCCGCAGGACATCTATGATGAGATCATCGTGACCTACCCCGACGGGGCCTACCGGGGACTCCTGTCGGTCAAGCAACTCGTGATCCAGCAAAGCAACGCCCTGGCGAATAACATCCTCCAGAAGGAAATAGCAAGCGCGCGGGCGCAGGAACTCGAAAAGATCAGCCAGGTAAAGTCCCAGTTCCTCGCGAACGTAACCCACGAGCTCAGGTCTCCGGTGAACGCCATTATCGGGCTTGCCGAACTGCTTCGCATGGCAGCTGAAAAGAATTCCATTGAACAAATAAAAGAGCGACTGTCGTTCATGATCTCAAGCGCCACCAATCTCCGGGCCATCATCACCAACATCCTCGATCTGTCGAAGATCGAAGCGGGAAAGATGGAAGTGATACGTCAGAATTGCAATGCGTCGGCTCTCATTGCCGAAATTGCGGAGACGACGCGCATCCTGGTCGGGAAAAAGCCGGTGAGCGTAGAGGTCTCCGCTCCGGCCATGCCGATCATGATCTTTACGGACCCCATCAAGCTGCGCCAGATCATCACCAATCTTGCGAGCAATGCGTCAAAGTTCACCGAATCCGGCAAAATCACTTTGACCCTCACGATAATCGGGAGCAGCCTGGAAATCTCGGTAACGGACACGGGCATGGGCATCAAAGAAGAACATCTCGATAAGCTTTTCACGGCATTCGGCCAGATCGAGGATGCTAAAACCAAACAGCACGAAGGCACAGGGCTCGGCTTGACGATCAGCAGAAATTTTGCCGAACTCCTCGGGGGCTCGATCTCGGTTTCGAGCGTTTTCGGCAACGGAACGACCTTTACCGTTTCTCTCCCAATCCAAAACATGGAAAGACAAGGCGGTCTCTACAATGCAGAATAGGCAAACCAATCGGGTTAGTAAGAAAAAGATACTGGTGGTCGATGACGATGAAATGCATCTCTATACGACCAAGGAGCTGCTCCAGGACGAGCACTACGAAGTGATCACGCACAAAAGTAAATACGGGATCGGCGTGACAAACCTCGTGCGGGAGCTTCAGCCGGACCTTATCCTGCTCGACGTCAACATGCCGGGGCTGTCCGGCGATAAATTGGCAAAGCTGCTTCGCTGGCGCAATGCTCCCTTTCTATTCTATTCATCAAATGACGAGGACAGTCTGAGAGAGATGGCTTCACAGTACGGCGCAAAGGGCTACATCTGCAAGGGAGACCTCGCCGAACTGAAAAACGTGGTCAAGAAGCATCTCGACCCGGCCGCGTATTCCTCCGAAGGCATGCTGAAGATAGTGTTGTAGCCCCGGGGCTGTTTGCGTTTTCAAGTGTGAACCGTGTATGGAAAAGAGAGGTTACGATACCATGGCGGAAGTGCACGCGATTGAGAACAAAAAAAAGATCTTAGTGGTCGACGATGACGAAATGCATCTGGAGATGGCCCGGGAACTGCTGCAGGATGATCGATACGAAGTAATTACCCACCACAATGGATACGGCGTGCCGGAACGGGTGAGGGCCCTTCAGCCCGATCTTGTTCTCGTCGACATCAATATGCCTGGGCTCTCCGGCGACAGGCTGGCGCAACTGTTGCGCGACAGCGACGATACCAATCATGTCCCGATCGTATTCTACTCGTCGAATGACGAGGACAGTTTGCGGAAAATCGTTTCAACCTGTGATGTACGGGGCTATATCTGCAAAGGGGACCCCGCTGACCTTCGTAATAAGGTAAACCAGTATCTCGGTGCAACGTCTTCCGAGATCGGGCAGGAACAATAACAGCTGTTGTTGCGTTTTTCAAGATGCGCGAAATTTTGTTATCCCAATGCTGCAAAACAGAAGGCTTAAGGAGGTTACGCTCATGCGGAATAAAAAAAAGGTGTTGATGGTTGATGACGATACGTTGCATCTGTACACGTCCAAGGAACTGCTCCAGAATGAACGAATAGAGGTCGTTACCCATTCCAGCGGCTTCGGGGTGACCAATCTCGTGCGTGAGCTTCAACCCGATCTCGTACTGCTTGATGTAAACATGCCGGCGCTCTCCGGCGACAGACTGGCGCAGTTGCTCTGCTTCAACAACGATACCCGTCATATTCCGGTCGTTTTCTATTCATCCAATGATGAGGACAGTCTGAGAAGCATCGTCAACACCTACGGCGTCAGGGGTTATATATGTAAGGGGAACCTTGCCGAGTTGCGAAAAAAGGTCGATCTGTACCTGAACATGCCCGTTCTTGAAGAGAGCCTTGCACAAGGAACACAGGAGCGGTAAACGCCGGCGCAACACATTCGGACAAGATGCAGCAGAATGTTTCATCATTTTTTAATAGAATTGTAACATTATTGTAACATTGGTCCGGTACTATCATACAACTTAGAACTGAAAAGGAGGAACACTAATGAGAAAAATAGCAGCATTGGCATTAATCGCAGTAATGGCATTTGCATCAATCGGCTCCGCGGAGGAAATTCTGAACGGCGCAGGGGCCACATTCCCCTATCCCGTGTATTCCGCATGGGCGAACGAGTATAACAAGGTATCAGGCATGAAGCTGAACTACCAGTCCATCGGCTCCGGCGGAGGCATCAAGCAGATCACGGAACGCACGGTGGACTTTGGCGCATCGGACAAACCGCTTAAGCCGGAAGAGCTGGCAAAAAGCAACCTGTTCCAGTATCCTGCCGTGATCGGCGGGGTCGTTCTCGTCGTCAATATCCCGGGCGTGAAAGCAGGAGAATTGCGGCTCACTTCGGACGCGGTTTGCAAGATCTACCTGGGTGAAATCAAGAACTGGATGGACCCGGAAATCGCAAAGCTGAACCCGAAGCTCAAACTCCCGAAAAGCGACATCACCGTGGTGCACCGCTCCGATGGTTCCGGCACCACCGCCATATTTACGGATTATCTGAGCCAGACATGCGCAACTTGGAAAGAAAAGGTAGGTTCGGACACCTCCGTAAGCTGGCCCGCGGGCATCGGCGGCAAAGGCAACGAGGGAGTATCCAACTACGTTCAGCAGGCCGCAAACTCCATTGGGTACGTGGAATTCGCGTATGCCAAGCAGAACAATCTCGCCTACACGCTTCTCAAAAACAAGGCAGGCAGCTTCGTAGCGCCGAGTTTCGAGACATTTGAAGACGCCGCTGCATCAGGCAACTTCGACCCAAAGAAGGATTTCTATCTCTGGCTCAACAACGCCCCGGGCAAAAAGGCATGGCCTATTGCAGGCGCTACGTTCATCCTCCTTGCCAAAGAGAAGAAGGACTCGAACGTGAAAGTGGTGAAGTTCTACGATTGGGCCTTTAAAAACGGCGCGACAAAGGCAAAGGAATTGATCTACGTTCCCCTGCCGAAGTCACTCCAGGACAAAATCCGGGCTTACTGGAAAGCAAACGGCATTTATTAAGGATCGTTTGAACTCCCGCCTGCTCTGAGGCATACTGTTTGACACTCAAGGGTCAGATAGGTATAATACCTTATCTGACCCTTCTTTTTAAAGCTGCTGGTATTTCGATGTTCCAACTTTTAAGGGGCATGCTCATTGGAGATCTTACCTAAAAAAAATCCCGTCGACTTTGCGTTCTCGTTGATCACCGCAGTCGCATCGCTCTCCATCATTCTGATTATCATCGGCATCTTCTGGATCCTGATCCGTGAATCGTCCCTTGCCATCAATAAATTCGGAATCATTCATTTTCTGACGTCAGCGGACTGGAACCCGGTCAAAGAAACCTTCGGCGCTGCCGCGAATATTTACGGCACCTGTATTACCACCGCGCTCTCGCTCCTGATCGCGGTACCTGTGGCCATCGGCATTGCGATCTTCGTTACGGAAGTAGCGCCCAACTTTCTGAAGGGGCCTATCGGCATGGCCATTGAGCTGCTGGCCGCCATACCGAGCATCATTTACGGCATGTGGGGGTTATTCACGCTTGCGCCTATCATGAGCAAATATATCGAGCCCGCGCTCCAGAACACCATCGGGAAACTGCCGGTGCTTGAAATATTGTTCCGCGGCACCCCACTCGGGATCGATATTCTGACCGCAAGCGTTATTTTGAGCATCATGATCATCCCCTTCACCGCAAGCATTGCCAGGGACTCGTTCAACCTCACGCCCGATATCGTGAAGGAATCCGCCTATGCAGTCGGCGCAACACAATGGGAGGTGGTCAAAAACGTGGTCCTCCCCTATTCCAAACTGGGAGTATTCGGCGGCGTGGTGCTCTCGCTCGGCAGGGCCTTGGGCGAGACTATGGCCGTGGCCTTCGTGCTCGGAAATAACCACAAGATCGCCACGTCGTTTTTCGACGCGGCCGCGACTATTACCGTGACCCTGGCGAACGAATTCACCGAGGCGGTTAATGACGTCTACCTCTCGTCTTTGTTTTATCTTGCGCTCGTGCTGTTTGTGATGAGCTTCATCACGCTGGCAATAGCGAAACTGTTTTTGATCAGGGCGGAGAAAAAGTATTCGAGATGAGAAAGAATTCCAAATATCAAAGCTCAAAGTGACGAACGAGCGGTAACATAACTTTTAAGTGATCTTATGAACATTGAACAGAAAAGAAAAATAGAGGGCTTCATCGCCCTCGCCTTCAGCTCGCTGGCGGCCTTCATCGGCCTGTTCTGGCTCGTTTTCATACTCGGGGACGTCATCATCCACGGTATCGGAGCGCTCAACATCAGCCTGTTCTTGAATGACCCCGCGCCTGCCGGTGTAGAAGGCGGCGGGCTCAGGCACGCGTTTGTCGGGCAGCTGATGATCACCCTCTGCGCGACCCTGATCGGCGTACCCGTGGGCGTGCTCGGCGGGACCTTTCTCGCGGAATACGCAAAGAGAACGAGATTCGCGAAAATCATAAGCGTATTGTCCGACATAATCGTAAGCGTTCCCTCCATCGTGGTCGGGACCTTCATCTATGCCTTGCTCGTCAGGCCCCTGGGACATTTCAGCGGGTGGGCCGGCGCCGTGGCCCTCTCCGTCATCATGATCCCCGTGGTGCTGCGAACCACCGAAGATATGCTGTCCATGGTGCCCTGGACGCTGCGAGAGGCGGCGTTCGCACTCGGCGCGCCCTATTATAAGGTCATCATACAGGTCGTGTATCGCGGAGCGGCCACAGGAATCCTTACGGGGATTCTTCTCTCGATCGCGCGCGTGGCCGGAGAAACGGCCCCGCTCCTGTTCACGTCATTTAACAATAATTTCTTTTCCTGGGACATGAACCGTCCTATCGCTTCGTTGACGGCTACGATCTTCCAGTATGCCATGGGGCCCTACGAAAGCTGGCACAGGCAGGCATGGGCCGCGGCCTTTGTGATAACGCTGTTCATCCTTGCGTTGACGATTCTCGGCAGGCTTGTTCTCAAGTGGAGGTATAAACAGTGACACCGGCAATAGAACTCGAGGTTAAAAATCTGAATTTTTATTATAACGGCGATATCCATGCGCTGAGAGATATTTCTCTCCCGATCTACAAAAATAACGTCACGGCGCTCATCGGCCCCTCGGGATGCGGCAAAACCACGCTTCTACGTTGTTTTAATCGCATGCATGACTTGTATCCGAACCATCTCTACGAAGGGGAGATTATTTTCGAGGAAAAAAACATTCTTGTGCGCGATGTCGATCTCATTAGTCTCCGGAGCCGCATCGGCATGGTCTTCCAGAAACCCACGCCGTTCCCCATGACCATTGCGGAAAATATCGCTTACGGACTCAAATTGAAGGGAATCAAGAACAAGAGCGAACTGATCGACCGCATCGAACGGGCGCTCAAGCATGCGGCCCTCTGGACCGAGGTAAGGGACAAATTAAATGCGAGCGCGTACGAACTCTCGGGAGGTCAACAGCAGCGGCTGGTCATCGCGCGGGCGCTTGCAGTCGAGCCCGATATCATCCTGTTCGATGAGCCGACCTCGGCCCTTGACCCCATATCCACGGCGAAGATAGAGGAACTTCTGGGTAATCTGAAAAAAGAGGTAACGATCATCATCGTAACCCATAATATGCAACAGGCCGCGCGCGTGGCGAATATGACCGGGTTCCTCTACATGGGTGAGCTTATCGAATACGGCGCCACGGAAAAGATCTTCACGAACCCGGACAAGAAGCAGACGGATGATTATATAACGGGAAGGTTTGGATAATAACGGCAGGGTCTGGGGGCAAGGGGCCGGGATCCAGTGAATAAAGGCGTGAAGAAGCATGGACCCAACCAGTTTGCATTTGACGCTCCTGTACCCCAGACCCTGGCCCCCGGACCCTATTTTTTATAAGGAGAACCACATGCCCACGCAAAAAGAACAGGACATTGAAAAGCTCAAAGAAAATATACTCAAGATGGGTGGGGCCGTCGAGGACGCGATCCGGAAATCCATCAAGGCGCTGGTAGACCGGGACCGGGACCTCGCCCTGACCGTAATCGACGGCGACGCCATCGTCAATGCGTTCGACGTCGATATCGAGGAGGACTGCATCCGTTTTCTTGCCATCTGGCAGCCCACGGGCAGTAATCTTCGTTTTGTGACCACCGCCATCAAGATCATCACGGACCTGGAGCGCATGGGCGACCTGGCCGTGGACATCTGCGAACGCGTTCTTGAGTTGCTTGACGAAACGCAGCTCAAGCCCTATATTGACATTCCGCGCATGGCCGAGGCGGCCCAGAAGATGCTCAAGGACAGTCTTGACGCGTTTCTGGCCAAGGACGCGGAACTCGCCATGCAGGTGTGCGAGGCCGACGACTTTGTCGACAACCTGAACCACCAGATCTTCAACGAACTGCTGATGTTCATGCTCCAGGACCCGAAGAATATCTCCCGCTCCGTGCGTCTTACCTACATTACGAAATATATCGAGCGCATCGCCGACCATGCCACCAACATAGCCGAAATGGTCGTCTTCTTCGTCAAGGGCAAGGTTATCCGCCACATGGCCTGCGAAGTAATGAGGAAAAAGACGGACGCTGAAAAAAAATAACTGCTGCGTTTGCTCCCCTGACAATAATTCCAGGTTCCCTTCGCCCTCGATCAGGCCGAATCCCTCGGAGCCTCGACGAAAAGCAAAAACACGCCTAAACCACAAAATGTTTGACAAACCGCACCGCACGATGTAAAATTGTGGTTCTAAAAAGCCGACAACACAGCTCCTCTCTTTCTATGAGGCCGGGGGCCGGAGCTGAGCGGGAAATCATGAGAATTTCCCTCCCCGGCGCATTTTCCGGCCATCCACAAAACGATAATCATGAATTTAAGCACCAAACAAACAGGCCGTCTCGAAATGCGCGACCTCATTCTCTTGACGGTCCTCTGCTGCGTATTCTTCACCTTCATGCTCGGGAACCGTCCCCTATCCGTGCCGGACGAAGGGCGATATGTCGAGATCCCTCGGGAGATGGTGCAGACCGGCGATTACCTCACCCCGCGTCTGAACGGCGTCAAATATTTCGAAAAACCGGTACTGTTTTACTGGCTCGAAGCGTTCTCGATCAAACTCCTGGGCATGCATGAATTTACTCTCCGCCTTTGGCCGGCGCTGTTCACGTTGTTCGGATGCCTCGCAGTCGGCGTTGCCGGCGCGCGTCTCTTCGGGAGGCTCACCGGGCTGCTCGCATCAGCGATACTCGCCACGAGCCTCTTGTATTATGCTTTGGGCCGGGCAATCATCCTGGACATGCCGGTTTCTATCCTCTTATCATTGGCTCTCCTCTCGTTTCTTATCGGCACGCACGAAACACCCGGCCTGAAACGGCGGCTTTATTTGTGGGGCTTTTATGCGTTTTGTGCGCTTGCGGTCCTGACAAAAGGATTGATCGGCATCGTCATCCCCGGCATGATAATCGGCGCATGGATACTGCTCTTAGGGGAATGGCGGCTCCTCAAAACGCTCTACCTCCCCTCGGGTCTGGCCGTGTTCCTGCTCATCGCTGTGCCGTGGCACATCCTCGTGGGCCGGGCCAATCCTGAGTTTTTTAATTTCTACTTTATCCATGAGCACTTCCAGCGGTATTTGACCAAGGTGCATGGCCGCTATCAACCAATCTGGTTCTTCGTTCCCATTGTGCTCCTGGGACTCTTTCCCTGGAGCGCCTTTCTTGTCCAGGCGATCAAGCACAGCGCCCCCTCTTCCTGGCGAGAACGTCATGAACACCGGGATGCGCTCTTTCTGATGCTCTGGGCCGGCCTGGTATTCATCTTTTTTTCGATCTCGGACTCAAAGCTGGTCCCCTATATCCTTCCGATCTTTCCACCGCTTGCGCTCCTGATAGGGCGTTACTGCGCGGCGTCCTGGTCTTGTCAGGATTTTCCGGGCATCCGGGTTGGATACACGGCCCTCCTTGTCGCGGCGCTGCTCTTGGCTGCGGCCTTCATCGCCCTGCCGTATTTTCTGCCGGCATCGATCGATATAGGCGAACTCCACGCGCTCGGCGCCTGGCGAATTGTTTTTGCAGTCACCCTTGCAACAGGCGCCGCATTCGCATGGAGCCTTGCGAAGTATCGTCGTTTTCGGCTGGCATTCATTGCAGTGACCGTTACCTCGGCGCTTTTTTTAATTGAGATCAACGCAGCCGCGCCGTTGGTGGATGCCAAATCCGTGAAATCCCTCGCGGTCGCGCTCAAGACCCGGCTCAAATCCGGTGATGAAGTGGCCAGCTACCAGACCTATTATCAGGACCTGCCGGCTTATCTGGAAAGGCGGATCACCATAGTGGACTGGAAGGGTGAACTTGAATTCGGCACCAGCGTGGAAGACACCAGTCAATGGATGATCGACAGCGCCACGTTCTGGAAACGCTGGAAAAGTCCCGCTACGATGTTTATGATGACCGATATCAAGACCTACGACACTTTGCGAAAAGACCGGCACCTCAAGTTGTTCCCGCTTGCGCAAAACTCGCGGAATATTCTCGTTTCAAATAAAGAGGGCAAAGAATGACTTATCTCCCGTTAATTCTACTCGGCGTGCTTCTGAATGCCGCGGCCCAGCTCTTCCTGAGGGAAGGCATGCGTAGAATCGGTCATTTTGACTTCACCTGGAGCAATGCCCTGCCCATTGCCCTGCAGGCTGCGGGCAATGTGTTCGTTCTGGGAGGGCTGCTCTGCTACGTCATCAGCGTTGCCGTATGGCTCATGGTCCTCTCGCGGGTGGAAGTGAGCTTTGCCTATCCCCTGCTGAGCGTGGGCTACATCGTAACTGCAATCGCGGGATACTACCTGTTCCAGGAGAACCTGTCGCTCACGCGCATCATGGGCATATTGATCATCTGCGTGGGCGTGTATTTTGTGACGAAGAGTTGATAGCGGAAAGCATGACCGCTACCAATGTCAGTTTACATCATCACGCATAAAACCAGATCCCCGATAGTATCGTTCGGGGATGACGGAATCAGAGAGGATAACAATGTCAGCAACAGCAAATGAAGACTTTCTCCCTTTCTCGCGGCCATCCATCAGCCAAGCGGCCATCGATGAAGTCGTCGCCTGCTTGAAATCCGGATGGATCACGACCGGGCCGCGGGTCAAGCAGTTTGAAGATGATCTCAAGGCGTATCTGGGCGCGCCGCACGTGCTCAGCCTTACCTCGGCCACGGCAGGTCTGCACCTAGTGCTCGTTGCGCTGCAACTCAAGCCGGGTGACGAGGTGATCACCACACCCATGACCTTCGCAGCCACGTTGAATACCATCGTGCTTGCGGGCGGCAAGCCCGTGCTCGTGGATGTCGAGCCCGGTACATACAACATGGATGTGACCAAGATCGAGAAGGCCATCACCAAGCGCACCCGGGCCATCATGCCCGTGCACTTCGCGGGCCTGCCTGTGGACCTCGACCCCTTGTATGACATAGCGAAAAAACATAACCTGCGAGTGATCGAGGATGCGGCCCATGCGATCGGCACTGAGTACAAAGGAAAGCGCATCGGAAGCTTCGGAGACATCCAGGTCTTCAGCTTCCATCCCAACAAGAACATGACCACCGGAGAAGGCGGCTGCGTGGCCACACGCGACGAGAAGCTTGCCTCTGACGTTGCGCTCCTGCGGTTTCACGGCATGGACCGCGAGGCGTGGAACCGCTTCGGCAAGAAGGGCAACCAGCATTACGAAATCATCGCGCCGGGTTACAAGTACAACATGATGGATATCCAGGCCGCGCTCGGCCTGCACCAGTTAAAACAACTTGACGGTTTCATCAAGCGCCGAACCGAGCTCGCCCTGCGGTATCATAAACTGCTTGCCGATTGGCCGCAGTGGACGTTGACTTCCGCGCCTGCTTATCCGCACCTGCATGCGTGGCACCTTTACACGCCGCTCATCAATCCCGAGGCAGCAAGAATGGATCGCGACGCGTTCATGCAGGGCATGAAAGAAAGAAATATCGGCACGGGTCTCCACTACCGCGCCGTACATCTATACCCCTATTATCGTGAGCAGTTCGGTTTTAAACCCGGAGACTTCCCGGTCGCCGAAACCATATCGGACCGCATCGTAAGCCTGCCCCTGTTTCCATTGATGACCGATCAGGACCAGGACCGTGTAATCGCCGCAATGGACGACCTTTTCGGGAGGAAACGCTCATGAGCAAACCCTACGTGAGTGTCGTGGTACCGGTTTATAATGAACAGGAGAATCTCGAAGCGCTGTTCTCGCGCCTTACTGCGGTCATGGACAAACTCGGCAAACCGTTCGAGATCCTGTTCACGAACGATGGAAGCCGGGACCGGTCCGGGGCAATGCTGAAAGAATTCCATGATCGCCGTCCGAAGCAGGTCCGCGTCATCGATTTCAACGGCAACTTCGGCCAGCACATGGCGATCATGGCCGCATTCGAGCGCGTGCGCGGCGACGTGGTAGTGACCCTCGACGCGGATCTCCAGAACCCGCCCGAGGAGATTCCCAAGCTGCTTGCGGCTGTAGAGGCCGGGCATGACGTGGTCGGCGGCTATCGAAAGAACCGGCAGGACACGTTTTTCAGGAAATACGCTTCCAGAATCATCAACGGCATCCGCGCGAAAATCACGAACATCCGCATGCGGGACCAGGGGTGCATGCTCCGGGCGTACCGGAAGAACATTGTTGATAACATCGTGGCGAGCGAAGAAGCCTCGACCTTTATACCGGCGCTCGCGCACAGTTTTGCGACAAACCCCACAGAGGTGGAGGTGGAACACGCGGCCCGCGCCGCAGGCGAATCAAAATATCGGCTGTACGATCTGATCCGTTTGAACTTCGATCTCATGACCGGTTTTTCCTTGGTGCCGCTTCAGGTATTCACCCTTATCGGGATTATCGTGTCAACGCTCTCCATCCTGTTCGTGATTTACTTGTTCATACGGCGTCTCATGATCGGCCCGGAAGCGGAAGGAGTGTTCACGCTCTTTGCCATCCTCTATTTTCTCGTGGGGATTGGGATTATGGGGCTCGGTATCATCGGTGAATATGTGGGCCGCATCCACAATGAAGTGCGGAGACGCCCTCGGTTCGTAGTCCGCAGGGTGCATGAGAGAATAGATGAATAAACCCGGTATTTTAGTTTTCGCGTATCACGATGTGGGGTATGAATGTCTGGATTTTCTGATCCAGAATGACGAGTACATTCT
>Ga0209068_10000490_pt1 | contig 21468 bp, 19 predicted proteins | sample ColStrG_CSR_2012_FD_187200 | JGI IMG/M metagenome (GOLD analysis project Ga0209068, IMG submission 187200) | Freshwater sediment microbial communities in response to fracking from Pennsylvania, USA - Cold Stream Run_MetaG_CSR_2012 (SPAdes)... | ecosystem: Environmental > Aquatic > Freshwater >...
GCGCGTCAAGATCGCATGCATGAGGAGATGCTCGATAGTTTTGACGAAGAGTTGGAGCTGGAGATCGACGACGATCGGCTGGCGAAGCTGCTCGCCGAGATGTCCGAGCACCCGGAGCGGGCGACCATAGATCGTCGCGTCTATTTCAAGGAGCTGTTCCGGCTGCAGGGCGAGCTGGTCAAATTGCAGGACTGGGTGTTGCACCGGAAGCTCAAGGTCGTCGTCATCTTCGAAGGCCGCGATTCCGCCGGCAAGGGCGGTGTCATCAAGCGGATCACCCAGCGTCTCAATCCGCGCATCTGCCGGGTCGCCGCATTGCCGGCCCCCAACGAGCGCGAGCGCACGCAGTGGTATTTCCAGCGCTACGCCGCCCACCTGCCGGCCGGCGGGGAGATCGTCTTGTTCGACCGCAGCTGGTACAACCGCGCCGGCGTCGAGCGCGTGATGGGCTTCTGCACGCCGGAGCAGTGCGAGGAATTCTTCCATTCGGTGCCCGAATTCGAGCGGATGCTGGTGCGCTCCGGTATCATCCTCATCAAGTATTGGTTCTCCATCACCGACGAGGAACAGCAATTCCGCTTCATGATGCGCATTCACGATCCGCTCAAGCAATGGAAGCTCAGCCCGATGGATGTCGAGTCGAGGAGCCGCTGGGAGCAGTACACCAAGGCCAAGGAAGCCATGCTCGAGCGCACCCACATCGCGGAGGCGCCTTGGTGGATCGTCGAGGCGGTGGAGAAGAAGCGGGCCCGCTTGAACTGCATCGCTCATTTTCTTGGCCAAATTCCCTACCAGGAAATTCGGCATGAGCAGATCGTGTTGCCGCCGCGCGTCCACAACCCGGAATATCACCGCGGCCCGATTCCGAAGGAAATGTTTGTGCCGGCGATTTATTAGGCGCGCTCTGGACCCGGTTTATTCCGGTATGCCGTTCGCCAGGAACAGGGCCCTGCCATCCGGAGAGGCCAGATACGTCATGAAGGCTTTGGCGCCATCCGGGTTGGGCGCCGCTGCGATCGCCGCGGCGCTGTAGTTGGCGTAGTTCTGAATCTCCGTCGGCAAGGGTCCGACCAGCCGCAATCCGCGGTCGCGGTAGAGCAGGATGTCGGTGATGCCGCCGAAACCGAACTCCTTGCCCTTGCCTTCCATCAGGTGGTGCATCACGGCGGTGCCGTCCCAGAGGCGGATCAGCTTGCTCTGGATCTGATCGAAGACGCCGATCTTCTTCAGCATGCCGTCGATATAGGTTCCGCTCGAGGCGGTGTTGTAGACCACGGCCTCGGCATCCAGCAGGGAGGTTTTCAAGGCCTGGACGCTGGAGACGTCGGGCAGCGGGGCGCCGTCTCGCGCCACCACCCCGACCCCGACCCGCCCGAGATGCATCTGGCCGTCGGGCAGGACCTTTCCGGCCTTGGTCAGTTCCGCGATCACGGCGGGAGACGACACCACGATGTCGGCGGCCTCGCCGGCGGCGACCCGCTTGCCGAGATCGGCCGGAGGCTCGTAGATGAATTTGGCCTCCATCCCGGTCTTGTCGCGAAACACTTGCGCCGCGGCATTGAGGCCCGGCTGCATGCCGCCGGCGGCCAGCACCTTGATTTCGGCGGCGCTCCCGGCGGATGAGAGGGCAAGGCAAGCCGCCGCCAGCGCACCGAGAAACAGCTTCGTCATGGCGACCTCGCTTTTTGAAGGGATGCAGGGCATTTGATGAAAGTGCATTCGAGCCATTGTACCACCGGCTCGGCGCGAGTCTCGGCGGGGAGGCAACCATGGATGGGGAGACCATGGGGCGCAAAGCCGAGAAAGCGGATAGTTTCCCTCACATCCGGCCTTGCGTTATAATTCCAGGCGGCGCGCAAGGACGATTTGCACCAGCAAGCTCGTCCAAGGACCGTGGACCGACAGGAGCAGGCATGTCTCGAGCGAATAGTCATTTGGTGGATAAAGTTCTGATTTCTCTGACATTGACGGCTTGTTTGGCGTCGAGTGCGCTCGGCGCGACGATCACCGGCAATGTGACCGGACCCGACGGCAAACCCTTCATGGGGGCGTTCGTGGTCGCCGAGAATGCGCAGAACAAAATGACGGTGAATGTTCTGTCGGACCAGCAAGGCCGCTATCACATCGGCAAGCTGCCGGCCGCCACCTACACGGTGAAGATCACGGCCATCGGCTATCAGGGCGATCCCCGCACCGGCGTGCAATTGACCGACGATCAAAAGGCTTCGTTCGATTTTGCGCTGCAGAAGACGATGGTGCGCTGGGGTGATCTGACCACCTATCAGGGCCGGCAACTTCTGCCCAAGACCAAGAACCACGACCTCAGCTATCAGGATCCGTTTTTTACGACATGTTTCCAATCCTGCCACTCGTTCCAGACGCGCATGACGTCCACCGCCTGGGATGAGGCGGGCTGGCGGGCGCGCGTCAACTACATGCGCGACACCATGATGGCGGGCGAGGGGAATCGATTGAGCGATGAGAAGCTCGAGGATTTCGTTTCCTACCTCACCACCGCGTTCGGTCCGAATTCGCCCAAGCCGAAGTCGCCCGAGGAGATGCCGCAGTACAAATCCCTGGTGCGTCCGTTCAGTCCGGCCGCCATGAATATCGCCTATGTGGAGTATGACTTCGCGGGTGGCAACGGGCTGGGGCCCTGGAGCGCCGTCGAGGATAGGGATGGGATGCTCTGGATTCCCTACTACGGGCGCGGCAACGAGGTGGTGCGGCTGAATCCCAAGACCGCGGAGCTCACCCGCTTCCCGCTGCCGTTTTCGCAGACGGCCGGCATTCATTCGGTCATCCCCGCCCCCGACGGCACCGTCTGGTTCACGGAAGCTGCGCTGGGCAAAATCGGGCAGTTGAACCCGGCCACCAAGGAGATAACGGAATTTCAGAATACGCCCCTGCCCGACGGCAAGCGCACCGGTTCGCACACCATTCGGGTGGATGAGCAAGGATTGGTGTGGGTCAGCGGCGGCCCGGCGATCTCGATGTTCGATCCCAAGACCGAGGAGTTCAAGCATTTCGATCTGGGTGGAACCTACGGCAACGTGGTCGGTCAGAACGGCGACCAGTGGTTTACCTCCTTCCGCGAGGACGGCCCGATCGGCCGGGTCACGCGGGACGGCGTGCTGACCAAATTCTATCCGCCCACCAAGGGCAAGCCGCAGCGCCTGCAAGTGGATTCCGACGGCATCGTCTGGTTCAGCGAACGGCGAGGGGGCAAGATCGGCCGCCTCGATCCCAAGACGGCGGAGTTCAAGGAATTCCCGTTGCCGGGGCCGGAGCCCAGTCCCTACGCCATCGGCATCGATCGCAGCCACATGATTTGGTACTCCTCGCACGAGCAGGACACGCTCAACCGCATGGATCCCAAGACCGGCACGGTCACCGAGTATCCGTACCCGCATTCGGAGATCGCGATGCGGGAGTTCTTCCTCGATTCGCAGGGACGCATGTGGTACGCGAGCTCGGTCAACAACAAGATCGGCTACTTCTACTTCAACGACGAGGCCGGCGAGGCCGCCGGCAAATAGCCGGAACGACCGCGCCGATCATTCATGGTGCGTGACGTGGTGCGTGACGGCGTCTTTTGTCGGTGACGTCATCCGCACGTCGGCAGTCTACTGAGTCCGCTGAACGTCGGGCAGCAGGTCCGGCTGCTTGCCCATCACCTTGGTCAGCGCGCGCCAGGCGCAGATTTCGTCGCTCCATTCCGGGGGCTTGGGCGCCGAGCCGCCGACCCCGATGGCGCCGATGAACTGATTGCCGTTGATGACGATCGGCAGGCCGCCCGAATTGGCGAAATTGCCGAACGAATACTGCCGCAGCTCCGAGGAGCGGCCCTGCAGCACCGCGTTCATGGTCGCCTTGCTGGGCTGGCGCGTGTTGAGGACGGTGCGCGCTTTCATCATCGCGGTATCGATATTGATCTTGTTCTGGCCGTCCATGCGATACAGGTAGACCGGCTCACCGAACTGATCGATGATCGCGACGCTGACCCTCACGCCTTGCTTGACGGCCTCGTCGATGCAAGCCTTGCTGATCGCCTCGGCGGTCGCGATATTGATCTCGTTCTGCTCCAGAATGGTCTTGGTCGCGTCGCCGCGAATGATGAATTGGTCGCCATCGGCCGCATGACTTGTGCCGACAAGAGTTGGGCCGACGAGTGCCATGGCGGCAGCCGCCAGCATTCCGACATAGAGTTTCATATTTGGTTCCCTCCAAACGCGATGCTCGCACGGGCATCCGCCGCCAATTTGCCCCATCGCGAGGGTGGGTACAACCGGTCCCGCACCGGGATCACGCCGCACTGTCCGTAGCGCGTGTGCCGGCAAGTGGTGTAGCTTGTTTAGGGGAGCTGTCGCGCCTGCGGGCCGGCGGCTCTCGGAAATCACAAGCCGCCAGCGTGGCCGCACTCTGCTCTCTGCCGGACGCGCACCGACAAGCGGCGCTCGCACAAGGGAGGATGGCGATGCTTTACGCAAGAACGATTCGCGCCTTCGCGTTGAAGACCGCGTCGCTGGTCGCGGTCCTGATGGTGGGCTTTGGGGCGGCCGCTGCCGCTGAGGAAGGTAAATATCCCGACTGGAAGGGGCAGTGGAACCGACAGCGGGTAACCGGGCTCGCCGGCCAGCCGTCCTTTGATCCGAACAAATCGTGGGGCAAGGGGCAAGAGGCCCCGCTGACCCCGGAATATCAGGCCGTTCTCGAGGCCAACCTGAAGTCCCAGCGCGAGGGCGGCTTTTTCGATTGGCTGGGCTCCTCCTGCCGCGGCTTCGGCATGCCGCTCATCATGTATCCGTTCCAGCCGATTGAATTCGTCGTCACGCCGGAAACCACCTATGTGCTGATCGACTGGGTCGAGCATACCAGGCGCATCTACACCGACGGCCGCGACTGGCCCAAGGAGATCGAGCCGACGCTGGTCGGCTATTCCATCGGCAAGTGGCTCGACACCAGCGGGAGCGGACGTTTCGACACGCTCGAGGTCGAGACCCGCGGTTTCAAGGGCCCACGCCACTACGATGCCTCCGGCCTGCCGCTGCATCACGACAACCAATCGATCTTCAAGGAGCGCATCTATCTCGATAAGACCGACAAGAAACTGATGCACAATGAGATTACCGTGATCGACCATGCGTTGACCCGGCCGTGGACGGTCACCCGGGGCTATGTCCGCAATCCCGACCCGCGGCCCGATTGGCCGGAGTTCATCTGCGCGGAAGGCAATGGCCACGTGGCCATCGGCAAGGAGAACTATTTTCTGAGCGCCGACGGCCTGCTGATGCCCTCACGCAAGGGCCAGGAGCCGCCGGACGCGAGGTATTTCAAGCAGACGCAAAAGTAGCGAGTAGCGAGTAGGAAAGAATGCACTCGTCATTCCCTGTTCTCTATTCGCCACTCACCATTCGCTATTCGCAACTAAAATCGTTCGCCCCCACCGGTCGGCACTGGGTCGGCCAGCCGCGGGTGCCCCAATACTCGACCAGGCCGAGATCGCGCGCGAGCTTCTTGAACCGCTCGGTCTTGCGCACCGCCGCATAGGTCGGATGCCAGAACCAAGTGGCGGAGATCGGCTGGAAATAGCCGCCGCGGACCTCGTCCTCGTAGAATTCGAGCACGCGCTCGGGGGCCCCCACATGCATGTAGGCGAAGCTCAGATTCCCCAGCCGCGGCAGGTCGGCCGGCGCCGCGGCTTTGGCCGGTGCCGATTCGAGAATCTTCGCCGCCGCCTCGGTCATTCCGGCCGGATAGTTCGACGCCGCCATCTCGCGGATCGCGGCTGCGGCTTCGCCATAGCGGCCGGCCGAGGCCTGCACCAGCGCCAGCTCGAGGGTGCGTCCCGGCCGGAACGGCTGCAGCATGGCGACCGCCTTCTCGGTGTCGCCGTCGAGCCAGATGATCTCGGCGGTGTCTGCCGTGTAGTTGATGATCGACTGCTCGATGGCCTGCAAATGATCGCGCATCGCCAATGATTCCTTGATGCGCCCCATGGCGGCCAGAAACTGGCTCAAGCCGTGCAGCCCGTCGGCCTGGTTCGGGTTGAACGCAAGCGCCTGCCGGAAGGCGTCCTCGGCCGCCAGCATTTTTCTCTGCACCAAATCGGCATAGCCGAGCGCCACGAACGCATCGGCGCTCTGGGGATCGAGCTGCGTGGCGCGCCGGGCGAGCGCGTCGCTGCGCGGTATCGTCCGCTCGACGACCTTGCGCTCTTCCTCCGGCATGCCGCCGCGCAGCGAGGGTGCGAATAGCGGGGTCAGCGCGTAGTCATAGGCCAGCAGCGCCGAGGCGGGCGCAAAATCGGGGTCGCGCATCACCACCCGCTCCAGGAACACCGCGGCATCGGCCAACGCCTTGCCGCCGCGCTCGCGCGCCGCCACCTTGGCGCGCAAGAAATCCAGATAGGTTTCGAAATCGGCGGTGCGGCTGCGCACCAGCGCCGCGCCGGGATTGGCCGGCATCTTCAGGGCTGCGGCGATCTTCTGGGCGATATCCTCTTCGAGGTCGAAGGTGGCGGTGCGCTCGGCGTCGTATTCCTTTGACCAGAGCGCGGCGCCGTCGCTCGCCTGCACCAGCCGGATATTCATGCGCACGCGGTCGGCCGCCACACGGGCCGAGCCTTGCACCAGGTAGCTCGCGTTCAACGCCTGACCGATGGTCTTGATGTCTCGGTTGGACGGCGGGAGCCGGAACGAGGACGAGCGCGCCACGACGTCGAGGCCGCGCACGCCGGTCAGCGCGGAAGCGATCTCGTCCGTCATTCCGCCGGCAAAGAAATCCTGCGCGGCCTCGCCGGAGCTGTTCTCGAGCGGAAGCACGGCGATTGTCGGGGCTCGGGAGGTCGGCGCTTGCGCGCCTGGCGCTTGCGCGGCGGCGGATGAAAGCGCGATCCAGAACGTGAGCGCCATCGCGCCCGCAATGTCCAACCCCGTCCGGTCTGCCAGAAATCTGTTCATGAATTTGTGCTCCCCGTGGCGGAGCCGAAAATATAGCATGAAAAATGGCCTGAGGGCGGGCGCAGACGAGACTCTGCGGAGCGTCGGCGTCCAGGACATCCCCAAGGACGCTCGCGATCTCCGCCGGTGCAGTCATGACGACAGGACCGATCACGCATGACCAATCACGTTTCAATTGTAACCCGTACCCCAATCGCACCCATTCGTTTACGCGGTGGTTGCGCGAAATTGACGTCGTGATAATGGAGGTTAATTGAAAGCGCCGCGCTCTCTTACAAGATTGTAAGATTCCGGAAATGGCGGCGCGAAGATTTCGGACTATATCCTGCTCACGAGGCGGCGAATCCGCAGAGGCGGCAGAACCGCACCGTCGATAGAACAGGAGATTTCCATGAACAGCAAGAAGACCTTGATCGCAATGTCCGCCGCCGTAGCCCTCGGCATCGTCGGTGCCGCATCCGCAGCTTGGGCGAATGATTCCGGTGAGAACCACCAGGATAGCGATAAGTCCGTCTCGCGCAGCGTGGCCCAGGTCCATCCGGGGTGGCTCGGCACATCCACCAATGCCGGCGGCGCCTACGGCTACGTCGCGCCAATCCAGAAGCATCGTGCTGTGCAGGACCGAACTCAGCGAGCCTCGGATCGAATCGACGACAACCGCTAGGATATCGTGCGCGGTTGTTTGTTGGCGAAGAGCCCCGGGCACTCCACCCGGGGCTTTTTCTTGCGCCCGGCTCGGTCGTTGGTTTGGAGGAAGCCCTCCTTCCGGCTTGATGAGACCCCCGTTGAATCGCCATGCGAGTCAGCGGCTCGTCCGCGGCACTGCGCACGTTCTTGTGATCAGCGCTGCGAATTGCGAACCATTGGCTCCCTACAACGTTGTTGTCCGCGGGCAATTGTCCCGTGATTCTTCGAAGAATCACCATGCGTAAGAGTTAGCTCTCTGGTCCGGTACGCCATCGTCGAAAAGCGCCATATTGAAATACGGTGATGATCTAACGGATGACCTGGCCAGCAACCAAATGGAGATTCAAAAATGATGACCAAAACAAAGATTGCCCTCGCGGCCGCCCTCATTCTCGGTACCGCTTCTGCGGTTCTGGCGGCTGATTCCGGCGAAAACAATTTGGGTGGATCTGTGAGACCCGGCAGTATGGACGGCGCAAATCCGGTGTACCACCCGCGGTGGTTCGGCCATGTGGGTTCGGCTGGTGACGCCTACGGTTACGTGTTGCCGACCCAAAAGTATCATTCCGTGCAGGATCGAATTCAGGAGCGAACCTCTGATCGAATCGATGACAACCGCTAGGCTATCACGTGCGGCTGTTTGTTAGCGAAAAGCTCCGGGCACCCGCCCGGGGCTTTTTCGTTGACGTTTTTTCGTTGCTGATCTGCCTCCCTCCGAACCCTAGTGCAATTGTGGTTCTACCCGCCGAGTTCGGGCTCATGGTCCTTCCCTGGAATTCATGTCGATATCCGACCCGGAGCGATGATGGTGCGCCGAATACCGATTCCAATCACCGATTTCGTGGCTGGCATCGGGCTGGCGTCGCCGGCCGCCACCCAGATCGGGAGTACGCCGGTGCTGAACTATATTGTCGTCCCATTTGCCCTCAGCGCAGCACGGCCAAGAGCTTGATGATCACGGGCAGCATGATGACGAGCAACACAACGGGAAAAATGAACAGGCCCAATGGAATGACCATCTTGACCGACAGCTTGTTGGCGGTCTCCTCGGCGCGCAGCAACCGCTTCTCCCGCATCTCATCGCTGAAGACGCGCAGCGCATCGGCCGTATCGCTGCCGAGCTCGATCGATTGACGCAGCATCGTGACGAACGAACCGGCTTCGTCCAGGTTCAGCCGATCGGCCAGTGAGCCGAGCGCCTCGATCGTGCTCCGGCCAGCGCGCATTTCGGCGCCCATGAGCTCGATATTCTTACCGAGCTCCCAGCATCGCTTCATAATTTCGGCTTGCACGCGATTGAACGCCCCCTCGATGGTCATGCCGGCGTCGATACAAACGACCAGGAGATCAAGCAGGTCGGGGAAAGCCTGCCGATAGCGGCGGGCCAGAAATCTCTGGCGCCGGCTGAGATAGGCATCCGGCCCGGCAAACCCGATAAGGACGGCGATCAAGACGACCATGAGCTTGACGAGTGGAGAAATGCCCACCGAAAAAAACTGCGTCAGGATGTAGACGAGCAACGGAAAGCCGACCGCGAAGACTACTCTCGCAAACAGGTAGTAATTGAGGCAGTAGCTGCCGAAGTAGCCCGCCCTGAGCAAATTTCCGCGCAGCTTTTCGCGCCGCGCGGCATCGACGCCAAATCGCCTCTCCCCGAAATGTTGTGCGACAAAGGCCTCGAGGCCTCCATGCGGTGGACCGCCCAAGACCTCGGTGCCGCTTGTCGGCGCCGGCAACCGCCGCTGCATGCGAACCTGGACCGCATAGTAGTGTCCGACCACGAACACCACCGCGGCCACTGCCCCAAAGGACAGGATGGGAACCACAATCGGAGTGAGATCGGACATCGTGTGCTCAGAATTTGAAGTTGACCATTCGGTACATGACGATGTTCCCGACGAGCAAAGACACTGCGGCATAGATCAGGGCCGGGGCGACCAGCGGGTGGTCCCGAACCTCGCCGAAATAACCCGGAGAAATAAGGGATATGCCCGCGAACAGGATGAACGGCATGACGGAGAGAACCAACGCCGATGCCCGGCCTTCGGCGCTGAGCGCGCTGATCTTCAAGCGCAATCTTGCTCTCTGACGGATCAGCCGCGAGAGGCGCGAAAGAATTTCCGCGAGATTGCCGCCGGTCTGATACTGCACGTTGATGGCGACGATGAGAAAAAGAAGGTCTTCCTGTCCGACACGCCCATAAAGATTCTCGATGGCGGTGCGAACGTCCTGACCGAAGGCGATCTCATCGGATGCGGCCTTGAATTCTGAACCGACCGGATTGGGCATCTCACGGGCCACGAGATCGAGCGCGAGCGGTAGGGGATATCCGACCCGCACCGCGCGCACGATCACGTCGATGCTTTCGGGAAGAAGCTCGGCAAAGCGGGCAATGCGCCTTTGGCGCGCGCTCCTGAAAAACAGGAACAGGAGCAGGATCGCCGAGAGGACGGCCGCCGTGAACGCCGTCAGGCCATAGCCCAGAACGATCGACCAGCCGAAGAAGAAGAGGGCGCTGAGCGCCGCGATGCCGAGCAGAAGCACGTTTCTGTCTGGCCGCAGTCCGGTCTGCATCAGAAGGTCGTTCAGGTTCCGGAATGCCGGATGATCGTAATCCAACAAGCCGTGCTCGCCGCGCAACGCGTTGGACGCCCCGGCCGGATTCAGGACCGTGCGGCTGCGCTCCAGCCGCCGGTCCATGGTGGTGCTGACCCGTCGGCGATGGAAAACGAGCCAATAGCCGGCCTTCACCCCAAACAGCACGGCGCCAAAAACGAAGGCGGTTATGAGCCAGAGCTCGGTCACGGTTCAGTCTTCTTCAGAGCGGACGCGAAGGATCGAAATGCTCCGCCGGAATTTCGATGCCGTAGGCCAGCAGGTCGGTTAGAAAATTGGGCTTGATGCCGGTCGCTCGAAAGCTGCCGTGGATATTGCCGGCGTCATCGGTGCGCTCCTTCACGAATCGGAAGATTTCCTGCACCTTGATCGTCTCGCCCTCCATGCCGTCGATCTCGCTCACGCTCAAGAGCCTTCGCTTGCCGTCGGGCAGCCGCTGCAATTGGATCACGATAGTGATCGCCGACGCGATTTGCCCGCGGATGCTACCGACCGTCGTGGCCATGCCGGCCATGGACACCATTTGCTCGAGCCGCTTGAGCGCGTCGCGCGGCGTGTTGGCGTGAATTGTGGTCATCGAGCCTTCGTGGCCGGTATTCATGGCTTGGAGCATGTCGAAGGCTTCCTCGCCTCGGCACTCGCCGATGATGATCCGGTCGGGCCGCATGCGCAGCGCATTCTTGACCAGCTCGCGCTGGCGGATCTCGCCCTTGCCTTCGGCATTGGGCGGCCGGGTCTCGAGCCGGCCCACATGGGGCTGCTGCAATTGGAGCTCGGCCGCGTCCTCGATCGTGATCAAGCGCTCCTGGTGCGGGATGTAGCCCGAAAGGGCGTTGAGCAATGTCGTCTTGCCGCTGCCGGTGCCGCCGCTGATAATGAGCGAAACTCGGCCGATCACGGCGGCTTTGAGCACGTCGACGATCTGCGGCCGTACGGTCCCGACCTCCATCAGCCGGTTCATATCGAACCGCCGCTCGGAAAACTTGCGGATCGACAACAAGGGTCCGTCGATCGCGATGGGCCTGATCGCGACATTGACGCGAGAGCCGTCGGGCAAACGCGCATCGACCATGGGCGAGGATTCGTCGATGCGGCGGCCGACCCCGGCGACGATTTTGCCGATGATTCGCAACAGGTGGGCCTCGTCCTTGAAGTGCACCTTGGTCTCATAGAGTTTCCCGAATCGCTCGACGAAGCAGACCCGGTGGGTGTTGATCAAGATATCGGTGACGGTCGGGTCCTTCAGCAAAGGTTCGATCGGACCGTAGCCGGTCATTTCGTCGAGGATTTCCTCGGAGAAGACCTCCAATTCCTTCTGGTTGAGGGAGAGTTTCTCGGTTCGAACATAGTTCGCCACATAGGCGTTGACCTGCTTGACGAGCTCCCTGCGCGGCAATTGCTCCAGCAGGGTGAGATTGAATTCATCGATGATGCGCGCGTGCAGCTTGAGCTTCTCGCCGAGTAGCGTAGGCCGCTTGGCGATCAGGTCATCGCCGGCCGCATCGGCGCCGACAGAGGAGAAATGCGAGCCGTTGGCTGTCGGTACGGGCGGGACCGAGGGGGCGGGCGGGGGAACGTCAAACATGAAACTCATTGCCGTTCACTCCTGGATCGCTTGAGTGAAGATACGACCAGTTCGCACCCAAATGGGGTGTCGGCGATCGTCATTGCGCGTGTCGTCGCCAGGCGCATCATCAAAGGCGTCGATGCCCGCGGCAAACGCGGGCATGGTCGGCTCAGAGCACGACTAGCTCTGCATCGGGCCCCGAGTGGGTCTAAGAGGACCCGCTCGGGAGGGCGATTGCCCAGGGCTGATGACCCTAGCGATCGTGATCGTCGTCACCGCGATCGGCTCGGCGATCGTCGCTGCAACGGGTCCGCATGAACACCGGATCGTCGCCATCGTCGTGATCCAGGACCGGCATGCCCTGGGCGAGACAATGATCGTCGTTCTTGGCGGTGAATACCGCGATGCAGCCCTTGGTGTCGTCTCCGCCGTGGTCTCGGCAGATGTGGCTGGCTCCGCCTTCCGCCGCAACGTTGTTGATCGGAACGTAAACCTGGTTTCTCAGCATGTCGGCGGCAACCACGTGCGATCCGTTTGCCGACGGAGCGGGTAGATCCTGGACACCAGTGCTGTCCACGACGCTGAGCACCAAGTCCGTCGCGAGGAAGTACTGATTGTCGCCGGGATTGTACCAGGCTTCGTCAGATGTTGCGCCCGGGAGAGAAGCAATGATGCTTCCGTCGCGATCGTCGATGATCAGCGAAGTGGTCCCGCCGCAGCCGAGCAAGATCTCGTGATTTGGGCCGATCGCCATACCGGCCGGCCCGGTGCACCCGGTGGAGATCGGAATGGTGAAGACCTTCTCGACCTTAAACGGTGCCTCGGTCGAGATTACCACCACGACGCCCGGACCGGAACCGTCGCTACCGGTTGCCGGGATATTCAGATAGAACTTATCGGTTCGCGGATCGTGCTTGCACTGCTCGATGCCGCTGGCGGTGATGTTCTTGCCCCGGGGATCTGTGCCGTCGAACCTGATCTTTCCTAGGCTTCCGTTCCCGCCGTCATCCGAGGTGGGAGGGCCGGCATTGCCCCGAGTTTCGGCCGACCAGAAGGTAATGAAGCTGTCCAGCGGATTGTCATTCGCCATGAGGACCACCTCGTGTCCGACATCCTCGCACAGCTCGTCTGCTCGCCGTTGTCCGCCGGTATTCAGCACCGCGACAGTGCTCCCCGACTTTATGTCGATCACCTTGATTGAGCTGTCGTGAGTGCACGTGAACGGAGCAACCGTGAGGCAACTGGAGGGAGCGTCACCCGCCCAAACCTCCTTCTGGTCGACGATGAGGACGCCATCCGGACCCGAAGCCTGGCCGGGGTTCGCGCGGACGCCGGCAAAATTGGCGGTTAGCTGCTTCACGACCTTGTTGGTGTTGGTGTCGATGAGATCAACCGACTTGTTCGTGCGGTCGGCGAACGCGAACGTATGGATATTCGCGTCGTCGAACCCGATATCGAAAGATCCCACCGATTGGCCGTTCGGCAGGCTGATGATTTGTTTCACCGTGAAAGTCTCGTCGGCAGCGGAAGCCGGTCTCGCCGTCATGAGGAAACACGGGGCAATTGCGCCCGCGAGGCAAGCCAGTAGCTTGATTTCCCTAAGCATCGACGCCTCCCTTGTTGATAAATGTTCTGGATTTGCGGCAGAGCAACGAACAGTGCCGGGAACGGTTCCGCTCCTCGGAAAAGAAAACGCGGCCGGTCCAGGGACAGGATGACGACAATTCATTGCGGTGCCAAGACAGCCGCAAGAAATGTTTTCTCTCCTTATCGCCGCAACTGATTTCAATCGATCTGAAATAATTTGTTGTTATATGAAATAACTCGAAGGCACCAAATACCGAGCGATGGAAAGCAGAGCTGAGGTACTTCGGTAGCGATGTCATCATCCAACACTCAATGGTCATCAATTATTGTTATTGGAATCAGCGACCGAGCAAAGGTGTCGAGGTAGGGGTGCTGGATCAAATTAAATACCTAATGAACCCAGGTAGATCGCAGCCGTGAGGCGGGCCAATGTGGATCGATTACTGCGCGAAGCGGCCCCACGCTCGAGGTCGCTGTGGTCTCTCTTTGGGCGTTGCTCGATTGCAACAGCCAGGGCAGAGCCGGTGTGATAGCTTTGTGAAGCTTGGCATTCCGCTGAGTAGGAATTGGTTGGTCGCCGATGGCTTTGCGTGCGCAATTGTCGCGAGCCTGTTTCGTCGTTGCGGCGAGCGTGGCGGCCATCAGTGTTGCCGGCTGCGAGACCGATGGCGCCGGTTCGTGGACCAAAGCCTTTACCCCGGCATCCGAGCCGGTGATCACCTCGACCTTGCAGGATCCGGCGGATGTCCAATATTTTCCATCCGACGAGCCATTGCGGCTCGGAATGGAGCATTTCAACCGCGGCCATTACGGTATCGCGGAGCGCTATTTCCGCGACTCAGTCGAAAAAGCGCCCAAGGATGCCACGGCCTGGGTCGGGCTGGCGGCGACCTATGATCGGCTCGGACGTTTCGATTTGGCCGATCGCGCCTATGCGGCCGCGGTCAGGCTGGTCGGCGAAACCACCGACCTCCTCAATAATCTCGGCTATTCGTACATGCTGCGCGGAAACTATGCGGCGGCCCGCAAGAAGTTCGTGCAGGCACTCAAGCGCGAGCCGCACAATCCGACGATCTTGAACAATCTCTGGCTGCTGGATTCGAGCCACCATGCGCTCGGCCGCAGTCCGGATGTCGAGAAGCAATAGCTCCATTGTCTGTCGATTTTCGAACGGGCCATTTGCCAAGAGCCGGGATGACCAATTTGACCTACTTGTCGAATGCAGTTTTGGCGATCACCGCGACGCTCTTGTTTTATGCTGCTGTGAGCGATCTGAAACATTACCAGATCCGCAACGAGCTGGTTGCCGTGCTGGGAGGGCTTTTCCTCTTGTACGCGCTCCTATCCGGCCGCTGGCCGGGTATCCCCTGGAATGTCGGACTCGCGCTGCTCATGTTCGCGGTCATGCTCTATTTCTACTCGCAAAACCTGGTGGGCGGCGGCGACGTCAAATTGCTGACGGTTGCCTTCCTGTGGGTAGGCATCGATTGTGCTTTGCCGTTTGCGATCATGCTGTCGCTGTTCGCGATGATTCACGCGTTGGCGGGCAAGCTCGGATGGGTGGAAGTACAGCGGGTCGGCGAGGATAAGCGGTCAAGGATCGCATTTGCACCTTCGGTGGCCGGAGCGCTGATCGGCATTTTCATGCTCGGATGCCTGGCGCCGGTGAACTAATTGCGCGAGGCTCAAACGATGCGACTCGGGTTTGCCTCATCCAACCGGCGCGACGCGGAGCGATTTCACACCGGCGCAGAAGTCCGCGAGCGCCGCGATGTCCCGCCCGATCGAGCCGCTGCCTTTGGAGAGCATCATCGGGGTTCCGGTGTTGACGCTCTCCAGCGCCATCGGCTCCTCGGAAACGTAAAAGACATTTTTTCGCCCCAGCACCCGCTCCACATGGTGACGCCGCACCACGCCTCCCCAGAACCGGCGCCGACATCGATTGATGGCCGTTGCGATTTGCGCGGACGCGCGCGCTCTCTCGCGCACCACAGTCAGTGTTTCCGCGGTTTGGCGCAATCCCGGGATCGTGTTCACGCCCGTGACAACGACGCCATCCGACGCTGATACGATCTGGGGTGTCCAGGAGAACCAGGTCAGGGGCAGATCGATGAGAATCATGTGATAACGCTCCGCGATCATGTCGAGCAGCTTGTCGAGCGCGGCGACGTTGAAATCGCAGGGATCGGCTTTGCTCCTGGGCGCCGCAAAAACGTGCAGGCCGCTGGAGTGCCGGCTGATGAAAATCTCAAGCAATTGGGCGTCGAGGCGTTCCGGGTTGCTTGAGATTTCGAGCATCTTGAGGCGCGGCTCGATGTCGAGGCTGTCGCATACGTGACTGGATTGGAAATCCAGATCGACAATGCAAATATTCATGTCCCTGGTCGGCTTGCTGGTCTTGAGAGAGACACCAACCTCGACTGCGAGCATGGTATTTCCAACACCTCCGGCGCTCGGAACAAAGGAAATCGCGACGCGCTGCGAACCAGCGCGGATGGCGGATGTCGCCGCCGTTCGGCGGAGCGCCTGCTGGCGCGATATGAGATCCAGAATGTCCTTTGTGTCGGCACTTGCGGATATCCAATCGGCGGCGCCGGTGCGTACCAGCGATTTGTACGCGCTGGCGGATATCTCGTCACCGATGAGAACAAAGAAGATGCGGTCACGGTAGCGGGCTGCGGTGTCGGCAAGACTTTCGAGGGTTTCAGCGTCACTCACCGGAATGATCATCAACAGGTAGCGCGGACCGTTCGATGGTTGCCAGCCATGGAGAGCGTCCTCGATATTCTTGATTGTGATCAAGTCTGCAATCGCGGCCCTGAGCTTTGGCTCGAGTACGCCGGTGCCTTGCGCACCGGGGTCGGTATTCAATATGTAGATTGCCATCTCGACTTCCCGCTTGCTCAAAAGAGCGGCGCCGCGGAGGAAAGGTCCTCGGCCGTTATCGACGTCGTCAGCGCGGGCATTGGAATATCCTTGAAGCCTCGAAGGCCGCTCAGGAAGAAAAACTGAAACGATAGGTTTTGGAGCGAGATGGCAATCGTCGGCACCGGTCCGCCCGGGCGGCCCGCGTAGCCGAGACCGGTCTGCGTGTAGACGATCACGACATTTTCCGGACGAATTCTCGGAAAGATATCGCACATCCCCGTATCATAATATGAGGTTGCATCGACACAAGACGAGCTGCCACGACCAAATACGAGCGTGCGCATCGCGGCCTCATTGTAGCCACCAACCCCCGGGCAGGCGCCGACGGTGTTGCATGTGCAGCTTGCGGTCGCGCCGTCGCAAGTGACCATGAAATAAGGCATCGCGCTCCCGGGCGGCACCGCCGCGCTGACGACCGCGAGGCTGAGATTGTTGAGGCCGGCCGCAACCGGGTCCGAAACCGCGGCGATCCTGGCTCCGATTTGAACTGCCTTTGTGGCGGCATTCCATTGGAAGAGCGCGAACAGGAACTCGATCGATCCCAGTATGAACACGAACATGATCGTCATGACGATGGTCACTTCGACCAGCACGGCGCCATTTTCGTCGCCGATGGAATGTCTGAGCAGCATCGCTGGCACTCGGAGCATGGCAGACATCTCTAGCCGGGTCCGATCGCGCGCTCCGAATGCGCGACCGAAATACCGGGAGGTCGCAAGCCCAGGAGTCCGAAGAAACCGAGCGAGGGATCGACAAATCGGGTCGCGACCGTGACGACATAGATGGTCGAGCGGCCGCGATAGGCGCTCGCTCCGTTCGGCCCGGCAGGGTTTTCGACGGCCCTGCACAGCGGCGTCACCATCGCGGCCGTCCAGCCCTTGACGCGTGCACCGCCGCCATTGACCGATCCGGTGGTCGCGAGGTTCTTGGCGTATTCCTCCGCGGCGAGCCAATTCGGCGAGGCGCCATCGCAGGGGTTGGGCGACTGGGCGAGATAGCGCGCCGCATCGCGCAGACCTGTGGAGATCAAGTGCTGTTGGTAAAACAGCCATGAGAACTCGTAGATACCGAACATGAGCGCGCACAGGACCGGCACCAGGAGGGCTCCCTCGACCAGTGCTGAACCTTCGTGGTCTCGCCATAGCGTTTGCACCCCTCGGTTCGTCATCTCACTCACCTGCGGCTCGGTCTCATCGGTAGAGCTGAACCATGTCAAAGTTGACGCCGTCGCCGGGCCTGACTAGGCCCACCAGCTCGACGTAAAGATCGGTTTGCGATCGCGCCAAAGGCAAGGTCAAAAAAAGCTTGCCGAAGGCCGCAACCGGCACATCGGTCGGGCCTTCGCCCGCGAGGCCCAGGCTCTGACAATTGATGATCGCGGCATGAAGCACGCGACGATCGGGGGCATCGGACGGCGCGCCGCCGCTGTAGCATGCCGGCGCGCCGGTTTCGCCGCCGGGCGACCGATCGGCCACATAGCCCTGCTCGATCTCATAGCGGTACACCGCGTAGCGGCTGGGCGGCGACGCGTTGCTTGCAAGCGAGCCGTTGATCAGAGGTGTAGGTCGGCCGTCGGCACCATGATTGACTTGCCAATAGGTCTCGACGTCCCAGTCGCCGTTGCCCATGCGGCCGTCGAGGTAGGGCCACGTTCGATCGAGCGGCAATCCGGTGGCCTGGTTCGGGGGCGACCCGATTGGCCAGCCGGTCGCGGCCTGTGCGCTGCAAGAGCCTCCGCTGGTGCCGCCGCCCCCGCCGACATAGCCTTTGCGCACATTGGTCGATGGCCGGTAATTGGCGTCGCCCTGGTTGCCGCTCATGGCGCCTTCGTAGATATCGAACCGCACATTGAAGGCCTCGCGGGCGGAGACGAGGAAGCCCGGCCGCAAATTGACGCCGTTCTGCGCCAAGCAGGCGGGCGGTCGTGCCACGGCGGTGGCATTGATGACGGCGCTCACGTTGCCGCCGATCGTCGACGAGACCAGAAATCCGTAGTCGCCGGCGTCATAGTGGGCGTCGCCGCCCGGAAATTCGCGCAACCGGATCAGTCGGCCCAGCGCCGCCGGAGCGGTCGCAGCGCCCTGCAAAGCCTCCGATGCTTGGTCGTAGGTCATGCCCGGCATTTCGTAGGGATTGCAGACGTAGATCGGCGTGGCCTGGCAAACGACCTGGTCGAAGCCGGCGACCGCCGAGGCGCCGGTCGTCACCGCGTTCGATCCGCCGAACAGCGCCGCCGGGAAGATCGTCCGGAGCGTGACGGGCTGCACCGTGACCGCGACGAAACGCGCATTGGTGGGAGAGTTGGCGAGCGTGCCGGTCGCGATGGGGCTGGCATCGCTTGGCGGCAGTCGGGAATAGAATGCGATGCCGGCGACCCGAACATCGCGGTCGGTGTCGGTGCCGAACAGGGTGGCGTTGGTCAGCAGACGATTGATGGCATTGATAGCGCGCGTCTCGGAGTCGGGCAAACGATCGAGCTCCGCCGCACCCGCCAGTGCCAGCGCGTCTGCGCCGTTCTGCAATTGCGTCTGCAGGCTCATGAAACGGGCGCCGTCGAGCGCGAGCACCGCTACGCCCACAACGACGACAAGCATGATCGTCACGTAGGGCAGAATCACGCCACGCGTGTCGTTCCAGAACAGCCGGGTGCCCCGCCGGATTTTATGCGAGATCGGCAGGTTTGGCGTCGCCGAGTTCACTGCGTTCGCTCCAGATCCGGCGCGAAGACCGTCATTGCGCGGGCGCGCCGCTCGATGCCGGATTTTGCGATGGCGTTGCCGAGCCGACGGGGATTCCGATGACCTGCGTGCCGGGATGATTCGATGATCCTGATTGTCCGCTCTTGTAGCGTTCCATGGCGTGCGCCATGCGCTCGCCATTGCCGGGAATTCGTCGATTGGCCACATGGCGCGGCCATGGATCGATGATGTGAGTCATGGCGTTGACATCCTTGGCGTTCCCGGCGCTGAGCGTGATGGTGTCGCTGCGATGCAGGTATTCGGCGCCGGGACTTTCGTACACGCCGGTCCAGCAACCGCCGCAAGCGGCGGCGAGCGCGACCGCAACGACGGTTCGAGCGATTTTCATCTGGCGGTTGCTCATCGGCCCGGCCCCGGCTCGACCCGGATGATATGCCCGTACGGTCCTACGACGTCTCCGGCATTGTTCACGTAATTTGAATGGCTCTTGCGCTCTTCCGTCCGGCCCATCAAAAAGAAATCGACGTCGTTGCTGGGGAGCCGTTCGTCAAGCGGTGTAGCCAGTCGCTGGCCGGGAGCGGCCGGCTGGACCAGGTGCGGCGTGACGATGATGACCAGTTCGGTCTCGTGCTTCAAATAGTTGTTGCTGCTGAACAGCGCACCGAGAACCGGCACGGAGCCGATCCACGGAATTTGCGAGCGGGCGCGCAAGTCATTGGCCTGGAGCAGGCCGGCGATCGCGAAGCTTTGGCCGTCGCGCAGTTCGACGGTGGTGAGGGCATTGCGCGTGACGAGCGACGGAATTGTCGTGCCGGAAATGGTCACCGCATTGGCGAAATCGAGCTCGCTGACTTCGGGCGCGATGCGCAGATTGATGATGCCCTTGGCAAGCACGGTGGGGGTGAACGACAAGCGAACTCCGAACGGCTTGAACTCGATAGTCGGCGTCACGATCCCGTTGGCCGAGGTCGCTGCGATGGGCACCGGGAATTCGCCGCCGGCCAGGAACTGGGCGGTATCGCCGGACAGCGCCATCAAGTTCGGCTCCGCCAGACGGCGAACCAGCCCCTTGGTCTCGAGCGCCGTCACCAAGACGTCGATGCTGGCGCCGTTGCGGTTGATTATATTGGCGAGCGCGACCCCGAAGGGCGCGGCAGAGGCTCCGGCCAAGGTCCCTGCGGTCTGCACGAGCGTGAGCGCGCCCGGGGTGGCGTTGGTCGGCGTGCCGTTGGTCAGGCCGCCCGCCCCGATGTTGGCGCCACGGGTGCCGCCGGCGTTGCCGCCGAACCAGTTGATGCCGAGCTGCCGTCCGGCGTCGCGGGAGGCTTCGATAAAACGCACCTCGAGCAGCACCTGCTGCGACGGTGCGATGTTCATGGCGTTGATGACGCCGTTCGGCGACAGCGCCTTGGCGACCGCCAGCGCGCGGTCGGCCGACACCGCATCGGTCGCTTGGCCGCTCAGCACGACCTGGCCGTTGCTGGAGGACACCCGAATGCCGCGGGTTCCGGTGGTCGTTTCGATCTTCTCCTGCAGACTTCGCTCGTCGAGCGCCACTTCCACGTCGAGCACGCCGACCAGCATCATGGCCTGATCGTAGACCGACACATTGGTGGTGCCGACCTTCTTGCCTTGGACATACAGCGACCGATCGGTCATCGGTAGCACGTCGGCGATGTCGGGCGATCCGACTACGGCCGTCGAGAACGATTTGTCGAGGCGGAATGTCCGGGATTTGTTGAGCGTGATCACCACATGGCGGACTGTATCGCCCTCGCTCTGCCAGCCGACGCGACCCGACTGCGCTTGAACCGATCGCGTGTCGGCCAAGACGCCGGCGCCGAACGCCGTCGCGGCGATCAGCAGCATGCCAAAACTTTGTCCGGTCCTCTTCTTCCCAGTTCGTTCGAGATCGCGCGAATTTCGCCCGTTAGCCCCCTGTCCACCCAACATCACACACCCCCCGTTCTTGACGCCCCAAATCCAAAAGCCGTTAGATTCTCGTGATCCGATTCTTGTCTCCTGGTGATGATCGTCCCTTCCTACCCCGCGTAGCGAGCGCTCATTCTCCTGCGGCGTCGCCGATCAATTGTCGAATCGCCGCACGGTGTATTCCTCACGTTTGTTGTTGCGTACGATCGCAACCTTGGCGGTGTTTGTCGGCGGCGCCGCCGTGACCACGACCGGCGGCGGCGTCGGAGGTGGCGGGGGCCGAATCGCTTCGACGGCGGTCCGCGCATCGATCCGGCCGAGATCCCGCTCCGTGACGCGGCGGCCCGAATTCCCATTGGCTTCCTCGGGGCGGCGCAGGATCAACGACAATTTTCCGATATTGGTCGCCAACAGGAGCTTCTGCGCCTGCTCGGGCGTAACTTCGATGGTCACCGCCTTGGCGACGGTCGGTTGCTCTTGCCGTTCACTC
>Ga0209068_10000492_pt1 | contig 21446 bp, 15 predicted proteins | sample ColStrG_CSR_2012_FD_187200 | JGI IMG/M metagenome (GOLD analysis project Ga0209068, IMG submission 187200) | Freshwater sediment microbial communities in response to fracking from Pennsylvania, USA - Cold Stream Run_MetaG_CSR_2012 (SPAdes)... | ecosystem: Environmental > Aquatic > Freshwater >...
GCCCTCCAGGATGCCGCGCACCTTGGTGACCTGCTCGGCGTTGGACTTGGCGAGCTGGCCGGGCCCGATCCAGAGCGAATCCTCAAGGCCCACCCGCACATTGCCGCCCATCGCTGCCGACATAGCGGCGATCTGCATCTGGTTTCGCCCCGCCCCCAGCACGGACCAGCGGTAGTCCGTTCCAAACAACCGGTCGGCCGTCCGCTTCATATGCGCCACGTCCTCCGGGTGGCCGCCGATGCCGCCAAGAATGCCGAACACCGACTGGATGAAGAACGGTGGCTTGACGATGCCCCGGTCGGCGAAATGGCGCAGCGTGTACAGATGGCCGATGTCGTAGCACTCGATCTCGAAGCGCGTGCCGTTGGCCGCGCAGGTCGTCAGGATGTATTCGATGTCGGCAAAGGTGTTCTTGAAGGGCCGCTCGCGAGTGCCCTGCAGATAGGGCTTTTCCCAATCGTGCTTGAAGGTCTTGAAGCGCTCGAGCATCGGGTAAAGGCCGAAATTCATCGTCCCCATGTTGAGCGAGGCGACCTCGGGCTTGAAGGTGGCGGCCGGGCGGACGCGCTGCTCGATGGTCATGGTCGCGGCGCCGCCGGTGGTGATGTTGACCACGCAACCGGAGCGCTGCTTGATGACTTTCAGGAACGGCGCGAAGGCCTCCGGCGTCTGGTCCGGCCGCCCGTCCTTGGGGTCGCGCGCGTGTAAGTGGACGATGGCCGCGCCCGCCTCCGCGGCCCCAATCGCGGCGTCGGCGATTTCCTGCGCCGTCACCGGCAAATGCGGCGACATCGATGGCGTGTGGATCGAGCCCGTCACCGCGCAGGTGATGATGACCTTTCGCTCCTTGGCCATTGGCACGCTCCGCGAAGGTGTTTGACAACACTCAGTTTGTCGTCCTCGGGCTTGTCCCGAGGATGACAGAAGGAGGGGGCGTTCAGCAGCGGACTAGTCGTGCTTGTGATCGTGCTTATGGCCGTGATCGCCGTGGTCGTGATCGTGATCGTGCGAATGGTCGTGGCCGTGCGCGTGATCATGGTGGTGATGATCGTGATCATGGTCGTGATGCTCATGATCGTGACCGCCAAGCGCGGGACCCGCATAAGAATGATTGTGCTCCTCATCCTCAACCAGGCTCTTGAACAGCTCCTCGGCGCTTGTCGGCTTATCGGCAAGTTTCACCTTTTCAAGCAGATGCGTCACCACCTTCTCTTCGTAGATGGGCGCCCGGATGCTCAGAAGCTGATTTGGGTTCTCGCGGAAGAACTTGTAGACGTGCTGTTCCTGGCCCGGAAAACGGCTGGCCTGGGCTGACAACGCCCGTGCCATCTCGTCGTCGGTGACCTTGATGCCATTGGCTTCGCCGATCTCGGACAGCACCAGTCCCAGCCGTACCCGGCGTTCGGCAAGCTTCCGGTACTCGGCCTTTTCGCCCTCCTCGGTCTTACCTTCATCCGCGAAGGTCTTGCCCGACGATTTGAGCTCCTCATTGACCTTGTTCCAGATCGCGTTGAACTCGCTGTCCACCAGGGTCGGCGGCAGCTCGAAAGCGTGCTTCTCGTCGAGCGCATCAAGGAGCGCGCGTTTCATCTTCTGGCGTGCGGCGTCGTCATACTCGCGCTTCAGGCGCGATTTCAGCGCATCACGAAGTTCCGGAAGGGTCTCCAGGCCGAAGCGCTTGGCAAACTCGTCGTTCACGATCGGGGTCTCGGGCTCGGCGACCTCCTTCACCTTGACCTTGAAGCTGGCGGCCTTGCCGGCCAACTTGGCCTCGGCATAGCCCTCGGGGAAAGTCGCGGCGACGGTCCGCTCCTCACCAGCCTTGGCGCCCGTGAGGCCCTCCTCGAAGCCGGGGATGAAGCCGCCCGCGCCGATGACCACGGGCGCGTCCTCGCCCTTGCCGCCTTCAAATTCCACCCCGTCGATCGAGCCAACGAAATCGATGGTTACCCGGTCGCCCTTGACGGCGACGCGGCTCTCGGCGGGCTTGTAGGTTGCCGATCCGGTCACAAGATTGGCCAGGCTCTTGTCGATGTCGGCTTCGGCGACTTCGGCAACTGGACGCTCGACCGTGATGGCCGCCAGATCGGTGACCGCGATGGCCGGGACGATTTCGTAGGTCATGCCGAAGGCGAGGTCGCTGGTCCCGCCCAGCACCTTCTCGATCTCCGCCTGATCCTCGGTGAATTTGATTTCCGGGGTGAAGGCGGCGCGCTCCTTGCGCTCGTCCAGCGCCTTGCGGCTGGTCTCCGAAACCGTTTCCTGGACGACCTCGGCCATCACTGAACGGCCATAGACGCGCTTCAGATGCGCCACGGGCACCTTGCCCGGCCGGAATCCCTTGATATTGACTTGACCCTTGAGTTCGTCCAACCGCGCCGTGAAGCGGTTGTGAAGGTCATTGACCGGGATGGTGACTTTGAGCTCGCGCTTGAGGCCACTGCTGCTTGTTTCGGTGACTTGCATGACGTCCTTCGTTGACTCTGCGCGGGCTCAAGCCCGATGAAACCTGCTGGTGCGGGCGGAGGGACTCGAACCCCCACGGCCAAGGCCACCAGAACCTAAATCTGGCGTGTCTACCAATTCCACCACGTCCGCTTGGCTGCTAGGGTGAACCAAAGGGCTCACGGCAGACTTTGAGTTGCCGCCCCATGAACACTGGCTCTTAGCAAGAAGCTCCCGCCGAGACAATCGTCTTCGGTCATTGCCTTTACCCGGCCGCGATGCGGCATTAATCTGCCGAACTCATCAAGGAACACGGGTCCGCAGCATGACGGCGACGATGAAACCAGTGCGAGTCCTCGTTTTGGCGGCGGCGATTGGCTGTGCCATGGCCGCGCCCGCTGTCGCACACCCCCATGTCTGGGTGACCGTTGAGGCGACGGTGCTTTACGATGCTAAAAAGCAGATCACCGGCCTCAAGGAGTCCTGGAGTTTCGACAAGGCCTATTCGGAGTACGCGCTCGACGGCCTGGAGAAGGACACAGGTGGCAACTACACGCCGGCTGCCTTCGTGGCCCTGGCCAAAGAGAACATGGAATCGCTCAAGGACTACAACTACTTCACCGAGGCCTATGTCGAGGGTGCCAAGGTTGAAATGAGTGCGCCCGAGGGCGCCGTGGTCGTGCGCGATGACAAGGCGATCCTTCATCTGACCTATACGATGCCACTGAAGCAGCCCGTCAATGTGGGCACCCTGAAATTCAGCTTTTTGATTTACGATCCCGAGTTCTACATCGCCTTCGCTCTCGCCGAGAAGGATCCGGTGCATCTGGCGGCGGGAGCACCTGCTGGTTGCGCCCCCAGGATCGAGCCTCCGACCGGCGATCCGACCAAATCCAAGACCTGGGGCAGCGCCTACGCCGCCACGGTGGTTGTGGCCTGTGGTGGCTGACCGTTGGTCTGGTTATTGCGCGGGCGTGACATCCGGAACCTTGGGGGGCAATGCCGCGAGCGTCGCGGTTGCCCAATCGACCAGTTCCACCGTGGCCTTGCCAAAAACCTCGTTCAGGCTGCTGGCGGCGATCTTGGGATCGTTGGATGGCAAGGCGATGCTCTTCTTGATGATGCGCCCGGCAAGAATATGACCCTTGTCGGTCAGCAGCTTGGCGGCGACCTCGAACTCGGCGGCTGGGGCCGGAGCCGCAACCACCCGAAGGCTTCGGATATCCGTTTGCAGTTGGTAGTCGGCAGCGGTGCCCTCGCTGCCGCGGATCACCGAACCCACGAGCCCGGCATTCTCGAAGCTCTGGACCAAGCGTGCCTGCACGAGTTTTGGCAACGCGTCGGCCCACTGCGCGGGCGAGGTATCAGGAGGGGCCGCCGGGTCGAGAACCAGCTTGTCGGTATCGAGCGTACCGATGGCCGTTGGTTCGGGGATCGCCAGTTGCCCGGCGGGAGGATGGTCCAGGGGCTTGAAATTGCGCGGTGCCGTGAGGTCGATCACCAATCCAGGGCCCTTTTTGTTGGCGCCGCCGGTCATGCGCTCAAGCCCGGACAAAATGCCGTCCACCCGGTCGGAATTGCGCGACAGTGCATCGGTGAAGGTCTTGAGGTTGATCAACGTCGCCTTGAGCGGATCGGAATTCTCGGTCAAAACGACATTCAACTTCTGCATGACGGTTCGAGCCGACTCGGTCACCGACTGGCCGGCGTCGGCGTCGGCGATGAGCATCGGCGGCTCGGTGCCCGTCAACGCCAGGGGTTGGGCATCGGCGTTGCCGCCCTTCAGCGCCACGGTCGCCGCGCCGGCCAGGCCCTGGAAGTCGAGCGCGACCTTGGTGTCGGCCCGGACTGGCGTTCCCGGTTGAATCCCGACGGTCACCACAACGGTTCCTGGGCTGACGGGGTCGATCGTGGTGGCCGTGACTTCTCCAACTCGCAAGCCGTTGAAGGTGACGGGCGAACCGGAAAAGAGGCCCGAAACCGAGCCCTGGAAACGCACCCGATAGGCCTCGCGCCGGCCCAGGCCCCCGGCATTGTACAGCCAGTAAACAAACAAGAAGCCGGCGGCGATGATGCCAAGGGTGAACAGTCCAACCGTCAGGTAACGCGCTCGTATTTCCATGACCGTCCTCGCCAATGCCTATCGTGCCACGGACCCAACAGCTTGGGCACGCCGCCCCTTGAAGTAGGTTTCGACCCAGGGATGCCGGCTTGTCTGCATCGCGTCCAGGTTGCCGACCGCCACGACCTGGCCCTCGGCAAGCGCGGCAATGCGGTCGCACACGCTCCTCAGGCTATCGAGGTCGTGTGTGACCATAAACACCGTCAGGCCCAGCGTGCGCTGGAGCGTGGCGATCAGATCGTCAAAGCCGCCCGCTGAAATCGGGTCAAGCCCCGAGGTCGGCTCGTCGAGAAAGACGATCTCCGGGTCCAACGCCAGCGCGCGCGCGAGCGCCACCCGCTTGGTCATGCCGCCCGAAAGCGCGGCCGGCATCTTGGAGCCGTCGTCCGCCTTGAGCCCCACCATCTCCAGCTTGGCCACCGCCATCTCGGTGAGCAAGCGGTCCGAGACCTGAAGATATTCGCGCATAGGAAACTGCACGTTCTGCAACGCGGTCAGCGACGAAAACAGGGCCCCCTGCTGGAACAGCACGCCCCAACGGCGCTCGATCAGGCGGCGGGTTTCGGCCGGCGCGTGCGTAAGATCGGTGCCCAACACCGTGATTGTACCCGAGCGTGTCGGCAGCAGGCCGATGATTGTCCGGAGCAACACCGACTTTCCGGCCCCCGACCCACCCACGATGCCGAGGATTTCGCCGCGCCGGACGTCAAGCGTAAGTTGGCGCAAAACTTCCACGTCACCGAAACCGACCGTGAGGTTGCGTACACTGATCGCCGGGACGGTGCTGTCTGCTGCGAGCACCATGCCGTCACATCCCGATCGAGGCGAAGAACACGGCGAAAATACCATCAAGAACGATCACCAGGAAGATCGACTTGACGACCGAGGCCGTGGTGCGAAGCCCGAGGGACTCGGCGCTGCCGGCCACCTTGAAGCCTTCCATCGCCGCCACCACGCCAATCGCCAGTGCCATGAAGGGCGCCTTGATCATGCCAACCTTGAAGTGGGTGAGGGAAATTGCCTCGCGCAGGCGGACCAGGAAGGCATCCGGGTTCATGCCGCCATAGGCCCAAGCCATCAGTCCACCGCCCAAAAGGGCCATCATTGCGCCCAGGAAGGCCAGCAGCGGCAGCGCGATGACGAGGGCCACGATGCGTGGCAGGATCAACACCTCCACCGGGTCGAGGCCCATGGTGGTGAGGGCATCGATCTCCTCGCGCATCTTCATCGAGCCGAGTTCGGCCGTGTAGGAGCTGCCGGACCGGCCGGCCACCATGATGGCGACGATCAGCACACCGATTTCTCGCAGGACCAAGATGCCGGTCATGTCCACGGCGTAGATTTCGGCGCCGAAGCGGCGGAAGTGGAAGAATCCCTGCTGGGCGATGATGCCGCCGATGAGCAGGGTGATGAGGGCGATGATCGGCACCGCTTGCAGGCCCACACGGTCCAGCTGGTGGACGGCGGAGGTAAACCTGAAACGGCTCGGCCGCATCACGGCGCGCAGTGCCGCTCCGCCAACGGCCCCGAGCATGTTGGCGAAATCGACGAAATCGGCGCCCAGTCCGGCGACCGCGTGGCCCACGGACTCCACCCCAGAAATGACGGGATTGAGTGGCTTCTCGACGGCGCCGACGGCCTGATTGGTGCGCGCCATCTGAGCCGAGGCGGCTTGATAGCGTGGCGCTAGTCCCTCCACCGCCAGCGCAACTCCTTGGCGTCGCGCCTGTCGAACCAGCCGCTCGACGAGCCAGGCGCCGTAAGTATCAAGGGACTCGATCCCGCCGAGGTCGAGGGCCGCCGGTAGACCGCCGCTCATGCTGGCCGCGGCACTCGCCACCGCCGCCTCCATTTCGCTCGAAAACATGGCGGTCCACGATCCCGATGCCACCAAGCGAGGTTGCCCAGAACCCCCATGCACGTCCAGCTTTGGCAAGCCACTCAACGGCAATCTCCGCCAAATCGCGCTGGGTGGTCAATCGGCCAGCTCGTCAATGTCAAGTCGGGTCGTTGTGAGCCTCGTCCCGGTCCAAACCGGATCGCACTCTCAACCATCGAACCTGATTCGCCAATTCGGGAAATAGGCATCGCGCACGCAAGTACCAGGGGTACGCGGTGAAAAGTGACAATCGGCGCTGGATCGCCATCCGCGGGGTCTCGACGGAGGCCCGGGGGCCTAATGCTTGCCGAGGCTCATGTTGACGCTGTTCAAGGCGACTCCTTCGACGGAGATCGCCACTTCCTGGTGCGATCCGGAGTAGGACACGGACATCAGGCCAGAGACCCCGCCGCCAAGGCTGATCGAGAGGCGGCCGGCGCTGGCTCTGCCCGAGGCACTTCCAGACAGGCCGAAATTCGACTCGCTCCAGTCGCCGCTGACACGCCCACCGTTGGCGTGCAACCGGCCGCTGAGATCGATGTTGTGGGCGCTGCTGGAGCACTTGATGGACAGGGACATATCGGAAGCGCCGTCCGAATAGCGGGCGCTGCACCGCATCTTTTCGGTGCTGCCGTCGGTATATTTGACGGTTCCGCTACCGCCCCACGATCCGGCCAGGCTGCCGAAGGCGCTGTCGGCCGCCAGTGCTGGCGCGAGCGCAATCAAACTCGCGACCGCGATCCCCAGAACGCCAGCCTGACTCATTTCACTGCCCATTCGCATGACCTGTGCTCCCTGCCCCGAATTCAAAACTGGTCCGGACAATAGACCGAATGCCGGCCCGGGCCAATGTATCACAATGTTTCGCGGCGCCGAAATCAAGGCCCCGCTTGGTCGATGACCGGAACGGTGTAGTTGAGGGGTATCCGCCCGCCGTCGCAATAGATCGTTTCACCGGTCACATAACTCGAGTCGGGACCGGCCAGAAAGGCCGCGATCGCGGCCACTTCCTCGGGGCCGCCGATGCGCCCGAGAGGCGTGCGCGAAAGGATGCGCCGGCGGGCGGTGTCATCAGTGACGACATTGGCCAACAGGGGCGTCAGGATGCTCCCAGGTCCGATGGCGTTGACGCGAATGCCGTGCGGGGCCAGTGCCAGGGCCATCGCCCGGGTGAGCTGCCGGACCCCACCCTTGGCCACGGTGTAGGCAACATGGTCCGGCAGAGCGAAGTGATCGTTAACCGAACTCATGTTGATGATGGTGCCGGCCGGCTTTCGTGCCACGACCTGAGCCACCATTTGCCGGGCGGCGGCCTGTCCAACGACAAAATAGGACCGAAGATTGACGCCGAGCACCCGGTCGAACGTTTCGAGGTCGAGGTCCAGGAAGGGAGCATTGTCAATGATGGCGGCGTTGTTGACCAGGATGTCCAAGTGGCCAAAGTCTCTCATCACCGATGCCAGCAAGGCATTGACATCATTGGTGTTCGTGACGTCGCAAGCTATATATCGGGCGTTGGCGCCAGACCGTGACAGTGCTTCCGCTTCGATGGCGCCCGCCTTGGCGTTGCGGTCGGCCAAGACCACTGTCGCCCCATCGGCCGCGAAGCGCTTGGCGATCGCCAAACCGATCCCCTGCGCGGCGCCCGTGACCAAGGCCACCTTGCCTGCCAGCGATGCCATCCCCGAACTCCTATCGTTGCCGCCGCCAATTCTTAGAATGGGCACATCCCCAAACCACAAGGCTTTCACCGTGTCTGGCCGAACCGGAATAGAGCGAATTTCATGCACAGGCCCATGAGCGTGGATGGACTCTTTGTTGTGTTTCTGTCACACTCGCGAATGTTGTCCATCACGAAACGGAGGATAGCATGCCGCAACCGGCTCAAGTCGATGAGCTTTCAGCAAAACATCAAGCTCTCGAGCGCATGATCCAGGATGAACTTGATCGACCTGGCAGCAGCGATCTGAAGATTACAGAATTGAAACGCCGGAAATTGCGATTGAAGGACGAAATCGCCGAACTTGAGGGCAGGATGGCGCACTAGCGCGGCTCTCTTTAGGCGTTCCTTGAATTGGCGCTGTGGCCCCCCGCAGCGCCGGTTTCGTTTTTGGGCCTGATCGCGGGCAACACCCAAGCGCAAAGTTGACCGGTCCTCGATAGCTGCTAGGGTTCTGTCAACATTAACCAAAGCGGCGCGGTTCGGCTCGACAGACGGGGCAAGGGCGTGGTGGGCTTTTGGCTCGCGACCTGTTGCGGCACGGACGCCAGAGGCACGGCACATGATGGAACGGCGCACGGACGCGGGTGGTGCTTGGCCAGATCAGAAGCCGACGGCGATTTTGGTTCTGTCTGACGGAACCGTCATTGAGGGTGCGGGGCTGGGTGCGACGGGCTCTGCCGTTGCCGAGGTCTGCTTCAATACGGCGATGACCGGCTATCAGGAGATCCTCACCGATCCGTCCTATGCCGGCCAGATCGTCACATTCACCTTCCCGCATGTCGGCAATGTCGGCACCAACCCCGAGGACAGCGAGACCTCCAATCTCGCCCAGGCTTCTGGCGTGCGCGGTTGTGTGTTCCGCGCAGCCGTCACCGAGCCCTCGAACTACCGCGCCCAGGGCAAACTGGGAGCCTGGTTGGTGCAGCGGGGCATCATCGGGCTGTCGGGCATTGATACCCGGGCGCTCGCCGCGCTCATCCGTGAAAAGGGGATGCCCAACGCGGTCATCGCCCACGAACCGTCCGGCCAGTTCGATCTGCCGCGACTGAAAGCCAAAGCCGCTGATTGGCCTGGTCTGGTCGGGCTCGATCTCGCCAAGGACGTGACCTGTGGGCAGAGTTATACTTGGGACGAAATGCGCTGGGTCTGGAATCAGGGCTTTGGCCGCCAGACCCAGGCATATTTTCATGTCGTCGCAATAGACTACGGCATCAAGCGCAACATCTTGCGCTGCCTGGCCAGCACCGGTTGCCGGGTGACCGTGGTGCCCGCCATGACGAGCGCGGAGGACATTCTGGCTCGCAAGCCCGATGGCGTTTTCCTATCCAACGGTCCTGGCGATCCGGCGGCCACTGGCGTCTACGCGGTGCCGGTCATCCGCAAGCTGGTCAAGACAGGTCTTCCTGTGTTCGGCATTTGCCTCGGGCATCAGATGCTCGGTATTGCCCTCGGCGGCTCCACGGCCAAGATGAAGCAGGGGCACCACGGCGCCAATCATCCGGTCAAGGATCACACCACCGGCAAGGTCGAGATCACATCGATGAACCATGGCTTCGCGGTCGAGCGCCAATCACTTCCCGCCGGCATCGAGGAAACCCACGTCTCGCTGTTCGACGGCTCGAACTGCGGACTGCGGCTGACGGGCAGGCCTGTGTTCTCGGTACAATACCATCCCGAGGCCTCGCCCGGCCCCGAGGACAGCCACTATCTTTTCCTTCGCTTCGTGAATTTCATGCGTGCGGCGCGAGGGCAAGCCCCTCTGGCTGAGCGGCAGGCCGCCTAGCGCGCGCCGGTAGTAGGGAGTACGGCGAATGATCGACGACAGCATCTTGAGCATGGTGGCCATTGGCCTGACCCTGTTGTTTCTCGGCTTACTGAATTCGTTCCAGTATGCGGCAACCCAGCTGCCGCCCGATGCCCTGCCGCGCATCCAGCTGCCGCTCACTCCGTCCGGCGGCACGGGCGACAACAGTCCACTCATCAAGCCGGGCACGATCATCACCGGCGCGCTGGCGCCTCTGACCTCCTGGGTTTCAAGCCTGGGTCACGAGCACCCGCTGATCGGGCGGGTTTGGGCGACGGACCGTCAGGAGGGCATTCTGCCGGCTGAAGTTGTGAGCGCGGCCGCCGAGGCCGATATCGTCCTGGTGGGGGAGACCCACGACAACCCCGATCATCACCGGCTTCAGGCCTATCTTATCCGCCAGTTGGCCCTCAAGAGCAGACACCTCGCGGTGGTCATGGAGATGATCGGAGCCGACAAGGCCGAGGCGCTCGCAAGCTATCAGGCGGCGAGCGGCGCCAACGCTGATGGGCTCGGCGGTGCTCTGGATTGGGACAATAGCGGCTGGCCGGCCTGGGGCCTCTATCGCCCCGTGGCCGAAGCTGCGTTTGGCGCCGGCTTCGCGATTTTGCCCGGCGATGCTGCCAAGGCCCAGGTGCAACAAGTCGGCCTTGGCGGGCTGAAGGTTCTGCCCGAGTCAGAGCGCGACCGGCTGGCGGTTGCCAAGACGCTGCCGGCAAAACTGAATGCGGCGTTGACCGAGGACATCAAGCTCTCCCACTGCAATCAGCTTCCCGAGGCCAATCTCGGGCAAATGACCGATGTGCAGCGTTTCCGGGATGCCGTGCTCGCCGACAGCCTGCTGAAGGCCGCGCAGAAATCGGGCGGTGGCGCCATTCTCATCGCCGGCGACGGGCATGTACGGTCGGACCGGGGCGTGCCCTACTACCTTCATACCCGGGCGCCCGGTCTAAAGGTGACGACCATCGTCCTGAGCGAAGTGGAAAATGGTGTTGAGAACCCCGAGGATGCGGTGCCGCGCGATCCCGATGGCAAGCCGGCCGCCAACTTCGTATGGTTCACCGCGCGCAGTGATCGCCCCGACCAATGCGAGGAACTGCGCAAGCGGCTGCAAGCGAAAACCGGAACCGGTTGATTGGCGAGCGCGACATCCACGCCAACGTCGGACTGGCGGGGTGGAACGAGGGATGCGAGCTGGATTTCTAGCAGCAGCGCTCATTGGCCTTGCCGTTCGCGCGGCCAACGCCGATTGTGCTAGCGAAGCCAGGGCGGCCCTCGAAGCACGGCTGACGTCCCTGCCGCTGCGCGAGGTTGTCGATAGTGACCGCGATGGCGAACATACAAGGGTCGTCTTGGAATTCGAGACCCTGCAACGCTTCCACTTGATCATCTCAGGCGCGCCCGGCAGCTCAGCGCCGGCGGTTGAGCTGCTGATTCTTGATGGCGGTGGCTGGAGCAGGGAGGAGGGCCACTGGAAGCCGTTTGCTGCCGCGGCGGCCACCGCGACAAGCACCGCGGACGACGAGCGGGCGCTGGCCGATCAGTTGACCGATGGCGCAGCGGTGACGTGCCTGGGCCTTGTGGACAAGGGCGGGCGCGGCCTGAACGGATATGAGCTGCAACAGGATGCGGACCCCTCGGGGAGCGCGCCCTACACCACCATGCGTCTGTACGTCGAGCCCAAGTCGGGAATGCCGCAAAGCCTCGAAATGAGTGGCCAGGGCGAGGCAGGTCCGTCGGTCACACGCCAGACCTTTGAATACATCAAGACCTTGAAGCTGGTCTCGCCACAATGATTTGCGAGCTAGGCCAAGAGCGCCTTGAAGCGCTCCCGAAGTTCGGCCTTGCTGACTTTGCCCATGGCGTTGCGCGGCAATTCCGCCAGAACCACGACCCGTTTGGGGCATTTGAATTTGGCGAAGCGCTTTGACAGTTCGGCGATGAGTTCGGCTTCGTGCGCTGGCTTGCCACCGTCGGTTGAAGGCGTCACCACCGCCACCACCGCCTCGCCGAAATCCAGATGAGGCAGACCGATCACCGCCGATTCGCCGATACCAGGCAGTGCGTTCAACGCTTGCTCGATCTCCAGCGGGTAGATATTGAGCCCACCACTGATGATCAGGTCCTTGGCCCGGCCGACCAGGCTGAGGCGGCCGTCATCTTCCATGACGCCCTGGTCGCCGGTGATGAAATAGCCGTCGGGGCGAAACTCATCGCGGGTCTTGTCCGGCAGCCGCCAATAGCCCTTGAAGACATTGGGTCCGCTGACCTCGACCATGCCGGTCTGGCCCCGAGGCAACTCGTGCCCATCAATGCCGGCCACGCGCACGGTCACGCCCGGCAGGGCGCAGCCAACGGTGCCGGCGATCCGTTTGCCGTGGAGCGGATTGGAGGCGATCATTCCGGTTTCGGTCATGCCGTAGCGTTCCAGGATCGCGTGCCCTGTGCGCTTGCGGAAGGCGGCATGGGTCTCGGGCAGCAGCGGCGCGGAGCCGGACATGAAAAGCCGCATTCCCGCGCAGGCGGTTGGATCGAGCGCGGGTTCGGCCAGCAGCCGCGTGTAGAAGGTGGGCACACCCGTCAAGACCTGGGCCCGGCTGAAGTCAGCCAGCACCGCGCGGGCATCGAACTTCTCGTGCCAAAGGAGCTTGAGGCCACCCAACAGCGCGCTGTTCAGCGCCACGAACAGGCCGTGGACGTGATAGATCGGCAGCGCGTGGATCAGAGTTTCGCCAGCGGTCAGCTCCCACGCCGCGATCAACGCGAAGGCGTTTGAGGTCAAATTGCCATGGGTGATCATGGCGCCTTTGGAACGGCCGGTCGTGCCCGACGTGTAGAGCAGCGTCGCCAGATCATCGGCCTGGCGTGGCAGGGAGGCGCCAAAAGGTTGAGCTGTGTGCGCCGCTTCGGTCAGTGTCCCGCTGCCGTCGGCCTCCAAGGTGAACAACGAGTGGGCACCGTGCTTGCGGGCAACGTCGCCAATCAAGGCGATGCGCTCGGCCGATGCCACGACAACGGCAGGCTCGGCATCGCTCAAGAAGAAGCCAATTTCGGCGGCGGTGTAGCCCGTGTTGAGTGGGTTGAAGACCGCGCCAATTTTCAAGGTAGCGAGATATAGCGAAACCGCCGCGAGCGATTTTTCGACCTGAACCGTCACACGGTCACCGGCAACCACCCCCGCCGAGGTCAGGACGCCAGCCAGCCGGTCGATTTCGCCGAGCAGCCACTGCCTTGAATGTGTCCGCCCATCGGCGAGCACGAAGGCCGGGATGGCCGCATGGTCGCGCAATGCCTGCTCGATTTGGGCCGTCAGGTTGGCATTTTCAGGCATCACGGCACTTCCGGCTTCCACCCTACGACTTACCGGCCTTGCCTTCGACAACGGTTGGCCGAGGCGGTTCGGGCCTCAACGCGGCGGGGCCAATCTCTGGCCTCGGCGGCGGTCCGGCAGGGGTGGGTCTCACCGGTGTCGCGATCCGAAGCTGAGGCATAGCACCGGCCGTGTTGGTGGCGAATGTCGAGGCGATGCCCGGCCGCGCCCCTATCGAGCCTGGTCCAGGAATTGGCCGCAGAAACACAGGGGCATTGGCTTCGGCCGGTTTGGGCGGCGGAGCCGAAGCAACCGGGGCTCTGGCGGGTGCAACTGGAGCTTCCAACGGCTTGCCGGATAACCGGGACAAGATCTCCAGCGTGACGCCACGCACACTCTGGCCGGCATCACCTGGATATTTCGCGATGTAGGTGCGTTTGCCGATTTCGAAATCGGCGGCCCGCTGAATATAGGCGCGGCGCGGGATATGGCCCGAAAAGCATCGGTTCTCTGGGTCGGCGCGCAACTGGGCGTGCCAATCCTCTTCCGAGGCGATTCGGCCATCCTTCAGATTGATGAGCACGCCAAGCAGCTCGGCAAAGCCTTGGTCCGAATACTGCTCGCGGAATTTCTTGAGGATGCTGAGTCCCCGCACCGCCAGGTAGTCAGGCTTGGTCGGGGGGATGAAATACTGCACCTCGCGCAGCCAGCACTCGGTCAACAAGGACAGGCCCGGCGGACAGTCGATGATGACAACGTCGAACATCCGCGTGGTTTCGGCCAACAGGCTGCGGACCGTCGCGCGCAAATCAATCTCGCGCTTTTGCGCCGAGACCTCGCGCTCGAACAGCGACAACTCCATGTGGCTGGGGATGAGGTAGACGCTACGCGAGTCCTCGACATCGGACACGCCGCTGGCGATGAAGTCCTTCCAGTTCGCGGTGGCCGGGCCAAGCACCATGTTCATCAGGTAGTCGACAAGAGTTTTGTTCTGACGCTCCATGTGCTCCCAGCTCGAGATATGCATGAGCATACTGCTGATGCTGGTCTGGCTGTCGCTGTCGATGACCAGCACGTTCTTGCCGTGATAGGCCGACAGCGTTTCGGCGATCGCCATGACGACGGTGGACTTGCCAACACCGCCCTTGGTGTTCATGACCGCGATGGATTGGCCCATGTGTGTCGCACAACCTCAAACAAACGCATGAATGCCGCCTGGCGGCGTTGGCGGACCCCGCAATGGATGCGCCCAGGTCCCATCGTCGAACTTATCGGCCATTGTTAGGCAATTGTCATCGCCATGCAACTCGCGGTTACCTTTTCCACGAGTACCTGCCAACTTGGCTTGCGACACTGTTCAGCCGCCTAGTTTCACTCAAAATGCCATAAACCGGAAGTAGCCCTGCGTCTGTTCGCTGATCCCGCCGGCTGCGGGTGACGTTCGAGGGCGGGTATAGGCATGTTGATTTTGTTGCGCTATTTGAGTTTTTGCTGCGAGCTGATCGCCACCTTGCCCCGGCGCATCGTGCGAGTCGTGCTCGATACGGTGGTGCTCAATCCTTATCTCGGCTGGTCGCGCTACGTCATTCTGGGCGGGCTCACCTATCTCGTTTTTGCGCTTGCGCTGGTCTATGCCATCGCGCCGGTCCGTGGGCTTACCGGGCAAGTGTGGCTGGGTGAAAAGTTGCGCTACGACAGCGAGCGCTGGCTGGCGACCGCCATCTATGATCGCGACGGCGGCTTTGTCGGCACCTTCGACCCGGTGCTCGACAGCGTCCGCGATGTCAACACCACCGGCAAACCCATCGAGTTGGCGGATACCGGTTACATCGCCAACCCCGATCACAAGTCGATTCCGGTGCGCGAAGTGCCCGAGCAGTATTGGCGCTGCCTCGTCTATCACGAAGACCGCAATCTGGGCTCCTGGCTCAACCCGTTCGGCATCGACCTCATCGGCGTCCTGAAGATTCCGTTCTCCACCATCGTCCGGTCGGTGCAGAGCCATGGTTTGCGCGTCGGTGTCGGCGGCTCGACGCTGCCGATGCAACTCGCCCGGGTGATCTACGAAACACCGCCCGATGTCCGCGAAAGCACCATGCAGAAGCTCCGCCGCAAGATCAGCGAGTGGTGGGATGCGCCGGTGATCTATTGGGCATTGACCCGGCACGGCGACAACGAGCCGCTCCGGCAATGGACCGCCAACCATTTATGGCTTGCGCAGCGCACTGGCGGCTCGCCGTTGCATGGCGTGGAGATGACCAGCCGGGTGGTGTTCGGCAAGCCGGCCAAGGCGCTCAGCATCGCCGAGCAGTTCGTGCTCGCTTCGGCCGTCAACAAGCCGATCATCCTCTTGGAAGGTAGCGAGCGGCTCAACGCGGTGCGCCTCGACCGCTGGCGTTACATCGTCGATGTCCGGGCACGCAAATGCGCCAGCGAACTCATCACCAACGCCGAACAGCAAAAGCAGGTCTGGTTCGAGCTGACGCAGATCGCCAACGGCCCGCCCGATCCGCAAGTTCCGTCAAAACTACAAGTCGCGCTCAGGCAGTACGCTCCCGCCTCCGCAAAGGCGGCCGAGGCCAATCCCGTGTTGCGCGCCAACGTGCTCATCCCCGATGGCCGCTATGGCCTGCGCGAGGAGATGAAGAACGAATACGGCTTTGGCTGGCGCGAATATGCGCGCGGCGTGACGCTGACGCTCGACATTCCGCGCAACATGCTACTGCGCGAGCGGATCAAATCGCGACTCGGCGACTTGCAGAAGAAATTCGCGCCCTCGATGGCGCCGGGCTACACGCTCGATCCGGCGGCGATCACACCGGAGGCCGGCCTCGACATACCCAACGTGATCGTCGCGGCGGCCAATGCCAAGGGCGAGTTGGTGCGCTATTTCGAGCTGAAGGACATCGCCTCGTATTTCGGCTCGCCGATCGCCCGCTCCAACGAGACGGGCCGATACGATCCGCACAAGGAAGTGCGCGCCATCGCCTCGATCGGCAAGATGATCGCGGCCGCCGCGCTCGCCAACGAGGGCGACGACACTTCCGAATCACCCTATCTGGACACGGCCGCTCCGGGCCCCGGCCTTGCCCTCAATTGCAACAAGGGCAATGCCAGCCGGACAATACCGGCCCGCTATGCCTTCGCCTGCTCGTTGAACAATCCCATCGAGCGCCGGTTGGCCGAACTGGGGCAGGACCCCGTGCGCCATCTCATCGATGGCTTTGGCCTCAACATGCCGGTGTCAACCAGCCATGCCGACGCGACGCCTCCGACCACCGCGGCCGTCCGCGGGTTGGTGACGGCAAGCCCGCAGAAGGTTCAGCAAATGGCCGCCACGATTCTCGCCGCCCTCACCGGCCACGGCAATCAGCGGGTTCGGCTACCGACCCTGGTGAAGGGATACGACAAGTCGCTGCTCGCCATCGAAACCCCGCCCAAGGACACCGGCGCGGGCGATATCGTGCCGTTCAGTCTGATCAAGGCCGATGGCGTGCCGCTCATCAAGACGCTGTTATCCGCGCCGCTGTGCAATACGGTCGGCAAGACTCCGGTCGGAACGCTCTCCAGTCTCAGCGAGTGGTGCGCCGGCCGTAAACCGAGCGTGGTCGTGCATTTCGCCAAGACCGGAACCCAGGTCAATCTTGATCCGGATGCCACGATCGATGCCTGGGCCGCCGGCGGTATCCAGTTCGCCGATGGCCAGGCGTATTCCTATGTCGTGGTGGTGGGCACGGGCGATTCGCAAAAGCCGTTTGCCCGAAAGCTCCATGCCGCCCAGCTCGCCGCGCCGATTTTGGAGGTGCTGCTCCAGGATCTGTCAGGCGAGATCAAATCGCCGCCGGCTCTAGCCGATCTGACCCCGGCCGCCGCCAAGGGCAAGGTTGCTCTGGGTACGCCTTGACGAAACGCCCCGGTTGGTCCTGTGCAAGTTCGTCATGTTGCCGCCGGACAGCCCAAGATTCGCCGGAATAAACCGACACTAACATGGCGTGTCCGGAGTGGATGGCTCGATCGAGGGCCGTCGCGGCTGGCATAGGGTGGTGCGGGACGACCTGTGGTGCTTGCGGCGATTGGGGCGGGACGCAAAGTCCAGCGCGCCCCCGGACATGAGCAACCAAACTCCTGCGCGTCGGTTGAGGGAGCATCGGCCGTGGCCATGCAGCATACGGAAGCGGGTTTGGGTGGCACGCGGCTTGGCGCAGCCGGACCCTCGCGGCAGCGTCCCGAATACAAGCGCCGGTACGACCTGAAGAAGATTCTCCTGATATCCGGCCTCGCCGCCCTGTCGTGGATGTCGACCTACACCGGAATGCTGGAGCTGGTGCAGGCCAATCTCGGCGACCTCGACCTGGTGTTCAAGATCGCCATCGGCGCCTCGGTCGCCATGCTGATGCTGATGGTCGTCTGGCTGCTCGATCAGCTGTTCAACGAAACCACCAGCCTGCCGGTTCGCGGCCTCTATGTCGCGGGCTATCTGTTCCTGACGTTGATCTCCGTTGGCTTTTCGTTTGGCTTTTATTGGAAGTTTCTCGAAAGCCGCAGCGAGGCCTCGCGCACCGCCGAGTCGGCGGTCAGCCAGGTCCAGACGGCGCTGCATGGGGCCGAGACCCGGCTGTCGCAGATGCAATCCGGGTTCGATGCTCTTGCCGCCATGTCGTCGCAGAAGGCGCTCGACGAGGCCGCCAAGGGCAATTCCTGCCCCAACAGCCGCCCGGGCGATGGCCCTCGACGACGGTTGCGCGATTCCGATGCCGCCAGCTTCTCGACGGCCTCGCAATTCGTGCAGCAGCGATCGACATCGATCAAGGCCGACATCGCTTCGCTCGAAACCGACCTGCAGAAGATCGTCCACCAGGACAAGAGTACGTTCGATCTCAAGACCGGCACCCGCAACGAATTCATGAAGGCCGTCGGCCGCCGGATGGAGATGATCACTACAGGCTTCAACGCCTTTCGCAGCGATCCGCAGCTGAAGCAACTACGCGCCGATTTCGCCGAGCGGGCCGACAAGACGACGTTCGCTGACGATGGCGGCAAGACCTTCTCGTGCCCCGATGCGCAAATCCAGGCCTCGCTGCACAGCGCGGTCAAGTCCATCGATGCGCTGCCGCAGCTCGACAAGCCCGAAATCGTCACCGTCGAGGGCGCCGACGCCACTATCGAGGCGTTCCGCCGCCTGAACGTGACGCTGCTGAGCCTCGTGCAGTTCAAGCTGCCCGCCACGCCTGACCAGATCCGCAGCCAGCAGGCCCGTGCCGTGCAGACCGGCGGCGTCGAGGTCAAGGTGCTCAGCGAGGCCGAGGCCGGCCTCAGCCAGCGCGACTATATCCCGCTCGCCATCGCCTTGTTCGTGGACATCTGCCTGTTGCTGGTCTCCATCCCCAAGCCGCTATCGCCGACCGAGCGCAGCCGTCGCCGCCGCGCCAATGCCGATGGCGAGACCTATCGCACGCTCGATGACCTATACGCCATCCACGATGACCCCGACGCGCGCGCCAAGATGGAGCCGCTTCGCCACATCGCCTTTGATTATATGGGCCACGACTACGTCGCCGTGCCATTGATCGCCAGCCGCGAGGGTGCGGGCGGCGACCACGATGGCAGCGCCCGCAATCTGGCCGACGACGACATGGTGGAAGCCCAGTTCATCATCAACTTCTTTGCCAGCCAGGAATCCGGCGGCCCGTTCAAGCGCGCCAGTTTCCCGCCCATCGGGGTCGTCAGGGCGCGCCTGCGCAGGTTGGGCAGCAAGTGGGCCGGCATTCCGAGCTTCCGGCTCTATCGCTTCGCCAAGGGGGCCTGGTCCGACTTCGTGCTCGACATGGTGGTAGGCGCCGACCACGAGCTCGCCCCGGTGCGCGAGAAGCAACTCGAGGCCCGGCTCAAGAAGAACGAGATGAAGAGCAGCCAGATCGTCTTCGAATCCGAACTGAAGGAGATCGAGCACGATGCGATCAAATCGGCCAAACGCAAGGAGGCCGAACTCAATACGCTGATGATCGAAACCAATATCGGCGCCCAGCAGCAGGAAGCCGAACTGCGCCGCCGCGAGATGGCCGCCCATTCCGAGCTGAACACGCTGGGGTTGGAATCCAATATCACGGCCAAGCGGGCCGAAATCGAGCGGACCCGGCGCGAAATCGCACGTGCCAACGGGCTCGATGACGACAGTTCCGAGGGTCTGAGCGCCGACGATGGGTTTGACCTGCGGGCCGAGGGCGGCGGCAGCCGCAAGACCGGGTTCTGGGACAAGATCCTCGGCGGCAAGGACGAGATGGCGGCGACCGAGCCGAGCTTGGAGCGAAAGCCCCGGCGCTCGCGCTCAAATGAACCGCAGGGCCAACCTTCGGCCGATTTGGCCGTGTTGCGCGACACGGTTTCGGAACTGGCTGTCATCATGCGCGAATTGGCCAGCCACCAGGCGGGACAGGTCGCGCTTGCCGCGCGCACCGCCGCAGCGGGCAAAATCTCGGAAAACGCCAGGAGCGTGCCCAGAGCGTCGGAAGCATTCGATGCGTTCCGGCCCGGGCTCCATCCGCGACAATCGCCCATGTTTGGCACCGCCGCCTCGGGCATGGCTCGGCCGGAGCCTGGTCTCTCGGCACGATCCACGGATGGCACCGACAGTGCCTCGCCATCGGTGATTTATATGCCTGGACCTGCCGAGCCCCATTCGCCTCCGTCCGCACCGATGACCCTCGGGGCCGCGCTGCAGGCCGCTGGCAATGCGGCGCTCGACAACGAGGGATCGAACAGCTGGAGCGACAGGTCGCCCTTGCCGCCGCGGCGCCAGGATGGGCACCCCTCCGGCACGGTGCGCTTCCCCGAGGCGTTCCGCTGGGGCGCCGAAAGCACAATGGCGGGTGGCATTCACCAAATCGAGAATGCCATTGAGCCCATGGTGGCGGGCTCGATCGAGGTCGGTGGGTTCCCCGACGAGGCTCCCGAGCTGCGCCAGTCGTGGCATCCCACCGAAACTCCCGTGCCGACGCTACCGGCCGCCAATACCGCAACAATGACCGACGTCGAAAAATTCATCACCCGCACGCGTGACGCGGCCGAGGAGTCCGACGCAGGCCTTGACAGCGAAATCCGGGCCAACGGAGCCGGGGATGGAATGGCCTCTCACAGCCGGGGCGAGGCAACGCAAGATATTGATCCGGCTGCCGAAAGGTCGCGCAGGGAGATTGAGCGCGATCACATCGAGATCGAGCGCATCGCCACCAAATTCGGGCGCGGGGCGAGCCGCCGCCGTAACCAGAATTGAGCCACGGAACCAACCTAGTGGCGGCCCGACAAACTTTTTGCTCCCATCTTGGGAGAAACGGCAATCGTTCGTTAACCGAGTAGGCCCTTTAATCGACGTTGTTGCATCAGTGCTGAGCGGCCGGCGGGTTTCGCCGGCGGCCGAGTCAGCGGGCCAGAGGGTCAAGTGCCGATGAGCTTTTTCGAAAACGCGCGCCAATCAAGATTCGTCAAACATGAAGAAAAGCGGGAGAATATCTCCCGGTTCGCGGGCTATTTTCTCGACCGGCTCAGTGTCATCGAGCTGCCGACCCTTGAACAGCGCACCGTGACCTTGGTGGCCCGTTCGCCGGCATCGCCTGTCGCCAGATCGATGTTCGAGGCACACAAAGAGTGCAAGGCTCTTTCAGTTCGCTTCCAAGTCGTTTTCTGCCAGATCGAACCGGCCGAACACATCGCCGATTGGACCGATCTCTGCCTCGGCACAAACGGCGTTCTGCCAGTCGCCGAGTTGCGCTGGGCGCGCCATCCAGGCCTCAGTGACGCCCACGAGCAGATGGTGATGGGTCTTGGCCACAGCTGGCACGGCGATAGTATGCGCCGCGACCCCGAGACCAAGGATGCGTTCGAGACATTCGAGTGCTTCAACACCGAGGCGGCCCGCCGTGGAATGTTGGCCTTCAGGGGCATCTGGAGGATGAGCGAGGCGGTGGCGTCGGTCCGGCACGTGACCCGAGCCCAGGCAGCCGAGCAATCACCGCACGACGTTCTGGCCCAGCCTGCCCCTGGCGCGATCCTCGAGCTAGTGGCGGGTGCTTGCCGTTGCCCCGGGTGCCCCAGCGATCGCGCCAGGGGCAGGCTGGGCCAGAACGTCGTGCGGTGATTGCTCGGCTGCCTGGGCTCGGGTCACGTGCC
>Ga0209068_10000493_pt1 | contig 21395 bp, 24 predicted proteins | sample ColStrG_CSR_2012_FD_187200 | JGI IMG/M metagenome (GOLD analysis project Ga0209068, IMG submission 187200) | Freshwater sediment microbial communities in response to fracking from Pennsylvania, USA - Cold Stream Run_MetaG_CSR_2012 (SPAdes)... | ecosystem: Environmental > Aquatic > Freshwater >...
CGCCCCACGCCCAGCCGAGGGTCGGGCACGGGCAGGTGCAGGCGACTACCCACGACCAACCGTGCTCGTTGGCGTCCTCCAACAGGCCGTACTTCGTCCCGCACGTTTCGCATGTCGGCACCTCTCCGTTCTCCGCCATCTCTCGGAGCCGGTCACAGCCGGGACAATCGCAGCCAAAGTCGTCGTCGATGCGGGGGTACTTCCCCTCCCAGTCACGGGGTGAGTGTGGCTCGGCACTAGGGGCCATCACGCCGCATCGTCCTTCGTGGCCTCAAATGCGTGGCGGTCGCACAGAGCGTTGCGTGCACGATGGAGCTTTGGCAACTTGGCTTCTGCCGCTTCGATCCACTCCCGCCTGCGGCCGATCTTGTTTTCGAGTTCGAGGATTTGATCATTCAGCTCGTGGATGTCGCTGAGTAGCTCCTGCTCGTAGTTGTCCATCGTTCCTCCCTATTAGGCGACCAGATGCCGCCTTCGGATGACACAATGCGGGATCGAACAATGGCTGTCAACTGCCCCACCTTGACTGGTAGGCGAGGTCCTATAGTCGCATGGATAAGTCCCGGCGAGTGGGTGTGGAACACCCTACGATTCGCCATAGACCTGACAGTCCGGCTAGACACCCGGAAACCCGCTCCCGAAGTTTCGTTGGCTCGTCGTCGGCCACAGGGGCCGATCAGCGGACGGAAGAAATCTCCGATTTCTTTGTCACGTCACACCCCTGAGGCACACTGGCGGGATGATCGTGGCAGTGGAACATGCGGCGGGGTGGTGGACGTCCAACAGGGTTCTTGTGATTCTGACCTGCGTCCTCGCCGTCGCCTCTCTCGGGTCAGTCATTGGCTCCCTATGGCTGGCCCGTTCGGCCAAGGACCAGGCTGATGCCACTAGGGAGACTGTGAAAACGGCTAGTGACCAGCTCGAACTTGGCCGAGAATCGCTCGCCCAGGAGCGGGCCGCTCTGCAGGCGTCGATCAAGCCCCTGCTGGCTGACGTGCCTCTTGGTGTCTATGTTTCCGAGCAGCAGGATGGCTTTAGCTCGATCGGAATCCGGATGAGGAATCCAGACAAGGGCCGCATCTGGTGGTATCGGGCTGACGACAACTCCATCTATCTCGACGCACCTATTCGCAACATCGGGTCCGGTCCCGCATTCGTGAACGCCGTGCAGGTGATGGCCGGACCGGGGAATGTTGCCGAGGCACTTCTCGATCATCAGGTGATTCCGGTTGGAGAGCTGGCCAAGGTCTCCGCAACGTTTCTCCCCGGCGAGCCGTCCCATGGGCAGTTTCTCTCAGCATTCATCGAGGGGCACGTGCTGGCGGTGGGAGTCCGGTACTCGGATTCTGGCGGTTCGCAGCGGATTCAGTCGGTGATCTACTTCACCTTCGAGGACACTGCCGAGAATCCCCAACAGCGGGACGGAGCGGTTACGAAGGTCGAGTTCTACGAGTGCGACGAGCGATGGGTCCGAATGGCGGATCCTTACCTGAGTACCGGGGCCTCGTAGGCGCTCAATTGTGCCGCCCCGCCGAAGTGACGGCCATCTAGTCGGTGCGCGTGGCGGGTATTTCTGTTGGATTTGCTCAGCAAACTGACGGCGATGAGGAGATCCATGCCACTGTTTCCGTAGCCACGCCGCCCCCAACTGTTGAGGGATGCACTTCGCACCTGGCAAGTGTCTTTCCCTGTTGCAAGTCAAGCCTCAGTCTGAGGCGTAGATTCGGCTGGGATGGGAGTATGGCCTGATGAACAGCAGATCACACGATCCAACTCGATTCGGATACACGCCCGAGCAGTGGGAACGGGCAGTTGATGCCGGCGTGAGAGTCCTCAAGGAGGTGGCGGGGACCCGTGACAACGTGATCTCGTACACGGACCTCTGTGAGCGAGTATTCGCTGCATCGGATGTACGCGTGGTGCCAGGTGAATACGCACTTCCTTACATCCTTGGGGACATTTCGCGAGCCACGCTTGAAAGCGATGATTGCGCGATCTCCGCTCTCGTCGTCTACAAGAACAGTACCGATGCAGGCGCGGGTCTCTACGATCTGGCGGTGGTTGAAGGACTACTCCCAAAAAATCCTTCGGATGACCAGAAGGACATCTTTCGGTTCGATCACATGAACAAGGCCCACGACCTCTGGGCGCGACAGCGACACCGTCCGGGAGAAAGATTCAGCAGGCCTTAGGGAAGGAGCTGGTGCACCGTGGCCCGCACCAGAGTCTCGACGTGATCTGATGGGCGTGATCAACTCTGCTCATGCTTGTTGAGCCCGACATTCTGGTCGCTGAATTCTCCTACGCTGCAAGCGCAGCTGGTATCGACGGATGGCCCTGTGAGATTCGCACAGAATTCCTGACAGCTCCCCACCATCCTCCAACTCTGCCGGTCGGGTTTGGAGCAGTCTACGTATTCGCTCTTGGAAGCACTTACGGGACAGGAACGGAAGCCGGCTCAGGAACAGTACTGAAAGTAGGCCGCGTCGGTCCGTCGAGCGGGCCACGATTCACCTACCAACACTACGGGTCATCAGCCCCATCGACACTCGCCAAGAGCCTTGTCCGATACAGGATCATGTGGCCATGGCTGGGCATCGAGGCACTCGATTCCTCGAACATCAAGCTGTGGATGCTCGCGCACCTCGATCGGGTTCATTTCTATGTTCCAGCTGGTCATGACGCGGTACTTGCATCGCTCGAGATCTATGTTCGGGCGCGTGTTGGAAGCATCTTTGAGGGCGCCGCGTAGCACGTCCCGCTGGCACGCCAGCCCTAAGGCCCGGAAGCACGAGGTTCACCACTGACTGGGCCCGTAGGGGTTGAATCCCTTCATGAATGGTCTTAAGTCTTCGGGTGTGGGTTCCGGGGGGTCGGGTGGTGCCGCAAGTTGGATCGACGGGTCGATCTTGTCCGCCCGATCGGTGACCGACTCCAGCCATGACAGTTCGGCTTCATTGAGGTTCCCGACTTTGCGAGTCACGGCGACGAATTCTCGGAGGTCTCGGGCGTTTCGCCACCTGGCAAGCTGGTCGCTCATCCACTCGGTTCGCGTCTGATCGACGTACTGGACACGAGCGGCAGCCATGGCTTCCTCCCACTCCCGATTGCGCAACGCCTGCTGGCGCACGCGCTCCAAGTCCCGCAACCGTGCCGCCTCGGTTTGGGAAGCGAACTTGTCGAACGCATTGCTTAGCTTGTCCTCGAGGGTCCAGCGCTTTCGGTCGGCTGCCAGGATTGCTGTGGCGTAGCCGCCGTGGCCCTGCATGAGCACCAATCGACCCGTGGGCTCGAAGTCCCACTTCGGTACGTTCCACCCGTAGCCCGATTGATCTGTTGCACCTCCGAGGCCGTCGGCTCGTGGGGTAGGCGGTGGGTCTCCTCCTTGAAGGCGAGTTCATAGATGCACGAGCCGTCCACGAGGACTAGTCCCTCGCAGGTCAATCCGGTGGCTACGGACAGTCCGCGACGCCCTGCCTCGTTGATCATGGCTTGGAGAACGAGTAGCGATCGCTGCGCACTCGATGCATGCACCCGAAGGTGAGCCACACCCTTCTGGTGGTAGGTGTCCACCCAGCCAGACTTCCCCTTCCCGACGGTCTCGCGGGTTGCCCTGGGGTGGCAACCCCGCAAAGTCTCGGGGATTGGGATGGGAGGCGACGGTGGGTCAGGGCGCGGTTCTGACTCGACGCGCACGATCGCGAGGGTTAAGTCTCCATGGTCGCGGCCTTTGTAGCGGAGGCGGTAGCCCGGTGGGACAAAGTCTCCATTCAAGATCTCGTGGATGATCCGCCGGTATGCAGCCCGGGTGGACGGCTGTGGGTCTGGAACCATCAAGTTGCCTCCGGCCGAAATGACACTGGCGACAATTTCGGCGGGGGTCAGATCTGAAGTACCGCTTTGGGATTCACGCATGGGTTTGACCTGCATGCAGGATCGCACATCGGTGTCCGTGCGTGACCAAGAATCAGAGACCAGTTTCCGATGCAGCAGTCTTGCCGACCTTGAATGCCCTAGTACACAGTCGATGCCCTGGTGCGACATTGCAGGCGGTGACATGCCCCTACGGATAGAGCGGTATGGGACCAGCATCCTCTTCGTCGACTCCAGCAAGTGCTGCGATCATTCGCTCGAGGCCCCAGGTTCCGTCGAGAAAACCAACCCGTCCAGCGACCCACTCCTCGGTTTTGCCAGGACCGGCTGCCAAGTCACTCGCAAGGGCATCGTGCTCCGCATATGGAGCCAGCACAGCCACAACACGAGGTAACATAAACAAGAAATCGCCCACGTGCCGCCACTCACGTTCCCACCAAAATTCTTTCATGGAGTTCGTTGTCGGGCCCATCTGTTCAATAAAGGGCGTGAGTTTCAAGATTGGATCCTCACTTGGTATTGGTGACAAGATCAGAGGGCCTGTTACATCCGGAGGAGTGCTGACAATTGTGGCACTTTGACCACGTCGAGAGATTTCATTCAGTTGGTTCACTGGATTCGTCAGCCAGTAATGTCCAGGCGTGATGTCTTGGTACCATACGGGGTTCGCCCCCCGCTTGCGGCCATAGGACTTTGTGAAAACCACTCCGTATTGACTCAATGCCACCCCTCTTCCTGCAATCTCGCGTGTCAGCATCCAGGCCTGCTCAAGGGGGGCTTCGCTGAAGCAGACGCATCGCTGGGTGGCGGCGACATCGGGATCCTGAGAAGCTCGCACCGCCGCTGCGCCGTAGCAACTTCGTGCTTCGATTCTCCCGGCAATCAGAATCGATAAGAGATTGTCTCTGGCCGCAGCTTGTTGGTGGTCGCGAGTCAGGTGAATCAAGAATGTCGATAAATCCGTGCGGCGATGAAGCAGTGGAACGATGTCCTCGGGCATGTCGCAGTCCTCTCGTTTGGCTGCTGTTGCCGGTACGTCGCACGGTCCGGTGTCGAAGCAGCCGAATCTACCCTGGGTTCACAACCTATCGACTGGCCGTCGGGAAGCAGCGATTAGTGCGAACGTGCTGGCTGGAGTCTCGACGCGGGGCTATGGGGGCAGAGCTAACCTCTTGCGGGCGTGGATTGAAGCAGGACAGGCCTCCATCGCCCATGAGAGTGCCCTCTCCGAATGAATCAGCTCAAGCCAGCCGGCTCAACGTTCCCGTAGGCTGCCTGCCACTGCATTGTAGAGCAGGCATAGCGAGTGCCAGAGTATAATAACTACGTTCAGGTGGAATCGCAGGCTCAAAATGAAGTTCCCTTGGAGCATCAGAGAACGATTGCTGGAGGCCGAAAGGCGTTCAAACCTCATGCTGCATGAGGAATCTCTCGCTATTGCAAAGGACGGCACAAACCTCCAGAGGTCAGGTAACCGACTACAGAAGATCGCGATTGTGATTGCCGTACTTGGGATACTGACGATGACTGTGATCGCCTGGGCCCCTTGGTCCAAGCCCGCACCAGTTTACGCTGCCGTCCGGATTCTCCAAGGGACGAATGCAATCATTCCCTCTCCGATCATTTCAGTGTCGGTGCCGCCTCGATATCCGAGTCAACAATCTGATGACCACTGTGGGCGTTGGTGGAATGGCTGGTTCCAGAGCGAGGACGCATCCGCCCTGAAAGTGCCTACTGTCGAAATTTCGGCACCGGTCGGCGCTGCGGCTGCAGTTGTAAGCGCGACAGTAAGAGTGTTCCACTCATCGGTACCCCATGCCCTGTCCACGATCAGCTGCGTCTCCGGAGCTGGACCGAGCCCAGGTACCTTGCTTAATGTTGATCTGGATCGACCCAACGCTCTTCCGACGATTGTATCTGACGACGGTTCGAATGTGGCACTTTCAGTGCCTAACGCAGTTATTAGTATCCCAGCTGGCCAGACCGAATATGTTGCCATTACGCCCACCGGTTCGAAACGATGGTACGAGTGGTCGGTCAGCTTGGACGTTGTGGTGAATCAACAAACGACAAGTTATGCGTTTGGCAATCTCAAGTCCCCCCTCATGAGCTGGCTTGGACCGATGCCTGCAATAAGTTACGATTTTGATTTTGCGTCGCATTCTTGGAGGCAATTGCATTAGGGGACAAAGAGGATCTGCGATTTCACGCTACCATGCAGGAGTCGAATACTCTGTGGACGAGTGCTTTTGCACTACTGCGATAGCTCGAAAATCGGTGCCATCTGGATGAACTCGGAAGAGCCCAGAAGGGCCCGCGCCCAACCTATATGGTGAACCTTCGAATGCAATCCAATCACCTGATGGTGACCATGTCGGGTTGCTGTTCGCCATGGTCGAAAGCGTTGGGGATCTCAACAGCTCATGAAGACCCGTGCCATTGGGCCTGATGAGCCAGATATTGGTTTTCGCGTCCAACGTGCCTTTCTCGACACACATACTGAAGGCAATCCAATTGCCATCTGGTGACCATGCCGGATTATCGATAAGGCACACATTGTCAGTTCCTTGAAATACCAACCGTCGGCTGCCGCCCGAGACGGATGCTGTGTAGAGTGCGGGTGGCGATGAATTGTCGGCGTATGCAAAGAGGGTACCACTTGGCGAAATTGACAGACCCACTGCATTCTTATCAAATATCAGCGGCTGACTAGTCGGAATAGGTACCACATGACTCGAGAGTCCCGCAAGAGTAAAGCGTCGAATTGCGCCAAGGTCGTTATAAATGACTGTCGGTCCAGGCCCGCCAATCGAAAAGTACCGAATTTGCTCGGGGTATACATTTGTTACCTGCCAATGAGTTCCGGTATTGACATCTAGAACCCACAATTCATTGGCAGGAGGGTTAAGTCCATAGTTTGGCACTAGGAAGGCGAGGTCCCTGTGACCTGGCAGCCACATCGGCTTCTCGATTCCGTCTCCCGATGCGAGAACTCGAAGGTTGTTGCTTCCGGATGTGACGGCGATAGCACTCGTGCCTTGTTGAAGTGCCAGCGGGGGGAAGCTTGCGGTTGAACCGCTTGGATTACTGACTGAGCTGGAACAAGCCGCCAGAAACGCGCCGACGACAAACAAATTCACAGCCGCCGACGCCCAGCTCCGGGTCAGACGCGGATTTACGGGTCGGGACACGAACAAACTCTAGCTGACAAGACACTTTGGGAACACCTCTATACATTACTGGTTGACATTCGTCGTAGAGTTATTCGGCCAATGTGAATTGCGATTGGTGGAAGTTTGGTTATTGAATGGCGCTGGCTAGCGACTAAACCAACTTGGACCCGTTACCGCTTTCTCTCATTAAACGCTTCAGTTCCTCGACTTGATCCGTCAGGTCCTCGCGTTCCCGATGAATTGCTTGATATCCTTTCTCATACCCGTTGTTGAATCCTTCACTGAACGCAACGTCGACGAGTTCCTGTTGTCGATCTGAAGCAGTCTTATTCTCAAAGATGTCTCCATAAACAGACCGCTGCGACTCGTGCTCAACTTTGTAGATGTATGCGCCGACGAGCAGTAGAACGCAGGCGAAAGCAATGATGCCAATAAACTGTGGTGCGCCCATTGCGCCTGGATTTAGGGTGCGTAGAACAATGTCGGATGTTACAAACCCAGCGCCAAGAACAAGCCCCCATACACCCCAGCTCTTGAGGCCAACCCCAAAGCGCCAAAATGCTTGAGCAGCATTACGTGCATCGACTGCCGAGCGCACAGTTGGCGTATCAATTGAGTCAGAAGCCTCGAGCGAATCCACATTCAGTCCTTTCCGGAGTGCTGGCGATCTTGGTCGGCTGATCCGTAAAGGTGTTCGATGATAGAAGCGTTCTCCTTATCGCCGAGTACCGCACTCGCTGAGTTTCCAGTGAATGCAGATTCCCCGACATCCCGGGTTACCTGAGTCGCCGGATCCCGGGGCGTCGGCTTGGTGATGATACTTAGCATTCCTAGGAGGAGACCGATCACAATCAACGCAATGCAAAGCGGAATCACGAAGTGCTTCTCGAGTTGCGAATCGGGCCAAGTGACAATTGATCCGGCCCAGATTCCGGCTCCAGCTCCGATTACAACCCCTGCTAGTCCCGCGTCAGCCCACCGAGTCCACCGTTGCGAGGGCCGAGCGGTCCCTGAAGCAAACGGATGAACAATCGTTGACAGGGCAGAAGGGAGACTCAGCCTCATGCCCTAAGAATAGATGTTGGCCAAATGGTGCGCATGATGTCCGTTGGCGCCTTGCGGTTTGAGTCCCGACAAGGTTGCCTGAAGCAACTGCGAATCTGCGACTAACGACGGGCGGTACCCACCCGAACAACCCTCAAGCCTTGCGGAGACACATGACGTGCTCGAATCCCAACCTCCTGGCACGGTTCTCACCGAACCGCATGCGTGCCGTTGGCACTCTCGTGTCGGAGACCAGTGCCAGACCCATTCCGGCAAGCATGTCCATGTGCCATTGCACAACCGGCACTTCCTCACCTTGGCGAATGTGATTGGACACGTTGAGGAGGAACAACCCCTTGGGTACGAGCACCCTTTGCACCTCCTCCCAGGCACGGCGATGGAGCTGACGGTAACGCTCTCCCCACTGCATGGCACCGGAGTTCCCCGGGGTAAGCGGCCGGCCCAGGGTGTGGCGGTAAGTAACGCGTTTGCTCCCATCCTTGGCATTGTGATGGTCGGCCATGCGGTTGCCGTAGGTGGGCGACGTGACGACTGTGTCGAAGGTTGCATCTGTAAAGGGGAGCGCCCTCGCGTCCCCGACCAAGGTCCGAGGGTGCTGTGCGGCCCACTCCGGCTCCAACTCGACGCCCACGGTCCGGATCGAGATCCCGTCTCCGAGGATTGCGCCCTCGGGACGGCACCCGTCCCGAGCAAGGGTGTGGATACCCCCAACCCCGGCGAAGGGGTCGAGAACCGAGAGGTGCCCTTCGAGATTCCGGGCCTCAGTTTCGAGTAGGGGCGCGACGGTCTGGAGGATTCCCTTCGAGAAGCGGGCGGGGTGGGATGGTGCCGGAGAGATGACCGAGAACATTGGAAACTCCCTAGTCACGCCGCCACCTCGAAGCTGAACGGCAGTTCCAAACGTCGGGTCCACTCTGGACTAGGTGTCTCTGCGATGAGCCCGGATCGGAGCCGTCTCCGACTGGGGCGACCAGGAATCAGGAACTACTTGGCCGCCGCGGCGCCTTCGTCTCACCCGGTCGCAGAGCTGTGGATTGAAGTTCAGCACAGCTCGCTTGATTAGGCTGTGCCCGATCTCGGCAGGTAGTGGGGGAGAATGGCCTACGACAAGCAGTCTTTAATACCGATCGCAGGATCAGCTAAGCCCCGACGTTCCGGCATCTTCATTTCCTACCGTCGGGATGACGCTTCCGGCGAGGCGGGACATCTCGCTGCTGACCTCGGGAAGCGCTTCAAGCCGGAGCCCATCTTTATTGACATTGACTCAATTGCACCTGGGGCAGATTTCGAGGCCCGAATAGAGCAGTCGCTCAGTGCCTGCCGCGTGACGTTCGCGTTGATCGGAAAACGTTGGCTGAACACTGTGCTCCCGGATGGGACGCGACGTCTTGACCACGAAGGTGACCTCGTGCGGAAGGAGATCGCGTTGGCGCTCCGGCAACCCGACATCGATGTGGTCCCTGTGCTGGTAGAGGGTGCCGTGATGCCTGATGCCGATCAGCTGCCGGCTGACATCGCTGACCTGGCAAAGCGGAACGCGTTCGAGCTCAGCAACAAACGTTGGCGGTATGACGTGGGTCAGCTCTGCACCATTGTCGAGCGCCACAACAGATCGTTCTTCCGCCATTGGACGAGACCACGTCTCTGGGCGCTAGCAGCGGGAGTTCTGGCCCTAGCTGGTATGGCGGCGTATGGCATTACAAGTAGCGCCACGGGCGAGAACGGTCCACCTGCGGGCCGGGCCATTCTTGTGCCGGCCACCGTGTCTTCCGCGGTCGATGAGTGCACGCATCAGCTCTTCACCGCTGTCGATGGCACAGTTGGCCCGCTCACGTGTCCGGGGAATCAAATCAATACTCTTGCGTGGCAGTACTACGCAAAGTTTAACCCGCTGGTCATGGCCCTCGGTCGCTTTGCTACAGAAGGTCAGGTCGCCAACACGCTGTGCTCAGACCTCAAGAACAGCACAATAGGGACCGTTCCCAAAGAGATCGAGGCTTATCGGATGTCTGCGCTCTACTACGGATGGATGTTTGCCCTACCGCCGACGGAAAACGACGTGATCAGGTGCTGACGCATCGCACAACCAACCAAGGCATTCCAGTATGCCGATGCGGCTGAACAACGACGACGAGGGCGAGGGCGAACTCAGCCTCAGACCACTTCGCTCCAACTGTGATGGCGTGACAGCGGACCAACCAAACTGGTCGGACCGCGGGCCACCCAGGGAACGGCGGGGTGGGAGGTGCCGGCTCCTGTCTCCCGAGAAAAGCTGATGAGGAACCGGACTCAGCCGGCAATTTCAAAGTCGTTGAACTTCATCACGCCGACCCAGTCGTTACTCTCGTCACTGATGATCTCGTCTACGGTGGCCGCCACCGCCTGCACCTCTCCGAGAGTCTGAGCGTCGGTCATCCGACTCTTCGCTGATAGGAGGTACCGTCGAGTTCTGTCGTAGACATTGGCATTTCTTAGGTATTGATGGTGGGCGCTGATGCCGGCGAAGGCGGAGCCGAAGGCAGGCAGGCATATCGCGAACAGGTCGAGGTAATTGTCCTGTGTCTCGCCCGAGATGAGGGACGCTGCGTGCAAGATCGCGATGATGATTGTGACCATAAACAGCCCGAAGGACAAGCGCGCGAGCCAGGTGTATCGCCTTCGCTGCCAGGCGGTGGTCTTTCGGTGGTACTCGATCTGACCCTCGATCCAAGATCGAACGAGAAGTCCCTTCAGTGCTTCGACCTCCGAGTCCTCGACCTGAATCTGCGGGCATGTATTCCATACGTACCCGTAGGCCCGTCTGAGCCACTCATCCTCGGTCGAGGTATCCCCACTGAATCCACCCTCACGGCGATAGCCCAGACCGGCAGCCTTCAAGAACACCGCCGAGCGCAACCGCTCTGCCAGGAACCTCGCTGAGAGCCACCGGTCATGCAGCGCCTTCCGCCTTCCGAATGCGAAGACGAGAATGACCAATGCGAGGAAGAAGAGTTCCACTGCCGCCAACGCCGGGTGACTCTTCCAGAAGAGCGCCACGGTGGCGATCGTCAGAACGGCCATGGCTGCCGCTACGAACCCGATCGTCGTGAGGCGGTAGAACCAGCGTTGGTATTTGATGGCCAGGCGGTCCGCCCGAACAAAGTAAGGGGTCATCCAGGCCGACAATTCCCGCAATTCGTTGCCATATTCGTCATCTGTCAGTGGTAGGTACGACTGCTCACTGGCTATTTCGGCCTCGAATTTCCCGGCTCTCAATTTCCGCCCACCGAACAGAGTGGTCTTGTTGTAGTCGGCAAGCAACTTACAGGCGGCGCGAGTCCCATCGATGGGCAACGAGATCGTTCCCTCCAAATCCCGCCGCCATGGCGGCCGGTCAATTCCCAGCGCGAGGAAGCCGGGCGCCAGGGGCCCGTCTCCGAGATCTTCGCCGTTCTCTCCCCCATCGGGCGGTACCACTAACAATGGGACTCGGGATCTGAGGGCGTAGGTGACGACTTCCGCCGTGCCTCCCCGTCCGCGACCAGGTTGACCGTCCCAAACCGCAACGAGCACGTCACACCGATCGACCACGTACTTACCTGCACGCTCGTACCCCTCCTCGGGGCTAGAAGTTGGGGGAGCGGTCTCCACGAGAGCGGCCCGGGAGAGCAGGGCATCGAATTCGTCTTTCGATGCTCGGTCTGGGAAATTTTCCCGGCGATAGTCGTCGGCGGCATACGGGAGCGGCACCTCCAACATACCCCCCGGAGTTTCGAGTACGGCTTGAGCAAGTAACTGGTCTGCTCCCATAGCCAATGATGAAATCGCATTCAACACCACCGGTGCCCCAATCGAGCCGAATAGGTCGTTGATGCGCTCGAAAGCGGCCACGATGCCCTTGCCTGCCTCCGCCGGATTTGCAAGACTCCTGTGTCCGGTGACGCCAACCCTCACGATGAAAGGAATGCGGCCAAGCCCGAGCCGATCCGCAATATGATCCGGGTAGACATGAGTGTGCGGAGCCGCGATTGCCTGGTCACGGTCCGAGTGATGATTGGGCACGTTGCCTCCGATCGAGCGAGCGGCGGCTGGTTTCTTGCGTCAACCGAAAGACCATCTCGCGATCACTTGTAATTGCTGTCATTCTAATTGGCCTCGATCCACCGACTCAGGCATTGATCGCCACCTATCCGCGGTAGGTGCCACCCTGCCTGAAGGAACTGTGATTACTACGTCACGATTCACTCCTGCAACAGGAGGCACTTTCAGTGAACCCAGTATCGCTCTGGATCGACCGCTGAATGGGCCTGGAATCCTCAGAGGCCCTGTTGTCGTATTCTGAGAAAGTGGAAAACGACCGACAATGGCGAGACAAGGGATCGGTAGCCTGCAGGTCTGGCCTCCCTGAGAATTCCTTCGCCCGTTGGCGTCGTCCACTCTCATCCCGGCGTACCCAGACGCCGAGGCGTGGGAGGTTCGCTGGGAGGCCTTCACCTGCAGGCAGGCAGACCGCGCATTCAGCCCACTCGCTCATCGCTCGAGGAAGTTAGCGGGCTTCGGGAATGGTCGCCTCAAGCCCGCGCCATCTGCGGCATCGTCAAGGAAGTCAGCTTGGCCTGGATCTCTGGACGATGGGCTCAATACAAATATCAGCTCATCTCGCGGGGCGGGGCAACCGTGCTGATATCTCACCGATCCTAAGCTGGAAACGATATTCACCGTCGAGCCCGGTGAGTTGCGGTTCTCTCCTTTCAAACCGGCGGCCGCTCCGTGACTAGGCGACGAAGGTTTGGCCGAGCCGTCATCGGTGCAGAGACGTCAGCACCCCAGGCAACTCCACGCCCGGCCGTCAACCTATTTTTGAGTTACCGACGCGATGACTCGTCTGGCTATGTCCGTGCTCTTTATGACCAACTGGTCCAATACTTCGGAGACGAAAAGGTCTTCCGAGATATCGATTCTATTTTGCCCGGTATGGACTATATGGATGCCGTCGACAGAGTGCTCGCTACCTGTGATGCCGTCCTCGTCGTGATTGGACCGAGATGGCTGAGTTCGAGTGGCCCAGATGGAACACGACGCCTCGATGATCCCGAAGATCTCCTCCGGTTGGAAGTGGAGGCGGCACTTTCCGGCACTCAGCGGGTATTCCCCGTGCTGGTCGAAGGTGCAGTGATGCCGCGTGCCAACGAACTGCCTCCTTCCCTCTCGCGACTCGCACGCCGACAAGCGGTCGAGCTTTCCGATAGGCGGTGGAGCCGCGATGTCATCGACCTAATTGGTGTCCTGAACCGAATCGAAGACAAAGAATCCCCATCCGTATCGAGCGCACCCGAGCCCCAATTTGCCGGCAGTGATCATGATTTACCTTTCCCTCATGCCTCCCCAGCGGGCGCCATCCAGCCTCAGCCGGATGCGATGGGGGGATCTGACGACTTCGAAGCCCCCAAGTCTGCCAATACAGATCAAGATAGGGATGCCGTGGGGACATCAACAGCTTCGGGTACTTCAAATCGTCCTGACCCACCCGAGCTCGATGATGAGACTAAATTGCATGTGGAAAGATCCCCGAATACCTCACCGGACGGACTCATATCACCGAAGCACGTAGCCGGGATTCGAGACACAACGGCAAAGGAATACATTGCTTCATCTGACGTGTTGCCGGATTCGCCACTTCCATCTCCATACAACCAAGCACGTGGAGGCCGTTCGGTCGCGGCACTGGGGAGTCGGGACGACTTGGCAGCGCAAGTCGATGCTATTCGCCCTAGGCCTAAACGTCACCTCCACAAAGTGGCAATTGCCATCGGAGGCTTGATCTTGATGGCCTCGGCCATCAGTCTATTTGTTGTTCTAAAATCACCCTCGCAGTTGACGCAATTGACTTCAGCAGCACGTAAGGATGGTTGGTCGGTCCCTCATCCGATCCCCGGAAGCGTTGCGGGCCTTACCTCCATATCCTGCACCAGTTCCACTTTCTGTGCAGGCGCCGCGTCCATTGACGGTGCCTCCTTCATCTTCAATGGAACTAAGTGGACATCCTATAAGATTCCGACTGAACTCGTATCATGTTCAGCTATTCAGATTTGTGTTGGATTGGGCGGGAACTATGATCAGGCTAGTAGCTATAATGGCTCATTATGGCTCAGTGCCGGAACCGTGGATTGGGCATCGCAATCCACCGATCGAGGTGGCTCACTCTCCTGCGCTTACACTTTCTTCTGCGTGGCCACAATATTTAGCGGGTACTATGCCACGTTCAGCGGGGGTTCTTGGTCCGCTCCTGCACCAGTTGGACGACTGTCAGCAGGTACGGGAATTGTTCAAGTATCGTGTGCGAGTTCGACGTTCTGCGAAGCCGTGGACAATGCGGGCTATTCCCGAATCTATAACGGAACAGGATGGTCGGAGAATCAGCCGGTTGGCGGAGATCTGAATGGGCCAAGTGGGGGTTGGAGTATTTCGTGTGTGAGCTCCTCATATTGTGGGGCAATTAACGTTGTCCAGGGGTGGTGGTCGACGTTCAACGGCAGTCGGTGGTCCAATTCGGAGTATCTCAACATTATGCCGGATTCCTCAGGACTCGGTCTCTCGTCTCCTGAGGTCGGTTCGCTGTCCTGCACCAGTAGTGATTTCTGTGTCGCTGCGTATTCGAATGGTCTTGCGTATACATATGATGGTAGGCGGTGGTCCCGACCTGTGCTTATCGCCCATCCGCCCAGTACCGACCCACTGGGTGTACAAGACTTATCATGCGCTAAGGATAGGTCTTGTACCGCTATCGACGGTAACGACGTAATCTACAAGTCATGATCATCGGGATCATTGTCGCATTAGACGGAGTTAACCGGATGGTGGATGTGCCAGACCAGGTCGACTCTGAGCGAATGTCCCGAGCTGGTAGCGCAGTCGTCAGACCGACGGCGGGGAAAGGTGGGCGCTCGATGGTTGTCAAGGACAAGAAGCGGGAACAAATCCTGGCTGATCTTCAGCCGGTGTTGGTCGAGGACGAGGAAGTCCTTGCCGCCACCCCTGGTCTGGCGCACGCCGAGCGCATGGGCAAGAAGTCGGCACGCCGAGGGACGTTGTTTCTGACCGACCGCCGAGTTGGCATCTTCACCAAGAAGATGGGTGGCCACGACCTGACTGACTTCGCCTACGGACTTTTGACTTCGTTCGAGCACAAGAAGGGCCTGACGATGTGCGAAGTCACAATCCACGCCTCTGGGGCCACAATGCAGGTGCGGCAGATCGACAAGACCGAGATTGACGAGCTTATGAAGCTCCTTCGGGACCGAATGGCAGTGGCGCACAATCACGGTGCGCCTGCCGCTGCGGCACCCAGCGGGGTCAGTGCCGCCGACGAGATCGCCAAGCTTGTGGCCCTCCGGGACTCCGGTGCTCTGTCCGAGGAGGAGTTCCAGGCCCACAAGGCCAAACTCCTCTAGTCACGGACCCGGCCGATGGGTGAAGGTCGAAATAGTGAAACGCCAGAGATGCGCAGCCGACGACTTGATACGGCACAAGTCCACCTCAACTTGTCGAGGGATCTCTCCAACGGATTGACCGGCGGAGCGGCGGCGACGTTTCTCGGCCTCGTATTCTCGCCATTTCTAAGCAGGGCGGCAGTGGTGGCGCTTTCCGTTGCGGCAGGTCACCGACAGCATCTTCCTGATCACAGCCGGGGTTGTCTGCGGGATTCTCGGCCTGTGGGCAATCGTATTCAACGGCGGGAAACATCAATGGCCGGCCAATCAAGGCAGTACTGCCTGGTGGCAACTCATGGGGATCGCCACATTTCTCATGCTCTACGGCGTTGCGAACCGGCGGGTCGAAGAGAGAGACCAAAAGCGATTGGATGCGGCACGTCGACATTCCTGAGCACTGCTGGTTCGTCAGGCTGACGCTTCGGCCGGTGAATCAGGTAGTAGTCGACCGGCCTTCTGGAGTTGTTCGACAACAGTCTCTCGGTCGTCGTAGAGGTCCCTGAGAATCCAGATCACGTACTGCCGTGCGTCGCCATATTCGGCGGCGTCGACGGGCCTCCACTCGTCGTGGACGATGTCGTTGCCGAGTGACCGCACGTTCTGATGCGCCTTGGCTTGCCTGGCTTTGGTTATCACGCCGTCTTCGGCAGCCTGGACGATCTTCTCGTACAGGTTGCCCTTCGTGTAGCCGTTGACCTTGAGGGTCTTCTCAAGAGCAGAGCGCAGGGTCGTACTAGCTGCCCGGAATGCTTCGGCCCCTGCAGCCCGCTCGGCCTCCCTGACCTCCAAGCCAAGTTCGTCGGGGATGCCAGCAGGTAACTCGGCAAAGTCAGGAGACGTAGGGAAGAACTCATCGAGTGTCCAGGGCTCAATACCAATCTGTGATCGGACGGCGAACCCGCCTCGACCGCAACCGAGGCACTCCATGAGGAAGTAGTTGAATTCATGTTCGGTGGCGCCGATGTTGACTCTCCGCATAATGACGGCATTGCCATGCGGCGCGAATCGGCTACGCACCCCGCCGCAGCTCGGACAGCGTGCCGTGACAGCCCCTTCGTGCCAGACGGGCGGTTGATGGTCGTTCATGGGGTCCTCGGATCATTGGCGTCGGTTGATGCAGCGTAGCGATGGGCCGTGACGCCCAGGCGGAGGCCCTTCGAAGCCGATCGGAAGCCCCGCACGCGATCCGAAGGTCCAGCCCATCAAGACCCAGTCCGGACGCCTGACCTGGAGTTTCCGGTAGACATCTGTCCGAGCACACTGACAGCACACACCACGACGTGTGACGTGTATAGTGGCTCCCGTGGAGTATGAAGAGGCCCGGGACATGTTTGTGCGGACGTGGGTGGCCGTTGCCCAGGCCCAGGAGCGGGCCAAGGAGGCCGTGCGCCTATCTGAGGGAGGGATGGAGGTAATTGATGGGCTCGTGAAGATGTTCCCGGAGTTGAAGACCGACCCGGACGCTCGACTCCCAGACCCTCAGTCATTCGGCGATCCGCCACGTGGGCAGGACGCCGTGCGGCAGGTGATGGAGGGAGTGCCAGGCAGATGGTGGACGGTCACCGGCCTCGTCAATGAAATGGAGGCACGGGGTTGGCCTGCGGCCCCAAACGCCGTACGCCAGGCTGCTGATCGGCTCGTCAACAGTGATCCGACGCTCTATCACCGTGGCACGGGCGAGAAGACGGGATCGACCACCTACAGCTTTCGCCCATTCGACAGGCATCCACCAGTTGACGTGGACATGGTGACGCTTCTGGGTAGTGGACCTCACCCAGAAGACCAAGAACTCCAGGGGGTTGACGAACCCCCTGAATAGCATCCGGGCGGCGTTCCAGATTTGTTTACTGGCCGTTTCTGAACGCACGGGGTGTCGGTGGTGCCGAGGGGTTTCAGCCCCTCGGCACCGTCGCGTTCAGACGAGCGTATCGGTGCCCCCTTAATTTAGGCGGCTACCTCGAAGCTGAACGGCAACTCCAAACGTCGGGTCCGTTCCTGCTGTGGAGCTTCTGCGATGAGCCCGGGACGGAACCGTGGATGCGGATGGGTGGGGGAGAGGGAGCAGCGTTCGAAATGGTGAAGTTGAACTTCAACATGGGATGGCCCTCCGACCCGTCAAGAGTTGCCCTGCGGGCGGCTACGCCGCCCTTGACTGGGCCTCGGCGCCGTCAAGAGCCTATCGGCGGGAGCGACAAGAGAATGTTTGAAATGGTGTTCAGGGTCACGTTGAGTTGGAGCGATCGTGGGATCGAGGCCAACTTGAAGCTCGCTGGCACATAGTCTTTTGCGGGTTCTGCGAGGTGATCATTCGTGTAGGCGAAAAGGCCCACTCCGTCGAGGAGTTTCTCGAGGCTCTGAGAGGTGTCGATACATGCTCGCAAGTCAGCCTCGCCTGTCACGCGAACTGCCATCAGGTAGTAGGTCTTGGGCTTGCTGTGCTTGCTCCAAGTTGCAAGGTCGCCAGCAAGCGGCGCTTGATGACCGCCTTGTTTGGCAATCTGAATTCCGAATCCGGCTTTGATGTCCACCGCCTTGAATGCGAGTTCCTTCGCTCGTTTCAGATAGTCGGCACTACCATCGCGCCCGGTTGCCTTCTGCTTTGTGCTGCCCGGATGTTTGGGCGTTCCTAGCATCTTCGTCTCGACCAAGACCTCGGCGATTCCCGATCCGGGGTACGTCACGTCCAAATTGTGGTTGGTGAAGATTTCTCCCTCGACCACCCTTCGATTGACCAGTGGCAACCCGGAAGCAGCCTCAAGGAGGTGAGCAAGCAGATCGTTGAAGTAATCGCCCTTGCCGTTCTGCCGATCAGCCTGAGTCGACAGGCCGGCAGAGACACAAGCATCGAATGCAGCCATTGCGGTCAAGAATCCAGGTTCAATCTGGGCCCATGAAATTGGTGCGGGAGCTGATGCAGCGACTGCCCCAAGGTGGTCTCGAAGTGGCTGACACGCTGGCGAGGTGACAAGAGCGCTGGGCTTCTTAGCTGCCACTCGCCACGCCCTTGCTTGCTCCGCGAATACTGCGCCTGGTCGCCAGGTGGGATCGCGCATGTCGAAGATCGGCAATGTCCTGAGCCCGAAGCCCGCACGCGTCACCCAACAAAGTCTCGTCAACGATGTCAACGGCATCGAGCAGCAGCCCGTTGCCGATCAGCCTTCGCAGTATCGGAGCAAGTTCGACCAAGCGAGTGGCGTTACTTCGAACCAACTCAGAGCTCGGCAGAGGCAGACGCAGCGCTTCGCTCGGTTCGAGCTTGAGGATTCCCCCACCATATGAACGACCCACGAGCTCGGCTCCGAGCATCGTTGCACTGTTCAGGCTCGCAACCGCAAGTGCAATTCCAAGGTCTCGATGGCCCTCGGCCAGGTACAAACCATGCACGGAGTTGAGGTGCCTCACCCTCGCTTCATTCGTAACCAATCGAGGAGTGTCGGCATTCATGCAGGTAACCAGCAAGTCAGCCACGGGCACTTGCGGGACTTGCCACCAGGGCGTGCGCACGCGGCACTTGTATGCCAGATCAACACCGTCCCGCTCGCCCTGTCGGATGTATTCGAGTGCCGCCTTGGACGGCTCCGACGAGGGTCGAAACATCAGCGTCTGCTGTCCCCTGCGGCCCAAAGCGCTCACTGCTGAGCTCGTCAGCCGGATTGCCCTGAGGTGATGACTTCCCGGAGGTGAGATCCGAACGAGTTCAGACCTCGAAATTCCGAGTTCGACTGCACGCTTGGGAGACATCGAAAAATATGCGTTGCTTCCGGTGACCGATCCAAGCGCTACATAGCCCCATCCACCCATGCCTACGAAGGAGTTGTCTGCAGCAAGCCTTTCCAGGTGCAGGGGCCCATCGAGGCCCGAAAGGAGCGCACCCGTCCACTTGTCGGAGTAGTCGAGGGGTCGATAGGAGAGGGTGTTAGCCGGGGCGGCGAGGTCCTCGGCCGAACGAAGTTGGCGAACCGTGAAGTGATCGGTGCCGCCAGTGCCTTCACAAAGCAGCAGGACAGCCTCCGTCATGACTCCCGGGAAGACTTGACCCTCGAACATGACCAACGAGACCGAAGCGAATCGTTCGAGCAGGAATCTTCGGACGTCACTTGCGTAGTTGGCGGCCAGAAGTTCAGCAGGCAAGACAAATGCAAGTCGACCCGCCGGCTTGAGAAACGCAGAAGAATGCACGACGAATGAGGCCCAGGAACTCGCCAATTTCGTTAACCGGACTCCCTGACGAAGTGCAGCTTCGATGGCAACCGACCGGGCCGGGCCCGAAAAGTCGTGGAATCGGACATACGGCGGATTTCCGATTACTGCATCGAAGCCCTGGGTAGGCTCTGCGTCCAAGAAGTCGCCCACGTTCACTTTGGGTCGGACGCCGTGTCTCTTGACTAGGCGACGAGCCTCTCTAGCGCTTGGATCGTGAATCTCGAAGCCAGCTATGGAGAGCTCCGAAGGATCTCCCCCTAGAGCGACCATCCGGCGAGCAGCGGCCTCCATGAATGCAGCCTCGCCACATGCGGGCTCCAGGACCACGTCACCAGGGGAACGCACTGCCCAGGCAGCCATGTAGTCGCAAATGGGTTCGGGGGTGAAGAACGCGCCCCGAGCCTTCCGAGACTGTGCGGTGTCGATGGTATCTACTCCTTGGGTAATTCTGATGTTCGCCCCCTGAATCTACCGTCAGCATGGTTCGCCACATGTGAACCGACCATCTTGCTCGCCGTCGCCGACCACGACTGAGCCCGTGGCACAGGTGCAGGACTCCGGCTCCGCCTCCCTCTCATCAGGGCTATTGCTGGCGCAACCGCGAATCCGGTGCGACGCAGTTTGAGGGTGCTGTGTTCCAGGACACGCACCCAAGCGGACTCGAAGCATTTGCTCAGCCGCACCGCTGGCACTGCGGGCAGTCCCCAGCATCTCTCTGAGGCCACCGAATGTCAGGTTACGATCAGATCTATGTCGGATCTGAACGAACAGCTAGAGCAGCTGCAGGCTGAGGAGCCTGACGTGATGACCGAGTCCATACCCCTCCTATGGTTCATCCGGCGGGTATTGGAACAGGAAGAACTCGATTCGTACGAATATGTCTTCGAAGAACCGAAAATCGTATTGGGCGTGCCATTCGACGCAGCATTTCTTGCAGAATCCGAAGGTGAATCAGGAGCACAGACTGTAAATCTTATTCAGATTACTTCGGAAACTGATGCAGCCGTAATCGAAGATCATGCGAGTACCTCACTAGAACATCTAAGTTCTCCGTCGAGTACAGGCGGCACTCAAGCAGTGAAGGACATCGTATTGGGCCTTGGCCTGACGACACGCCGGAAACTCGACCCAGCGTCGACCAACCTGCGTCTGATTGTTCTTGCACCCAATGCTTCTGTCGGAGCGTCAGATGAAGAGTCGGATGGGTTAGAGCTTCAAGTATACGATGCTGACCGCCTAGATCAGCTGGCGCGAGCAATCTCAGCTCCTTCGGCCAAACAGGGCACCATTACGGTGTTAGCGGAACCGATGGAGATTCTCGAAACTCCTATCGATGCCGGGACAGTGTTCGTCTGTCCTGTAGCGGCTGCGGACATTGTGCAATGGCCTGGAATCGACGACCGCACCTTATTTGACCTTAATGTTCGACTCAAATTGGGCGCAAAACGTGTGAGGCAGTCACTCGAAGCGGGTATCAGAGAGGCGACCGGAGCCGGAGATTTCATAGCCGGCCACAACGGCATCACAGTAGTTTGTGATGACGTGAAGAGAGTTACCGGCGGTCTGGAGATCACCAACTTCTCCGTCGTAAATGGCACCCAATCCGTTATTG
>Ga0209068_10000495_pt1 | contig 21315 bp, 20 predicted proteins | sample ColStrG_CSR_2012_FD_187200 | JGI IMG/M metagenome (GOLD analysis project Ga0209068, IMG submission 187200) | Freshwater sediment microbial communities in response to fracking from Pennsylvania, USA - Cold Stream Run_MetaG_CSR_2012 (SPAdes)... | ecosystem: Environmental > Aquatic > Freshwater >...
ACTTCCTCATCTGTAACCAGCAACACGCGCACCGGCCTCGGTAGGCCGCCGTGCAAAGTTCGCAGGGCTTCAATGGCGCGCAGCATCAAGGCAATGCCGGACTTCATATCGAAAGCGCCCGGGCCTTGCAGGCGGCCTTTCTCTAGCTTGCAGGGCATGTTGGCGAGCGCGCCGAGTTCGTAGACTGTGTCAAGATGGCCGAGGAGCAAAATTGGTTTTGATGCTTTAGCCGCATTCGTCGCCGGGAAATCCGCCTGCAGATGATCGCCGAACTTCTTTTGTTTGTGGACGACTACCTTGCCGCCCAGCTGTTCCAGACGCGCGGCTAGCCATTGGCCGAGCTTGTCGACGGCGGCTTTATTGTCGCTTGGGGATTCGATCTCGACCATCTGGCGAATGGTTTCGACGAGGACATCGCGGCGCGCTTCGAAGTAGCGCAGATACTCGGCCATGGGGCCGCTGTTGGTGCTTTTGGTTGTCATGAAGTAAATCCGCAACGCAAGCAGGTGAAAACTCTGCCTCGGGCGCGGGCATCCAGTATAATCTCGCTCTTGTAGAGCTTAAAGAATGACTGAGACAGCACAAACCGCTAACGAAGCGAATACGCCGGAAACTACGCCGGCCGCGCCCGAGGCTATTTTGATGGACATCAACGCGATCATGCGGGTTCTCCCGCACCGCTATCCGTTCCTGCTGATCGACCGGATCGTGGAGCATCGCCCGAAGGAACGCATCGTCGCGATCAAGAACGTCACCATCAACGAGCCGTTCTTTCAGGGACACTTTCCGGAGTTGCCCATCATGCCGGGTGTCCTGGTGGTGGAAGCGATGGCGCAAGCTGGCGGGGTTTTGCTGCTGACGCAGCTTCCCGATGCCAACAGCAAGCTCGTCGTGTTCACGGGAATCGAGCGGGCGCGGTTTCGTCGGCCCGTGATGCCCGGCGACCAGTTGCGCATTGAGGTCGACGTCGTTGCGTGGCGCAAGACGGCCGGCCGCATGGAGGGCAAAGCCTTCGTGAACGGAAAACGCGTCGCTGAGGCGACCATCTCGTGCGCGGTGGTGCCACGCAAGGGCATGACTGCTTCGAGCGAGTAGAGGAGTTTCTAGTTTCTAGTTGGCAGTTGGCAGTTTCAAGTTCCAAATCTAATTTTTCATTCCGAGCGCGGCGAGGAATCCCTTTCGCAGAAAGGGTCGCGGGTGGGAAAGGGATTCCTCGCTACGCTCGGAATGACAAATTTGTTTATTGACTAGATTGTTCGTCATTTCAGATGCCCATTCATCCCACCGCTATCATCGACTCCAAGGCCCGTGTGGCCGAGTCCTGCAAGGTTGGTCCTTACTGCATTGTTGGCCCGGACGTGGAACTTGGCGAAGGCTGCCATCTGGTTTCCAATGTCCACATTGAAGGGCCGACCCGGATCGGAAAAAATGTGGGGATCTTTCCGTTCACGTCGCTGGGGATGGCTCCGCAGGACATCAGCTATGCGGGCGAGCCGACGCGGCTTGAAATTGGCGACGACAACGAGATTCGCGAGTTCGTCAGCATCAATCGCGGGACGGCGAAGGGACGCGGTGTGACTCGCGTTGGCAGTCATGTGCTGGTGATGGCTTACACGCACATTGCGCACGATTGCGAAATCGGAGACCACGTGATCCTGGCCAACGCAGCCACGTTGGGCGGGCACGTCACGGTGGAAGAGTGGGCCGTCGTCGGAGCGCTCTGCCCGGTGCATCAGTTCGTGCGGATTGGCGCGCATTCTTATATCGGCGGTGGTACGACGATTACGCGGGATGTGCTGCCGTTTTCAAAGTCTGCGGCGGCTCGCGATACGCATGCGTATGGAATCAACGCGGTTGGCCTGGAACGACGCGGCTTCAGCAAAGAGCGCGTGCAAAGGATTCATCACGCCTACAAAGTGCTTCTAGCATCGAAGCTCAACACCTCCCAGGCACTGGAGAAACTGAAGGCCGAACCGGATGCGGGCGAAGATGTGGCGATGCTGATCCGGTTTATTGAGGCTTCGGAACGCGGCGTGATTAAGTAACCCCACGCAGAGAATTCGCCGCTTCTAACATTTATGTTATGAAGCGCCGCGTCGAGGTTAGGGTTTCGGCTTGTTGGCGATCCATCCGATCACGCTGCGATTTTGCTATGAAGCTTGTTTTCAATCAGATACGAAGGGCGCTGGCGCTTGATTTCGTTTGGCGTGCGCCATGCATTTACTCATTGCGTAAGCGGGAACAAAATCCGAGCCAAGGAGCTAGACCATGAAGATCAAGACCAACACCAAAGCTGGCGTCGCCGTCTGGGGCAACTAGTTCCCGTTTGTTCGTGTCTGCAAGGCGCAATCACACCAATCGCAATCAGGGCAGTCGCAATCAGAATCGCCGCTGAATTTACGCGGTAGACGATTTCCACCAAAAGTTTTCCTCCCCCCGAAAGTGGCGGGCAGAAATGCCCGCCGCGCACTTGCTGGTTTACACTTAGCAACCATGTCTACCACGCCGACCCGTCTCGGCCTCATTGCCGGCAACGGCAGTTTCCCTCTCCTTGTTCTTGACGCGGCTCGCGCACAGGGTTTCGACGTCGTGGTAGCGGCGATCAAGGAAGAAGCGTCGCCGGAAATTGCGACGCATGGCGCGACCGCCGTGCACTGGCTCTCTCTCGGAGAGCTTTCCAAGCTGATCGAAACCCTTCACAAAGAGGGCGTGACCCGAGCGGTGATGGCGGGGCAGGTGAAGCACAAGCAGATCTTCTCCAGCATTCGTCCGGATTGGCGGCTGGCTAAGTTGTTGCTTTCACTTGCAACCCGCAACACCGATGCTCTGCTGGGCGCGGTGGCGAAGGTGCTGGGAGATGAAGGCATCGTTCTGGAAAGTTCAACTTCGTTACTGGAGCCTCTGCTGGCAAAGCCGGGCGTATTGACCCGACGCGCTCCGACCGAGCAGGAAATGAAAAACATTGCATATGGTCGAGCTGTTGCCCGCCATTTGGCACAGTACGATATCGGGCAAACCGTCGTCATCGCTGGAGCCGCCTGCGTGGCTGTGGAAGCAATGGAAGGTACCAACGCGACCATCGAACGCGCCGGGCGCCTTATGGCCACCCTAGAGGCCGATGGCGGGGCATCTACACTGAGCCGCGCACTGACTGTGGTCAAGGTGGCGAAGCCGAATCAGGATATGCGCTTCGATGTGCCGGTAATTGGGCAGAAGACGATCGAGGCCATGCGCCAGGCTGGCGCGACATGTCTCGCGGTCGACGCTGGGAAGTGTCTGCTGCTGGACGGCCCCGCGATTCCCGAAATGGCAAACGCAAACGAAATTTGTATTGTCGCGGACGTTCCATAGAGCGAATTCGGGGATAGAATCAACGCGGCACCCAAGCGAGGCGCCAGGGCTACGTGATTCTTCGCTCTCCTCTTTGCCCTCACAAACGTGCCCTCACAAACGAATGCGGCGGGCCCCTTGCCGGCGACGCCGCGACAGCCGATGCTGTGGACGGCGCTGGCCTACGGCGCTGGCGTCGTTGCCGCGCCCCATATTTGGCGCCCGGCAACCTGGTGGATTGCTTCCATCATTTCATTTTTAGCTGCGGCGGCGATTCTGTTGCGCAGGCGACCGCGTGCGGCGCAGATCCTGGCTATGGCAACGCTGGCTTCGATCGCAATTCTGACAGCACAGTTGCGGCTTCCAGCATCTTCCGAGGCGTTCATTCCTTCGTCGGCGGAAGGCAATTCGCCGAGCGAATTCACCGCGCACGTTACCGCCGAGGGGGAGATCCTCCCCACGTCTCACGGCGGGTTGCGCCAGACGGTTTCTGTGGAGACGGAAGGCATCGCAACGATCGGACTGCGTCTCAATGTCTTCACGACGGAAGCCACCAGCGATCCGCTTACATTCCCCGCGCTGCACTACGGCCACCGGCTCAAGTTTGAGGCGAAGCTGCGCTCGCCGCACAACTATCACAATCCCGGGGCGTTCGATTTCCGGGGATACATGGCGGGCAAGGGTTTGGTTGCTTCGGCTTCAGTACGCGCGGACAAGATTGAACGCTTGCCCGGATTCGTGGGGACCAAATTCGAGCTGTGGCGCACACGAGTGCATCGCAGCATCATTGCCATGATTCACAAGCTGTGGCCGCCCGAGCAAGCGGGACTGGTGGATGCGATGGTGATTGGCGACGACGCCTTCATCGACCGGGACACGCGAACTGACTTTCAGCGTTCGGGCACATATCACATTCTTGTCGTGTCGGGGATGAATGTGAGCATTCTGGCCTTCGTCACCTTCTGGCTGCTGCGGCGGTTGCGCGCGGGAGATGCCGCTGCAAGTTGCATCACGATGGTGCTCGCGGTTCTTTACGCAATTCTGACGGACGTGGGTGCTCCGGTCTGGCGAGCGGTGTTGATGATGGCGGTATACCTGGGAGCGCGGCTGCTGTATCGCGACCGCTCGATGTTGAACGCGATTGGCGCGGCGGCGCTGGGGCTGATTCTGTTGGATTCGCAGACGCTGCTCGGAGCGAGCTTTCAGCTCACGTTTTTGTGCGTGCTGGTGATCGCTGCGGCTGGTGTGCCGCTACTGGAACGAACATCCGGGCCATACCGGATCGGACTGCGGCATCTGGATTCCGTCGACTACGATCCTTCGTTGCCAGCGAAGGTGGCGCAATTCCGGCTGGATTTGCGCATGATCTTGGGGCGGATCACTCGATTGGGCGGCAGGGTTTCCGGCTGGGCGGTTCTCAAAACATTGAGCTTGTTGTTTGGCGCTTATGACCTGATCGTGATTTCCGCTTTGATGCAGGTGTCGCTGGCGTTGCCGATGGCGTACTACTTTCATCGCGCCACGAGCTTTGGCCTACCAGCGAATCTACTGGTTGTTCCTTTGACGGAAATCCTGATGCCCGCTGCTGTGGCTGCGGTGAGCCTGGGGTACATCTCTGGCTTTCTGGCGCACGTGCCTGCGCTGGCGACACGACTCTCGTTAGCGGCGATTACCGGCACGGTGCACGGGCTCGGTGGATTGCGCGCGGCCGATCTTCGTGTAGCAACGCCGGAACCGTGGGTGATTGCCGGCGCGTGCTTATCGTTGGCAGCGGCAATGCTGCTGGCTCGCAAACGCTGGTGGTGGACGGCGCTCGGAATTGCCGCGGTGACAGCCAGCGGGGCTTGGATTGGATGGGGACCAGCCCATCCGCATATCCGACGGGACGTTTTGGAAGTCACATCGATTGACGTGGGCGAAGGCGACTCGAGTCTGATTGTGACGCCGGAAGGAACGACGCTGCTGATCGACGCAGGCGGACCTACGGGCGGACCTCATCTTTCGGACTTCGATGTTGGCGAGAACGTTGTATCGCCCTATTTGTGGTCGCGGGGGTTGAAGCGGCTCGACGTGGTGGCCTTGACCCACGCTCACTCCGATCACATGGGCGGCATGTTTTCGGTGCTGAGGAATTTTCGTCCGAAGGAACTGTGGATAAGCGTAATTCCGCCGAGCGAGGATTTGGCAAAGCTACTGGAAGAAGCTCGTTCTCTGGGGATCCATGTAGAGCAGCATTTCGCTGGGGATGAGCTCGCGCTCGGCGGGACGCAGATTCGCGTTCTAGCTCCGGACCTGGATTGGCGGAGTTCGAAGCCCGGCAACAACGATTCGCTGGTACTGCAAATTCGGTACGGCGAGACTGCGGCATTAATGGAAGGAGACGCCGAGGGCGTGAGCGAAGCGCGCATGACGGCGCTGCATCCTGCGGCGGCCCTACTGAAAGTCGCGCACCACGGCAGCAAAACCTCCGCGACGCCGAATTTCCTGGCGGCGGTGAATCCTCAATATGCGTTGATTTCTGTGGGCAGTAGCAATCCATTTGGGCTGCCCAAGCTCGACGTGCTGGAGCGGTTGGGCAGTCGAAGGATTTTGACCTATCGTACGGACCTCGACGGAGCAGTGACGTTCTTTCTGGACGGGAGGTCGGTCACGCCTGCGGCGGGAGATCTTCTATAACTTCGCCTTCGTCGAGCGGCTGGGCACTATACTGCGCAATCACTGTGCGGGCTTCGTCGGCCTGGGCGGCGGGTACGCGCAGGATGATCCCGCTTAAGCCCGGGTAGACATCCTGCTGGAGATTGAGCGAGGTCATCTGGGACTGGATTCCTGCCGACTCAAGCAGACCGTGTACGACCAGCGCTTCGGACTCCTGCTCCGTGTCGAAGATTTTCACCAGCTCCGCGTGTTCATCTTTGGGGTTTTCCATAGACGCCTCCGTGCTGCACCGCCCTGACGCGTTCATTGTACCCTGCTTTCGTCGGAGGCCTGGTAGGGTGACGGAAGTCCATCGCCAGACGAGTAGTTGCCTTCGGAAGTGGTTGGTTGCAGAATGCTGAGTAGGAGTAGGGTGGAACGCTTTCAGGTGCAGAGCATCTAACTTCGTGGCAGCCGTTTTCGGTTTATGGCCGCCGGAGGAGCGCGAATGGCGAGTTTCGAAGAAGCCAAATCGGATGGCACGCGATCGGCGAGTGGTCAGATCGCCAAGCCGAGTGGTCAAATCGCCAATGAGGCACTCGAAGAGGCGCGCAAAATCCGCCGCTTACAGTGGATGATCGGGATGGTAATGTCGGCCATTGGTCAGGACCCGAATCTCACCGTTGAACAGGCTTCTGAACTCGTGGCAAACGCTCGCCAAGCTGCGCTGAACATGTTTCCCGGCAAAGAGCTCGCGTTTGATCTACTTTATAAGCCCCGCCTCCAGCGTGCGATGCGCGACCGCTACCGGATCCAGTAGTTCGCCGATTTATAGGTCGCCGATTTAGCTGCCTTCATCTTCCTTTAATAAGCGTGCGATAGACTTGCGGGTTTGAGTGCGAGCACTCGCCGCTGACTTCCATGCCTTCTGCTTCCAACAAAAAGCCTTCTTCCTCGGACAATGCTTCCGAGGAAAGGGCTACGCACGCGCCAAGGAGCCTGGGCATTTACGCTGTCGCAATCCTGCTGAGCGCTTTTTTGCTGTTCGAGGTGCAACTGGTGATGAGCAAGTTCCTCCTGCCCCGGTTTGGGGGTGGCCCGTCGGTGTGGAGCACCTCGCTGCTTGTGTTTCAGTTCATCTTGCTGGTGGGTTACGGATATGCCGCATGGTTGAGCGCGCGATTCGATTCCCAGATGCAGGGGAAAATACACCTGGCGCTCATTGCCGCGTCGGCGGCACTTGTTGGAACATTGACCCTGTTGTGGCATTCGCCGATTCTGCCAGCGGATTCGTGGTCGAGGTTGTGGACGTTGGAGAGTGGATCGAGTCCCGTCGCGCACATTGCGGCTCTGTTGACGATCGCCGTGGGCCTGCACTGCGCGCTACTTTCCGCCACCAGTCCTTTGCTGCAAAAATGGGTCAGCGTTCGAGATCAAGGCGCGACCCCATACCGGCTCTATGCGTTATCCAATCTGGGCTCCATGCTGGGGCTGCTCAGCTATCCATTCCTGATTGAAAGATGGCTGACGCTCTCGGCCCAAGCATGGACTTGGGCTGCTGGATATTTCCTCTTTCTCGCGGCGTGCGGTGCATGTGCTTTTCTGCAACTGCGTGACGGGGATAAATCCGCAGGAGCCGCTGCCGTTGCGGCCCAGGAGTCGAGGCGGAAAGCCAAGGCCAGTTTGCGGAGGAGTGAATCGCACCCGCGGGTGCTTTGGATCGCACTGGCGGCTTGTGCTTCCGTCATGCTGCTGGCCACAACGAACCTGATTTGCCAGGAAGTGGCCGTCATTCCACTGTTGTGGGTTGTGCCGCTGAGCTTGTATCTGATTTCTTTCATCATCTGCTTCGATCATGCGCGCTGGTATCGTCGCGAGATCTTTCATCCTCTCTATCTTGTTCTCGCGCTGCTGACGCTCGAGACGCTGGTGAATTATGTGGATGTACCAGTGGCAAGGCCGTTGCTGATTTTCTGTTCTACGCTGTTCGCGGTCTGCATGGTGTGCCACGGCGAATTGGCTCGACTGAAGCCCTCACCTGAACACTTGACCTCGTTCTACCTGATGGTGAGTACAGGTGGGGCGCTGGGGAGCGCATTCGTGGTTCTGCTGGCGCCGCACATTTTTGACCGGTACTGGGAGTTCCAGATCGCTCTGCTGGGTTGCGGTGTTCTGCTCGCAATTGTGCTGCTGCAAGACAAGGCTTCGTGGTTCTATCAAGAAAGGATCGCCGGAATACCTTGGGGGCGCGTACTGTTGCCGGCGAGCGCGCTGCTCCTGGGAGCGGGCGCCTATTTCTACACCAGCAACCTGCTGATTCGCGAAGGGACCGGAGAAGACCTTGTTACGTTACGTACACGGAATTTCTTCGGCGTCAAAACAGTGGTGCACTTCCAGCAGGCTCATGTCCTGTTACACGGCCGCACCATGCACGGCCTGCAAAATGATGACCCCGCAACGCGCATGGAGCCCACCACTTACTACAGCCGCAATAGCGGGATTGGGTTGCTGCTGGCAAACTATCCCCGCGCAGCTGGATTGCGTGTTGGAGTAGTTGGCATGGGCGCGGGCACTCTGGCTGCTTACGGACAGGCTGGGGATTCCTATCGGTTTTATGAAATCGATCCCGAGATTGCAGGGCTTTCCGAGGGCGCGAATCCAACTTTTACTTTCTTGCAGGGGTCGGCTGCGCACTCGGAGGTTCGGATCGGCGATGCACGGGTTCTGTTGCAGGATGAGGCCTCGCACGGAGATTTCCAGAAATTCGACGTGCTGGCAGTGGATGCGTTTAGCGGCGATGCCGTGCCTGTTCATCTTCTGACGCGCGAAGCGATGGCGCTGTATCTGCGGCACTTGCGCGGACCGGAATCTGTGGTCGCATTCCATCTCACAAACCGTTCTCTGGACCTGCTCCCTGTGGTGGAAGCGCTGCGTCGTGACTACGGCCTAGTCGGAGTGGAGGTTCATCCGAAGACTGGTGGCGGAGATTGGGTGCTGCTCTCACGGCAGGCTTCGATGCTGCAATTGCCGGCAATCGCGGCGGCAGGACAGCCGCTTGCCGTCGAGAGACCTATCCGATCCTGGACGGACAATTACAGCAATCTGTTTGAAGTGCTGCGGCCTTCGGGCTATTGGGAAGAGCAGGCGAAACGGGCGGGGCAGGGCACGCCGTAGAGGTTTCTGCTTAGAGCCCGCCATGGTATTAGTCCTTCTGAGCATCCAAAAAGCAAGTCTGGTTCGTTACAATTGGACATGCGAACGTCTTGCGAGAACGGGCGCGCCCTATCGTTCCAAGCCATCGCTGCGAACCGCCTCGTTCTGATCCTGGCGATGCTCGTCACCGCTCCTTCTGCGTTTGCCCAGCAAGGCTCCATCTCTGGAACGGTCCTCGATTCCAGCGGAGCCTCCGTTGAGCGAGTACAGATCAGGCTCTCGCTTGACGCGGGCGGCCCTGTTCAGGAGACGCAATCTTCGGAGCGCGGCGATTTCTCGTTCTCGAATGTCGCTCCCGGCAAGTTCCATATTGCTTTCGCCGCGCAGGGTTTTGCCGAGACGACCTTCGCTGGCGAGCTGCAGGTTGGCGAATCTCTTACGCTACCGCGAACTGCGCTGGCCGTCGCTCGTCTGATCACGCAAGTGAACGTCACCGAAACTCAAGCCGAAATCGCCGCGGAACAAATTAAGCAGGAAGAGACGCAGCGCTTTTTCGGCCTCGCCCCCAACTATTTCGTCACCTACAATCCCGACGCTGTTCCGCTCAACACCAAACAGAAGTTTGAACTCACCTGGAAGACTTTCCTCGACCCGGCCTCTTTCGTGATCAACGGCGGGATCGCGGGAGTCGGGCAGGCGCAAAACAGCTACAAGGGATTCGGGCAAGGCGCGCAAGGCTACGCGAAGCGCTATGGCGCTGGCTTTGCGGACTACGGCACCGGCCTGGTGCTTGGCAACGTCGTGCTGCCCAGCATCTTCAGACAGGACCCGCGGTATTTCTACAAAGGCACCGGCAGCATCCGCTCCCGCGTTTTGTATGCCGTCAGCCGGTCCGTCATTTGCCGCGGCGATAACCTGAAGAACCAGTTCTGCTACTCCAGCGTGATCAGCAACTTCGGATCAACCGCCCTCAGCAACCTCTACTACCCAGCCGCAGACCGCAATAGCGCCAGAGAGATTATGGAACTCGGCGCCTTCGGCGTCGGCGGCGACGCGCTGAACGCGCTGTTCCAGGAATTTCTTGCGAAGAAGTTGATGCGAAAGAAAAGGTAAGACCTCTACTTCGGAATTCGCCGCGAAATAGATCGAGCTTGCACCGCCTACTCTTCTCCTATTGGGGCACCCGGCGGCATTTCCAAGGGTTCTGTCGGCTTCAAGACTTCTGCGGGTGATCGTTGGAATTTGCCAATCTGGGCCACCGCGTAAGCGCGGTGTGCCCGCTCCTGCTCGTCTTTGAGAGACGGCATCGTGTCGTTCGCCCAGCGAGCCAATTCGGTGAGTTTCAGCAGCGCCATAGCTCGCACCTCGGTCGCAGCTTTTTCGTTGGCTGCCAGCACCATTAACTCGTTCAACGCAACGTCTCCCACGGCTCGCTGAATCGTCGCATGAGCATCATTCGATGCCTCGCCTTTCCAGGTTGCGCCTACGAGTTGATCGATCACTTCGCCCATGCCCAACTGACCGGGATCTTCACCATGATTCGAGACCAGTCGCGCCGCCCTCTCGGGGTTCAGCAGGAGCGAAATCGTATGATGGGCGGCGGTTTCGGCAGCCCCGATGGGATCAAAGTTCGCGCCCGTATGGTTGTTGAAACTTTCGCGGGTGCGATCGATGCCGGCGGGATGCGGCGGGATGAGTGCAGCCAGGCGATCCGGCAGGGCGAGAGTTTCCGGAGAGATCGTGTTCAGAACCGACTTCAACGCTCGCCGTTGTTCTTTTGCAGGAACAGTACTAGTGGCAGCTTGCCCGTCTCCGCGCAAGGCATAGGTGTAGGTCTGGCCGCCAATCACTTTGATGGCCGCTTCCGTCTGGTAACGATGGAATAAGTAGACGGGAACCAGTACATCTTCCAGCAGCGCCATCGATTCGCCCTCGCGAATGACGTTTTCTCCAAACTGGCTGAGCGCTTTCGCGCGGACTTCCAGCACGCGATCCAGCTCATCCACCGCATTCTTGCCGTTGTCCCACAGGTGTACCTGCGGGTGCGAGCTGCTCGCTGGACGCGCATCCTGGTCGGTGAGAAAACTTATCCCTCGGGCAAGAGCTTTCTCCAGAATCACATTGAGCCCGGCCTTCTCGTCGGCACCTGGCGCAAAATCGGAATAGCCGTATTGGATCGTGACCTTATCCCACTCGCCGAGACCGGGAGCGTAGGCATGGCTCACATCCAGCGTGCCGTTCGCGGCGATCGTAACGAGCGGATGCGGATAGTCCATTACGGACCCACCCTGTGCGCTGGCGATGTAATTGTGCTGAAGACCGAGAGTATGCCCTACTTCGTGCGCGGCCAGCTGCCGCAAGCGCGCCAGCACGGTTTGCAGAATCCGCGGGTCGTCGGGCTGGCCTTTGTGAAACGGCGACAGCAGCCCTTGCAGGATCATGTAATCCTGCCGCGCGCGCAGCGATCCCAGCGAAACATGTCCCTGAATAATCTCTCCCGTCCGCGGATCGACCAGCGAACTCCCGTAAGACCAGCCGCGTGTCGAGCGATGAATCCACTCAATCACGTTGTAGCGGACATCCATGGGATCAGCGTCGTCGGGAAGCATTTCGACGCGGAACGCATTGCGGTAGCCCGCCGATTCAAAGGCCTGATTCCACCAGCCCGCACCCTCGAGAAGGGCCGAACGAATCGGCTCCGGCGTTCCGGGGTCAAGATAGTAGACGATCGGTTTCACCGGATCGCTGATCGCAGCCGTCGGATCTTTCTTCGCCAGCCGGTGCCGTGTGATGTAGCGCTTCGCGAACGGGCGCCCGACTTCGGCGCTATAGTCCAGATAGGAAATGTCCCCATAGCCGGAGCGCGGATCGAATTCGCGCGGATGGTAATGGCCGTCCGGCAGTTGCACCAGCGACATATGCTGGCGCACCGTGATGGCTCGCGGATCAGGTGTGACTTCCTGCACGAACTTCCCGGGCTCGTCGCCTGTAAACGTAAGCGTCGATTCCACCTCGGTGTTCGCCGGAAAATTCTTGGTGTTGCCCAAGTGCACCGCGGAACGCGAGGTCTCGACCTTGTAGCTCCCCTGCTTCGTCGCCTTCAGTGTCTCCGCAATGTGATGATTGTCATTCAGAAAGAACGGCGTTGCATCGATGAGAGCTTTCCCGTCCTCCTCGGCCGCAACCTCAAATCCCCACAACACGGATTGCGCAAAAGCATCCTCGACAGCGCGACGCTCGGTTGGGCTTTGGCTCGAAGAACGGAAACCATAATTCACCTCGGTAAGCAGAACCTTGGGGCCGACTCGCTGAAACTTCACCACGCGCCCCTCGCCCGGCTGTCCGCGATCCAAGCCAATGTCGTTCGAGCCAACACCCGTCTGCAGCGAATCCGCCAGCAAGAATTCGATATCCCATTTGTCGACCACAAGCCAAAGCTTGCCGTGACGCTCGTCCCAGTACAACGGGAAATAGCCGGGGAGGGCGCGCATGTCCTTCGTCTTCGCCGCGATGGAAGGCAGCTTCTCTTCTGGCTGTGTTTCGGCTTGGGCAAGACAAGTCAGGGCGAGACAAAGCGCAATCAATCCTGCACGTGATTTCTTCAAGAATCCTCCCACAGAAAATCTAGACAACTGCTGGCGAGTGCAGAACAGTCTATACGAGGGACGCAGCCAAGAAGAAAAGGTGGGATGTGGCTAGTGCCGCGCGGAAACAATTTCCAGAATTTCCTGCAACCCCGCCCGCAATCGTTGCAGGTCGGGCGCGGCCTGCTTTGGAAATGGCAGGGGCGGCTGGCCTTTGCTGAGCTTGATTTCCGCCTTCAGGTGCTGCCGCGCGCCGGGAATGGTAAAGCCTTCCTGATACAGCAACTGCTTGATCTTGACGACGGTCTCCACATCACGGCGACGGTACATGCGCTGTCCCGTACTGCCCTTCACCGGATGCAGTTGCGGAAACTCCGTCTCCCAGAATCGCAGCACGTAAGCGGGTAGGCGGCACAGACGTGACACCTCTCCGATTCGGAAATATAACTTGTCCGGAATCAGGATCTCGGCGCCTTTTTCTTGCTTCGCCGTAGCGCCTTTGCCACTGCCCGGCTTGGGAGACGCGGGTTTCGGCGCGATCGACTTTTTGGTGGCGGGCATGAGATCTCTGCTCTTCGCGTTGTAGCACGCTGAGGCGACGGCTGCAACTGCCCGAAAGTTCCACCCTGGCCATCGCGTCACTACTGGCCAAAAAACAAGGCCTCTGCGGAAGCTCGTCCCGCCAGAGGCCCACTGATTTTCTCAACGAAGTGAGTTGCCGTTCTTAGTGCTTTTTCTTCGTTGCTTTTTTCTTTGCAGCCTTTTTCTTGGTCGCCATGTTGTGAGCTCCTCCTTGAAAGATTCTCCCTCGGGATCTACTACTCAACCGAATGGATGAGGAATAGACCCACCCCAAGATATTGGGGGTATATGAACACAATGTCAACAGTTTTTTGCAACAGGTTCCACAAAACAAATCGGTTCGTGATTTTTGATACCTTGAACTTGCTATGAATCTTGCCGCCCACTATCTCGAAGAAGCCCTGCGCCAAATGAAAGGCAACAAGCGACTCGCCGACGGCGCGCTGCAACAAGTCACAGACGAAGAGTTCTTTCGCGAGCTGGACCCGGAGTCCAACAGCATTGCAATTGTCGTCAAGCATATGGCCGGGAATATACGGTCGCGCTTTACCGATTTCCTGACCAGCGACGGCGAGAAGTCAGACCGCAACCGCGATCAGGAATTTGAGCTGGGCGAGGGTGCGCAGCGCAAAGATTTCATGCAGGCCTGGGAGTGGGGTTGGAAGACGGTGATCGATTCCATTAGCGCGCTCAAGCCGGAAGACGTCGAGAAAACGGTGACGATTCGCAGCCAGCCGCATACGGTTCTACAGGCCATCAATCGCGCACTCGCACACTTGGCCTACCACACCGGGCAGATTGTTTACTTGGCGAAGTATTTTCGCTCCGAGAGCTGGACTACGCTAAGCGTTCCGCGTGGCAAGACCGACGAGTTCAATGCAAGAATGCGGGAAAAACATTCGAGCACCAAAGTTTAGACCTTGTCGTAATAAGGTCTATTTGTCATTCCGAACGGAGTGAGGAATCCCTTTCAAATACCAAAGGACCTTGATAGATGCTCGTGGATAGATGTGCCCTTGGGTAGGCCACGACAATGCTTTGGGTTTGTCCGGCGGTCAAGCCCGCCCCGCGAACTCCCGCGTCTCCGTCGAAACCTTAATCGCTTCGCCGTTCTTGATAAACAACGGCACGCGGATTTCGATCCCGGTTTCCAGCGTGGCGAGCTTGGTCACGCTCCCGCTGGAAGTATCGCCGCGGACACCCGGCTCGGTGTAAGTAACCTTGAGTTCCACCTGCGCGGGCAGCTCTAGTCCTATGGGGTTGCCATTGTACTTGTGCAGTTGAATGATGACGCCGTCCACTAGAAAATCCATGGCATCGCCCATCATCTCCCGGGAAAGCGTAAGCGTTTCAAAACTCTCCTGATCCATGAAGTGGTAGCCGTCAGAATCACTGTAGAGAAACGACGCCTCGACCGTTTGCAGGTCGGGCTCCTTGAACCGTTCTCCAGCCTTGAAAGTCTTGTCGAAGACGGCCCGCGTAATCAGGTTGCGCATCTTCAGGCGAACCAAAGTCTGGCCGCCCCGTGCCGTAGGAGTGGAAACCTCCGCGTCCAGGCAGACGAATGGAGTGTTTTCGATCTCGAAAAGCATCTTGCGTTTTACGTCGATAGCATCAATGAGTGCGGCCATAGTTCCTCGAAGTAGGTTGAACCCAGGAATGAGCATTCACGCCCCATGAAATACTTTCACACGTCTCTTGCGAATGTCGAATGTCATCTCTACTTCGAATGTCATCCTGAGCGGAGCATATCCATCCGCAACGCGGATGGATATGCGAAGTCGAAGGACCCCTGCGCTGCATGCATCTCCTGACTGTTTAGAGCTTTCTCACTGCGAGGCGTTTCAGTGAGAAAGTTGGAGACACCCTCGCAACTCTGAGCGTCGGGGGACTCTTCCCCGCGCTCAGAATGACAGACTGAGGTTGAAAGGTTTTTGGGTAGGTCACGGCTTCAGCCGTGACATTTAGCGCACAAAAAATGCGGGCTTCAGCCCCTGAGGTAAGGAACTAGCGCTTCAACTCCGATCCATAGTAGCGATAGTGCCCGGTGATCTCCCACCGAAACAGCACATCCTCAATTTTCGGCCCCTCGCCAACGTTGTGCAGCACCAAATGGTTTCCGCCCAAGAGCGTTTGCCGGTCAACCACGATGCCGATGTGGGGCACGTTCCCGCCAAGATCCCACGTCACAATGTCGCCGGGCAAGTAATCCTTCGCGTTCTTCGTAACCGGCAAAGCCTCGCCCTTGCGCGTAAAGAACACCATCAGATTGGGCACGCGCCGGTGATCGATGTTCGTGTCCGTATGAGTCATGCCCCACTTGCGCGGATATTCGGAGAGATGCGCGGCCATGTCCTCGTGCACCTCTTTTTGCAGATCCACGCCCACTCCCCGATAAGCTCGAATGATTTCATCCGCGCAAACGCCAGTGCTGGCGGGTACGTCGCCGTTGGGATAGTCGATACGCACGTAATCGGGAACGTATCGGACCACATGGTTCGCACGCTCGACCGCGGCTGCTACCAACTGCAAGGTAAATTGTTGTTTCGAAGTCGGAGGAGAACTCAGGGAAGAAGCCGGGTGGTTGGTTTGGGCAACGCAGGCCGACAGCAGGACCAGCGCGGTGAAGAAACAGCAGTCAACTCTTCGCACGAGTTCATTCTATAGCGACGGCCCTCGGCCTTGTGCCGGTTCCGGCCGCGTTGTTTACTTGGTCGATTCAAGATAACCTGCGACAATGCCAACCGACAGGAGAAACCGTGAAACCCTCCCTTCGCCAAGTCTTAGCTGACTCCCACATCTCGGCGGTTGCCATCGCGGTACTTCTCCTTTGGTCGCTTGACGCGGGATTCCGAGCACTATGGGGCCCGCTTTTCCGGGCTGTCGGTCTATTGTTCACTGGGGTTGCGATCATGGGCATCCCGTACTTTTCTTTCGGTATCGCGGACCGCCTCAATTTGATTACCACATTTTCATATGTCTTCGGTGGAATTACCCGCCTAGCAGCGGCTTGGCTTCTCTCCCGCTGGGTGTATGGTGTGGGACCTCTCCGGAGTTTGGGCGCCTACCGCAGCAGACTAGCCAGGAGAAACCATGTTTAAGCGGCTGAAGCAGACTCTGGTGGAGAGCTTCGTTGGAGCCATTGCTCTCGGTTGGCTATTCGCGCAGGGTATTATGCACTTCGCGAATATTTTCAGTGCGCCAGTTGCAGGCTGGATCGTGCGAAGAGAATATTCTGAATTCACAAACCGTGCCGGCGCGTCGACGGCTTTCTCGTTCCAGGATGCATTGCCCGAATTGGTCAGGGCTGTCTCTCTCCTGCTGATCTGCTACATTCTGCTGCGGTGGCTCTACTTCAGGCCCGTCGAGGAACAGACACCGGTGCTAACACCGAATCCAGAGCAAACTGCTTAAGCACTTAGGTCCCCCAGTGCTAAAATCAACGTTTGTCCGAAGCGTCCACGAAGACGCGGGAAGTCCTCATAATGTCTGGAACCATGCTCGCCGTAGTGAAGCCCAGCCCCGCCCCCGGCGCGGAAATCCGCGAAGTCCCTATTCCGCAGTTCGGCCCGCGCGACGTTCTCGTCAAAGTCAAGGTCGCTTCCATCTGCGGCACCGACCTGCACATCTACAACTGGGACCGCTGGGCGCAGGGACGCATTCATCCTCCACTCATTCCCGGCCATGAATTTTGCGGCGAGGTGGCCGCGTTCGGCAACGAAGTCACCAGCGTAAAAGAAGGAGATTTCGTCTCCGCCGAAATGCATGTGGCTTGCGGCAAGTGCCTGCAATGCCGCACCGGCGAAGCGCATATCTGCCAGAACGTGAAGATCATCGGCGTCGATGCCAACGGAGCCTTTGCGGAATACGTGGTCATTCCGGAATCGAACATCTGGAAACTCGATGCGGCGATTCCCCAGGAATACGCTTCGATTCTCGATCCCCTGGGTAACGCCGTTCACACCGTTCTAGCCGGAGAAATCGCGGGCAAAACCGTGGCCGTGACCGGATGCGGTCCCATCGGTCTGTTCTCGATTGCCGTGGCGCGAGCCGTCGGTGCTTCCACCATCTTTGCGCTTGAGGTCAACGAGCATCGCCGCAAGGTTGCAAAGCAAATGCACGCGGATTGCGTTCTCGATCCGACAAAAGATGATGTTCGCAAAATCGTGAAAGAACAAACCGGCGGACTTGGCGTCGACGTAGTGCTCGAAATGGCGGGCCATCCCGATGCCATTCGCATGGGCTTCGATATCGTACGCAGCGGTGGACGCATTTCCCTGCTCGGCCTGACATCGAAACCCATCCCGCTCAATTTTTCCGAAGACATTATCTTCAAGGGCATTACGATTCAAGGCATCAACGGCCGCCGCATGTACCAGACCTGGTACCAGATGACCGCTCTGCTCAAGAGCGGCCGCCTGGATTTGCATCCCGTGATTACCGACCGGTTGCCGATGAAGGATTTCTCCAAAGCGATGGAACGGCTGAAGACGGGCGAGGCGAGTAAGATTCTGGTGTATCCTAACGGCGTAAAGTAGGGCGCAGGCTCAGCCGCTCGGATGTACGGAACTCGTGAGGTCCCAAAACGATGTTTGACTTCTTGTTCGAGGCTCTCGGAGATTTATTCGGTGAAATCGTCTTGGATTTGATGTGTCGTGTGGGCAGTTTCATTGTTCAAGAGCTAATCCACTGGGCCAAAGACGTGTTCTAGCAGGAACGTCACCAATCGATGCAAGCTTTAGGCGCACGAAATGCTTCCGACGTTACGGCCGATGCGTCGTCGCGAAGTACTTCTCTTCCACGATCCGCCGATGATGCAACTCGTGTCCCGCGATGATGTAAGCCAGCGCTCGGGCCGTGATCTCGTGTTTATTCGCGGTTCCCTTGCGGGTGATCGCCGATTCGTCCAGATTACGGAACAGTGCCACGGTCGCCCTTCGCACGTGCATGAATTCTTCCACCAAATCCGACAGTCGGCAATGCGTGAACGGCCCGTTGCGGACGTAGTCATCTTGCTCAAAACCTTCGATGGGCGTCTTGTCTCCACGGGCAATTCTTAGGGCCCGGTACGCCATAATGCGCTCGGTATCGATGATGTGGCCCAAAACTTCTTTCACACTCCACTTTCCCGGCGCATAACGGGAGTCGCCATCGGCTTCGCTGCGTCCCGCAAAGAGGCGAACCACCTGGTTCATTTGGCGATCGAGGATGGAGAGGAGGTCTCCTCCGGAGATCAAAGAAACATATTTTTCGTAGTAGGGAGCGTATTCGCCCGGGTCGGGCTTCGCAATCGAGAACTGTGTAGACATATACCTCTAGCATACGCCTGCGCACCGATATGCGGGGAAGGTCCGGCACAGCAGAAATGCACGGCGCTGGGAAGAAATGCACGGCAGCGGTGAGGGACCGATGCGACGCGAGCCCAAAATATTCTCGCTCAATGTCCAAGAAAAGCTAACAGAGTCAATGATTTCCACAGTTTCTGGCACCTAGGGCGGAGTACAATCGCGATTGGTCACCCATATGCGGTGAAATATCTTCAACCCTACTCAGGAAAGGAACTTCAATATGTGGAAACCCACCAATCAGCCGCAGACTCCTTCAAGACCCGGTGCTCCTGAACCTGAGCGTCCGGCGATGACGCCCATGTCGCCCGCAACGCCAGAGGCAGCTCCGGTAGCGGCGCGTCCCACCGTGATGACCACTGCCGACCAGGCGACCATTGGCAAGTCCCTTGTGATCAAGGGCGAAGTGACCGGATCCGAAGCTTTGTACATTGATGGCCGGGTGGAAGGCTCCATCAATCTGGCTGGCAACCGCGTAACGGTTGGCCGCAATGGAGTTGTCAACGCCAACGTGACCGCACGCGAGATCGTTGTGCTGGGCAAAGTTCGCGGCAACCTGACCGCCAGCGACCGCGTCGACATCCGAAGCGACGGCTCCCTGACCGGCGACGTGATCGCCGCGCGTATTTCTATCGAAGATGGCGCGTACTTCAAGGGTGGCATCGACATTCGCAAGGGCGGCGCTCCGGCGCAAGCTCAAGCGGCCCAACCAGTTAAGATCAACGGCGAGGCTCCGAAAGAGCCAGTCGAAGCGACGGGCGGAGTGGCAGCTCGCGCGTAGGTCTTTTGCTTTAAATCGCAGCGGGCACCTTCGGGTGCCCGTTTCCTTCGGCTCGAACGTCAGAAACGGATGACAAGCCCTGTCGAAATCCGCGGAAAACTGTGGTTAATCCTGGTCTGCAGTTGGTTATCGGCGGTGGTGAAGTTGTTATGGAGCAGGTCCACCTGGCCGCGAACCCCAAAGTGGCGGGTGAAATTGTAGTCGAGACCTCCACCCGCGGCGTAGGCAAACGAGTTGCTGCTACTCAGGAACCGAAAGCCGGTGTGACTTACATAGGCCACCCCCACAAGGAAGTGCGCGAACGGCGAGAACGAGCGCACCGACACTGACACTGTCGGGCCGAAGAGGAAATTGGTGACCCTGGAACTATCGCCCGAGTCGATAGATTGCGAGTAGCCGGAAAGATCGGCAGTGAGGCCGAGGTGGTGCTGGAGGTTGCCGGTAATGGCAGCATTCCAGCCGGAAGGCTTATTCGGAGGTGTTCCCTCGGCGGTGTAGCTGCCGTCGAAGTACGAATAGCCGCCGAAAACTACAGCGTGAGCGTCCGACTGCGCCACCAGCGGAAGCGCGAATAGCGGCGCGAACAGGCCGGCCAAAAGTGCGTGTTTCAGGATGTGTTTGGACGTTTGTCTCAAGAAGACCTCCTTAAGGGTTGCACCTTCTCCCATATCAATGGATGCTGCCGAGTCGGTGTTAGTTGTCAGGCAGACGTGGATCTGAACCGTCCTATGAACTAGGTTTTCCGACTACGCAACATCTGCGGCAAGTCGCTACCCGTCAGCCATAGCCCCGCTGCGATTGCGGCGGCCCACGTGAGTGTCGTCAGCCCAAGGGCCAGCAGGTCTGCCAGACGCGTGCCGCTAACTGGCAGAATCTGCGACACTTCATAACTCAGCCCTCCTGCTATCACCGCAACGACAGCCGCTTTCGCCAGCTCTCCCCAAGGCAATCCATCCCAGCGGACTAAGTTCCTCTGGTGCAACAAGATCGCGAGGATCAGTGTGTTGGCGAGAATGCCGATATCCGACGCGGCTGCAAGTCCTACAAACGAAAACTTGTTGAAGAGAAGGGAGTACACCGGTAACGACGCAATCGTTATGAGAGTGCAAGCAATCATCGGCGTCATGGTGTCGCCAGCCGCGTAAAAGGCTCTGGAATAAAGGCCTTGCGCGCACCAGCAGAATAGCGACAGCGCGAACCAGAAAAAGTATACCGACGTCGTGTGCGAGTCGGCGATGGAGAACTTTCCGCGACGGTAAACTAGGTCGATCACTGGGAGCGCCGCCGCCATCATCCAGGCGGTCGCCAGAAACGACGCGGCCGTGAGGCGGTAAACCGATGCATTCACGGTGTTTGCAAATTCTGTCATGCGCTTTTCGCCAAAGAGGCGCGCGAAGAACGGCAACGACGCCTGGCCTGTCGCTTGACCGAGCACTGCGATCGGCACCGCAAACAGCCGTTTGGCGTAGTTGAGCCGCGTGATGTCGCCGAGACCGCCGGATGCGAAGTGGCGCAGAATCCAGTCATCCGCCGTGACCAGCGAGAATCCCAGCATGAGCGGAATCGAGAGCCGCGCCCATTCCAGAAATGCCGGATTGCGCACGTCGAACGATGGCCGATATCCCGTACCAATTCGTGCTGCCCCTATCACATTGATAAGAAACGGTCCGATGACCGCGCCCGCCACAGCTCCATAGGCCAACGACGAAATTCCGTAGCGGCTACCGAGAACGACTCCGCCTAAGATGATGAAAACGTTATAGAGAAGCGGCCCCATCGAGGGCAGCAGAAACAGTCGCTTCGACAAAAGCACCGCTGAAACCACGCCGCCGACGTAGAAGAAAATCTGCGCGGGCAAAAGAATACGCGTGAGATGGACGCAAAGTGCCATCTGTTCGGCATCGAA
>Ga0209068_10000496_pt1 | contig 21300 bp, 21 predicted proteins | sample ColStrG_CSR_2012_FD_187200 | JGI IMG/M metagenome (GOLD analysis project Ga0209068, IMG submission 187200) | Freshwater sediment microbial communities in response to fracking from Pennsylvania, USA - Cold Stream Run_MetaG_CSR_2012 (SPAdes)... | ecosystem: Environmental > Aquatic > Freshwater >...
GGCATCACGCGCCCGCAGCTGTAGCACCTCGCCCTTGATCTGAACGGAAACTTCGGGATTGGCCTTGAGGTTGAGATACCACATGGGATTCGTGTCACGGCCGCCTTGCGAGGCCACGAGTATGACGCGGCCGCCTTCGCGCAGGTAAAGCAGTGGGCTCACGCGTGGCTCGGCGCTCCTGCGGCCTATCGTGGTCAGCAGTGCAACAGGACTGCCTTGGAACGTGCCGCCGAGCTTGCCATTGCTCAGCCGATAGGCCCAGGCGGTGGCGCGGCCCATCCACTTCATTAAGACGGTGACCCAAGGCTCGTTCAACGCGCGCGGTGGCGATTTCGGCATCGTATTCCCCAGCTTTTAACGTTGGATGAAGGGTTGAAAGCGAACCTTGATGTGGTGGATTTCGGCTTTACCGCTTGGACTTTCGGCCGGGATCGCGAAGGCTTCGTCAACCCGCGCGGCTACTCGCCGGCCACCGAACGCCGCCTTGGTGAGCACGTCGTATGCCGCGTGCACCTCGTCACCGGTGATGCGGTAATCCGGAGGCGTCGCGTCGGCTACGATCCAGTACTGGAGCCCGCGATTGAGGCTGCGGCGCAGGTGATTTCCGGAAAACCCGTTCTTGACGCCCTGCTCGACGCGGGTGCATCCGGCTGCGAACGGGACCGAATCGCCGTCATGGCTGACGAGCGCGTCGATGTAGGCTTGCGCCGCGGCTATGCGACTTTCCTCGGACACGAGCACCTTGGTTTAGTTCCGCGCTAAATCCGTTCGATGATGGTGCCGGTGGACAGCGCGCCGCCCGCACACATGGTGATCAGCGCGGTGGTTTGGTCGGAACGCTCCAGCTCGTGCAATGCGGTGGTAATCAGTCGGCTGCCAGTGCAGCCCACCGGGTGGCCCAACGCGATTGCGCCGCCGTTGACGTTCACCGTGGCCATGTCGGGTTTGTGGACCCGCGCCCAAGACAGCACCACGGAGGCGAACGCCTCGTTGATCTCGACGATGTCGATGTCGCCCATCTTCATCCCGGCCTTGTCGAGCACCTTCGCGGTCGACTGCACCGGACCATCGAGGTGGTAGTAACACTCCGCGCCGACCAACGCTTGACTGACGATCCGGGCCCGCGGCCGCAGCCCGAGTGCCTTGGCCTTGTCCTCATCCATCCACAACACGGCCGCCGCGCCGTCGGAGATCTGCGACGAGGTACCGGCGGTGTGAATCGCGCCCTCCATGACCGGCTTGAGCTGGCTCAAACCTTCCAGCGTCGTGTCGCGCAGGCCCTGGTCGCGGGAGACCATGTGCAGGTCCCTGGTGGGCTGCTTCTGCTCGTCGAGCACCGGAGCCTCGATCGGCGAGATTTCCCGGTCGAATCGGCCCTCGTCCCACGCCCGCTTGGCGTGCAACTGCGACGCGAGTCCGAACGCGTCGATGTCTTCGCGGGTGATGCCGCGCCGCTTGGCGATCCGCTCGGCGGCGGTGAACTGGTCGGGTAGGTCGATGTCCCACGATTCGGCGCGCCAATTGCGATCGGGGCCCGCGTTGGCGCCCAGACCGACCCGGCTCATCGCCTCGACGCCGCACGCGATGCCGACGTCGATCGCCCCGATCGCGATCAGGCCGGCGATCAGATGGTTGGCTTGCTGGCTGCTGCCGCACTGGCAATCCACGGTGGTGGCACCGGCCTGCTCAGGCAGGCCCGCGGTCAACCATGCCGTCCGGGTGATGTTGTTGGACTGCTCGGCGTACTGCGTCACGCAACCGCCGATCAGCTGCTCGACGTCGCCGGCTTGGAAACCGGACGAGATGCCGGCCTTCTCCACAAGCGCCTTCTGCACACCGCCCAGCAGATCGGTGGCGTGCAGTCCGGACAGCCATCCGGCGCGCTTGCCGATCGGGCTGCGGGTGGCTTCAACAATTACCGGGTTACCCATGAAGTCAGGCTAGAACACGTTTCATTACTATGACAAGCGAGGACGCCGCACCGCCTTTTGTCTGCGGTGGAGGCATGTTTTACTGATACTAGAACACGTTGCAATTCAGGAGAGGCGCTATGGCACCCCCCAATATTTCGGCTCACTTCGACTTCCTCGATCCCGACGTCAACCTGGTCGGCCTTCCGGTGGCCGAGCTTGCCCAGCTCCGTGAGTCCGAACCGATCCACTGGGTCGACGTGCCCGGCGGCTGCGGCGGCTTCGAGGACCACGGCTACTGGCTTCTCAGCAAGCATGCCGACGTCAAGGAGGTGTCGCGCCGCAGCGACATCTTCTCCAATTGGCTGAATGGCGCGATCCCGGCATGGCCCAAGGAGATGACGCGCGAGAACGTCGAAATGCAGCGCAGCGTCATGCTCAACATGGACGCTCCGCACCACACCCGGCTGCGCAAGATCATCTCCCGCGGCTTTACGCCCCGTGCGATCGGTCGGCTGGAGGACGAGCTCGCACAGCGCGCTCAGAACATCGCCAAAGCAGCGGCGTCCGAGGGTTCGGGCGACTTCGTTGAGCAGGTGTCGTGCGAATTACCGCTGCAGGCCATCGCCGGCTTGCTGGGCGTGCCGCAGGAGGACCGCGACAAGCTGTTCCGTTGGTCCAACGAGATGACCGGCGGTGAGGATCCCGATTACGCCGACGTCGATCCCGCGCAATCGTCGATGGAACTGATCATGTACGCGATGGCGATGGCCGACGAGCGGGGCAAGAATCCGACCGACGACATCGTCACCGCCTTGATCCAGGCCGACATCGACGGGGAGAAGCTCTCCGACGACGAGTTCGGCTTCTTCGTCATCATGCTCGCGGTGGCGGGCAACGAGACCACCCGCAACTCGATCACGCACGGAATGATCGCCTTCGCGAACAACCCGGATCAGTGGGAGCTGTACAAGAAGGAACGCCCGTCGACGGCCGTTGACGAGATCGTCCGCTGGGCGACGCCGGTGTCGGCGTTCCAGCGCACCGCCACCGAGGACACCGAGCTGGGCGGCGTCCGGATCAAGAAGGGCCAGCGGCTGGTGATGTCCTACCGCTCGGCCAACTTCGACGAAGAGGTCTTCGATGACCCCTACTCGTTCAACATCCTGCGCGACCCGAATCCGCACGTCGGATTCGGCGGCACCGGTGCGCATTATTGCGTCGGCGCCAACCTGGCTCGGATGACGATCAACCTGATCTTCAACGCTGTCGCCGACCACATGCCCGACCTCAAGCCGGTGTCGGAGCCGGAGCGGTTGCGGTCGGGTTGGCTCAACGGCATCAAGCACTGGCAGGTCGACTACACCGGCAAGTCCCCGGTGGCGTCCTGATGGACTTCGATCTCACCCCAACTCAGTTGGCCGTCGCCGATGTGGTCACATCGGTGCTGGATCGGGACAACTCGTGGAATGCCTTGGTTGCGGGCGGTGTGCCGGCCCTGCCGGTCCCGGAACGCCTCGGCGGCGACGGTGTGGGGCTGCCCGAGGTCGCGACGATACTGACCGAGGTGGGCCGCCACGGCGCCATCACGCCGGCGTTGGCAACGCTGGGTCTGGGTGTGGTTCCGCTACTCGACCTGGCCTCCGACGACCAGCAGGACCGTTATTTGGCGGCGGTTGCCCAGGGTGGGGTGCTCACGGCGGCCCTCAACGAACCCGGCGCGGCGCTGCCGGACCGGCCGGCCACCACCTTCAGCAACGGGCGGTTGTCGGGCACCAAAGTTGGTGTCGGATATGCCGAACAGGCCGATTGGCTGATCGTGACGGCCGACGGCGCGGTGGTCGTGGTGTCACCGAAGGCCGACGGCGTGCGGGTGACCAAGACGCCGACGTCGAACGGGGCGGACGAGTACGCGGTGACGTTCGACGGCGTGACGGTGCCTGAGTCCGACGTTCTGGCCGGCGCTGATGCGCACCGCGTCAACCAGCTGGTGCTGGCGGTGATCGGCGGATACACCGACGGCCTGGTAGCCGGTGCGCTGCGGCTGACCGCCGACTACGTGGCTGAGCGCAAGCAGTTCGGCAAACCGCTGTCGACCTTCCAGACCGTGGCCGCCCAGCTTGCTGAGGTCTATATCGCTTCGCGAACAATTGGTCTGGCCGCGAAATCCGTGACCTGGAGACTGTCTGAGGGCAGGGATGCCGATGACGACCTGGACGTACTCGGGTACTGGATTACTTCGCAGGCACCGCGAGTGATGCAGATCTGCCATCACCTGCACGGCGGCATGGGCATGGACATCACCTACCCGATGCACCGCTATTACTCCACGATCAAAGACCTGTCCCGACTTCTGGGTGGGCCTTCTCATCGCCTCGACCTGGTGGGAGCGCAATGTTCATCGACCTGACTCCGGAGCAGCGACAGCTGCAAGCTGAGCTGCGGCAGTACTTTTCGAATCTGATCTCGTCTGACGAGATGAAGGCGATGGAGAAGGACCGCCACAACGAGGCCTACCGCGCCGTGATCCGGCGCATGGGCCAGGATGGCAAGCTCGGCGTCGGATGGCCGAAGGAGTTCGGCGGGCACGGCTTCGGGCCCATCGAACAGTCCATCTTCGTCAACGAAGCCCATCGGGCTGACGTGCCACTGCCCGCGGTGACGCTGCAAACGGTCGGCCCCACCCTGCAGCGGTTCGGCAGCGAGCTGCAAAAGAAGAAGTTCCTGCCCTCGATCCTCGCCGGCGAGGTGCACTTCGCGATCGGTTACACCGAGCCGGAGGCGGGTACCGACCTAGCGGCGTTGCGGACCACGGCTGTGCGTCAGGGCGACGAATACATCGTCAACGGCCAGAAGGTCTTCACCACCGGCGCACACGACGCCGACTACATCTGGCTGGCGTGCCGCACCGACCCGGAGGCCGTTAAGCACAAAGGCATTTCGATTCTGATCGTCGACACCAAAGATCCTGGCTACTCGTGGACGCCGATCATCCTGTCCGACGGTGCCCACCACACCAACGCGACGTACTACAACGACGTGCGGGTGCCGGCCGACATGCTCGTCGGCGAAGAGAACGGCGGATGGCGACTGATCACCACCCAGCTCAACAACGAGCGGGTGATGCTCGGTCCCGCCGGCCGCACCGCCAGTATCTACGACCGGGTGCACACCTGGGCATCCAAGCCCGGGGGCAATGGTGTCACGCCGATCGACCATCAAGACGTCAAGCGAACACTCGGTGAGATTCATTCGATGTGGCGGATCAACGAGTTGTTGAACTGGCAGGTCGCCGCTGCCGGCGAGGACATCAACGTGGCCGATGCGGCATCGACAAAAGTCTTTGGTACCGAGAGTATTCAGTACATTGGGCGACTCGCCGAGGAGATCGTCGGCAAGTACGGAAACCCGGCCGAGCCGGAGACCGCCGAGCTGTTGGACTGGCTGGACTCGCAGACCAAGCGCAACCTGGTGATCACCTTCGGTGGAGGCGTCAACGAAGTCATGCGTGAGATGATCGCGGCCTCGGGCCTCAAGGTGCCGAGGGTGCCTCGATGAGCAGCATCCAGGAGTCAATCGCGGGAATCACATCCACGGTCGTCGCCAAGCAGCGCGACGCCAGGGATCCGGTGAACGAGCCGACGATCAAGACGTGGGTGGAAGCCCTTGGGGACCGCAACCCGATCTACACCGACGAGGCCGCCGCCCGCGCGGCCGGACATCCGGGACTTGTCGCCCCGCCCGCAATGATTCAGGTATGGACGATGTTCGGCCTAAGCGGCGAGCGTCCAACCGACGATCCCATGGGCCCGCTGATGGAGCTGTTCGACGGCGCAGGGTACGTCGGTGTGGTGGCCACCAACTGTGAGCAGACCTACCACCGGTACCTGCGGCCCGGTGAGCAGGTCAGCATCGCCTCCGAGATGCGCGACGTCGTCGGCCCCAAGCAGACCGCGCTCGGCGAGGGCTGGTTCATCAACCAGCACATCACCTGGCGTGTCGGTGACGAGGATGTCGCTGAGATGGCTTGGCGCATACTGAAATTCAAGCCTCGCGAGTCTGAACAGGCTGTGTCATCGGTGCCCGAGGATCTGGATCCCGACGCGATGATGCGCCCCGCGTTGTCGCGGGATACCGCCTTCTTTTGGGAGGGCGTCGCGGCGCACGAACTGCGTATCCAGCGGCGACCCGACGGCAGCCTGCAGCACCCACCGGTGCCCGCGGTGTGGCAAGACAAAGAACAGCCGGTCGACTATCTCGTAGCCGGCGGCAAGGGCTCGGTGTACAGCTTCGTGGTGCACCACGCGCCCAAGGTGCCGGGGCGCACACTGCCGTTCGTCATCGCCCTGGTCGAACTCGAAGAAGGCGTACGCATGCTCGGTGAGCTGCGCAACGTCGACCACGCCGACGTGATGATTGGAATGCCGGTTCACGCAACCTATATCGATTTCCCGGCCGGCGACTCCGGACCGGAGTGGACCCTGTACGCCTGGGAGCCCGAGGCATGAGCGCGCCGGCGATTGCAGTGGGCACCGTGCTGCCCGAACTCAAGATCCACGGCGACCCCACCTTCATCATCTCGACGGCCATTGCAACCCGGGACTACCAGGATGTGCACCACGACCGGGACAAGGCGCAGGCCAAGGGATCCAAGGACATCTTCGTCAACATCCTCACCGACACCGGGCTGGTGCAGCGCTTCCTGACCGACTGGGCCGGACCGTCAGCGCTGATCAAGTCGATCGGGCTGCGGCTGGGCGTGCCGTGGTACGCCTACGACACGATCACCTTTTCCGGTGAGGTGACCGCCGTGGAGGGCGGATTGATCACCGTGAAGGTGTTTGGCCGCAACAGTCTCGGCGATCACGTCATCGCGACTGCCACGCTCACGATTGGGGACAATTGATGCTGTCGCACAAGGCGGCGATCGTCGGCATAGGTGCCACCGACTTCTCGAAGAACTCCGGTCGAAGCGAGCTACGCTTGGCGGCCGAGGCAGTGCGCGATGCCCTGGACGACGCCGGCCTGAGCCCGTCCGACGTGGATGGCCTCACCACGTTCACGATGGACACCAACAACGAGACGGCGGTAGCGCGTGCGGCCGGCATCGGTGACCTGAAGTTCTTCGCCCAGACAGGCTACGGCGGAGGTGCCGCGTGCGGGACCGTGTTGCACGCGGCGATGGCAGTCGCGACCGGTGTAGCCGACGTCGTGGTGGCCTACCGGGCTTTCAACGAGCGGTCGGGCATGCGGTTCGGCCAGGTGCAAACCCGATTGGCGGGAAGCGCTGGCGTCCAGGCTGATTCGACGGCTGCCGACAATTCCTTCTCGTATCCGCATGGGCTTTCCACGCCGGCGGCCCAGGTGGCCATGATCGCGCAGCGGTACATGCACTGGTCCGGTGCGACCAGCCGCGACTTCGGCGCCATCTCGGTGGCCGACCGCAAACACGCCGCGAAGAACCCGAAGGCGTACTTCTACGAAAAGCCGATAACCATTGACGACCACCAGAATTCGCGGTGGATCGCCGAGCCGCTGCGGCTTCTTGACTGCTGCCAGGAAACCGACGGCGCGGTCGCGATCGTGGTGACGTCGGTGGAGCGTGCGCGTGACCTGAAGCAGCGGCCCGCTGTGATCGAGGCGGCGTCGCAGGGCTCCAGCTCCGACCAATACACGATGGTCAGCTACTACCGGCCCGAGCTGGGTCTGCCCGAAATGGGTCTGGTGGGTCGGCAGCTCTGGCAGCAGTCCGGCCTCTCGCCGGCCGATATCCAGACCGCGGTGCTTTACGACCACTTCACCCCCTTCACCCTGATTCAGTTGGAGGAGTTGGGATTCTGCGGGCGGGGCGAAGCCAAAGACTTCATCGCGGATGGCGCGGTTGAGGTGGGTGGCCGGCTTCCGATCAACACGCACGGAGGTCAACTAGGTGAGGCCTACATCCATGGGATGAACGGCATCGCCGAAGGCGTCCGGCAGTTGCGCGGGACCTCGGTGAACCCGGTGCCTGATGTCGAGCACGTACTCGTCACCGCGGGCACCGGAGTCCCGACGTCGGGCCTGATCCTCGGGTAACTATATCCTTTCTCGCTGAGTGTGAAGTTAGTTTCACGGTCGCGCCCGATTGTGAAGCTAACTTCACGGTCGTTGACTGAAGTGACGGTCGCCGTGCAGCATGCGACGCTGCGGCGATGGGTGAACCATTTGTCGGCATCGAGGCCATCGCTGGTGGGCTGCTGACCAGGAGTCAGGTAGTTACCCGTCACACCAGGATCTTCCGGGATGTGTATGTCAATCCGGACGTACAAGTGACCGCCGCAGTGCGTGCGAAGGCCGGATGGCTGTGGGCCAAGCGGCGAGGCGTCGTCGCCGGACTCTCTGCGGCCGCGTTACATGGCAGCAGGTGGGTCGATGACGCGACTGCGGTGGAGTTGTTCCACGAAAACCGACACACGCTGCCGGGCCTTCGTATACGCGGAGATCGACTCGAGGATGACGAGATCACCATTGTCGACGGTGTTCCAGTAACTTCGCCAGCCCGGACAGCGCTTGACCTCGGTTGCTGGTATCCAACCGTGAGTGCGGTCGGTGCTATTGACGCACTGACCCGCGCGACGGAAATCAAAGCCGCCGACGTGGAGCTGCTGGCGCAGCGATACCCGGGTCGCAGAGGTATCACGCGAGCGCGCCATGCAGTGACTCTGTTCGACCCAGGCGCCCAGTCTCCTAAGGAGACGTGGTTGCGACTGACCCTTATCCAGGCTGGATTGCCGCGGCCACAGACGCAGATTCCGGTGCGCGACGAATTCGGCAATACCTTCGCGTATCTCGACATGGGTTGGGAGGAGGTCAAAGTTGCCGTCGAGTATGACGGCGAGCAGCACCGCAGCGATCGCTCGCAGTACAACTGGGACATCAGCAGGCTGGAGAGATTGCAACACCTGGGCTGGATTGTGATCCGAGTGGTGGCGAGGGACCGGCCCGCTGACATTATTCGACGGGTCAAGACGGCGTTGTCTACCCGAGTGTGAAATTGGTTTCACTCCCGGGCGCGACTGTGAAACCAACTTCACACTCGGCGGGGTGAGGTGCTCGGTGGGGGAGAGGGGACAGCTAGGCGGGGACGAGTTCTACGCCGCTGAGCACGACGCCGTTGTCGCGTGACGGCGCGACAACGCTCGCCAGGAAACGGCCGTCTTCCTTCCAGATGCCGACCTTGAGGGTCTCGCCGGGGAACGCGACACCGGCAAAACGCGCACCGTAGGCGGCGACGGCGGTGGCGTCGCCGTCCAGCATGGCGTCGGTGATGGCTTTGCAGACCATGCCGTAGGTGCACAGCCCATGCAGGATCGGCTGGTGAAATCCTGCGGCAGCTGCGAACTCGGGATCCGAGTGCAGCGGATTGCGGTCGCCGCAGAGCCGGTACAGCAGCGCCTGCTGCGGCAGGATCGGCACGTCGACCTCCAGGTCCGGTGCCCGGTCCGGCGCGCCGTCCGGTGATGAAGGCCCGCGTTCGCCGCCGAATCCGCCTTCACCACGGGCGAAGATCGACCGCTTCTGCGTCCACAGCAGGGTGCCGTCCGGCGCGCTCACCTTCGTCTCGCTCCAGATCACCGCGGCCTTGCCCTTGTCCCAGATCTCGGTGAACTTGGTAACGGCCCTGCCGGAGCCCGACGGAGGCAGCGGCGCGGGCACCTCGACCCGCTCGCTGGCGTGTAGCACCTTGCTCAGCTCAATGTCGATGCCGGGAAACTGCACGGTAGGCGGTTTGGTGACGTGGAAGGTAGCCGCGACGTTACCGAACGTCGGTAGCACCTGCGGTATTTCGTCTACCAGGTAGCGGAGCTCGCGTGCGTCCATCGGATCCGCCCCGGCGCCCAAGCCGAGGTGGTAGAGCTGGATATCGCTACTGACCCAGGAGAATTCGATAGGATCCAGCACCGCCGCCAGCGCGACTTCTACGTCGATCGGCATTTCAGGCGTCTCCTGCTTCGGATCCAGCTATGTGTAGCGCTGCCAGGTATCCGAACGTCATGGCCGGGCCGATGGTCCCGCCCGGACCGGGGTAGGTGTGTCCCATCACCGGGGCACTGACATTTCCTGCGGCATAAAGGCCTTCGATGCTGCCGCCGTCGTCGCGCAGTGCACGCCCGTGTACATCGGTGCGGATGCCGCCCTTGGTGCCCAGATCCCCGGGCACCATCTTGGCGGCGTAATACGGCGCATGGGTGAGTTCGCCGAGATTGGGATTGGGCTTGTTGGTCGGATCGCCGTAGTACCTGTCGTAGGCGCTTTCGCCGCGGTGAAAGTCTTCATCGACACCTGAGCGGGCGAAGCCGTTGAATCGCGCTACCGTCTTGGTGAACTCGGCTACCGGAAGGCCGGTCTTGTCGGCGAGTTCCTCGAGCGTATCGGCCCGGACGATGACGCCGGAATCCATCCACTTGCGCGGAATGCGTTGTCCAGGTTGCAGTCCCGCGAACAGGTAGCGGTCCCGGTATTGCTGGTCGAACACCAGCCAGGCGGGAATGTTCTCACCCGGTCCGGGACCCTGGCCGTACTCGCCGCCGTACATGTGATGGCCGGCCTCGACGTAGGGCATCGACTCGTTCATGAACCGCTTGCCCGACATGTTGACCATGATCGCACCCGGTGAGTTGCGTTCCGATAAGGCGATCCACGGGGCGCCGACCAGGGGCACCGTCGGGATCCACCACGCGTCCTCCATCACATCCAATGCGGCGCCAAGCTTTTCGCCGGCGAGAATGCCGTCACCGGTGTTGGCCTTCGCGCCCACGGTCCATTCGGCGCCGATGGGGGCGCGCTGGTATTTCACCCGCATCTGCTCGTTGTGATCAAAACCGCCCGACGCGAGGATCACGCCGCGGCGAGCGCGGATGAGTCGCGGCTCAGCCGATTCCGATGCGCCGGCATCGCGCACGTAAACACCCCGGACCGCGCCGTCCTCGACGTACAGATCGGTAAGCGCGGTGTTCAGCGTGACCGGAACGCCGGCCTGCTGTAACCCGAGCCGTAACGGCCCGATCAGGGCCCGGCCCATGCCGACGAGGTTCTTGCCGGTGGCCTTCGCCCACATGGTGCGGGCACCGACCTTCAAGCTGCGTAGGACTCCTCGCGGGTGCCGCTTCAACATGTTCAGCCGCACGTAGTCCTGCTGCATCACAACCACATTGAGCGGTACCTTGCCGTAAGCCGGCTCCAGCCCGGACTCGTCAGGGCCGAGCTTGCGCGCATTGAACGGTTTGGGTTCGATCGAACGCCCCTCCGCACGGCCGCCTGGCGCTTCCGGGTAGTAGTCGGAATAACGCGGCACCCAGCACATCTTCAGCGGTGAGTGCTGCAGCACAAACGACAACATCTCGGGCCCGCGTTCGAGATAGGTATCGATGCGCTCAGGTTCAACGACATCTCCGATGATGCCGTGCAGGTAGGTGCGGGCCGCCTCGCGGGTGTCCTGCACGCCGTCGCGCTCGAGCACCTCGTTGTTGGGGATCCAGACGCCGCCGCCGGAGCGCGCGGTAGAGCCGCCGAAATGTGGGGCCTTCTCGATGACTACTGTCGAGAGGCCGCGGTTTGCGGCGGTGAGGGCAGCCACCATGCCGGCCGCGCCGCTGCCGACGACGACGACGTCGAACTCCTGCGCTGTCATGTAGAACACGTTATAGAATTGCCCGGGCCGGCCGCTACCGGCCCGGTCAAACGAACGAGGGGACTTCGGCAAATGCTCAGTGTTGCGATCCGCGACGAGCTGGCCGCCGACTTGGCGCAAGCCGAGCGGAGCCGCAAGCCGATCGCTCCGCTGACGTCTGCCTACCCCGGTATTGACGTCGTCGACGCCTACGAGATCCAGCTGATCAATATCCGTCAGCGCGTCGCCGAAGGGGCGCAGATAGTAGGGCACAAGGTCGGGCTGTCGTCGTTGGCGATGCAGCAGATGATGGGGGTCGACGAGCCGGACTACGGACATCTGCTCGACGAGATGGAGGTGTTCGAGGACACGCCGATCGAGGCGGGGCGATACCTCTATCCCCGGGTTGAGGTCGAAGTGGGTTTCATCCTGGCCGCTGACCTGCCCGGTGCCGGCTGCACCGAGGACGACGTGCTGGCCGCCACGGCGGCCCTGGTCCCGTCGATCGAGTTGATCGACACCAGGATCACCGACTGGAAGATCGCGCTCTGCGACACCATCGCGGACAACGCGTCGTCGGCCGGCTTTGCGCTGGGCGAAGCGCGGGTCTCGCCGGCCGATATCGACGTCAAGACGATCGACGCGGTACTGACCCGCAATGGCGAGGTGATCGCCGAGGGGCGCAGCGACGCCGTACTGGGCAACCCGGTCACCGCGGTGGCGTGGCTGGCCCGCAAGGTCGAGAGTTTCGGAGTGCGCCTGCGGGCCGGTGACGTAGTCCTTCCCGGATCGTGTACGCGAGCTATCGATGCCCGTCCTGGTGACCAATTCGTCGCCGACTTCACGGGGCTGGGTTCAGTCCGTTTGTCGTTCGAATAGGGTCGGACTACTTTTGATTTAGTCTAAATTTCGGAAGCTTTGAAAAGGGGCATCATGCCGTCGAAGGCAAGCGTGGCCATTGTCGGGTCGGGAAATATCAGTACCGACCTGCTCTACAAGCTATTGCGATCGGATTGGCTGGAACCGCGCTGGATGGTCGGTATCGACCCCGAAAGCGAAGGCTTGGCGCGGGCCCGCAAGCTTGGGCTGGAGACCACCCACGAAGGAGTCGACTGGCTCCTGGCGCAGCCCGAGAAACCCGACCTGGTCTTCGAGGCGACCAGTGCCTACGTGCATCGCGATGCGGCGCCGAAGTACGCGGCTGCGGGCATCCGGGCCATCGACTTGACGCCGGCCGCGGTTGGGCCGGCGGTAATTCCGCCGGCGAACCTGCGCCAGCACCTGGATGCGCCGAACGTCAACATGATCACCTGCGGGGGACAGGCGACGATTCCGATCGTGTACGCGGTGAGTCGTGCGTTGTTAGAAAAAGGCGGAGTTCCTTACGCCGAGATCGTCGCGTCGGTGTCGTCGGTGTCGGCCGGGCCGGGCACCAGGGCCAATATCGACGAATTCACCAAGACCACGTCGCGCGGGGTGGAAACCATCGGTGGGGCCGCGCGCGGCAAGGCGATCATCATCTTGAACCCGGCCGACCCGCCGATGATCATGCGCGACACCATCTTCTGCGCGATCCCGGAGGACGCCGACCGTGACGCGATCGCAGCGTCCATCCGCGAGGTGGTGGCCGAGGTGCAGACCTACGTGCCCGGATATCGGCTGCTCAACGAGCCGCAGTTCGACGAGCCGTCGATGCACTCCGGCGGCCGGGCGGTGGTCACGACGTTCGTCGAGGTGGAAGGCGCGGGAGATTACCTGCCGCCGTATGCGGGCAACCTCGACATCATGACCGCCGCGGCTACCAAAGTCGGCGAGGAGATCGCCAAAGAGACTCTTGCAGTCACGGGAGGTACGCGATGACCGGCTCCGACGATGCAGAGCGCAGCGATGAGGAGGAGACGGCGTAATGAGTGCCGGTGTCGACGATGCAGAGCTTAGCGATGAGGAGGAGACGGCGTAATGAGTGAGAGCATTTGGGACGTCCGAATCACGGACACCTCGCTACGCGACGGGTCACACCACAAACGTCACCAATTCGTCAAGGAAGAGGTCGGCGCTATCGTTGCGGCGCTGGATGCCGCCGGGGTGCCGGTGATCGAGGTGACCCACGGCGACGGTTTGGGCGGGTCCTCGTTCAACTACGGCTTTTCCAAGACCCCCGAACAGGAATTGATCAAGCTCGCCGCCCAGACCGCAAAAGACGCCAAAATCGCGTTTCTGATGCTGCCCGGCGTCGGCACGAAAGAAGACATTAAAGAGGCGCAGGACAACGGCGGCTCGATCTGCCGGATCGCCACGCATTGCACCGAGGCCGACGTTTCGATCCAGCATTTCGGGCTGGCCCGCGAGTTGGGCTTGGAAACCGTCGGGTTCTTGATGATGGCGCACACCATTTCGCCGGAGAAGCTGGCCGGGCAGGCCCGGATCATGGCTGACGCCGGTTGTCAGTGCGTCTATGTCGTCGACTCCGCCGGTGCACTGGTGCTCGACGGCGTGGCCGATCGGGTGTCTGCCTTGGTTGCCGAATTGGGGCCGGATGCCGAAGTTGGTTTTCATGGGCACGAAAACCTCGGACTGGGGGTGGCCAACTCGGTGGAAGCGGTGCGCGCCGGGGCCAAGCAGATCGACGGCAGCGTGCGCCGGTTCGGGGCCGGCGCGGGCAACGCACCCGTCGAGGCCCTCATCGGGGTGTTCGACAAGATCGGCGTCAAGACCGGCATCGACTTCTTCGACATCGCCGACGCCGCCGAGGACGTGGTGCGGCCTGCCATGCCCGCCGAGTGCGTGCTCGACCGAAACGCGCTGATCATGGGGTATTCCGGCGTGTACTCCAGCTTCCTCAAGCACGCCGTTCGCCAGGCCGAGCGCTATGGCGTGCCCGCTCACCAGCTGTTACACCGGGCCGGACAGCGCAAGCTCATCGGCGGCCAGGAAGACCAACTCATCGACATCGCTCTGGAAATCAAGCGTGAGCAGGAAAAAGACGCCGCGGTATCGCATTAATGTGACTTTCACTGCGCTCGGCCTGAGTTCACCGAAAAACAAGATTCTCCGTCGGTGTTGGCCTAGCGTTGCGGTTGTCCTCTGCTGCCGCTTTGAGGAAGATAGAGCGGAGTGGATACGCGCAGTGCGGCGCAGGTGGGTGTCGCCGTCAATCGCCGTCGCAGGTTAGGAGGGTTCCGATGAGTTTCTTCTCGTTGCCGCCGGAGATCAATTCGCTGCTGATGTACGCGGGCGCTGGTTCTGCTCCGATGCTGGAAGCCGCCGCGGCGTGGAACGGGTTGGCATCGGAGCTGGGCACTGCCGCAGAGTCGTTCGCGTCGGTGACTTCCGGGTTGGCGGGTCAGGCGTGGCAGGGTGCGGCGTCGAAGGCGATGACGCAGGCGGCCGCTCCCTATGCGGGCTGGTTGCATGCGGCGGCGAGTCAGGCGCAAGGGGCGGCGTCCCAAGCCCAGGCGGTGGCGAGTGCTTTTGAGGCCGCTCTGGTGGCGACGGTGCACCCGTTGTCCGTGCAGGCCAACCGCAACACATTCGTGCAGTTGATTCGGTCGAACTTTTTTGGATTCAACGCGCCGGCGATCATGGCAGCTGAGTCCTACTACGAAGAGATGTGGGCCCAGGATGTGTCCGCGATGGTGGGCTATCACGGTGGGGCGGCGGCGGCCGGTCAGTTGATGTCAGGTCGTCTGCCCAGCTTGTCGGGCATGCCGAGCTTGGGCGGTGGCGCCATGAGTGGCCTGGCCGGCCTTGCCGGAGCTGGCAGCACCGGCGCCGGCAGCACCGGCGGCGCCAGCCAGGGTGGTGCCACTCAGGCCAACCCCAACGGGGGTGGCGGCAGTGCGGGCGACAGCAACGTCGCCAGCGGGGGCGGCGGAACCTCCAACGTCGGCGGTGCGAACGGCAATATCGGTTTCCCGACCAGCAGCGGATACATCGACAGCGGAAATCTGAGCGCCGGTGGCATCGCAGGCGGTGATCCCGGCGCTGGTTTGGCGACTGCGGGCGGCGGTGATCTCGGGACCGCGAACCTGGGCGGCGCAAATATGGCGGGCGGAACTGCGGGCCTCGGGGGTATCGGGATGTCCGCGGCAATGATCGCGTCAGCAACAATGGGCGCCACATCGTCGGGATCGTCGGGCGCATCAACTTCGGCGGCGGCACCGGCACCCGTCCCCGAAGCCGTGGAGACGACGGAAACGGAAGTCGTTGCGGAAACCAGGCCGAGGGGGGCAACGCCGCTAGGCGGGACATCGGCTGCGGCGGGACCGGCGGCAACAATTACGGCAACGGAGGCCGAGAAGACTCAGGCTCCGGCGGCCGACGAGGAAGAGCATCGGGTTCGCCAACGCGCGTAGCCTCGAGCGCATGACTGTGACTTGCCGGAGTGTCAGCCCTCTTCGCCGCGGGCTTTACGGTCTGCTTGCAGCGGGCCTACTGAGCGCCACCGCCTCTGTGGTTATTGCGTTGCCCGCAGCAATGGCGGAACCGTGCAATAAGACTTTTGGTGAATCCGCCTCTCAAACCGTCCAGTCGTACCTGGACCGGCACCCCGACATTAAGGCTCAGCTCACCTCCAAGTCCCAGGCGGAGGGGGGAAACGGCTCGGTGCTCGATTACCTCGAGCGGCACCCGGACGTCCGGCAGGCACTGATCACTCTGGCCAACGAGTGCACATCGTAAGCTATCGGGCTTCGTATCGAGGCGGCACTCAAACGCGCTCGACGGCACGCGGGAATGTTCGCCATTGACGAAAAAGTAGAACACGTTCTAGCGTCTAGGCGTGCTCACTACTCCCGTCTCCGGTCCCCTCACCGACGCGATCGCCGAGGCCGAGAAGCTCGTCGCGACCGCACCACACATCGAGACCGAAGCCGACCTGCTCGAAGGGCTGCAGTACCTCGCCGGCTGCATCGCGGCCTGTACCCACCTCGCCTTTGACTACGATCGGGACCATCCTTTCCTGCAGTCGGGCACCGGGCCGTTCACCAAGATGGGCCTGGACAACCCGGACACCCTCTACTTCGGCACCCGGGTGCACGCCGACCGCGACTACGTCGTCACCGGCACGCGCGGTACCACTACCGACCTGAGTTTCCAGCTGCTCGGCGGCGAATACACCGACGACAACGTTCCCGTCAGCCAAGCCGCCTTCGACGACCGTGAGCTTGAGATCGCCGCGGACGGAAGCTTCCAGTGGCGGCTGCGGCCGACCAGTCCGGGCCAGCTGGTGATGCGCGAAGTGTACGGCGATTGGTCAGCGCAACGCGGCACGCTGGCAATCTCCAGGCTGGACACCGCGGGTACCGCGCCGCCGCCGCTGACTCGCGCGATGATCGAAAAGCGATATGCCACGGCGGGAAAACAGCTCGTGAGCCGGGTGAAGACGTGGCTGCAGTTTCCGCAATGGTTCTACCTCGACGTCCCGGTCAACACCATGGTTGCTCCCCGGCTCACTCCGGGGGGCCTTTCGACGCAGTACTCGTCGGTCGGGCACTTCGAGCTGCGTCCCGATCAGGCACTGGTAATCACGGTGCCGGTCAGTGATGCTCCCTATCTCGGCTTCCAGCTTGGCAGCCTGTGGTACATCTCGCTGGACTACATCAATCACCAGACCTCGCTCAATAACACCCAGGCCCAAGCGGACCCGGACGGCAAGGTGCGCATCGTCGTCGCCGAGCAGAATCCCGGAGTCACCAACTGGGTGGAGACTCTCGGCCATCGGCGAGGTTTTCTGCAGTTTCGTTGGCAACGGGTATCGCGCCAGCTGACCGAGGCCGACGGGCCGACCGTCGAACTCGTCGACGTCGATGCAGTGTCGGCCGCGTTGCCCCATTTTTCGCACAACAAGATTTCCGACGAACAGTGGCGTGCGCGAATTGCGTTACGTCAACAGCAAATTGCGGCAAGGATGTTGGGTTGAAGAGGAATCAGCGATGACAGGGATGCTTGAACAGAAGGTGGTCGTTATCAGTGGCGTCGGACCCGGGCTCGGTACCACGCTCGCGCATCGATGCGCGCAAGAAGGTGCCGACCTGGTGCTGGCGGCACGCACCGTCGAGCGTCTGGATGACCTGGCCGAACAGCTCAACGCCGCCGGCCAGAAAGCGGTGGCGGTGCGTACCGACATCACCGATGACGAAGCGGTGAGTAACCTCGTCGAATCCACTTTGGCCACGTACGGCAAGGTCGATGTGCTGGTCAACAATGCGTTCCGGGTGCCGTCGATGAAACCGCTGGCCGGCACCACATTTCAGCACATTCGCGACGCGATCGAACTCAGCGCGCTCGGGGCCTTACGGCTCATCCAGGCTTTCACGCCGGCGTTGGAATCCTCGAGGGGATCGATCGTCAACGTCAACTCCATGGTCATCCGGCACTCGCAGGCCAAATATGGCGCCTACAAGATGGCTAAGTCCGCTCTGCTGTCGATGTCCCAGTCGCTGGCCACCGAACTTGGTGAGAAGGGTATTCGCGTTAATTCCGTTGCGCCCGGCTATATCTGGGGCGAGACGCTGCAGGCCTACTTTGAACATCAGGCGGGTAAGTACGGCAGCACGGCGGAACAGATCTACCAGGGCACCGCGGCGAACTCCGACCTCAAGCGGCTGCCCACCGAAGATGAGGTGGCCTCGGCGATCCTCTTCATGGCCAGCGATCTGTCCAGCGGCATCACCGGCCAGACCCTGGACGTCAACTGCGGGGAGTATCACACCTGATGGCAGATCGCACCGATGTCGGCACCGTCGACGAGCTGCATGCCTCGGCCGCCAAGCTGGTCGGGCTCGACGATTTCGGCACAGACGACGACAACTACCGGGAATCGCTTCAGGTGCTGCTGGATTCGTACCAGCGGGATGCCGGCCTTACGGCGTTGGGCAGCAAGATGAATCGGTTCTTCCTGCGCGGCGCGCTGGTGGCCAGGTTGCTGTCCGAATCCGCGTGGAAGCAATACCCGCAGCATGCCGGCGTCACCATCGAACGGCCGATCTTCGTCACCGGGTTAGTGCGTACCGGCACCACGGCGCTGCACCGGCTACTCGGTGCCGACCCGGCACACCAGGGCCTGCACCTATGGCTGGCCGAGTTCCCGCAGCCGCGGCCGCCGCGCGACACCTGGGAGTCAAACCCACTGTATCGCCAACTCGACGCGCAATTCACCCAGCACCACCAAGAGAACCCCGACTACACCGGTCTGCATTTCATGGCCGCATACGAGTTGGAGGAGTGCTGGCAACTGCTGCGCCAGTCGCTACATTCGGTGTCCTACGAGACGTTGTCGCACCTGCCCAGCTACTCGGAATGGCTGTCGCAGCAGGATTGGACGCCGTCGTATCAGCGGCACCGCAGGAACCTTCAGCTGATCGGACTGAACGACGTCGGCAAGCGATGGGTACTGAAGAACCCCAGTCACCTTTTCGCGCTGGACGCGTTGATGGCGACCTATCCAGACGCGTTGGTGATCCAGACCCACCGGCCGGTCGAGACGATCATGGCCTCGATGTGCTCACTGGCGCAGCAGACCGCCGACGGGTGGTCGACGACGTTCTTCGGCGCCCAGATCGGTGCTGACGCGATGGAAACCTGGTCACGCGGTCTGGAGCGGTTCGATACCGCACGGGCTAAATATGATTCGGCTCAGTTCTACGACGTTGACTACCATGACTTGATCGCCGATCCGATGGGCACCGTCGCCGAGGTCTACCGGCACTTCGGCCTGACGCTGACCGACGACGCTCGCCAGGCCATGGCCGACATCCACGCCGAGAGCCAGACCGGGGCACGGGCGCCGAAGCACACCTACTCGCTGGCCGACTACGGCCTTACCGTCGAGTCGGTCAAGGAGCGGTTCGCCGGACTGTGAGGGCTGTCGTCAGCCGTCCGGCTGGCCGTCCAGGTACCCCTCGGCGACCGCGTGCTCGATGCTGTCACCCAGGCGCGGGCACGACTTGGTGCGCGCGGTGTCTCCACCGGACTCCCGCACTTGGGCGAAGTGCGCACAGCGCTGCGCGGCCGCGGCATTCCATTGCACCGCAGTGTGTCCCGGTCCCACCCGCTTGACGGTGACCGTGACGTGGCAGAACCGGCAATCCACCGGCTGGAGGCCGGACGTGAGGTAGCGCTCGCGGTCGGCGCGGGAGGCTTCGGCAACGGCCGCGGCGCGCCGGGGATCATTGGTGAAATCCCTTGACTTCGACCAGGACTCAGATCCCCGGCTTCCGCCAGACCGCTCTTCATGGTCATGATGATCACCGTGCAGCAGCAACATCGACCGGGCCAGCCGGTCGACGTCAGGAACTGCGGGCTGATCTGCGGACCGGGCCACGTCTGTCAGTGTTGCTCTGCCGGTACGTCGTCGGAAACGTCCTTTGCCTTCAGGTTTTCTTCGACCTCGACGCTCCAGTATTCGTTGGCGCGGGTGGTGTCCACTTCGATCTCGAAGCGCTCCACCATCTCCGGCTCGATGTCGGCGACGTCAACGTAAAACTGCTGATACCAGCGGCGCAGCTGATACACGGCGCCGTCCTCTTCGACCAGCAGTGGATTGTCGATCCTGGTTTTGTGCTTCCAGATCTCGACGTCCTGTAGGAAACCCTTGCTGACGCCTTCGGTGAACACCCTGGACAGCTTGTCGGTCATCTTTTCGTCCATGCCCTTGGGCTTTTCGACGATGACACCCCATTGCAAGACGAACGAGTTCTGGTTAACCGGGTAGTGGCAGTTGATCAGAATCGACTCTGCCTTAAAGCCGCCGTAGCTGTTGTGTAGCCAGTTGATCATGAACGACGGTCCGAAGTAAGACGCCTCGGAATCCAGCTGCGCTTCGCCGTACGACGTCCCGAGATCGTTGACGTCGGGCCGGCCCACGTTGTGCAGATACTGCGAGGCGATGTGCCCTTCGAAGACGTTCTTGAAGTACGTCGGCAAACCGAAATGGATGTAGAAGAAGTGCGCCATGTCGGTGACGTTGTCGATGATGTCGCGGCAGTTGGAGCCCTCGATGAGGATGCTGTTCCACCGCCACTCGGTCCATTCGTCAGTGGCGGCTTCGGGAATCTCGGGGACCCTGACAGCGGGGTCCGGGGGGTTGCCTTCGTGGTCGTGCCAGACATACAGCAGGCCGCTGCGCACGTCGGTCGTCCATGCGCGGGTGCGTGCTGTTTTGGGCGTGCGCTTGGCGTACGGCACCAGCTTGCAGCGGCCGTCGCCGCCCCAGCGCCAGTCGTGGAACGGGCAGGCGACCTCGTCGCCCTTAATGGTGCCCTCGGACAGGTCGCCGCCCATGTGCCGGCAGTAGCCGTCGAGGACCTTCACGTCCCCGTGCGAGTCGGCGAAAACCACGAGCTTGGTGCCGAACGCGTGGATCGAGTGCGGCTTCCCGTCCAGGTAGTCCTTTGCCACGCCCAGGCAGTGCCAGCCCCGCGCGTACCTGGTCGGCAAGGCGCCGGGATCGATTTCCCGGATGCCGACCGCGTTGGTGTCGGTACTCACCTGTCGCCTCCTCGCTAGCCCCTAACTAGAACACGTTACAGTTTTTGGGTCGGCATACGCAATGACCGCGGTTCTGGCTGGGCTTTCTGTGCGACATTCGTGCCTGCGGGTATATCTAGACGATGCCGCTGGTTGCTTTCGAAGGTCGCTCGCCCTGGGGTCGATCCGACCGCGTTTATCGCTCCGACCGCGACCCTGATGGGGGACGTCGTGGTCGAGGCCGGGGCGCGGAGCTGGGGGTCAACGTCAACC
>Ga0209068_10000497_pt1 | contig 21289 bp, 20 predicted proteins | sample ColStrG_CSR_2012_FD_187200 | JGI IMG/M metagenome (GOLD analysis project Ga0209068, IMG submission 187200) | Freshwater sediment microbial communities in response to fracking from Pennsylvania, USA - Cold Stream Run_MetaG_CSR_2012 (SPAdes)... | ecosystem: Environmental > Aquatic > Freshwater >...
CGCCGCGAGTTCGCCGTAGCAAAGCGCGCCGACGATGGTCATGAACCCTGTAATGAGCCAGGCGCCAATTAGCAGCGCCGGAGAATCCACGGTGCGAGCAATGTCGGCGGAAACAATGAAGATGCCAGAGCCGATCATCGAACCCATCACCAGCGTGGTGGCGCTTGTCAGGCCGAGGCCTTGGACGAAACCTGGGTCTTGGCTGGTGGCAGCTAAGCTACTCGAAGCTTGGGCGATCGAAGCTTGACTACCCGGTTCTTGAGAACTCACGCAATCCTCGGCAGAAATTAGGGGCTACAAGAATTTACCCTATGCCGAGACAAAAAGGCGCAAAAAATGCTCCGCAGCGGCCCGCGGACTGCCACTTGAGCCACCCAATAGGTCGGAGATCACGGCCACGCTATCGGCTCCGGCGTCAATCACCAAGCGGCAATTCTCACGAGTAATGCCGCCGATAGCGACCAGAGGCTTGCGCGTCAACTCCCTCGCCCGACGGATTCCGTCAAGGCCCACGACGGGGTCAGGATTAGCTTTACTGCGCGTCGCGAAGATTGGGCCGATGGCGATGTAGTCGGCGGCTGTACCATCTGCTTCGCGGACTTGTTCCGGGTTGTGAGTGGAGACTCCGAGGCAACGGTCGGGGCCGATAAGCTGACGCGCGGCGGCAGGAGAGAGATCGCCCTGCCCAACATGAACACCGTTGAAGCCAGCCGCGAGACACAAATCGGCGCGGTCGTTCAGGATTAGAGTGATTTCCCCGGGAAGACCTTGGCGAAGGGCTTGTGCCTGATCAAGAATCTCGCTAGGACTGCCAGTTTTATTGCGGTACTGGATCAATGTCACGCCGGCAGCGGCGAGTTCCCGCGCCACGCGGAACTGGGCGTCGCGGTCGGGGATATATTCGGCGTCAAGAATGGCGTAGAGGCGCGGAAGAACCAGGATCCCTCTGCGCTCGTTCATCTCCTCCCGTGTGAAGGTGCGCTCAACACGGACGCGCCGCAAACTCTCCATCGGTTCGTTACTCCACACCTTCGGCTCTCTCGGCCTGCCTGGTGGCTTTGACTTAAGACTATTTTCGCCCTCCAAAAGTATAGCCAACGGAAACCCCGTAGCGTGTTGCCCGAGAGGAACTGAAATCAACGTTGTTGTTGACCAGGTAAAGATGGGCTTCTGGACGGACGAAGAAGTTGCCTTTGGCGTAAAGCCGAACACCAACTCCGAAGTGACCCATAAAGTGGTTCGAACTGGTGTAATTGGTGCACCCGGTGCTGCCGCAGTTGGGAAGATTGTAGAAGCGCGTGCTCTCGGCTCCAATTCCAGCCATCAATTCCGGCACAACGAACTTGTTGACTTGGGGCGCCCAAATGCCGTTGAAATCCCAGAGAACGGGACGAAAGGGCTGTCTTGCATTGAGGTAGTTGCCTCGGCCGGCCTTCCAGGCAATCTCTCCATTCACTCCGAAGTTCTTCTTGAGCATGAAGTCAACGCTCGCCGATGGATAAGCTCCGCCGGTAAGCGACTGTGGAGCATAGCTGCCCGTTGCGCTGTGACCCGAAGGGGCGGAAAGTGTGCTTAATCCGACAGCAACATCCACCTGCGCGAAGGCTGCGGGAACCAGAACAATAAAACCAAGAATCATGTAGCAGAAAACTTTCTTCACTGTGAGTCCTCCGGGAATGTCTCTCGTGAAAATGGATTAGTGCGCTCGAGTCCCTCTCCTGCCGGGCGCAAGAAATTCGGCAGAGAGAAGGACTTGGCCAAACCGTCTAGTACCGGCCAGACGATCAACAACATCCAAGCGGCGAGCCGGAGCGCGTGGAAATTGTGATGGAATTGCCGCCGGATGGGATGCTTGGGCTTTGGTAAAGAATTGTAAGGACTTCTGAACGCGCCAGCGTCGTCGCGTCAATTCTTACGAGGGTCCGCCAAATTCGCCGGCGAAGAGCTGTGACTGCGCACCATCTGTGGGCAAAATTACCGACTGAAGCGTACCGGCCCTCTCCGCGACCTCTGCAGGGTCTTGGAAGGCAACTCTCCAAAGTGGTTCCGATATTCGCGCGAGAAACGCCCAAAGTGCAGAAAACCCCAGCGAACTGCTTCGTTGGTTACGCTCGCGTCCGCTTCTGGCTGCATCAGCCCGGCGCGCACCTTTTCCATTCTGATTTTGCGCAGGAATTGCATCGGGCTGCAGCCTCTCTTCTGCTGAAAGGAGTCTTGCAAAGTCCGGGCACTGGCGCCCGCCGCCGCGCAGACATCTCCTAACGATGGCGCCAGATGCGCGTTGGCGCAGATGAACTCTTCTGCCACTCGCAATCGCCGAAGATCGGCCATATCGCATCGATTCAGCAATCTCGTGTAGTTGTGCGGTTGTGCCTGTAGCAGCAGGGTGATCAGTTCGCCCGCGACTTCTCGCCGAATGAGCTCGCCATTGCCACTTTTATCCTCCGGGCCGAGGAACCCGCGCAGTCGCAAGAGCAGTTCACGGAGCCGCTGGCCGGCCCCGCTATACATCCGAAACTCTTGAGAAAAGACCAAATCAGCACGCACTTCCCGATCGAGCATTTTCTGCAGTTCGTTCACGACACTATTACGCGCAAGCTTGACGAACAGCACATCAAAATCGGGTGGAGTGAGAACCTCGACCGCCTGCAATGGCGATTGGATGAATGCGGACTCTGAATTTACGACGACGCTTTGCTCTTCCCCTCGATGCAGCCCCGCACCGCTCCCTAGGTCCAACGCTAAAGCGTAAGAGTCGGCAGGAAGTCTGGATTTGACTCGCATTGTCCCAGTGGTTACGACCCTCGAAAACTGCGCCCCTTGCCCCTCCGCGACCAGAATTCGCGTGGAAAAGGACGGGGATCCTGGCAGCAACTCCGAGGAATATGGGATCGCCGCATTCCGCAGCACGGAGGCGGCACGGTCTGGGTCCTTCGTCTCCACGACCACTTCACCAGGAAAGATCGACCGAAGCAAAGGCTTCCCCTCTGTAAATCGCTGCCTGGAGTAGGCTGGCTAAGTACCGGGCGCAAAACGAACCCGGAGCGCAACTCAGGGCTTGAACGAGCACTTTCTCTTCCAAACAATATACATGCAGAGCTAGCGACGGCTCACACAACCGGGCGCACAAAGATAAGGCCCTTACCAGTTGCAAACTTCGTCAACTTCGCAATCTGGATAGACAGATGCTCCGAGAACGCGGCAAAGTGTCTGTAAGCTACGCGGGTACTCGTATAAGTGCCGGAGCGGGAATCTTTAGAGGTTTGGGGCCGAAACCGGGAAGAAATTTCACTACTCACCCTGCATGAACTGTCTTCCCAGGCAGTTCATGAATCTCTGGATCCCTTGCCATTTTCTCGATTGAGCCGTTGTTCAAGGGCAGGATGAATTCATGAGCAGCGGCGGTCTCGGATGAATCGGCGACCCTCCCTGGGTCTTGATTTTCATTCTGAATCAGATGCTCATTGTGATCATGAGGACAACTCTGTCAAATCCTAGGCACTCTTGGGAGCAGGTCGGATGACCGCCGAGAATCGCATCTCAAATCGACACGTGTTTCAGTCGCGAATCGTTATCCGGCTGCGCCGAAACGGGCAAAGCATTTCAGTGGGCGGCTGGGCACGCGACCTCAGCGAGAGCGGATTGAGCGCTTTTGTGGCGGAACCGTTGGAGGCTGGCGAGTTGGTAACGCTTCAGATTCCGCTATTAACATCGGGGAAGGAACTGATTCCAGCGAAGGTGACTCGCTGCTTGGGCACCGAATATGGATTCGAGTTCACGGCTCTAAGCTCCGCGCAGCGCCGCAGTGTCCGAGCGACCTTAGCAGGACAGCCTGCTATTCCGCATTGGACCTTGAGCCATCGATCGCACGAAAAAAACAAGAAGTAATCATAACCAGATGACAAGAACCGATAAAAGGCAAAGCACTCTTGCAAGGCTGATCCGGGTTTGCCACGACCTCCAGGATGTGGTGACGGAATCAGAGCCGGCGGCTCGATACGACCCTGTGGTCATCCCTCAGACCTTGAGGCTTGAACTTTCAAACCTCCGCGACAACCTCGCTGGGATCATTCGAAGGCTGCAGGATGGTGGTTGAGGCTTCGCCGCCGTTTACTTAACAGCAGTAAAGATTAGTACAGCAACATCCCCGCAATCGATGCCGACATTAGGTTCGCCATCGTCCCCGCCAACATCGCGCGTATCCCTAACTTCGCCATATCTGCTTTGCGACCGGGTGCCAAAGCCCCAATTCCGCCGATCTGTATCCCAATGCAGCTCAAGTTCGCGAAACCACACAGCGCAAACGTCGCGATGGTGAAAGACCGCGGATCGAGCACGCCTCTCAGCGCTCCCAGCTTGGTAAACGCCACCAGTTCATTCAGCACCATGCGTGTGCCAAGCAAGTCCCCGATGTGCATGCAGTCCTTCCACGGAATTCCGATCAGCCACGCAATCGGAGCGAAGATCGTCCCAATGATGCTCTCAAGGCTGGAGGGAAACCAGGCAAACCCCACGTGCGCGAGCCCGTTATGTATCCAGAGCATGATTCCATCGGCCAACGCGATGAGCGCTAAAAACGAAATCAGCATGGCGGCAATGTTGATGGCCAAGTTCAATCCATCCGTCGTGCCGCGAGCGACCGCTCCTAGAAGATTTTGATTCTTTCTCTCCGACTCGTCTTCCTCGTTCATCACCACGCGGCCAGCCGTTCTCGGTTGTTCCGTTTCCGGCACCAACATCTTGGAAACCAGAATTGTACCCGGGGCCGTCATGATCACCGCGCTCAGCAAATGCTTCGGCTCGGCCCCCAGAGCGATATAGGCCGCCATCATGCCGCCGGAGACGTGCGCCATGCCGCTGGTCATAATTGTCATCAGCTCGGACTTGGTGACATCCGGCAAAAAAGGACGGATCGTCAGCGGGGCTTCCGTTTGCCCCATAAAAATGCTGGCGGCCACATTCATGGACTCTGCGCCACTCGCTCCCATCACCTTCGTCATGACCTGTGCCAGCAATTTGATCACGACCTGCATGACGCCAAGGTAATAAAGGACGGCGAAGAAGGCCGCAATGAATATGACGGTGGGCAACACCTGAAAAGCGAAGTAGAAACCCATCGGCGAACCTTGCTTCCCAAGGTTTCCAAAGACAAATGAGGAACCCTCATAGGAATAGCTCAGTAGCCGGTTAACCTGATTGCCAGCCCATTGAAACATGTCGCGGCCGAACTCGACGCGGAGAACAAAAATAGCGAAGGTGATTTGCAGCCCCAGTCCCCAAAGGACGGTCTTCAGCCTGATCGCGCGTCGGTTGGTGGAAAATGCGTAGGCCAACCCCAACATTGTCAGCAGGCCCAACACGCCTGTAAATCGTCCCATGGACTTCCCTTCTGGTTGCTGCGGATTTTACTTTCGACCTTGAATCACCTCATGCACGAGAGGTTTCTTGGATGTGGGGGGAGCGTTTTCGATCTGGTAGCTCTCGATCAGCAACTTAGTCGCCGCCGCAGCCTTCGTTTCCGAATTGAAATGTACCGTACAAAGCGGCTCGCCAGCTTCGACGCGGTCGCCCGCCTTGCAATGCAGCACAATCCCAACCGCCGGATCGACGGAATCTTCCTTCTTCTCGCGGCCGCCGCCTAAAACCACACAGGCGGTGCCCACGGCTTCGCACTTCATCGCCGTGACATAGCCCGCTCTCGGGCTCTTTACCACCTGCGTATGTTTCGCCTTCGGGAGCCGTGCAGGATGATCAATCGCAGCTACGTCCCCACCTTGCAGTGCGACCATCTGCCGAAAACGCTCCAGCGCACTTCCGGAATCAATAAGCTTCTCGGCATCGTGCTTGCCCTGCGCAACTGTTTCTGCGACCCCGCCGAGGTGGAACATCCAAGCCGCCAGTTCCAGGCATAGCTCTCGGAGATCCTCCGGCCCCTCGCCGCGCATCACTTCGATGCACTCTTCCACTTCCAGCGCATTGCCGACCTTGAGCCCCAGCGGCTGATCCATGTTCGTGATCAGCGCCACCATGGACTTGCCCATGCGCTCGCCGGTTTCGACCATGAGCTCGGCAAGGAAGATGGCATCCTTTTCCTCTTTCATGAACGCGCCTGAACCGGTCTTCACGTCAAGAACCAGCCCATCCACGCCTTCCGCAAGCTTCTTGCTCATGATGGAAGCGCAAATCAGGTAAGGGCTTTCCACCGTGCCAGTGACGTCGCGCAACGCATAGAGCTTGCGATCCGCAGGCGCAATCTCAGAGGTCTGGCCGATCATGCAGCAACCGCACTCTGCCAGCACACTTCGAAATTTCGGCACAGAAAGATTTACGTTGAATCCGGGAATGGCCTCGAGTTTGTCGAGCGTGCCGCCAGTATGGCCGAGGCCGCGGCCACTAATCATCGGAACGATCAGCCCTGCAGCGGCCGCCAGCGGCGCCAAAACAAGAGACGTTTTGTCGCCGACACCGCCGGTCGAATGTTTGTCGACTTTCCGCGCCGAAAGCTCGGATAGGTCCAGAACATCGCCCGAGCGCAGCATGGCGTCGGTCAAGAGCGATGTCTCGGCGCGAGTAAGGCCGCGCAGGATCACCGCCATCAGCCATGCGGACACTTGATAATCGGGTACTTCGCCCTTGGTATAGGCGTGGACGAGATATTCGATTTCCGGGCGCGAAAGCTCCATTCCATCGCGCTTCTTTCGGATGACATCGATCATCCGAATGCCGAAACTGTCGCCTGCGTGCGCTGGGCTCACTTGAGGCGGAATCCTTCCGGCAGGAGTTCGGTAATGTGACTCTTCTTCCAGGCCTTCTTGCCTTGAAACAGAATCGTGGCCTCCGGGCCAAACTCGTAAATCACTTGCCGGCACGCACCGCACGGAGAACACGGTACCCCGTGGTTATTGACCACAGCAATGGCGCGAATCTCAATCTTTGGCCCAAGCTCGGCCACCGCGGAGAAAATAGCGGTTCGCTCGGCGCAATTCGAAAGGCCATACGAAGCATTTTCAACGTTACAACCCGCGAAGATTTCGCCTTTCGTCGTAAGAAACGCAGCGCCCACGTGAAAGTTTGAATACGGGGCGTGGGCGTTCTTCATCGCCTTGCGCGCCGCTTTCAGAAGGCGATTGTCTTCGCTGTTGAACGAATATTCCAGTGAAGCTTTTGAAACCGATTTTGCGGCCAATTTCACTCCCGTTCGGCGTTCAAGAACTTGCCAGCTACCGCTCCATCAAAAGCACTTTTTCCAAGCCGTCGATCTCGGAGAGTTTCACCTCAATCACTTCGCTGGCCGTGGTCTGCACTTTCCGGCCAATGAAAGCAGCTTCAATCGGCAACTCACGATGGCCGCGGTCAATCAACACGCACAGCTGCACGCGGCGCGGCCGACCCAGCGAGAACAAGGCGTCCAGTGCGGCGCGAATTGTGCGGCCCGTATACAGCACATCGTCCACCAGGACGATATTCATGTCCTGAATCGGAAAGCCGATCTCCAATTCCTTCACCACGGGCCGCGGTCCCACGGTGGAAAGATCGTCTCGATAAAAGGTGATATCCAGCGTCCCCACCGGAACCGGAGCCTTCTCGATCCCTGCAATGGTCTTGCTCATGCGTTCAGCCATGGGCACGCCGCGTCGCCGGATGCCAATCAGGCCGAGACCCTCGATGCCGTTTTCCTCGACCACCTGGTAGGCCAGGCGAACCAATGTCCGCTCAACGTCCTGCGCCGACAGGATCTGAGCTTTTTCGCGAAGACCAAACTCGTGCACTGTTTTTTGAGTATTCATAACGCTATGCATGATACGCGCTGAGACGGCGCAGGAGTCAAGCTTTGCCGACGCACGGTATGCAGGAAACTGCCACCGAACTGCTTGGGTCACCGATGCGAAGCGAGGCTTGGTTGTTATTCACCTTCCGCGGCGACTATCCAGAATGCAAGCGTGCCCAACGCGCAAACTGGTGTGTGCCAGCGTAGCGAGCTCGCTCGCCATACGCCGCTGATGCCAAAGAGAAATCCGACGAGGGAAAGCAAAGCTCCCCAGCGAATTATTCGGAGTAGCAGAGGATCGTAAAACGGAAAATGATGCACTTGCGCATAAGCAACTGACAAAACCGCAAGCACGGCCGCCGCCGTCGCAAGGATGAATCCGATGAAAGACAAAATTGAAGAGACCGACCTCTCTTTTGGCCGGCCCAGCCACCGTGCCCAACCCCAGATAAGCATCGGTGGTGAGACGACGTAGCCCAAGGCGATCAGAATTCCAAACGCCACGTCAGTGGATGCGTTCATGGATTGATCACCAAGCATTTGTACTCTCCACTCCCCAAACTCTACACACTCCTTGCCGTGAGATTCGCGCTCGTCAGCTCCGAAACCCTGCCGTCCGCTTTACTTTCCCTGCGAGAACGCCCCCACATTACTCTTATCCACCAGCACCGATCCTGTATCTACAAAACTGGGAATAGGCGCGGAGCTATCTTTCGTCCAGTCGGCATCTAGCGCGGCTGGTTTGTGGTGATGCAGCGTGTCCAGCATCTGTAGGCCAACAAAAGCCATCGTGTAAGGCTTTTGCGAGATCGTCGCAACGATGCCGTCCTTCGTGATCCAATCCAATGTCTTCGGGTCCGTGTCCATGGCCATCACGATTTTCCCTTTCACATGGTTACGGTCCAGAACATCCGCCACTTCTTTGCCGGATTGCGATTCCAGGCACACAAACGCCTGAACCTGGTCTTTCTCTTTTCCCAACATCGCTTCTGTTTTGTCGAAAGCAATGCGCGGGTCGCCCTGGATATCAATCTCCTGTGAAATCTTAATGCCGGTGTTCGCCAATGCATCTTTGTACCCGCGCAGCCTGTCCTGCAAGTTCGGCTGGCTCGGCATGGTGAATACGACCACGTTGCCTTTGCCCTTCAACTCTTTCGCCAGTCGCTTGCCACCCGCCATGCCCACTTCATAGTTATTGGTGCCGATGAAGAACAGGCGCTTGCTCACGGGTGCATCCGAGTCCAGCGTGATCACCGGAATTCCCGCCGCAATCGCGCTGTTGATGCTGTTCTGCAACATGCCAGGATCGGTCACCGCCAGCAGGATTCCGGTAACCTTCTGGTGTATCGCGTCATCCAGCGCTTCTTGTTCCGCCTTCGGATCGTAGGTTTCCGGACCGGACTCGGTCACCTTCACTTTCAGTTGTTCTCCCGCCCTTTCAAATCCGGCAACCGCCGTTTGCCAATAGGCAACCTTCGTATTCGCCGCAATGAAAACGTAATGTTCGTCGGAATCGTGGGCCGATCCGCAGCTGGAAAGAATCGCCAGGCTTAACAGGGACATCGACAGGGAGAAGAAGAAACGGGGAGTACGCGAGCCAGACATGAACGCTCCTTTAACCGTACGCTGCGGGACAGCGCATGCGGGTCCAAAGGGAACTCTGGGCGGAATGGATTGTAAACCAGATGTCAACGCGGGAAAACAGCAAATCACATCCGCAAAATCGCGACTCGCGGTTCATCACTCCTGCGGCAACAGCACGATTTTCCCCGACACCGCGGCGCGATCAAGAAGTTCATGAGCCTTCGCCGCATCCTTCAAAGGCAGCCGCTCCGCGACTAACGGGTGAATTTTCTTTTCTTCGAGCAGTTGCATCAACGTCCCAAGATCCTCGCGAAACCAATCCCCATGTTTCTTCTTCACCATGGTGACGTTGAACCAGGTTGCCGACCGGCGAATCGACGCCACGCTCAGTAATCCCAACAGTGCGAAACTCCCCAACCCCACTAACAAGCCTGCCTTGTGATGCGAGGCGGCGGAAATGCCATAACCAATCAGCTTGCCCCCCGGCCGCAGAGTTTGAAATGAGCGCCAGAAGTAAGTCCATCCCACGGGATCCAGCACCAGATCCACTCCCTGACCAGTCGCCTGCCGAACCACCGCAACGAAATCCTCGCTGTGATAGTCAATGGGCTTGCCCCCCAGCGACCGCACCAGATCGTGCTTCGCACGGGACGCAGTCCCATACATGTCCAACTCAACCAGACGTCCCAACTCCAGTGCGGCCGTACCCACTCCGCCGCCCGCGCCATGCACTAGCACTCGCGATCCCTTCTCGACTTTCGCAATCCGGTGCAACATCTGGTAAGCGGTCGTGTAGTTCAGAACCAGACTCACCGCTTCCGCCGGATCCAGACCCTGTGGCACAGAAACTAGTTCCGTTTCCGGCAAAACGATGTATTGGCAGTAACCGCCGGTCACTGTCAGAGCAGCAACACCATCTCCAACCTTGAAACGGGAAGCATTACTCCCCGCACTCTCCACCACGCCGACAATGTCGTAGCCGGGAGGATACGGTATCTTCGGAACCCCTAAGTACAGTCCCGTCCGCATCAGCACATCGGCGTAAGCGACTCCGGTCGCGAAGATCTTGATTCGCACTTGCCCCGGACCGGGAACCGGCATCTCTCGCTCTACGAGCTGCAAGACCTCGGGACCGCCAATTCGCGAAATGACCACGGCCTTCATTGACTGCCCCCCTTGGGCGGGTGGCACCAAGCTTCATCTTGCTCTCTTCGACTCATGCTGGAACCAAGGGTGCTCCCTCCTTGCATTTTTTACAAGAGCCCGCCCTGAGCGCAGCGAAGGGGTGGGAGCGGACAAGTCGGGCGAAGGGTCGCACAGAAAAGGCCCGCGATCCCCCCATCGCGGGCCTTCTCTCTTTCCAGAACAACAGCCTACTTCTTGGTCACTTCGGTTAGCACCGTCGTCGCCACCTGCTGAATCAGCGGCGTCAGCACATCTTCCCCGTCCGACTTCGCCTTGCCCTGCAGAGCATTCTGCAGCCGGGGCGTTGGCTGTCCGGTCGGAAACAACTGGAACTGCACCGTCACATCATCCTTCGACTTAATCGTATTGTTGAAGCCGCTGAGCTGGCTCATGGCCTGCTGCTGAGCCATGGCCGAGGCCGCTTGTGCCGCAGCCTGCGCGGCGACCATGCTTCCCACGCCATGTGTCATCATGCCCATCGGCGTCAGGTTGGCAATTGGCGCCGCCATCTTCATGAATTTGCCCAAGCCACCGCTCGTGGGATGTTTCACCGTCACACCCGAAAACAGAACGTAGTCGCACTGTTTCTGCTGTGCTTCCGCCTGCAGCTGCATCGGCACGTGCGAATCCAGGGCCGCAATCTCAACCGCCGGACCGTCCATCAGCAGGATTATCGAGTTCCGGATCGGGGTGCTGTAGTCCGCGCCGGCGTTGCTGCCTTGTCCCACTTGGGCCTCCGGTGGAGCAATTCCAATCCGAAGCTTTCCCGGCGCCTTGGGCCCCAGAACTCTGGGAGCCGCCACCTGCACGCTGGCCGCAACTTGCTGCTGCCCGCCCATCGTGCCATTACCGATCCCTTTTCCCATGACGTTGCTCATCATGGACATCAGGCTCATGCCTGAGTGCTTTGCTGGCGGAGGAACCTGTTGCTGCGTAACCGGAGCAGTGTCCTGTACCTGATTCATCGCTGCCGCCTGCATTTGCTCATGGGCAGCCGCAAGCACGACCCCGCCCGATCCCGGCCTCAACTCCGCCATCGAATGCACTTGCTGATATCCCTTCGGAATCTCGAACAATTCCGGCTCCAGGTTTTGCTTGCCGATCTCCTCTACCTGAGCCTTCATCGTGTAGGGCTTGGTGTCTCCCATCTGAAACGTCATCGTCTCGGACAGTGGATACCCTGGCCGGCCAGTGCCGGTATGCCGCATCACCAGCTTGTCGTTGCACCCCTGTTTTCCGGACGGGAGCGGGCCCTGCGCCGGAATAGCGGAAGCAGACGCCGAGCACGCCGCTTGTTCTTTGCCCAGATCCGTATACCAGCCATCGATCTCGATCTTCTGGCTGACCTTCGAGCAGGCTTCCGGCGAAGACTCCTCCGTCACAATCGACTTCAAGTGACGTGCCGGATAGCCAAACATCGTTTTGCGCTCGCCCGTGTCAGTCACCGAAGTCGTGACCACAATCTTCCCGCCGTTGGCTTCGCCTGCCTCCGATTTAGGTGGCTCTGCCTTGGAAGCCTTCGGCGATTTTGCGGCCGCCGGCTTTTCCTCAACCGGGTCGTTGGCGATGAAGTAGGTCTGAGTCTGGTCGCTGAGGGTGATCGTCCGCCTCAAATCACACTGTCGCAGTGTTATGTTGGGACCGCTCAGGCTGCGCTCGCGGGCACCCTTAATAGCGGTCTCCGTTGTGGAAATCGTAGATCCATCCATGGATAAGTTTTTCTTGATGTGTAAATCATCGGCCCGGGCTGTCATCGAGATGGCCAACGCGGTAACGAGAACTGCACAACTTTGTAGTGTCTGGGAAGGCATAGCAGGCTCCTGGGAAAGCGTTTGGCGAAAGCAGCTAGCAGGACCAGCCACCGCCGGCCACCCTCCGAAGACGCCAGCTAGTGTCCGGCGGTAGCGGGCCTGTGTGCTGCCTTCCCCTACTCACTCTTGTGAAAAGGACGGGCAATTTGGTTCACTGGGGCAAAATAATCCTACGAGGACGCTAGAGGAGGCGGTCCAACCTGATCTCGGCCCAGAGACTCTGCGCGAGGTCTAATTTGGGCGTCATCAAAGCGTGTATCAATTTGAAACTAAAAGACTTACCTACGAAAGTAGGTACCCCTAAGAAGGTCCTCCTTAGTTAACTGCGAAATTTCTTGACGTTTCGACCCCTACGCTCTAGAATCCACTTTTCTAAGAGTCAAAAGTTGCAAGCCCCTGGATCCGCAGACAGGCCGATCAATAGCTGGCAGGTCATTAGGATAAATCCTTGAAATTACGCAACTTCAGAGCTTGTTGCCGCATCTATACCTGTGGTCGGTTTTTTGTGGTTTCATTCGAAAATCGGACTCGATAAGGGCCGAATCGGGTGCAAGTCAGCCGAGCCTAGGCGTTCTCAACTAAAGGTTTGAGCGACTTGCGGCGATCTTTATAGAAAGAGGTATCCTCCAATGCGTTCACGCAAAGTTTTCAGCGCTTTACATACCATGAAAAACCGTTATATCCTGTGTCAGCTCGCTTCCAAGGCCACTCGTAAATTTCATCGGCCGAACACCCGTATTCAAGAAACTATGAACGAGGTTCTGGAGCTGATCGCTTCCGAGCAGATGACTGTTCTGAAGGAACCGGAAACCAACAACACCATTGAGGAGCGTCGGCGGGCGGCATAAGCCAGCCCCGCCGCTCCACTCCCCGCCACATTACCCAGACAGGTTGCGTCCAAGAGTCGTAAGTCTGAATCAAGCTAAATCCTTTTGCTCAAATCCGACCGCCCCAACTCTTTCCCGTTGACCCTCCGCAAAACCCCCATTCAGGTGAATCCATGACCATTTCCGAATTGAAAGAAAAAAACATTACCGAGCTGACCAAGATCGCCCGGACCTTGGAACTCCCCGGCACGAGCGGCCTCCGCAAGCAAGACCTCATCTTTAAGATCCTTCAGGCTCAGAGCGAAAAAGAAGGCCACATCTTCGCCGAAGGCGTTCTTGAAATTCTGCCCGACGGCTACGGCTTCCTCCGCTCGCCCGACTACAACTATCTTCCCGGCCCCGACGACATCTATGTCTCGCCCTCACAAATTCGCAAGTTCGATCTGAAGACCGGCGATACGGTCAGCGGCCAGGTCCGCCCGCCGCACGAAGGCGAAAAGTATTTCGCGCTGGTGAAGATCGAAGCCGTGAACTTCGAATCGCCCGACGAAGCGCGCAACAAGATTCTGTTCGACAACCTGACGCCGCTCTATCCGCAGGAACGCATCAAGCTCGAAACCACCCGCGAAAACGCCAGCGCCCGCGTCATGGATCTGCTGACGCCCATCGGCAAAGGCCAGCGCGGCTTGATCGTATCGCCGCCTCGAGCCGGTAAAACGATGCTGCTCCAGAATGTAGCGAATTCAATCACTACCAATCATCCGGAAGTCGTTCTCATCGTTTTGCTAATCGACGAGCGCCCGGAAGAAGTCACCGATATGCAGCGTAGCGTCAAAGGCGAGGTCATCTCCTCGACCTTCGACGAGCCCGCCGCCCGTCACGTGCAAGTCGCCGAAATGGTGATTGAAAAAGCGAAGCGTCTGGTCGAGCACAAACGTGATGTCGTGATCCTGCTTGATTCCGTCACCCGTTTAGCGCGCGCCTACAACACCATCGTCCCGCCGTCCGGCAAGGTCCTCTCCGGCGGCGTCGATTCCAACGCGTTGCAACGCCCCAAACGCTTCTTCGGCTCAGCCCGCAACATTGAAGAAGGCGGCTCGTTGACGATCATTGCGACCGCCTTGATCGACACCGGTTCCCGCATGGATGACGTGATCTTTGAAGAATTCAAAGGTACCGGCAACATGGAAATCATTCTGGACCGCAAACTGGTTGACAAGCGCGTCTTCCCGGCCATCGACATCCAACGTTCCGGAACGCGAAAGGAAGAGATACTGATTCCCAAGGAAGACCTGCAGCGCATCTGGGTCCTCCGCAAGGTGCTGAACCCGCTGTCCCCAGTGGAAGCGATGGAACTGCTCACCGAGCGGATGGCGAAGACCAAGAACAATGCGGAGTTTCTGGCGAATATGAGCGCGCTGTAGGTCAGGGCCTCAAGCTGACCCAATCCCAAAGTTTGTCATTCCGAACGGCTCTATCGTTAGGAATCTGCTGTTTGTTTTGGCTTGAGCAGTACCCATGCATAACGGGTACGAGACTGAGCGGGGCCGGTAAGAGCTACGGCACTTTCGCAGGTGCCACCGGCAGCGACCAATGAGCGTCCCGAAAACGCCACTTCCCGTTTTGCCTTTCCGCGAGGCCGGTAAAGTAGCCGTTCTCCGTTCCCTGCGGCATCCCCTTAACACCAGGACGAAGCTCAATCACCTCGGTGTAGGAAACCCCCACCACGCAGAGGTCTTCCGTTAGAACATCCAACCGCAAATCGCCGCCCCACCGCAATTCAATGTGCTGAAAGTTCTGCGCAATCTGGGGAATAGCTTGCGCTGCCGCCTGCCCGTTGGGGAAAGCCAGTTGCCCATTCACTGCCATAAAGAACTCTGGACCGTCGGCAAAATACCGTTGCCAGGCCATCGGACCTTCCGATGTAACATCGTGAGCCACAGCGGTCATGAACAGTCGCACGTTGGCTTCGACAACCGCGCGACTCGCGGGCTTCAGCACCCGCGCACTCTCAACCGGCGCGTGGCACCCTAGGCTTCCCATGAGCGCAATTATTAGCGCCACGACCAATCCGAGCTGCCGAGTTCTCATACACACCTCAAATCTGAATCTGCCCGGTGCCCCAGGTTCGCGTGCGCCCTTTGCACGCTAACCTGGGCCATTCGCGCTCCAACTTCAGAACGGCGAAAACCGATCCGTCGATCCCCAGCACTCAATATCATCGCTCCACCACACCTGGCCGTCTTCATTGGTTTGCACAGTCCGCGCGCCGACAGCGGTCACGAACTCGACGTAAGGCCATGTCCTCGTGCCCGGATCGTGGCGCAGCGCAGTTGTTACCAGCTTGTTCCAAATTTTGCAATCCGCGGCTGCCCGCGGATACACGTCGTGCTGCGAATCTTTCGGCTGGACTGTATAGAAATTGTGAATCTGCAGCCCTACCGGCTCCAGGTTCCCGTCCGAGTTCATGACCTGCAGCTCGATCACGAAGTCGTAGACATCGACCCGCTTCCCCGTACCCACCTCCGTATCGTGATGAAGACTCAGCAACATCGGCGTGCCGTCCAGAATGTAAGACGCGCCCGAAGCATCCGGCTGGCGCGTGCTGGCCGTTGCGGCCTGCATCGGCGGCCGTCGAACCGATCGCGCACCGCCATCACTGCCAGGAATTGCCTGGACCGGTCCCAAACGAGTCAGACTGGAATGCCTGCCAGAAGGCGCCGAGGCGATCTGGGCCGACATCGTCGATAGTCCAACTGCGGATACTCCAATTGCGAAACCAACCAGGCTTACAGCCAGAGAGGACAACCTCTTTGCGTTCATACGTTCTCCGAGAAATGGGGGTCAACTCATGGACAGCTGAGGCATCAGCTTAACCCATCCCGTGCCACGGAATGAAGAGACGCCCCTTAGAAAGGCCTTGCCGCGAAGCCCTGCAATGATGGAACATGATTCGGTCCGCCTCCGTACCTATTCCCATGAACCCCGATGCCATACGTCCGCAACTGCCAGCCCTGACCTCCATCCGATTTCTGGCGGCAGCCTGGGTTGCCATCTTCCACGCCCAAGCCATGCGCGTCTTTTTCGGCCCCGAGTGGTTCCAGCTCGTCGCTTACATCGGAGACATGGGTGTCCACTTCTTCTTCGTGCTTTCCGGCTTCATCATGGTCTACACCTACTCCGGCCGTCTCGAGAGCCGGCGCGATTTCTGGCAGGCCCGTTTCGCGCGCATTTATCCAGCCTTCATTTTCTCGCTGCTGCTGATGGCTCCGGGCTTCTTCTATGTGTCATTGAAAATGGATGTGGCCAAAATCGTGCCGGAATGGGTGTGGCCGGCCGCACACCTCAAGCTCTCTGTACTCCTGGCGCTGACCTTGCTTCAAACGTGGATACCGCCCAACTCCATGGCATGGCACATGCCCACGTGGAGCCTTTCGAACGAAGCGTTCTTCTATTTCCTGTTCCCGTTCCTGTTGCCGATCTTCGGTCGCTTCTCGCGCAGGCAGCTGCTGGCCGTGATTCCGGCCTGTTTCATAATAGGAGCGGCAGCATCCGGCCTCTACAACCACTTCCAGCCAGACGGTCCTCTGGCCCGCAATTCGCACGAAATCGTTCCCTGGCTCTATTTCATCAAGTTCAACCCACTCTCCAGAGTGTGGGAATTCCTGCTCGGCATGGCCTGCGGAACGCTTTTCATCAGTAGCTCACGTGTCGCCGCCGGTTCGCGCAACCGGCAACAAGCGTGGCCGCTGATCGCGATGGGAGTCGCTCTCGCGTCGGTGGCGGGAATGTTCTTACACCGGGATGCGAATCTGGTGTTGCATCCAGCCGTAATCGCACCGGCCTTCGCGGCCATCATCTATGGAGTGGCATTGCGGCCGGCAGGGATCGGCGTGCTCGAACATAAATTCTTTGTCCTGCTCGGCGAAGCCAGCTACAGCTTCTACCTTTTGCATTCCATGGTCATCGGCTCGTTCGGAGGATTCTTCCACGATGCTTCCGGGAATCTGCGCCACCAGAATTTTCTCGCGCTGTTCCTGGTCCTGGCGACAACTGCGCTAATTTCTATCGGAGTTTATATGGGTATCGAACGCCCATTGCGCCGTATCCTCCGCCCGAAACCAACGAAACCGAAACAGGATCCCGCCCCGCTTGGAACCCCGGCCGAGGCGAGCGCCTGAGGAACACCGGATAACTCAATCTGTCATCCCGACCCTAGAGGAGCGACCTGCTTTTGATTGGAGGAAGAACTTTTTCAAAGTCTCTTAACCTGCAGCAGGTTGACTCCCTTCCACCACAAGAACTCTCCCCAACGGACCCGCTTGCACCCCGTTCTTCTCGAAACTTTCCTTAATTCTTCGGCGCAGCTCGCGGCTCACGTCATATTGGCGGCCCGGCCTCACTCTCGCTCCCAGTAAATACTCCGCTTCCCCGTTCGCGACACGTTCAATTCCAAGAACTCGAGGCAATACAATAAAATCAGCCGCCCACACTGGATCCTCAGCCATGGCCGCCCCCACTGACTGCAGCAAACCCATCACCCGGTCGCTGTTTTCGCTGTAAGACGTCGTAGTCCTTAACAACACCTGCGACCAGTCCCGCGTCAAATTCGAAACCAGCTTGATCTCGCTATTGGGAAGCGTATGCACGGTGCCGTCAGCATCTCGCAAAACCGTCCGGCGCAGCGACATATCCTCCACCGACCCGGTCACACCGGCTGCGCGCACTGTGTCTCCGACGTCGTATTGATTTTCGAGCAGGATAAAAAATCCGTTGATCACATCCTTCACCAAAGCCTGCGCGCCAAACCCAATCGCTAATCCCACGATCCCCGCGCTCGCCAGCACCGGACCCAGGTTGAAACCCAACTGCGACAGCACTTCCAGCCCTGCCACGAAGATCACTACGAACGTCCCAACGCTGTACATCACTCCAGCCAGCGTCTTCAGTTGGCGCGCCCGCACCTCCGAGTACCGGTCTGGCAGCCGCAGGCCGCTCATGCGATTCGTCACGGCCCGCAACACCCGGACCAGCAAAAACGAAACCGCCACCACGAACGCAATCTTCGGCAAGTCGTGATGCAGGAACTGCCGTGCATCCTGCTGCCATTCCCGTAGCAACTCCGGAGCATCCACCGTAGGCTCCGCCCACCAGCCCAACACAACACCAAGAAGATGATTCATGATTCCCCAAGAGTAGTCGATTCCCCGCACGCAGCAAAACCCTTCGCCACGCATATAATTCTTGCAATGATCAAATTTCTCGCGGCGAGGTAACTGTGACTTTCCACCGTCTGACGGCTTCCGTTCTCTTCTTCGTACTCTTCTCCGCCGCATTGCCCTCCGGAGCCTCTTCGCCCCAGAATCCGCAGCTCCCTACTGCGCAGATTCCCACCGCCCGGCCGGAACCGGAGGATGAAGTCACACGTCGTTGGGAACACGACCGCGAGAAGAAGGCCAACGAGGAACGCTTCCAGAAGATAAAAGACGACACCGAAAAGCTTGTCACCCTCTCCAACGAGCTAAAAGAGTACGTCGCCAAGGCCAACGAGCACACGCTTTCCCTCAACGTGATCAAGAAGGCCGAAGAGATTGAGAAGCTGGCCAAAAGCGTGAAGGATAAGATGAAGGCGAACTAGTGGGTATTTGTGATTTGTGATTTGTGATTTGTGATTTGTGATTTGTGATTTGTGATTTGTGATTTGTGATTTTGTGATTTTGTGATTTGTGATTTTGTGATTTGAAGAACCACTTGCGGCAGTTGGTTTTTCAAATCACAAATCACAAATCACAAAATCACCAGATCACCAAATCACAGATCTAAGCCGCCCCAAACCGTTCCGCTGCCCTGGCCTTCGCCTTCGCCGCCTCCTCTTCCCGATTCTTTGCTGGAGCCGTGGTCTCCAGCCCCCGCAGCAGTTTCCACGACACCCCGGCAATCTCCTCCACCGCTCCCAGGAAAGCCGCCTCATTCGACTTCGACGGCTTGTTGAAGCCGGTGATCTTCCGCACAAACTGCAACGAGGCCGCCTGCACCTCATCCCGCGTCACTGGCGGCTCAAAATTGAATAGCGTCTTGATGTTTCTGCACATGGCGTCTTCGTCCTCCGTGTTGCCTAGCGTTCCGTTCCCGCCCTCTTCCGTCCTGCCCTCTTTAGGAACGCACGTCTCTATTCTTATCCATCCGGGCTGCCGCCTCAAGAGGCAGCCGTCCGTGCCGCGATTGCCTCGCCTCTGGTAGGCTGTTTACGCTATGCGCCTCCTATCGAATCTGTTTACTATCGCCGTTGTAACTACTGGCGTTTTTGCCCAAAATGCCCCCTCCGTTGCCGACCGTGTTTCCACGCAGAACGCTGTTTTTGAGGAACAGTACGAATCCGACCTGCGGAATTTTCCCGAACGCGCGACTGCCTTTGGCGACTACCGGTACAACGACAAACTTGCCGAGCACTCTCTCGAAGCGATCTCCCAGCGACACAAGACCGATGCCGAGTTCCTCGCACGGCTTAATGCGATCTCAACCACCGGATTCACCGATCAGGATCAACTGTCGCACGACCTGCTCGTTCGCGTCCTGCAACAGCGCATGGCCGACTACGAGCTGAAAGAGTATGAGATGCCGATCAACCAGCAGAACGGTATCCATACTGGCCTCGCGGACCTGCCACTTTCGGTGCCTTTTGACTCGGTTAAACACTATGAAGACTACATCGCGCGACTGCACCAGATTCCCCGCGTGCTCAACCAGACCACCGAGGTTCTGCGCGCGGGCATGAAGGACAAGCTGATGCCAGTACGGTTCCTGCTGGAGAAGCTCCCCGTGCAGTGCCAGGGCATCATCGACGCCGACCCCTTCCTGGCGCCTACGAAGAAATATCCGGCGGACATCTCGGCGGAAGACCAGAAGCGCTTAACGCAACAAATAACCGACGCGATCAATACCGACGTTTTGCCCGCCTATAAGACGTTCGCTGCTGTTCTCAAGACGGAATACGCGCCCCAGGGCCGCACTACGCTGGCGATTACGTCGCTCCCAGATGGCGAAAAGCGTTACCAGAATGACATTTACGCGCGAACCACAACTCACATGACAGCGGATGAGATTCATCAACTCGGCCTGCGCGAGATCGATCGCATTCAGACTGAGATGACGGCCATCGCCAAGAAGCAGGGTTTCGCGGACCTGGCGGCATTTCGGGCTTCGCTGAAAACCAATTCAAAATACATCCCGAAATCCGCCGATCAGATTCTGGAAGATTTCCGTCACTACATTTCTCAGATGGAACCGAAGCTATCGGAACTGTTTAGCCTGCTGCCCAAGTCTCCGGTCACCGTTGAGGCCATACCCGCATTCCAGGCCGCCGCTGCCACCCACTACGTTACCGGCACGCCCGACGGTAAACGTCCCGGTCGCGTAGTGGTTGCGACTTCCAATTTCGCGGAGCGCTCATTAATTGACGACGAGGCCATCGCTTACCACGAAGGCGTTCCCGGGCATCATATGCAGCTTTCCGTCCAGCAGCAGCTCACAGGGCTGCCAAAGTTCCGCCTGCACGGGCTCGGATTCAACGCTTACATCGAAGGATGGGCGCTGTATGCCGAGCAACTGGGCAAGGAAGTCGGCTTTTACCAGGACCCGGTATCGGATTATGGCCGGTTGTCGTCCGAACTGTTCCGGGCGGTGCGGTTGGTCGTCGATACAGGCATCCACTCCAAAGGATGGACGCGCGACCAGGTGGTGGACTTTTTCCGCAAATCCGGCGCCGTGGACGAACCAACCATCCAGTCCGAAACTGACCGTTATATTGCATGGCCGGCGCAGGCACTCAGTTACAAACTCGGACAGCTCAAATTCCGCGATCTACGGGAGCGCTCACAGAAGGCGCTAGGCCCCAAATTCGACGTTCGAGCCTTTCACGACGAAATGCTCAATGGCGGCACTCTGCCGCTGGATCTCCTTGATTCGAGGACAGATAAGTGGATCGAGCAGCAAAGAGCCAAGTGACTGCCTCCACAGGCCGAATCCGGCGTCTGCTGCCTCTGGGAGCGCTCCTCGCCTGCTTGCTGACTTCCCTTGCAAGTTCGACGACCGAGGACGTTCACTCCATAGCTGCA